>Ga0335070_10005882_pt1 | contig 14460 bp, 16 predicted proteins | sample Lox_Sample_13_FD_206722 | JGI IMG/M metagenome (GOLD analysis project Ga0335070, IMG submission 206722) | Soil microbial communities from Loxahatchee National Wildlife Refuge, Florida, United States - Lox_Sample_1.3 | ecosystem: Environmental > Terrestrial > Soil > Wetlands | place: USA... | reverse complement strand
AGGAATCTTCGTCCATTACCACCATGCCGCCGGAACCCATCATCGCTCCCGCCTGTCTAAGGGAATCAAAGTCGATCGGGGTGTCGAGGAAGCTTTCCGGGAGGCAGCCGCCGGAGGGACCACCGATCTGCACCGCCTTGAAGACCTTGTTATTGGGAATTCCGCCGCATACGTCGAAGACCAGCGTCCGGAGACTCGTCCCCATGGCAATCTCCACGAGTCCGGGGTGCCTGACATTGCCAACCACTGAGAAAACCGCGGTGCCGGGGCTGCTCTCGGTGCCTACGGTTCGAAACCACTCCGCGCCCTGCTTGACGATAACAGGCAAGGACGAGAGTGTCTTGACGTTGTTCACCACGGTCGGTCGTCCCCACAGGCCCTTCTCGATCGGGTAGGGCGGTCGGTACTGCGGCATGCCGCGCCTTCCCTCGATCGACCGGATGAGGGCGGTCTCTTCCCCGCAAACGAAGGCCCCGGAGCCCTGGAACACTAACACCTCGAGGTCAAACGATGTGCCAAGGATACGGGGGCCCAGTAGTGAAAGGTCCTTAGCGCTCTCAATGGCTCGTTTGACGGTCTGTACGGCAAGGGGGTATTCGGCCCTGACATAGACAATTGCCTGGTCGGCTCCTATGGCGTAGGCGCAGATGGCAAGACCCTCCAGCAACTGGTGGGGGTTGCTCTCGAGAATTGTGCGGTCCACGTACGCCCCGGGGTCGCCTTCGTCGGCGTTACATATGGCAATCTTTCCGCCTCTCTCCGCAGCTCTTGCGAGCTTCCACTTGCGCCCGGTAGGAAAGCCGGCACCGCCTCTACCGCGCAGCCCCGAGGCCTCGATCAGATGGATGATCTCTGCTGGCGCGGATGCCAGCACTCCAGCCAGGGCGGAATAGCCACCAAGGGCGATGTACTGATAGATGTCATCGGGATCGATGCGACCGCAGTATTCCATCACCACTCTTCGTTCCATACTGAAACGCGGGAAGTCCATCACCGACGGGATCAAGTCGGTTGGCTCCATGGCTCCCAGGACGTACTCGAAAACAGGATCGCCTTCTTCGAGGTACGATCCGACCAGGACTCGCGCCCTTCCCGCAGAGACTTGGTGGTAACATATTGGCGGGAATCCCGAGGCAGGGTTGTCGATCACCACCAGTGGTTCTGCATAACAATGGCCGAGACACCCGACCGGGACGATTCGCGCCTGAATCCCCTTGTGGGAAACCGCCTCCTCGAAGGCGCGCTTCGTTTCCGCCGCCCCGGAGGCGAGACCGCAGGTGGACATGACGATGTAAATGGTGGGGATACCCTCACGCTTTCTGTACTCGGCGCGTCGTTCCGCCTCCCGGTGGATGGATGCAAAGCGTGCCTCAATCTCCTGCTTGTTCACCGGATTCCCTCGTCGCTTTCTCCCTTTCCTGGCGCTGTCGTTCAACCTGAAACTGCACAAATATCCCCTCGACCTTACTCGGCTGCATCCGTCCCAGGACGTCCTCGTCAAGCACGGCCACGGGTGCCAGGGCACAGCATCCTACGCAGACTACTCGTTCCACACTGTATTCGCGGTCAGGCGTGGTCTCCCCGTCCTTTATGCCCAGCTTGCGTTCGAAGTTCTCTAGGATGATCTCCCCCCCTGCTACGTGGCAGGCAGTACCCAGACAGACCTTGATCCGGTGTCTGCCGGGAGGTTGGAAGCGAAACTGGTTGTAGAAGGTGGCCACCCCGTACACCTCCCCGGGAGGGATGCCAAGGTGCTTTGCGACCATCTTCATGGCCACGATGGAAAGGTACGAATGTCTCTGCTGAATTGCCTGAAGAATAGGAATGAGGTTGCCCCTCTGCCCTTCGAATGCAGGCAGCATGGCCGCGATGTCTTCGACCATCGCTCTTTCTTCGGGATTCATTTCCGAAGCTCGATTCCCCACCGGAATCTCCACCATTTCCTTGTTCAATTTTATTAAGCTACCGCTAAGTCTCGCCAGGTTAAGTAAATATCAAGCAAACCCTGATAATTCACTACCAAGAGAACTTCCCCTACAGCGGCAAACTGAGGGAAAAGGGCATCCACAAATCCCCGCTACTCACATAAAAAATGACACGAATGAGACACAACCTTGGCTGTCTGTCCGATAGAAGGAAGAGATTTTACAGAAGACTTGTTCATCAAAACATAATCGCTATACCTAATTCCCCCTGTCCACGGAAGGTCTGGTATTCTCTAGGGTTAATCTTTGTCTACTTGCACAATCACGCTGCAAGTCTCCTACCAACCGCCCACGTTCATCAAAGGAACTTCTCTTTGCAGCGAAAGCCAGGAGAGATCTAGGTTGCATAAAGCATACTGACTCCACTCGAGATTCCTCAGTCGGGTAGGCCGACCCGAGATACACAACGGTTAGTCTAATATATATGAGCGTAGAAGGCAACAATTTCCTTGACCGGTCAGCATCGATATAGTATACATTTTTGTTGTATAATGAGTTTCCAATAAGTCGAGGTGAAAGGCGGGGATGGGTCTCGATCTTTCGCCATCTCGTAATGGCTTGGCATTGACTCCAATGTGTCGGGGTTGCCTGGAGATTGTTGACCTGTTTCACCATACAGCGTACGATTCGGGCATATGAGTATTGTCTCGTGGTGTTATGTGGGTTTTCCTAGCGGTTCAATTGTGCTCTCGCTCCCTCATGTCGCATAGAATCACGGACGTCCTTCATACGTCCAGCCCTCCCCCGGGTCTGAGAGTGGTGCGCATTCCGGCATGTGCTAAACTACTAATACCTTAGCTTCTCGACGAAGGATGTATTGAAATGGATATAGATAAAATAGCGAGGCTCCTCCGGAAATGCGAAGTATTTAGTGAGCTCTCAGACAGGGAACTTAAGTCCATTGCCAAGCTATGTAAAATTGAAAACTTCAAAGTAGGTGACAGTATCTATTCACAAGGGGGCCTCGGAGAGAAATTATACGTTCTAGCGGAGGGAGAGGTCACTCTTGAAAGAACTATCGACATAGGAGATCAACGTAAGGCAAAAATACCAGTATTTACCTTTCGAGCTACACCCTCAAGGAGACTCATGGGTGGCTGGTTCGCACTGCTTGGTGAACAACATATGCACATGTGTACCGCCATATGTTACAGGGCCACAACCCTCATTTCCATAGATTGTTCGAAGCTGAGAGAGTATATTGCGAAGAATTTGGAGATTAAGACAAAAATATTGGAGAAGTTAATTTTATTACTTCGCGATCGGATAGACAGTTCTTATAGAGCGATGGAAAGTCTGTAATCAAATCGCCGCTGTTCGGTTATGAGTCACTGAGATTCGCCGACAAGTGATCATGGTCGGGTAACATGATGTGTACTGGTCTCGGCTTTCCGAACGGCTGGGGGGAGAGGACGCCCCGGATGCGCTTTGTCTTGCAGATCTCCCTGTCTCCGCTGGTGGCCTCCTCCGTCGCCATGCAAGAGTTATTTCAGCAACCTGCCAGGCTAGCCACAGAGGTATACGTGGTGAACGGAGTGGGTTCTCAAGAGATTCTCGATCTTGGTCTGCGTCTCCTTGCGCTCCTTGGAGTTAACCCAGGCATTCCAGTCCTCGAGGGAGTTCCAGGTGCTGATGATAAGGAAACTGCTGGGATCATCCAGAGCCTGCAAGGTCTCGCCCGAGATGTAGCCTTTGGTGCCAAGGAGTCTGGCGCGGTTTCTCATCAGAAGTTCATAGAGCAACGACTCGTTTCCGGAAATGGTCTCGCATCGTATGAAAACTCGAACGGCCACTTGGCACTCTCCGATGAATAGTCTGTCCCTGTAAGATCTCGATGCGTGTCGCTAGGACCTTCACCGCGAGCAGCGGCTTCCGCCGTTGAATGTAAAGTTTTGCTCATTCTGCCAGAGAACTCGCGTCGGAGCAATGGGGAGGCAGGTGCCTTTTTTTCTTCAGAAGACCCCGCCGCGACGAAGGTTTTCGGCCGGAGAGGGGAGTCGGGGCAAGCAGTCGAGCGGGCGGCACTGCATTGACCAGTGCCGTAGGGGAGTGGCTTTCCCGCCTTCATCTCGGACGATTCCTAGCCCCTCGAGGTCTCGCCCAGTCAGGCCTCCGGAGGCCCCCCGTCCTTGATTACTCCCCGAGCAAGGGTTAGGCTTTACTTGGGGTGGGAGGAGGTAGAAGCCATGGAAGCACGAGCATGCTGTGATACGAGGTATGGGTTGACCTTCTGCGAGGAAGTATGCCTTTGGATCAAGGAAGATGCCGAAGAAGAGGAAGACTCCAGCTCCCTTTTCTATCTTCCTGAGGCGTTCATCGGGCCGTAAGCAGCAAGGTCAGGAGATAGCGACAGGGTCAGCGAGAAGGCGAGACGGAGCTCCGCTCCCGCCCTCTCGCTTTTCCCTGCACTTCCTCCCAGAAGTAACCGGTTTGCCCCAGGTCTAAGGAGCATGGGGATCACGGGCCCTCTTCGCCGCCTTCACCAGATGAATTTCGACTGCAAACCCCCAGATTCGGAGATCACGACGACAAGCGATTTGCATCGCCGAGCGATGAGCGGTAAAATATTATCAATATATTGAAGTTTGCGGGTTGCCACCGTCCGAGGCTGAGGTGGTGAATCATGCACGGCATCCTGTCACGAATAAAGAAACGAACGCACATGGAAACCCCTGACACGCCCAAGAGGTGTCCCCTCGGTCATTTGCACATCTCCTGGTCTTTGGGCGACGAGAAGGTACTTTGCTGGGACTGCAACAGGAGATATCCGCTTTCCCAGTGCCTTGACACCCGGTTGTCGGAGACCTCTGATCGTTCAACTCCGCCTTGAATACCTCTTCTCATCCATGGCAGACGGGTCCGTTGCAGAGCAGGTGGGGTGGACCGGCGTGAGGGCGTCTCTGTCGAGGCTGTCCTCACGAAATTGCTGCCGACTCGAAGGACCGGTACGGTCAGGCCATGGCGGTCCGTAGGCGAAGCTTCTTGGCAGGACGGAATCCCTGAGGCATTCCGACAGCTCGGATCATCCAGGAAGCATAGAGCCCTGGTAACTGTTTGTTCTGGATAGTTTCCTGACGGCACGGCGGAAGTTGAGACGCCTCACCATATTTTTCTTGAGTAGACGGCCGGGGTGGAGGACCGCCCATTGAGGAGAGAGCAGGCGGGGCGGTTAGTCTCACGACAACAGCACGTAAGGGATTTTTTGCCCCAGTTGAAAAGCGGTCATTGGCTCTCTGGACGGAGAGGCCATCACGGGGCGTAAGCACGTATTCGAAGAGGGTTATCTTGCGGTCAGGGAAAAGATTCAAGATATGAGGCTGCTCGATCCGGTTTGACGCAGTTCGCGCGACGAGAGGCCGGGGAAAGGGGAGGCACGGGGACGGATCGGGGACGCCGCGGGCTACCGGACCGAGTTCATGTCTCTTCTCGAAATCAGGAAAAGGTGGAGGCCAAAGGACATCGGGGACCCTCGCCCAGACGGGTGTCCGTTGTGACCCCCATCCTCTTATCGCGAGGGAGTCATCATCAGTCCTCCCTTCAGGGGGAGACGACCAGGCCTGTTTCCCATCGGCAACAGAGTTCCGGAGAAGCTAGGTCGCAAATCCCCCGGGAGAACCGGTCGCTCCACTAACCTGAACTCGACCTTCCGTGTCTCTTTTTCACGATAGAGAGTCAATTGAACCGTATCACCCACCTTCAGGGAGTCGACCAGCCTGGTAAACCTCCTTGGGTCATTGAGAGACTGCCCGTTGATTTCCGTAATGATGTCGCCGCCGAACAGAAAGTTCTCTCCACCAATCGTGATCGGCAGCTTCCCCTCGCGTATCCCCGCCTGCTGTGCCGGGCTTTCGGGATCGACCTTTTCTACCAGGAATCCGTCGACCAACGGCAGGTTGATGATCGCCATGAGCTCCTTGCTGATGAGCCTACCACTCACACCCAACCACGGCCGGATGACTCGTCCCTGTTCTATGAGCCCGGGTAATACCTGTTTGGCGATATTGATGGGCACAGCAAATCCGATGTTCTGAGCGTCGGCCACCATCGATGTGGTTATTCCAATCACCTCTCCGCACCGATTGAAGAGTGGCCCGCCGGAGTTGCCCGGATTGATGGGAGCGTCGGTCTGGATGAGAGGAGGCGTCAGGCTCAGGGGAGAGTCCGGCAGGAACCGGTTGAGCCCTGAAACTACGCCGCGGGTCAGAGTCTGTTCAAGGCCGAGGGGGTTGCCGATCGCCATAACTTCCTCACCGATGCGGATCGAATCAGAGTTTCCGAGCAGTACCCTGGGGTGGCCTTCGCGGGGAGCCGGGATGCGAAGGACGGCGAGGTCAATGATAGGATCTGCGCCCAGGAGTTTTGCCTCAGCCTTACGGCCGTCGTCTAACGTTACGGTGATCGCCTGATGACCGAAAACCACGTGAGAGTTGGTGAGGACAAGGCCGTCGTTGCTGACGATGAATCCAGAGCCGACGACAAGGCTCACCCGATTGTTGACCTCAAAAGGGTCGACCGCCACCGCCGAGATGGAGACAACGGAGGGCGAGACTCGCTCGAAAAGCTCCGGAATCGGCTCGGTGCAATCGGGATTGGCTGCGGCGCTAGGTATTGTCGTCGATAGAACGGCGGCAAGCACAATAACCGCAAGAAGCGATCTGTTCATGTGAATACCCCCTGAATACAAGGTCTTGGGTTCCAACTCCATCGCAAGGTCTTTCCCGGTATTACCTGGATGTCGGGCAACCCTGGGACTGAGGGTGCGGTCATGGGAACCCTGAAACGGGGCTTGCCTGAAGAAAGACTTTCTCCAGAAGGTCGCCCATGACCTGCCCCACTCGCTCGGTCCACTCTGCATCTTAATGCAAGATGTCCCTATAAGCATAGCTCGAAGTAGTCCCCAGGTGAGACCGGAGTATTATCCCGTGGGCGGATCTCGGAGGCGCGGATACCCTCAGGTCGCCACAGGGAATACATTCCTCTCCCTCAACAAATACTCTCTACAGCGTATTCCGCTCGGATGGGGATTTGCCGTAGAAGATAATAAAGAGTTTTCCGGCAACCCGAGAGCACCGGCAGATAAGGAGCGCTTCACCGATGGGGGCGTTGGGGGAAAAGATATGAGGCCCGGCATAAAGAATCAAAGTGAGAGAGACCATGCGAGCGGACTCATAGTCTGTGCCTGGTGCCGGAGACCTATCGGCACCATGAGAGGTGAAGGCGTGTCGCATGGGATCTGTCTCGACTGCAAGGCACGGGAACTCGCCCGATGGAGGGCGGCGAACTCCTTCATGGGAATTCGAACCTCAGTTCAGTAAGCTCCTGAAGAGGACGGGGCCACCTCGAAGCACCTAATCCAGTCCCAAGAATCGATGTCCCCGCCGTCACCACGGCGCGGGCGGGGGGGGGCCTTGAGCGTTGAGTCACGGGGCCCCCACTCTCTGGTTCATCCTCTTTCCATTATCTCTGGGGCGAAGGGCAGACCGGGATCCGGAGTCCTGCCCCCGGCCCTTCTCCCATACAGATACTCCCATTCCGCCCGGATATTGGTTACATTATTTTGGGTAGTATGCGACTATCCGTTGCACCGGGCAGGCCGGTGGCTGTCCGGAGTCCGACGGAGAAATTTCTGCCGGGAGGATGGCCGCGGGCTCCTTGTCCCACACGGAGCCTCAAGGCCATGCACTCGGCGAGTGACTTTTTCCGAGAGGACACCATGAACTATCTGCTCTATGTTGCCGTGGGAGCCTTATTGCTGCTCTTCAGCCCAGCCGCGACCATGGCGCAGACGAAGTGCCCGCCTACCGCCTCTGACGCGGAGGGGCCGTTCTACAAGGCGAATGCGCCGATTCGAGAAAGCACCGGCCGGGGCCTGACGATAAGCGGCACGGTGAGGTCCGCCGGCTCGTGCACGCCAATACCCGGGGCACGGCTCGAGTGGTGGCTGGCAAACGCCCAGGGGAGCTACGATGACGAGCATCGGGGGGCGCTGGTAACGGCCGAGGACGGAGGCTACCGGTTCGAGACGGATTTTCCCCCGGCCTACTTTGGTCGGCCACCCCACGTCCACGTGAAGGTTTTCGCGCCAGGCCATGGAACACTCACCACTCAGATCTACCCTGAGAAAGGCGCGAAATCCGTGAGTCTCGATCTTGTCATCCTGGCGGATTAGCCTGTCGCGAGAAGAGAGGGAACCGATCCCGAAAGCTTCCGGGGTCAGAGCACTCTACCTCTCGGGGCGGCAGTCACTGTACGGGGGGCGAGGCAGGATGAGCTGTGCCACAAAGCTGTATGGTCGCAGCCGTTGATAGTGTAAGGAGAGGCCCGGCTGTCGCCGGGGTCGGGGGAAACGGCGAAACTACGGACGAGACATGCTGAAGGCGGTCCTGTTTGACCTGGATAACACCCTGGTTCTCTTTGACGAGCCGGCTTTCTATGAACGCTATTTCATTTGGATTTATCGTGTGTTCTCTGACATCTTTCCGCCGGAAGAATTCCGGAACCGCTTGCTCCAGGCGACGATGGCTCTTCGGCGGAGCAGTGGCGCGGTGAGCAACCGTCGGTTCTTCATGGATGTTTTCACGGAGGGATACAGGCACCCGGTTACTGAGATCTGGCGGCGCTTCATGAAGTTCTACGAAGACGACTACGATAGGATCGAGGTTGAGGTGCAGGTTCCCTCTGGCCTTCACGACGTTATCGGCCGGCTGCAGCAAACAGGCCTCAAGCTCGTGGTTGCCTCGAACCCCATCTTTCCGCTGATTGTGCAGCAGAAGCGCATGGCCTGGGCCGGCATCGACAGATTCAGGTTCGATCTGGTGACCCACATTGAAAACATGTCTTTTGTCAAGCCCCGGCTCGAGTATTATCTGCAGATCTGTGAAAAAATCGGTGAAGCCCCCGAAGAGTGTCTCATGGTGGGAAACGATCCGATCAACGACATGGTCGCCGGCGGAACTGGCATGAAGACGTACCTGACGACCGAAGTCGGTGAAATCGATTACTCGTCACTGAGGCTCACCGTTGATGAGGACAGCGCGCCACGGCAGATTCCCTTGCCCGACTTCAGCGGTCCCCTCGCCGATGTTGCCTGCGTGGTCCGGGAGCTATGCTACTGAGCCGGCATCCCGCCTCGCCGAGGAGAAGGTTCCACGCACCGGCTGGGCAATTGTGGCCCATTTAGAGAGTAGAGATTTGACTCCCTGCCGCCCCTGCTACTCCGAAGCAATCTTCTTGCCCAGCCCATAGGCCTCTTCCATCAAGGCCTTGTTGTTCCTGATCTCACCCGCCTTCCAAGCGCTCCCGTAGACCATGCCCACGATCTCAGCTTCGATGAAACGGAGCGCATCCTGAAACATGCGCAAGGCGTTGACGGCGCCGGAAACGAAAGGATCCTCGGCTGCGTAGGCGAGAACGATCCCGAACCTTTTCCCGGCCAGCGCATACCCCTCACCATCCCCCAGACCATACCACCGGTCCATGAAGAGTTTTGTCTGGGCAGAAACGGTGAACCAGTAAATGGGACTGGCGATGACAATGGCGTCCGCGCTCTTAAGCTTCGGGTAAAGGATCTGCATGTCATCCTGAATGACGCAATCGATCTTGCTATCCCTTCGGCACGAATCACAGGCGGTGCAGGGCTTGATATTCATGTCATGGAGGAAAAATGTCTCCACCTTCGCCCCGCCGGCCTTGGCCCCGGCGGCAACCTGCTTTGCGAGGACTGAACTGTTCCCTTTCTTCCGCGGGCTCCCGACAACGATCATGACCTCTCGTGGCATCTCCTCTCCTCCTTTCCGGAATTCGAGCCAGGGCGAAGGTTCGCACAAAATCACAAGGAGGACAAGTCTCGCGGGAGCGGCTTCCCTCCGGGCCATAGGTCAGCCGCGGTCGACGGGGGCGAGGCAGGGCGATCTGCTCCACAAAGCTGCATAGTCGCGGCATTGATAGTGTAAGGAGAGGCTCGGCCTACCAGCAGAGGGGCGGTGGAAAGATCGGGAGTCTTTCCAGGGAGCCGAGGAGCACGAGGATGCTCCAGATGCGCTTTGTTCCGCAGATAACCCTGTCTCGGGTGCCGGCCGGTCTTGTGGGGATGAAGGGTGGACACAGCCCACCACACAAGTTGCTGCCCTGTGGGAGTGGTTTCCCTCCGGGCCATAGGTCAGCCGCGGTCGACGGGGGCGAGGCAGGATGATCTGCTCCACAAGATCAGCACGAAAACCTCTTGGGGCAGGTCATGCATGGGAGGTCCGCGTCGCCACCGGCAAGGCGCTCCCGGAAGCGGCGAAACTCGGCGCTTTCCCAGATCTCGAGGGGATTTTGTTCATGCAGATTGCCGAAGACCCGCCGCCTGGGATCGAAGCCTGCCGCAGGCAGGTCCACGTAGACGCTGGGCGAGACGGAGCCGTCGGCTCCCACGTAGAGGGAGCGGTCGATCTTCTCCTTGCAGCTTGTGCCGGGTGCCTCCGGCCATGGCAGGGCCCAGTGGAAACCCACGCCCAGGCGCCGGGCCTTCGCTTCGGTATCCCTAAGGACGGCCGCGGCTCTAGCGAGCTTCTCGGCCTCGTGGGGTGCGAACCCTTCGGGTTCCAGCTCGGGGCTGGGAATGTAGTCCAGGGTGCTGACGACGGCGGCGTCCACGCCGAGGCGGTGCATGAGCTCCGGCAGACCGCGCACCGCCTCCATGGTTGAAGCAAGCATGAGATAGGCGAAATGCATCTCCAGATGCACCGCCGGGCGGGCCCGGCGTACGGTTTGGAGCGAGGAGACAGCCCTGCACACCCGGTCGAAGTCCACGCCGTGACGGGAAGCGTTGCTCGCTGCGTCGGTCCCGGCGAGTGAGAAGGCCACGATATCGAGGCCTGCCTCCACGAGCTTGACGGCCACCTCCTCGTTCATGGTCAGGCCGCAGGTGGTGGTGGAAACGGCGCACCCGGCCTTGCGAGCCACGGCGGCCATGGCAAAAAAGTCGGGATTGAGGAGCGGCTCGCCCCAGCCCTGGAGGTGCACCCGACCGGAGCGTCGCATGAGGGGCCAGAGCAGGGTGAAGGTCTCCATGTCCAGGTCGCGGGAATGCCACCCAGCGCCCATGGTGGTGTGAGGGCAATAAGTGCACCTTCCCGGGCAGCGGGAGGTGACCTCCACCTGGATGCAGTCGAGGGGGCGGCGCCCGCCCAGGAGGTGCTCGCGGATGGTCTCCCATATTCCCGGCTCGCGAACCTTCTTTCCGGATGGAGTGCTCGACCGGTTCTTCATGGGAAACTCCTCCCAGTCATCGGCCGAAGAGACCACACAGGTGGGAGAACAGGCCCGGCGAGCGGGGCTCCCAGGTCACCTGGACATAAGGGAGGAAGCTCACGGACCCCCACTTGCCTTTGAAAAAACGGATTCCCTCGTTGATGCCCAACCCCAAGTTCATCCTCCTGTGCCCCCGTTGAGCCGCCTCGTCCAGAAGCCCTGAGAGAAGCAGGTCGGCGCTTCCGGGCGGGGCCACCTGGAAATCCCGAAAACAGAACATGAAGAACGCGGTGTGCAGGGAGGCGAACTCGCCCACGACAAAGGCGGCCAGACGTCCGTCCGCCAGGCGGGCAGAGAGGACAAGACTACCGGGGGAGGCGGCGAGATACCCGGGCAGACGCTCGAAGATCTGCCGGGTGCCGGCGGCGAGGGGTCGTTCGTCGAGATAGCGCTGGATTAAGCCCATGTGATCGTCGCCGCACCGGCGCCCCCGTTCGACGGTGAGATCGCGGCTCGCGCGGCGAAGGACGTTCCGCAGCTTCTGCGCCGGCTCGGGCGGCGGCACCGGGATGGCGTAGTAGCAATCCTCCTCCATCCGGCTCCCGGCCGGAGCCGCTTTCGGCGTCGCCGGCCCGATTACGGTGATCCTCCATAGCCCTGGAATCTGGAGCGTCTGGTACACGGCTTCGGCCATGGCCCTCTCGTCCCGGGGATCGTGCAACGGATAGCCCACGAGGACTAGCTCGCCGTCGGACTCGTAGGCGACACACGGCCCCACCATCCGGGGCCTCGATCCTGTCACCGCCGAGACGTAGGCCACTACCTGCTCGGGCACCACGGCCTCGGCGGTGACCCTGGCCAGACGGTCGGGCCCGATCATCGGCATCTCCTGAGGCGAAAGCCTGCGCTGGCGAGGAGATCACGCAGGTTGAACATATGGGCCGAGCCAACGAACACGGCGGAGCGCCCCTGCGCCAGATAGGGTTCCATGCGCTCAAGGAAAAGAGCGTCCCGGCGGCTGATGACCATCTCGGTGCGCGTGGGGAACTCACTGCTGGTTCCCATCATTCCCTCCAGGTCGCCCTTGAGATAGGCGCGGACGTTGCGCTTGATGTAGCGGTTCCACTCCCCACACCGGCGGAAGAAATTCACGATCCTTGGTATGGGGATGCTTTCCAGCGTCTCCATCTGCTCGGAGATGGTCTCCATGGCCCGCACAGCTTTCCCCGTCTCCCGGGCGAGACGCCATGCCTCCAGATCCACCGACTGCGTCCAGCCGTGGCGCGCCAGATAGCTCGTCCAGAGGGAGAAAAAGGCCATCCAGGGCCGGGTTTCGGCGAGGAAGAAGCGCACACCCGGCGGGTCGGGCGCCTGGAGTCCCAGGAGTTTCGCCCAGAGCCCTCTCGGCCCGCACACGACCCTTTCCAGCCGGCGGACCTCATCCTCGGTCATGGCGTCGATAAGACGCGGGGCGGCGGGTTCGGGGCTCCGTCCGATCTCGGCCACCTGATCCAGGCTCGCCCGATCCAAGGGACCCTCGAAAAGGACGGTGTCTACACGTTCCAAGAGACCGTGGAGGGAAGATTCGAAGCTGTAGCAGAAGAAGTGTGCCGTGCCGCCGATCCAGGAACAGCGCCCGTTCTTTTCCACCTCCCAGAGCATGGTGAAGCGTTTCTGGGCGGGGCGGCTGGCGAGGTGCTCCCGCCTGGCCGCGGATTCCGCCGGCATGGAGGCCAGCATCCGTGCGAGCCCATTCACCCGGGCGCGGCCGCCCCCCTTCTCCTGCCAGGCAGCCACCTCGTAAGGGAGGGCGGGTTTGCCCCCCCACTTGGTCTTGAAGCGGCGGATCCCCTCGTTGACGCCAAGACCGAGATGGAGAAAATCCTTTCCCCGGCGCCTGGCCGCTCTGATCATCTCCAGGAACAGGAGATCGGAGGCATGGGAGCTGTAGTGAACGCGGGAATGGGCGCCGATGAGATAGGTCAGGAAGCGCTGGGGAGCTGAATCCAGCAACAGGCAGGCGGCGAGATGACCCTCCCGGTCCCACGCATTGAGAAGGGAGAGGCCGGGCGCCCTGGGGAGAACCTCCTCGGTCCGGGCGAAGAGCTCGCGGACGTTGGAGGGGAGCGCCACTCGGCCCATGAACTCGGCCCAGAGGCGGCGGTGGGCGGCAGTAAAGGTATTGCCCTCCTCGACCCGGAGTGAGGCTGCCGCTCGCTCCGCCTGGCGCTCCAGGCGGGGGGGTACAGCAGCCTCGGCTGGGAGGAGATAATAGTGATCCCGAGCGCTGCAGTGAACCCTCAACCGGGCGGGGAGAGATGGGCAGATTGCCCAGCAATCCCTGGCGCCGGTTCGGCGCAAGGCTTGCGAAAGAGCCTGATCGAACCCATCCGGGCTGTACTCCCCTGACAGAGGATACCCCACGGCGAGGAGCCAGTCGTGGGCGGCGATGAATAGATAGGGCCCCGTCAGAAAGGGCTCGCCACCCGACATGGCCCGCATGAACGCTGCGGAATGCTCGGGAACGGTAGCCTGTTCCAGGACAGCGTTGAGGTCGAAAGAAGTCAAACCGGCGCTCCCTATTCGGGCGTTGGGACAGGTGCGTTGGCTAGCATGAACACGACTCATTGTATATGCTCATGAACTTCGTAGAAAGCCCCATTCCGACGTTGGAGCAAATAGGGGAGGTCTCACCCCGTGACATCCACGAGGGTTCTTGTCATCGGAGCCGGATTGGCGGGGATGACCGCGACCGTGGCGGCCCAGGGAGACGGCGCCGAGGTCGTCCTCGTCGATCGCGGCGGCATCGGCCTTGGCAGCAACTCCGCCATGGCGAACAGGGTCTTCGCCGGCCCAAACTTGACCTACTTCGAGGCGGAGTATGTGGGGGACACCGAGGGATAGCCGGAGCGGGGCGCACCGGAGAGCATGAGCGCTCGAGGTGACCGCGTCGAGCGCTTTTTTGTCGTGGGAGGCCGCGCGAGCGGCGACTCGTTGTTGGTTTCTGTTTGCCCTGAGGGGGTCTCCGTGGTACTCTAACCCCGACGTGGGGCTGGGTCCTCTTTTTACGGGGCCTAGGAAGGCAGCTATCGCCTCTTCAGTCGGGGGCACAATGACAGCGGTATCCAAGAGGTGACTATTCGATGGAGCGATATGAGCCGAAAAGGAAGGGCTTGCGCGCACCAGTCTCGTTCTTCGTCTCCTGCCGACGGGCCGACGGCGCCGTGGTGAGAGGTAGGGC
>Ga0335070_10005881_pt1 | contig 14460 bp, 13 predicted proteins | sample Lox_Sample_13_FD_206722 | JGI IMG/M metagenome (GOLD analysis project Ga0335070, IMG submission 206722) | Soil microbial communities from Loxahatchee National Wildlife Refuge, Florida, United States - Lox_Sample_1.3 | ecosystem: Environmental > Terrestrial > Soil > Wetlands | place: USA... | reverse complement strand
TTAGTAAATTTTCTGCCACTGGAAGGGTATGCTTGGAATCCGTGGTCGCCTTGAACTTCCTCCTCTGCTTACACCGGATCCCGAGCTTCTTCCGGATCCTTCTGATCCGGCAGATCCCTACACTCACTCCATGGTCTTTGAGATCATGCTGTAACCTTTCAGGACCATAGGTCTCGCGGGTTCTCTTGTGGGCGGCCTTGATCTCTACTCCCAGCCTCCCCTCTTCTTGGGCCCGTTTGGAAGGCTTCCGATTGAGCCACTTGTAATAGCCGCTTTTCGATACTCCCGGAAAATGACACATCCTCCCGATACTATACTGGAATCGCATTGCTTTCATGACCGCGTACCTGGCAGCGACTCCTTCGCAAAGTACGCCGTCGCGTTTTTTAAGATGTCCCGCTCCATCTTCACTATCGCCAGTTCACGCTTGACCCGGGCAAGCTCCATCTCCACCTCGGTAAGCGGCCTCTGCTGCTTTCCCACTTCCTTAAGCTTGCCCTCTTTGTTCGCCTTGACCCAGTACCGTATGGTCGAGGGAGAAACCGATAACCTTCTCCCCACCTCCGGTATGCGGAGTCCACCTTCCGTTACCAGCTTTACTGCTTCCTCTCGAAGCTCCTTCGTGTAGATTGCTCTTGGAATCCTTTCCATGCTGACACCTCCGTCTTCAGAATTTTAACCCAACTTTGGTGTCCACTAAAGTCATCTTACCCCAAGATCTTTTATATCAAATTGAATTTTTCGTTCAGCCGCAGTCGGTTTAAGTTCTTTGAATACATCTCTTGCCAGCTTCTCCATGTCTACACCGGAAATTCTAATTTCCTGCCGCCCTAAGCGGGAGAAAACAAGAAGATCGTCAATCAATTGCGCCATTTTCTGTGTGTTGTTTCGAATTATAGCGATGACTCTCTTCCCTTCGTCATCCAGCTTGTCAAAATAATCTTCCGGTATCACCCGTGAGAACCCATCAATCGCCCTCAGGGGTGCTCTGAGGTCGTGAGAAACAGAGTAAGAAAATGCCTCCAACTCTTTGTTTGCCGCCTCAAGCTCGTCCACATTATGGCTCAACTCCTCATTCAGTTTCTTAATTTCCTCTTCTCCCTGCTTGCGTTTGGTAATGTCGCGCCCATAGGTATTGGCGTAGCGTTCTTCGGGAACCGGTTCAACCCAGACAATGTAGACCTTTCCGCCCAGTTGTATATCTTCCTGTATTTCCCTTGCCTCGGCCATTGCCTGACCAACCAGCTGGAGCAGTTCATTCTGTAGCAATACCTGGCCGACCTGGCACTTCCACTCGTGAAGCTTTGCGGCGGCCGGGTTGCAGTAAAGAACAGTCCCATCCGCAGAAGCTCGGAGGATCGGATTGGGATTCTGCTGGGGAAACCGCGCCAGCCAAACCGCCTGCTCATGGGCCTCGCGTAGGGCCGCCTGTTTGCGTCGCCTCTCAGTCACGTCATGAAAAACGAGCACGACACCGATGATGTTACCGGCCGAGTCGAGGATGGGCGCTGCGCTGTCCTCGATGGGTATTTCGCGGCCGTCCTTTGTGACCAGTGCGGTGTCGTTTGCCAAAGCGACTACCCGTTTTTCACTAAGAACTCGCCCTACTAGGTCTCCGGCAGGTTGGTGGGTCTTCTCATTTATGATCTGGAATACGCGCTTGATCGGCTGACCGAGGGCTTCTTCGGATTGCCAGCCGGTCAGCCTTACGGCCACAGGATTGAGAAAGGTGACCCGGCCTTCTCTGTCAGAAGCGATCAGGGCATCGCCGATACTGCTGAGTATAACCCGCAGCCACTCCTGCTGTTTCTGCAGTTCCTCCTCTGCCTTCTTCCGCTCTCCGATTTCCCTTTCCCATTCCCATTCTTTTATAGAAGCACTCATATCTTTCAAATTAGTTTTCCCTTTGTCTTTCCCTTTGGCTATCGTTTCGTCCCCTCCTCTCCCAATAAAAATCGATACAATTCTGACTGAAGGAATCTCCAACTTCGCCCGACTTTGATTCCCTTTATCTTTCCGCTATGGAGATGCTTAGATAAAGTGGGTTTTGAAATTTTTAAATATTGGGCTGCCTCCTCGGTCGTTAGCACCACATCCTCTTTCCAGTTCGCCATAATTTGCTCCAATTTACTTTATTTTTCTTAAGCTAACGCAAATTATGTGCCAGATGCTTATTATTGTGGTTTCTTGACATATAAGTGCTTAATTTTCATCCAATTCCTTCTATCTCACACAAACCCTCAACATCTAAGAGGAGGTTACAAAAACAGGCAATTGCATAAAACCAAAGACAATTTTGCACAGAATTTACGTTTCAATCTCTTCTCTTATTTTTCTCCCGATTTTTGATACTTTAAAATCATGACCAGCCATACGGTAGACCGCGGATAACTTGCCACTGTACGCACCTCCTTGAAGGTTGCGATTTGGAAAAGAAATCAATATCCCAGATCCATTCCGTTTATTACCTTGAAATGTTGTATAGGAAAGTAGGAATTGAAAAATAAGAATTGAGAAATAAGGTTCAGCTTACTAACCAACCATTCTGCCCGTCCCTTTCCATGCAACGTAAAGATCCCGGATAGCTGCCTATAAAACGTTTTGAGAAGAGTCCAGGACCTTCATCTGTCCTTCTTTAATCGGTTTAAATCAAACAGGTATTTTCTGCGCTGAACCAGTGATCAATGTAAATACGACACTCCAGATTTTCCTGAAGAACCAGACCGTTTTCCCGCCAAGATAGAAGGTAAGGAGTTAAGGAACCGCAGATGACTCGGATCAATGTTTAGGATGGGATTAAGAATAAAAAACAATTCTGTGGATTAATTTTTCCATCTCTCTTAGATATCTCGTTGGTTTCCTTGGATAGACGAGCTTTATCTCTGTATTGAACGCCCACGCTTTCCCAACTCAACTGATCTGTTTCTGATATAGTTTCTCAATGTCTGCTGCTTCGTTCTATACTCAACAGGGAAATATGTATTACTCCCGAGCCTATTCTTTCAGTTTATCGGCCTCCTCCATGGCCTCCTCCTCCGTGAGAGCCTCCACCGCCGCCACCACCTCTTCCGCCCCAGCCACCACCTCTTCCGCCCCAACCACCACGGTAATAACGACCGTAGCCGAAGTAACCATAGTAACCACTGTAGAATGGATACGGGTAATAATAGGGGTAATACGGGTAATAAGGGTAATAGGGATAATAATAGGGTTCATATCCTCCTTCATATTCACCATAGACAGTGGGTGGGTACTCACCGTATTGTCTCGCTTGTTCTTCACCAGGTGCAACCGTCATTCTCCACTCATTATCAATGAGAATCTGAACCGCCATCAACACCTCGTCTTTGTTCATCGCTATTTTTCCGGAATCCAGTGCCACACCAATAGTTTTTCGCACCTCTCCGATAATATCGGGCGTCAAGGGATGGTTAGCAATCCATCCGTTTTTGGGTGCGATACCGGCCGAGGCCAACATTCTCTCAGCTTCCGCCTCATTCTTCGCAGTGCCTAATTTAAGAACCTCCACCAGTTTCGCAGCAAAGTTACCTTCACGAACGAGACCCTGCGATACGGGCGGCGCCTTCTGTATATTTTGCCCCGGCTGTGCATAAGAGATAACCGGTATGGAAAACAAAAAAACTATTGCACTTGCAGCAATTAACTTCTTCATCTCCACCGCCTCCCTTTCTTTCTATGAATTTTGCCATTTAAGAGAGTTTTTACTGTATCCCCATCTTTTGTTTTCATGGTGGTTTCTTATCCACAAGCTGCTAATTGAATGATCAGCGCAATAATGACAACGGTATGAAGCATTCTAACGAATCCTGTTTTCGTTATCATCTTTTAGCTTCCCTCCGCTGTTAAATTTGAAGACATCGAGCATCTAATTCCCCTTCATTACTTTTTAAGATATACAAATCAGTCCCAACGGTAAATGAGGTAGATAATGTATTTTCATACATAAATTACTGTATTTTCGCATTCATGTCAGGCTAAACCTTTTGAAAGGTCGCAAAGTATTCGTGAGGATTATCATTTGAAAGATTGCATTGAGGGCCGATATTTGAAAACTACTCCTTCAGGAGGTAAGCAACGACTCCCCCCACCCCTTTCCATCCAGCCAAAGATCCCCGGATAGCTGGACACAAGAACGTATTGGGAAGAGTCCAGGACCTTCACTTTTCCTTCTTTAACCCGGTTAAATCAAATAGGTATTTTCCGCGCTGAACCAGTGATCAATGTAAATACCACATTCCAGATTTTCCTGAAGGGGCAGACCGTTTCCCACACAGATAGAAAGTTTAGAAGTAAAGGACCGGAGATGACTCGACTCGACGCCCCGGGGTTGGATGGGATTAAGGAGAGAGTGAAGTGGTGAGGTCAGGATGAGGTGGTGATGTGGGTAAATTCCTGAAATGTTGTTTTTCGATTTCTATTCTTTTATGCAACATTTCAATTACAAATCAGCAATAGAAGTGAAATTTCCGAGTAGATTTTTCCCTTGACGGTCAACCAATTTGAGAGTATTTTTTAATCGCTGGTTGATCTGTCTCTAATCAACCTTACAACCTAACCTCTAAACTTCTTGAGTGTCGCATGCCGATTGGCATTCATGAGACTGAAGCAGGTTGACTTCTTGAAACAGGGAGAAAGGAAAATGGCTGAAGAAACCCGGTTTGATAGATTGAAAACGGAGTCGATACAGAAAATCTATGAATCGAATCAGCAGCTTATCTATGCATCAGATCGAAAGGTTGCTGCATTGCTATTGATCAATGCCGTACTGATTTCGCTTTCTGCCACACGGAACCTGAGAGAATACCCGAGTTCGATAAAAATTATAGTGTTGGTCGCGGTTTTATTCGCTGCACTGTCAACCATCTTGTATCTTTTAGCGATTATCCCGAGAACCTCTGAACAGGCACCCCAAAGTATCCTTTTTTACAGAGGCATATTGGGATCTTCAAGGGACAAGTACGTATCTAAAATGACTGAAATAAGTGATGAGGATTTGATGAAAAATTATTTGGATGCCATCTATTCTCTCTCATTGATACAGATGAGGAAGAATCGATATTTGCGGTGGGGTTCCGAATCTCTGATCATCTCCATTCTCTTATTGGTCTTGTCATTCGTTCTGCATAATCTCTGATAGATCAAGACCAGGTTAGCGAAGGGCCTCTAAAATGAAATGCCCAAAGTGCCAGACCGAGAATCCTGAGACAAGAAAGTTTTGTAGTGAATGCGGGGCAAAGCTTCTGTTGATCTGTCCTAAGTGTGGTTTTGTGAACCTTCCCTCCGATAAATTTTGTGGCGAGTGTGGTCATCAATTATCACTTCCTGCGAAACCAATTCTCAAAGAACTCTCCTTTGAAGAGAAACTTGCCAAGATTCAACGATACTTGCCTAAAGACCTAACTCAGAAGATCCTGTCACAAAGGGATAAGATTGAAGGGGAACGCAAGCAGGTCACAGTGATGTTCTGCGATATGGTAGGGTTTACGTCACTTACTGAAAAGCTGGGATCGGAAGAAATCTACTCCCTGATGGATGAGGTCTATGAAATTCTTATCCACAAAGTCCATGATTACGAAGGTACAGTCAATGAAATGATCGGCGATGGGATTATGGGCTTATTTGGGGCTCCCATTGCCCTTGAAGATGCTTCCCAAAGAGCTATTCGATCTGCTTTAGCCATCCATCGTGAGATAAACAAATTCAGCGAACAACTCAAGAGTCAAAAGGGAATGCCCTCCATTAGGATGCGAATCGGCATACATACGGGCCCAGTGGTTGTGGGCACTTTGGGTAACGATCTAAGGGTTGAGTTTAAGGCAGTAGGGGATACAGTGAATTTAGCCTCCCGAATGGAAGGATTGGCAGAACCAGGGACAACTTATGTGACTGAGGATACCTTTAAGCTCACAGAGGGATTCTTTAGGTTTGAAGCTTTTGGAGAAAAGAAGATTAAAGGCAAGGAAGAGCCTGTCAAAGTCTATCAGGTAATTGCCCCCAGTACCAGAAGGACAAGGTTTGACGTCAGTGCAGAGAGGGGTTTGACTCCTTTTGTTGGAAGAGAGAGGGAGCTTGAGCTTCTGCTCGATGGTTTTGAGAGAGTCAAGACAGGTAAGGGGCAGGCGTTTTCCATTGTCTCTGAAGCTGGTTGTGGTAAATCCAGGCTCTTGTATGAATTTAGAAAAGCGGTTTCCAACGAGGATATAACCTTTTTAGAGGGGAAGTGTCTCTCTTACGGCAGGGGGGTAGCCTATCATCCCATTATAGACATCTTGAAGTCCAACTTTGAAATACAGGAGGAAGAAAGGGATTCCAAGATCAGGGAGAAGGTCAAAACGGGTCTAAAACTAATGGGGGTTGATGAGGCCTCAACTCTCCCATATCTTCTTGAGCTTCTCTCAATAAAGGACGGTGGTATTGATCAGATCTCCATGAGTCCTGAAGCGAGGAAAGATCGGATTACAGAGGCATGTAAAAGGATTGTTCTTAAGGGTTCTGAGATACGGCCCCTCATCATCGCCTTTGAGGACTTACACTGGCTGGATAAGAGCTCAGAAGACGTTTTAAGAAGCCACTTAGAGAGCATACCTGGAGTAAGGGTCTTACTGATATTCACCTACCGGCCTGAGTTTGTTCACACCTGGGGTGCAAAGTCCTATCACAATCAGCTAACGTTGCATCGGCTCTCCAACCGGGAAAGCCTTGAGATGGCAACCCATATTTTAGGTACAAGAGAGATTGAAAAGGCGCTTGAGGAGCTAATCCTTGAAAAAACAGAAGGTATCCCATTTTTCATCGAAGAGTTTATAAAGTCCCTCAAAGACTTAAAGATCATTGAAAGGAAAGATAATACATATCAACTAACAAAAGATATCCATCAACTAACCACCCCCTCTACAATCCAGGATGTGATCATGGCAAGGGTTGATTCACTTCCTGAAAGGGCGAAAGAAGTGCTCCAGACAGGGTCGATTGTCGAAAGGGAGTTTAGCTATCCATTGATAAGCCGTGTAACAGGGCTTCCTGAAAAAGAGTTGCTCTCCTACCTCTCTGCCTTGAAGGACTCAGAACTTCTCTATGAGAGAGGCATATACCCACAATCGAATTATATTTTTAAACACGCTCTGACTCGGGAGGTGGTTTATGACTCAATATTAGCTAAAAAGAAGAAGAAACTTCACGAAGAGATCGGGAATGCTATCGAGGAGTTATATAAGGGTAGTTTAACCGAGTATTATGAAGTTTTGACCGAACATTATTTCTTAGGCGAGAATTATTTAAAGAGCGCTGAGTATTCAAAATTGGCAAGCAGGAAAGCCGAGAAGGCAGCTTCGTTTAATGATGCGATTGCCTATACCAAGAAAAGAGTAACATCTCTTGAACGATTACCCCGAACAGATGAGTTAGATAAACAAATTATTGATGCCCGGACGGCCCTTGCCTTTTACCTCGGTCAGCTAAACTATTATTTTGAGGCCAGAGAAGCCATTGACCCCATTATTGACCTGGCTACAAGACAGGGTTATAAAAAGCGGCTTTGTCAGATTAGAACCATTCAAGGCGTATGTCATTATACGGTGGAAGAGGATTTTCCGGCAGCGTTTCAAGCTTTCGAAGAGGCGCTAAAGATTTCGGATGAAATAAAGGACATTCTAACTTCATCTTATGCAAACCATTGGTTCGGGATGGCTTTGAGCTACAACTGTGAATTTGATAAGGCAATCTTCCATATGCAAAGAACTCTTGATATTAGCATCGCAGCAAAGATTCTTTGGGGAATTGCAATCACAAAAGGGAATTTAGCCTATTTTTGTTATTTCTACCCAGGGAGGATAAATTTAGGATACCAGATCTCTGCCGAGGCCCTTCGTGCAGCCGAAGAGAGCGGAGATATTATGTCTAAAGGTTATACATACTCTTCCCACGGAATTTTCTGTTATGCGAGGGGATTGTTCGAAGAAGCAGAAAGGCATCTGCTGAAGGGAATCGAGTTTTGCGAAAGGATCAATGAAAAGGGATGGAAGGCGATCGCACATCTCTTTTTAGGCGAGACCTATTTTGCGATAGGGAATTTCCCGAGTGCTAAAGATCATTATGAAAAAGTATGCGAGCTTTTGAAACATACACGCCTAATGCCATCTTCTATGAGTTTTGCAAGAACAGGGGTAGCAAAATCAAGAGTGGTGAATAACGAGAAGGATGTGGACTTAGAATCCTTATACATCCAGTCACGAAATAATAAAATCAAAACAGGCGAAGGTTGGATCTCAAAGAACATCGGTGAAATCCTACTGTATATTGATGACCAGCACATGTCTGAATCTGAAAATTGGATTCAGAAGGCCATTGAAGCCGATCAAAGAAATCGTATGATGTTCTACTTAGGAAAAGATTACGCCCTTTATGCAGAATTGTTCAAACGAAAAGGGGATGGATTAAGGGCCCAGGAGAATTTTGGCAAAGCCATAGAAATCTTGAAAGAATGCGGTGCCGACGGCTGGGTAGAGAAATATGAAAAAGAACTTGCCACACTTTTGTAACAGGTTTTCATCCGCCTTAGTAAGCTACGGGTTCATGCACATTTCCATCAGTAATCATTAGCCTTACTTTCCTCGCCGTGCCCTCCAGCAGTCCACTAAATTCCGCCAGTAGCTTTTAGCAGGTCACGACAGCATAAAAAGAAACAGACTGTACCACTTTTTTAACACCAAGATTCCTACTGTGATCTCCTTCGACACAGCGATAGTTCTACATATATAAATTATTGAAAGGACTTTGTTTCGCAGAAATCTGAAATTCTCTCGATTTTCTTTTGATTCCATAGCATCCCATCCACCATTCTTACTCCGTATGGCCTACCTAAAAACCTACCTGTTCAAACATCGAAGGCTACTCCCCACCTGATCCTGAGAAAGCTCACCTTCAACAAGAGGATTACGTAGAAAATACCTCCTCTCCCCTGGTGGGAGAGGATTGAGGTGAGGGGGAAATTAGCTCAATTGTTCACCCCCACCCTCCCCCATCGAGGGGGAGGGGACTTAGTTATATTTTCATAGTTCGTGGGTGACGAACCCGCCATGTAAAATTTATCTGCCTTCGGCCTCCTTTTTCCAGGCAGAGAAGAAGACCCAGAACTTCTCAGAAGTCCCCGGAGGAAGATTAAGAAAATGAGTTCCAGGGGGAATGGTCTCCTCAGAGAGGTGGGGGTTCATTTCTTTGATCTCCTTGTAAAAAGATCCAGTAGCCTTGGCCACCTCCATAATGGGAAGGGGCTGGGTCAGCTCAATTTGAACTCTTTCCACTCGGAGGGGTGAATAGAACTCTTTTTCTTCCAAGCTATATCCATATCTCCCTGGATCGGAAAGGATGATTTTGGCCGCAGCGATCTTATAGACATACCGCTCCGTTTCCAACGGCAGATCAAGATAAAAATAATTCGTCGTTTTTTGAAGATCGATCTCCTTCAGAACCCTATTCTCCCCCGCATTGTAGGCAGCCATCGAAAGTGTCCAGCTCTTGAATTCGTCGTAGAGGCTTTTTAGATAAGAGAGAGCGCCTTCGGTCGCCTTGAAAAAATCAAACCGCTCATCAACACTCCGGTTTCTCCTCATCCCATATTTCTCGGCGGTGGAGGGGATGAACTGCCAGATTCCAGCTGCCCCGGAAGAGGAGACGGCTTCGGGCCGAAGGCTGCTTTCCGTGATGGCTAAGTACTTTAAATCATCGGGAAGTCCCATCTCTTTCAGCTTCTTCTCAATAACAGGAAAATACCGTCGCGCTCGTTTCAACCATAAAAGGACCTGGGCTTCGTTGGATAATGCCAGGAGAAATTCCCGATCCAGATTTTCCCAAATATTCCTATCTTCTAACGGGAAAAGCTCCCCGCAAAGAGAAACCTCTTTCGGAGGTTTAAGGGCGGTCAGAGGAGGGCGAGCTTGCATGTTGTCCAAACGGTATCCCAAATTGGCCACCTCCGAGCGAAGGCTGGAGATAGATTGTTCCAATGCATTTAATCTCTCCGGCAAGGCCTCATATTTCTCCGAAGACTTATCCCCGACAGGAATGTTCGCAGGCTCCTTTTGCATGGATTGACCTGCGGCACAACCGAGAAGAAAACCAGCCAACAAAACGGATACGATCGCCTTTGCCATTGTCGTTTCTTTTCCCTCACGAAGGGAAAAATCACCTCCTATTTCAATCCTTGAGATCTCGTAAAAAGTCGTCTCACCGGTGAAAACCGGTGTCCAGTGATTTTATAAGTGCCTCAAAACACTGGATTCCGGCTTTCGCCGGAATGACGATCATGAGCCTTTTTTGACTTTTGACGAACCCATCAATCATCGAAGCAATCACCTTTACTTTTGACTCAGCCACTCTGATTTGACCCCAATTTTCGTCCTCACCTCATCCATCACTTCCACAGCAATCGCTTTGCACCGAGCCGCGCCGGACGTTAATACATCAACCATGTACTGCGGGTTCTGATTGATTTTCTTGATCCGCGTCTGGATCGGGCCGATCTCCTCTATCATATTCTTAAAAAGGATCTCTTTACATTCGATGCATCCGAATCCTGCCGTCCGACAATGATGGTCGACCAAGGCGATCTGGTCCGGTTTCGAAAAAGCCTGATGCATGGTGAAGATGTTGCAGTGCTCCGGATGGCCTGGATCGCTTCGACGCTGTCTATGTATACAAGTGGCTGCCGTCCTTAGCTTCTCCCAGATCGTTTCTGCTGGGTCAAGGAGGCCAATCGCGTTGTCCAGCGACTTGGACATCTTGGCACTTCCATCGGTTCCAAGAATTCGTGGCGCATCGGAAAGGATCACCTTAGGTTCCGGGAAGGTATCTCCGTAACGGGCATTGAACTTTCTGGCAATCTCTCTTGAAAACTCGACATGCTGTATCTGATCCTCCCCCACCGGGACATAGCCAGCCTTATAGATAAGGATATCTGCGGCTTGAAGCACCGGATAATCGAGAAGCCCTACGTTGACATTGCTTCGGTGCTGCCTTCCCTTCTCTTTGAACTGAGTCATCCTTTCCAATTCACCCACCGGGGTGACACAGTTGAAGATCCATGTCAGTTCCGTATGCTCGGGCACATGGGATTGGACAAATAGCTTGCATCGTTCGGGGGTCAGGCCGCATGCCACAAGGACGGTGGCTGTTTCTAGAATCCTCTTCTGCATCGAAGCCACTTCGTATTCGATCGTAATGGCGTGATAGTCCACCACACAATAGATACAGTCATAACGGTTGACCAATTGAACCCAATTACGAATAGCGCCCACATAGTTCCCAATATGAATTTCACCCGAGGGCTGAATCCCGCTGAAAATGCGACCCACTAATTCCTCCATTCCACCCCCCTTTGACTCCTTCCGACAGGGGCAGCTTGCCCCCATCGAAGTATCCATATTTTCAACTGGGATTCACATATCTTCACTTAATTTCCCTGAAGAAGTCGCAGAGCATGGATGCAGTCTTCTTGACAATTTCGCCGCATTTTTCCATACCCCCTGAGGCCAACCATCTCTGCCGTTCTTTCTCGTTATCCAAATGGGCCCCAATGATATTGTAACAAACGTTGCTTCCAAACTCTTTTTCGAACCGGTCCCAGAATTCCTGGCACTTTTCATAGACCTTTGCCACGGCCTCCTTGTCCTTGGGATCGTCCCTTCCCATTTTCATCCCAATCGCCATGACCGACCCTGTAAATGCTCCGCAAAGCGAACCTTTCCGCCCAATTCCCCCGCCAAATCCGGTCGCCAATTTGGGAATTACGGAATCCTGAATCCCAAGATAATCCTTGAAACTCAAGGAGATTGATTCCGCTCAGTTAAACCCCTGCTTGAAATAGTTTTCCGCCTTCTCCGATATCCATTTTGCGTCCTCTTGCTTTTCCATCGAATATCTCCTCTCCATCGCTGTTTTCCTGAAACTTCGGTACGGGGGCCTCTAGGTCCTGTATGCTTCCTATTTCCTCGTTTACTCTTTGGAGGAGCGAATTCAAATTTAGCATTTCAAAGATAAAATATCAAACTTCCCCAATTCAGAATGATTAATTGAGAGGCCGAAACCTGCGCACCCTAATAGATGAAGCGCCCAAAGCAAATTCAAAAATCTCCGTCAAAATTGCCTGACCGCGGAAGATGTGTTAAATTTTCTTGAGCTTGCCATCCCCTGAGGTAGCAAGATGACCTTTTTACTATTGGCTTCTATTCCCTCTTTATTCACCGTCGTTAAAGTGTTTTAGCTCCTTGCCCATCTTCTATCGGGCGGAAGGAAGTTAGGTCACTGATGAGACTGACCATATTTTCCAGGTTGATGATTGGTTACTTCGCTATATTCTTCCTCGTCATTATAGTCAGTGTCTATGCGATCTTAAGATTACACCAGCTTAATATGGGAACCCGTCATATTCTAAACATCGACAATCGTATCCTGGATTACGAGGAAAAATTAGCAGACTCCATCCTGTCACAGTTACGGTACGAAAAAAAATATGCCCTTACAAAGGACATCCTTCTTTACGAGCAGTTTCTATCGGCAAAGGGGGATTTTGCTAAATTCCTTTCTGAACTTCTCCTCATCGTAGACACCCCTGAGAAAAAAGATTCGCTGAGTAAGGCAAGAGCCCACTACCAACGATTTCAATCCTTGATCGACAAAGAGATTGAATATGTTCGCGAAAATCAAAGCTACTCTAAGAGATGGTATGAGCAGGAGATGGAAAAGGCCTCGGATGGAATCCTGGAAGAACTGAAAAAGCTGGAGACCTATTCTCGCCATGACATTCAGCAAAGAATGAAAATGTTGGGAGAATCTTCAGCCTCTGCCCGGAAACTGGTGATCACGATGTCTGCCATCGCCATCGTTCTCATCATCGTGACGTCTTTTTTGAACACCAGAAGCATCACCAAACCTCTCACCATTTTGATGGAGAAGACCAAGGAAATTTCCAAAGGTGTCTTCGATGATAACCTGAAGATCGCCTCTCCCCCGGAAATATCGGAGCTCACAGGGGCTTTCAACTCGATGTGCGCTAGGCTGAAGAGGGTGGATAAGATGAAGTCTGACTTTTTCTCCTCTATGTCCCATGAATTGCGCACCCCGCTTACTTCCATAAAAGAAGGGATAAACCTCTTGCGGGATGGGGTTGGGGGAGTGGTTCCCGAGAAGCAAAAGCGGCTTTTGGCTATTCTCTCCGAAGAAAGCAAACGTTTGATCGACCTCGTCAATTCTTTATTAGACCTATCCAAAATGGAGGCGGGGATGATGACCTATACGTTTGAATCAGGAAGCCTCGCCCCATTGATTCAAAAGGCAGCCACGGAGATGATCCCCCTTGTCGAAGCCAAGAAGATCACCCTCAAGACAGCGATTGACGAGAAGCTGCCTGTGGTAAAAATCGATCGGGAGAAAATCTTACAAGTACTGCGAAATCTGATCGGAAATGCGGTGAAGTTTACTCCCGAGGGCGGTCACGTGAGGGTTGCTGCCCGTCTCATGAACCGAGGAGTAGAGGTTTCGGTGTCGGATACGGGTCCCGGTATCCGAGCAGAAAACCTGACTACCATTTTCGAGAAATTTCATCAGGCACACCTCAAAAATTCAAATTACATGAAGGGCACAGGACTGGGGCTGGCTATTGTCAAACATGTGATCATCGCTCATGGAGGTAGGGTATGGGCAGAAAGCGAACCAGGACACGGGAGTTCATTTATTTTTCTATTGTCAGTCTGATATTATTCGCCTGCTTCGGTTGTGCCGTATTTAATGAAAAGCAGAAAATTGAGCTTAAGAAAGACGAGCCCTGGGGGAAAGAGGAGACTTCGAAAATCCTTTCGGAGCACCTCCTCCGGGCAAGGACACTTCTCGACCAGCGGGACTATGATGGCTCCTTAAAAGAAAATCAAAAGGTCTTGTCCCTCGCCGGCCAGAATTCGCCGGCGGATGAGGCTCTTTTTAATCTGGGTCTGATCTATGCTCACGCTGGGAATCCCAAGAAAGACTACGAGAAGTCCATCGTTTTGTTCAAGAAACTGACGAAGGATTATCCTCATAGCCCTTTCGCTGTGCAGGCGAGGACCTGGGGAGCAATCCTCCAGGAGAATGAGAAATTACGCCTGACGATCCAGAAACTGAACCAGGTGATTGAGGAATCAAAACAGGTGGATATCGAGATCGAAGAAAAGAAGAGAGAGAAAGGAAAATAGGGAGAGCGATTTCAATGAGAAGGATCTTGGTGGTCGACGACGACAGAAATCTCTTAGAGCTTGTAAAGATGAGGCTGGAGTCCGCAGATTATGACGTGACCACAGCTCTTCGTGAAGAGGAGGCCATCGAGGCCGTTAAGAACCAGGTCTTTGACCTGTCCGTCGTCGACCTGCAGCTTGTCCATCAGGATGGGATCTCTCTGATGGAGGACCTCCACCT
>Ga0335070_10005880_pt1 | contig 14461 bp, 17 predicted proteins | sample Lox_Sample_13_FD_206722 | JGI IMG/M metagenome (GOLD analysis project Ga0335070, IMG submission 206722) | Soil microbial communities from Loxahatchee National Wildlife Refuge, Florida, United States - Lox_Sample_1.3 | ecosystem: Environmental > Terrestrial > Soil > Wetlands | place: USA... | reverse complement strand
TAGCAGAGCTAGGCTGCTACTGGGTGCTGATGAACAAACCACCTTATTGACCGGCCTGTCCGGTTGTTTGGCTCGCACGGACAGAAACAAAGCCTCATACTATTAGGTACCTTCAACAAAATAACTCCCTTTCTCGTGGTAATCGTTAACTTTTGCCGCTCGGCTCAACGCTCACTTCGTAGGTGTACTTCACGCCTGCCCTATAGCTCCACTCCATCGAGAAAAGCAGCCGATATGACCGTTCCCACGATGACCGCGAGGACGAATACGAGCTTTACCAATGCTGCATAGAAGATCCTTCTCATACTCGCTCCCTTCCGTGGGATGATCCTTCTTTCCAGATGATAATCACCTTCGATAGAAAAGCAACCCTACTTCTGAATCGTTGCCACTCATCTCGACAGCTTACCCGTAATGTAAAGCCGGTCAAGCTCGCAGCCCTCGCCTTGACACAGACATCGTGCCCATCGCTCGGGGTCAGCCCGATACTTCCCTTTTTTCTCCTTCACATTCATGCCCGCCCATGCATCGCAGTCTTTTACCGGTTGCTCCTTCACGCGTGTCTTATCTTCCGGAACGTCCCAAAGAGCAACGGGGTGACTGTTTGCCACCATGCGAGCGCCGGTTGATTCTGGACCTCTTTCGCGTACCCATCCAACCACTATAGATAACGAGATTATAAGCAGCACGACGATCAAAGATACTGGTATTTTCTTTGTCATTCCTCTCGGCATCCTCATCGGAGATAGCAGATACAGCTTCTCGTCAAAGAATAGCCGCAGATAGGTCAGGTAGCAATAAGCCAAGCGTATAATTCTGATGAGTCGAAGGGCTTAGCCACAAGGGGTTATGTGAGCGTGAACTGCAGCAACGGAGTGTGTGTGAGCATTATACGGTGTTCAGGGCGCAGGGTGGGAGGGACTGAACTTCACCTGCGGGCACCTACCTTCGAAAACAAACGTGATGATCCCCACTTCGATTAGAGCACGCTCCCTGGTTGCCTTACAGAGAGCCCTGTCAGGTAACCCCTGTCAGTCCTGGATGTATGAGCCCGTATCTTCAAATTTTCTAAAGTTCTTACTCTAGTTTGCGAAAAACCTTATAGAACTCAAGACAAAACAGCTAGGCATCAAAGGGTAGTTCGATGTTCTGCAGCATCTGCGATAATGAGATCTCGCAAAGAGGGATAATGTGTGTGAAATGCGGTGCTCCTACCGGCTGGGAGGCGGCGATAAGCACTCCTGCAAAAAGCCGCGTGGCTTACATGTTGCTGGGTTTCTTTCTGGGTGTCCTGGGCGTTCACAATTTTTATGCCGGATATGTCGGACGGGGGATTGTGCAGCTACTTATCTCACTGGCGACAGGTTGGCTCCTCTTCCCTCTTGCAGGGGTATGGACCTGGGCCTTGATCGAGATTTTCACGGTCAAGAAAGATGCTCAACGGATCCCCATGCGATAACCCATTGCTCGCGGAAGGACTGCTTAAGGGACATTCGTGGTAATAGAGCATTCCAAGCATCTGTCACGAAACCACACTTTCAGAAAAACTCTCGATCAATCATAGGGTGAAATAACGTATGGCTGAAGCAAAGATATACATCGTTGGAAAAGATAGAAACGTGGGTGCCATGGTAAAAGCGTTGGCACGTGAAATAGCTGGTTTCCGCCGGTTAGAGGAGCGACAAAAGAGTTTCTCGCCATACACGGATACTACTTATTTGACTTCCGGAGTACCCGCAGAGCGACAGAGTTCAAGGAAGCTGTTAGGAAGTATCTGCCTGCTTCGCTGGCCGTGATCCAGGAATAGAGCCGCTGGGTATTCTCAAGGGCAAACAGGCGGGTATAGGCATGAGCCTCGCAGGACCCCCTTCTCCGCTTATTGCCACAAACAACATGCTTGACTTCATACTGAACTATCTCGTGTATAGCGTGAGAGATTCCAAGATTCGGCATACAGGCGACCCCAAAACCGTGTTGCTTTTGACGAGGCATCATTTTGCACCACCTCAGCCATACCACCTAAAAATATGCGTTCCATGAGAGAAAACACTTGTATAGGGAGTGGAGTCATGCTATTAAAAGAATGCGAGCTTCTGGATGCTCGCCAAATCTAACCGCTTAAGGAGGAGGGTGTATGACAAAAATAGAACTAATCGATAAGATGGCAAAGGATGCAAAAGTCACCAAAGCAGCCGCAGGCAGGGCACTGGATTCCTTTGTCGACGGTGTAAAGAAAGCTCTGAAGAAGGGGGATAAGGTTATCCTTATCGGCTTCGGTACGTTCTCTGTCACGCAGAGAAAAGCAAGAAAAGGGAGAAATCCGCAGACTGGTAAGGAGATAAAGATTGCTGCGAGGAAGGCTCCAAAATTCAAGGCCGGCAGTGCCCTTAAGAAAACGGTGAAGTAGAAAACACTACAACCGTAAACGATACGTAGACGTAAAAGAGATTTAATCTTACAGTCCCGTGTCCAAGGCGCAGCTATCCCTTAGGAACGGCGAAGCCGCATTAGATTATCGATCCACGGCCACTAAGAGAAACCGTTACGAGCGGCGAGTTCTGAAAACCAGGTGTAGCAGAAGGACGGCAACGCACTGCCGGTCCAGTATTCATGCCGTCCTAGCTCGTCTGACCAAATACATCGGCCGTTGGGCTTAAGCCAAAGGTCGTACACAATGTAATGCAGAAAGTCCTTGACGGATCGCGTGCTTCTGCTAAGCTTAGAAGGGGGCAGTAGGAGGCGTGATACGTTGACTGATCTTCAACGGCTGATCGAAAAGTACAGAAAAGAGATAACACGGCTTCAAGCAGAAGCTGAGGAGGCGAAGCACAAGCACGATATTCTGGTGGAGGCCTCGCGTTTGCTGAAAGAAGACCGTAGCACAAACGCAGCCCGTGCGGCGGTGTCTCTCGCGAAGTACGTGGCGCTGCTGGTGTGTGTGTCATTCCTATGGGTACAGTTTCACGGCTTTACCGGGTTGATCGTGCCCGTCCAGGTAAGACCCACGGATGCGCAGCAGGTGGACAGAGTGAAGCAGTCGCTGCTAAAAGTCGGTGCCCCAACGGAGAAGATCGACGAATTGGCCACCGCCGTCAAGGGCGCCTCGGTTACAGCGGGCGTAAATCCGATACTGTTGGTCGCTCTGATGTACACGGAGAATGAGACCTTCGATTACAAGGCCGTGTCCGAGAAGGGCTACAAGGGTCTAATGCAGACGCCCTGGGCTTCTATGCGCTGGGCCGATGTGGACATCTTGCTGGGGGCAAAGATACTGCAGGAGAAACTTAAGCTCAGCGAAAACAACCTCCTGGAGGCGTTGCGCCTGTACAAGGGCGGAAAGAATCCGAGAGCCACAAGGCAGGCGAAGAGGACGATCGAGGTATACGAGGATCTGCTGAAGGAAGAGGGTACGCAGTAAGACGTGGAGATCAAACCATGGAACTTGGACTTGAACCGACGACCAACGTTAGTCAGATAGATGCAGGTCTAAAATGACCTGATAAGGCAATCCCCACTCTTGGAGAGACACCGTAATACTACAAAGCCATCAAAGGAGGAAAATGGAGAACAAGGTCGCTTCTCCTTACCTGTTCGTTACATACGTTCACCGCTGGCAGGGTTACCCAGAATGACAAAAGAGGAAACGTGGGGAACGCTTGTCACACTGGGTGTCATTGAAGGGAAGAGCGCCCAAGCGGTATGGAACCTCCACGAGGCTAATCTCAGCGAAGTCGAGCTGAGTGAAGCTGATCTCAGTGGAGCCGACCTGCGTGGGGCCGATCTCAGCGGAGCCCATCTGCGTGGGGCCGATCTCAGCGGAGCTAACCTCCGCGAAGCTAAGCTCTGCGAGGCCTATCTCCGCCGAGCCAATCTCACTGAAGCCGATCTCCACGAAGCCAATCTCACCTTAGCCTATCTTGCCGGGGTCAGCCTCGGCAAAGCCGATCTCCGCCGAGCCGACCTGCGTGGGGCCGATCTCAGCGGAGCTAACCTCCGCGAAGCTAACCTCCGCGAAGCCGATCTCGGCCGAGCGAATCTCCACGGAGCCGATCTCAGTGAAGCCGATCTCAGTGAAGCCGATCTCCGCCGAGCCGATCTCACGGACGCTGACTTAACTGCCGCTGTTCTGATAAAGGCAGATCTCACGAGGGCAAACTTAAGTGGTGCCTGTATTGATAACGCGGACATGTCCGGATGGGTAATCAAGGGCGTTACCTGCAGCCATATATTAGAAGCGAAATCTGGTAAGCAGATAAAGATAGGATTCGAGCCTCTGGAATTCGAAAAAAAGTACACGCGGATTCGAAAGACAGCTGAAGTGATTACATATTTATCGGGAGGTAATAGCATGACTGATCTTCAACGGCTCATCGAGAAGTATGAACAGAGGATGGCAGAGCTTGAAGCACAAATTGGAGCGCTGAGACACAAGCACGATATCCTACTGGAAGCCTCACGTTTGTTGGAGGAAGAGGCTCAGAGATCTGATGTCAGTAGCGAATAGCCGGCGTGCTGCACTGTTGACGGCCTAAGAGGGTCCTCCACATGAACGACAGGGCATAAGGTCGAGGCCGGACTGGTGCGGCCAAGTCCTGTTGTGCCTGGACTTACTGTGTGGTTCTGGGGTTGACGGAGACCCACAAACGCATGCAATTGATCCAGGTGTTCTACCGCAATGACAGAGGAGCGCCAGTTGATGATATTACCCTTGACCAGCTGATACGGTCGCAGAAGATAAAGAGCTTTTACCGGCCTTCAGAAGAGAGGTGGGTCGATATCTTCGTCGATCCGGTCAGGGGAGGCGGTCATGCTCACGGTGCGGAAGGCTTGAAAAGAAGATCCGCCGACAAGGAAGAGGACGCCGAGCAGAGAGCGAGAGAGGAAAAGTCCGGCGGGCTCTTTAGGGGAGTGTTGATGCGCCTTAAAAAGCACTCTCCTCGCAAGACACTGAGTGCCGAAGAGTGGTTGAAACGAGGGTTTAGGCTCCGTAACACTCACGACTACGTGGGAGCAGCCCGGGCATTTGCCCTGTCTATCCGATTGAACCCCCAGTACCATGAGGCCTACCTACATCGGGGACTTGTCTACGAGGCCTTGGGTAACCTTCAGCAGGCCATAGAGGATTACAGCATGGCCATTGCGCTTGATCCCAAAGAAGGGAAGGCTTACTATCCCCGCGGTCTTGTCCTAGGGCGCCCCGGCGTGACTGTGAAAGCAATAGCCGGTCTGAGGAGAGCAACCGTTCTGCAACACGGGCCTGCACTCACGTTGCTTGCGTCACGTACGGAACTGCGACAGGCTTTGCAAGCCCCCACGGAGCGGCGTCGTGAGGCAAAGGCCCGCGATGCGGGAACTGAGGGATTCCCCAAGGCAGCGGGGGATCTTCGACGGCTGATCGAAAAGTACAGAAAAGAGATAACGCAGCTTGAAGCACAACTTCAGGAGGTGAAGCACAAGCACGATATTCTGGTGGAAGCCTCGCGTTTGTTGAAGGAAGAGTCCTGAAGCCTTACAGAGCTGTATACCAACGGCTCTCAAGCAGGGGATAGAATTTGGGTCGACCTCACTGCTGTCCAAAACAAACCAAGTGCTCAACCCGTTCCCTGATCCAGCAAGGCTTTAGGACGAGTACGTAACCTGTTTCAGAACTAGGTCGGTATCTCTGCTGTTTCCATCCCTAAGCGTCTACTGTCCAAATCATGCAAATTCCAGTGAGAGCGGTTCCCCCCCCCGGCGAAGCCCAAATCACGAAAAATGGAGGCGTACTTTTGGCGTGAGCGTGAACGTAGCTACATTAACGCCAGGCTGAATTTTGATGGATAACGAGGCGACAAGGAGGAGTGGACCGGAGGCTACGGCAGCGTCATGTGGCAATTGACGGCGAGTAAAAGTCTTCAGATGCTAGGCGCTGCGAGTCCTGAGGAACGCAGGCGTACTGTGATGTACGTCGAAGCGACAAAGGGTGAAGCGCAACGACGCAGATGAGGCTTTGACTCGCCGTCAATATGCGTCGCGGCCCCAGCGTCGATGCACCAAAAACCATTCGTCGGGATGAGTTGCTATCAGCCCCTCCAGAAACGCATTTATCTTCCGGGTGTTTTTGTAAATAAGCTCTTCTATATTCCCTTTTCTCTCTACCTCGATCGGCTCGCTATAGACGATCGTGTATCTTAAAAACCCTTCTCTCCTCAGATACACGGGAATAACCGGCGAACCGGTCCTCATGGCGAGCATCGCGATACCTTTCGACGTCGGAACCTTCTGGCCGAACAGTTCCGCATATACGCCCTTTGACCGCTTCTCTCTCTGGTCTCCGAGGATGGCAACGATCCTGTTTTCCCTCAGGTATTTCATCGCATCCCGCGCCGTGTCCTGGTTGGGGATGACCGTGAGACCTGTGGCAGCGCGCAAATGGTTTATAAAACCCTGCAGGAATCTTTTTCCTTTAAGAGGCCGGGCCAGCGCTATAACCTCCCGCTTCAGCAGAAACGAAGCGATGCCCATGATTTCCCAGTTACCGTAATGGAATACCAGAGCCAATATGCCTTTATTGAGGCTCGTTGCCTTCTCCACAACGTGCACGTTCTCCATGTGGAAGCGTTTTGGGAAATCTTCCTTGGGAAGATACGGGATCAGGAGCAGTTCAACAAAATTGATTCCAAGTTTCTCAAAGCACGAGCGCACCACATCCTTCGCCTGCGCTTCCGGGATGCCTTTGACAATCTTTCTCACATTGGCCAGCGCAATCTTTTTTCGCTGTGTGAGAACGACCAAAGCCGCTCTGCCGAAAAATGCTCCGATGCGGGCCGCAAAAGTTTCGGGAAGGATACGGAGAAATTGTTGAAAAAGCTTAATGACAAGGAGTAAAAGGAGGTCTACCAGCACACGGGCTGCTCTTTGACCGGCCTAGTCTTTGAGAGACTGAGCTTCATCTATGAGCATAACCGGAATATCATCCTGTATCCGGTAAAGAAGTTTACACTTGTCGCAGATAAGGCCATCTCCGGTGCTGTTGAGCCGTATGTCACCCTTGCACTGAGGACAGCATAGGATATCGAGCAATTCCTTCTTGATTGGCATGCGCCCCCCTATGTCTCATTGTCGTGGTTGTTCTTGATTATCGCGGGCACGAGAAAATCGCCAAGCGTTGCCAGGGCACCGCGAGGCTCCTCCTTAACCGAGAAGTCGTCTGCTTCCTTCTTCTCCTCCATCTTTTTCAGTGCTTTCACAGAGAGGCCGATACGCTTCTCCCTTTCGTCCACATGGATAACAACGGCCCGCACCTTCTCGTCCATGGTAAAAATTTCCGAAGGGTGCTTCCCCTTTGTCGTATCGAGCTCGGATAGGTGTATGAGGCCCTCGATGCCCTCCTCGATTTCTACAAACACGCCGAAATCGGTGATACTGGTAACGAAGCCTTCAATTACATCTCCCACCCGGTAGCGCTCCAGCAAACCCTTCCAGGGATCTTCCTTAAGCCGCTTCAGACTCAAAGAGAACTTTCGCTGCTCAGGGTCGATATTGAGAACCAGGGCCTCTATCGGTGCCCCCTTCTTGAAGCTATCCGGAGAGATCCCTCTTCTCCTCGACCAGGAGAGCTCGGAGACGTGTACCAGCCCGTCGATACCATCTTCAATGCCAACGAAAAGACCGAAGTCGGTAAGGTTCTTCACCTTGCCTTCTACAACGGAGCCGGGGGGATACTTCTGAGCGAGTTCTTTCCAGGGATCGGGAAGCAACTGTTTCATGCCCAATGAGATTCTCTTTTTTTCCGTATCAATATCGAGTACCTGCAGCTCAAGGATATCACCCCGCGATACCACCTTGCCGGGGTTCTTCAATTTCTTATCCCAGCTCATCTCGCTGACGTGGAGGAGGCCTTCCAGTCCCGCCTCAAGCTCTACAAAAACACCGTAGTCGACCACTCCAACCGCCTTGCCCCGCACCCTGCCCCCGACCGGATATCTTTCTTCGACTTTAAGCCAGGGATCACCCTTAAGCTGCTTTATGCCCACTGAGACCTTTCTCTTCTCTTCATCGATACCGATCACTTTAACCTTAATTTCATCGCCAAGCTTCAGGTACTCTTTGGGATGGTTGATCCTGCCCCATGTTATATCGTTGATGTAGACAAATCCGTCAGCCCCGCCAAGGTCCACAAAGGCACCGTAGTCGGTAATGCTCTTCACAAATCCATAGAGCACCTGGCCCTCTTTCACGTTTTTCCAGAACTCTTTTCTCTTGCGGTCCCGTTCCTCTTCGAGGAGCTGTCTTCGCGAGACAATCACGTTATCTTTCTTCTTGTTAACCTTGATTACCTTAAACTTGAGATGTCTTCCCACAAAGGATGCGGGGTTTTTCACCGGCTTCAGATCAACCTGCGATATAGGAAGAAAGGCGTTTACGCCTATGTCTACCAGGAAGCCGCCTTTCACCTCAGAGATCACGGTTCCATCCAGAGCCAGCCCTTCTTCCAGCGACTTGTCAATGTTCTGCCATAACCGTATGGTGTCGACCCGCTGCTTTGAGAGGACGAGGAGACCATCCTTCTCTTCCCTGCCGACAACCATGACCTCAACTTCATCACCGACCTGCAGAATCAGGTTGCCTGACTTGTCGAGAGCCTCGTTCATGGCAAGCTTGCCCTCTGACTTCAATCCCACATCCACGATCACACTGTCGTTGACGATATTGATCACCCTGCCTTTATGAATAGTCCCTTCCTGGAGGGTCTTCATCGAGGTTTCGTAGAGTTCCTTCATCTCCTCTTCGGTTCTCTCCCTCTGTGTGCCGGTGTCAGCAGTCTCGACCATGCCCTTCCCCCTAAAGATTTTTTACGAGCCTCTCCACTCTTTCTATCATAAAATCAGGGGTTGACGTTCCCCCGGTGATGCCCACTCTTTTTACATTGGAGAACCATGCCGGCTTTATCTCGTCCTCCGTCTCGATATGATGACTGTTGGGCTGCACCTTTTTAACCATGCGATAGAGTTTCGTGGTGTTGGAACTCGACTTGCCGCCCACCACCAGCATTGCGTCCACCCGCCCCGCAAGATCAACTGCCTGTTTCTTTCTCAAAAAGGTGCTTTCACAAATCGTATTATAGACTCTCATCTCTTCCGCCTGATCCATCAAGCCCTCGACTACCTTTTTTAGCGTCTCAATATCCTGGGTGGTCTGGCAGACTACTCCAACTTTCTTGGCTTCAATGGGGCGCGGATATTGCATTACGATACCATCATTATCCAAATAACTCAACACGCTCTTCACCTCGGGATGTTTCTCGTCCCCTACAATGACAACCGTATATCCTTGCTTCTTCAGGTAAAGAGCGCGGGTCCGCACTTTCTTCACAAAGGGACAGACCGCATCTATGATGACGAGTTTTTTTTTGCGGATCCTCTCCTCCTCTTCTTTTTCAATGCCGTGGGACCTGTAGCAGATCACCCCTGTCTCAATAGTGCGAAGGTCGTCAATGGGGATGACGCCTTTCTCCGCGAGCGAAGATACCACCTGGGGGTTGTGGACAAGCGGTCCCAGCGTGTGAATATGTTCTCCCCTCTTTTTGAGCTCATTCAACGCTTTTGCAATGGCCCTCTTCACACCGAAGCAGAAACCGATCTGATCTGTCTTGAGCACTTGCATTATCGCAGAGCCTGCTCCACATGCTTTTTCAGGATTTCCACGACACCCTCAATGTCAAGGAGCGTGGTGTCAACATAGTGTGCCCCTTGGGGCCGGATGAGGGGAGCGAGCTCCCGTTCCGAATCGTCCTTATCTCTTTTTTCGATCTCCCTCTTTACCTCTTCCAGCCCATCGCCGGCAGCATTACCCGGTCGCCCGTCACCCAGTTCGAGATGACGTCGCCGAGCGCGTACTTCGACGTCTGCATCGAGGTAGAACTTCACTTCTGCGTCTGGGAAAACAACGGAACCTGTGTCTCGTCCTTCGAGCACGAAACCGCCGTCTTTCCCCAATTCACGCTGCATGGCGGTGAGATATCTTCTTACGCGGTAATCCTGGGAGAGTGCCGATGCCAGCATAGAGATTTCCGGCGTCCGTATCTTCTGTGAGATAGCTTCCCCGTTCAGAAAGACCTGCGTTCCTTTGCCAAAAATAAACCTGAGCGCAAGACCCTGCAGGAACGGTTCAATATCCGGCTTCTCTTTTTCTCTGGAGAAAGCGTAAGCCACCGCCCTGTACATTGCGCCGGTATCCATATACTCGTAACCGAGTACTGACGCAAGCGCCTTTGCCACCGTGCTTTTCCCGGCACCGCTCGGTCCGTCAACGGTTATCACGGGTCTTTTTCTCACTTCAGTAGACTCCTCAATCCGCTTGCGAAGATTTTGTTCTCTTCCATTGTCCCTATGGTCACGCGGATATACTCCGGCAGTTCGTAGGCGCCCATCCATCGCACGAGAATCTTCTTCTCAAACAGTTTCTTGGTTAGATTTTCTGCGTCAGGACCCACGTGCACGAGAACAAAATTGGCCTCTGTCGGGATAAAGGAAAGACCAAGCTCCGCAAAGAGACCGTAAAAAAAATCTCTTCCCCGTATGTTGCTTTCCAGCACGTTCGCGACGTATTTTCCGTCACTCAACGCCGCCTTCGCAGCAATGAGCGCCATCATGTTGACGCTGAAGGGCTGCTTTGTTCGCTCCACAAAGGAGGCGATCGATGCATCTGCGACGCCGTAGCCGACTCTCAGGCCTGCCAACCCATACGCCTTGGAAAACGTCCGGAGCACAAGCATCGGATACTGTCGCACATACGCCATCGATTTCGGAAACTTCTTGCTCGTGGCAAACTCCGCGTACGCCTCATCTACCACCACCAGCACCTCAGGCGGCAGTCTGTCGAGAAACGATTTGAACGCTCCGTCTTCGAAAATCGTTCCTGTTGGATTATTGGGGTTATTCAGGAAAACGATCCTGATCGTTTCATCTATCTGTCCAAGGATGACATCCAGGTCTACGAAGAGACCGGGGAAACTGATCCGGCGCGCCTCGTAGCCATAGATCTGGGCCGCTATGCTGTAAAATGCGAATGACGGCTCGTGGACAAGCGCCCCCTTCCGCGTCGGATGACGCATACCCTTGAAGGCCGTCTCGATCAGCTCATTGGAACCGTTGCCAATAACGATGTTCTCAGGCTCCAGGCCATACCTCGAAGCAAGCAGGGCCTTAAGTTCGAATTCGCTCTCCGGGTAACGGGTTATCGACAAGACAGATTCGAGTATGCTGTTCACTGCCTTAGATGAAGGAGGGAACGGGTTCTCATTGGAAGCCAGCCGCGTCCATCCCTCTTCAGAACCGTAGAGCGCAGCCTTGGGATAGAAGGGTATACGCTTGATGCTTTCGTCCACGGTGAGCTTCATCTTGCCTCCATAGCCTTCCTTACAAGCTCACGTCCGTTTTTTTGCATGGCTGAAAAATCTTCAGGCAAAAGGCCTGCCCCCTCCACGACCTTTCGCGCCATCTCCTCGGGAAGAAGGTCCGCGGGGGCATGCGCGTCCGTGCTGTAAATGAGCTCTGCCCCTATCTTTTTGGCGAGTCTTGCCACGTGACCATTGCTCAGCGAATGGCCTCTCTTCGCGGTGATCTCAAGAAGCACGTTTTTTTTCTTCGCAAGCAGGACATCTTCCTCGGTGATGAGACCCGGATGCGCCAGTATATCCACCCCGGCTTCTATTGCAGCACGGTTCGTTCCTTCTTCGACAGGCTCGACTATAGTCTCTCCATGAACCACGACGAGGCGAGCACCCAAGTTCCTGGCATGACGCGTCATCTCCTTAATGAGCCCCTTGGGCACGTGGGTCAGTTCAACGCCGGGCACGATCGTGATATGCGGATAGTACTTGGCCTTTTCGAGCAGCTTCAGCAAGGCTGAGACAAGAAACTCTAAGTTGGATGGGTCAGCGTGGTCCGATATGCCGAGGACTTTGTAGCCCTTGAGATGTGCTCTCCGCGCAAGTTCCGAAGGTGCGAGTTCACCATCGCTGAAAAAGGTATGGGTGTGTAAATCTATCATATTTGTCGTTAACCGTTATCCGTTGACCGTAGGCCGCAAAATCTAAACACAAAACACTAATCACTAAACACTGCCTTTCACATCTTGTACTTTCCAAAATCGTCGGGAGAGAGATTCTCAAGCACATCTTCCCACTCACTTGCGTCGACCACGATCTTATCTTCCTTCTTTGCCAGGTCGATTTTCGCAGACTTCTTGATAACGCTTTCCTCGACGAATATGCTGGCGCTTACGCGTAGCGCGAGTGCGATCGCATCCGAAGGCCTTGAATCGATGACCAGCCTCTTACCGTGGACATCCATATGGATAAGCGCGAAATACGTGTTATCCCTGAGATCGTTCACCTCGATCTTCACCACCTTGGCTCCAAGGCTGTCCAGCACGTTCTTCAGGAGATCGTGTGTCATGGGCCGCGGGGTCTGGATGTTTTCGAGCGCTGTGGCGATGCTGGAAGCCTCGAGGAGACCTATCCATATGGGAAGGACGTCCTTCTCCTCAAGGTCCTTAAGGATCACAATGGGTGTGTTCGTGAAGGGGTCGACCGTGATCCCCGCAACCTTCATTTCCTTAAGCATCATATACCTCCTTCAGTCGGGTCCCCTTCAGGGAATTGGCATAACCCTTCACTATCTCAACCTTGACGAGCTCGCCGACAAGGTTTCGGTCCCCTTTGAAATTGACGATCTTGTTGCTTCTTGTCCTGCCCGTGAGCTCCAGGCTTGAGTTCTTGCTCATCCCTTCCACCAGAACCTCTACTTTCGTACCCTCTAGGGCTCTGTTCTTTTCGCTGGTTACCGCCTTCTGCACTGATTGCAGCTCCTGCAACCTGTGCATGGACTCTTCCCTGGGGACGCTATCCGGCAGCGACGCAGCCTGCGTAAGCTTTCTCGGCGAATAGCAGAACGAAAAGAGACCATCAAAACGCACGCTCTTAACAAGCATCATGGTTGCTTCAAAGTCCTTCTCATCTTCGCCGGGAAAACCGACGATACAGTCTGCCGTAATTGCGATGTTATTGCAACGGTTTTTCAATAAATCGAGCTTCTCTTTATATTCGTCGGCGGTGTAGCCGCGGTTCATCAGCCTGAGGATTTTGTCGGAGCCTGACTGAAACGGCAGGTGTATATGCTGGCAAAGCTTCTCAAGACTTCCAAAGCAGTCTATCAGTTCTCCGGAGAGGTCTTTTGGATGCGAGGTGACAAAGCGTATCCGTTCTACCCCGCTCATGCTGTTTACTTCCGAGAGAAGCTTCGGGAAGGAGAGGTCGTTCTGTCCCTTGTTGTAAGAGTTCACGTTCTGCCCGAGGAGGGTCACCTCCCTTACCCCTCGATCGACCAGCACCCGAATCTCTTCCAGAATATCGGAACTCTGCCTGCTCTTCTCGCGTCCACGGACATACGGTACAATGCAATAGCTGCAGTAATTGTCGCAGCCTTTCATGATCGTAATAAAGGCCTTGGGCGTCCCGACCGCAATCTGCGGCCTCACATGCAGGGACGCTGCGCAGCCGTTGTCGGAAAAATCGAGAAGCCGCTCTTTCCGCGAAGCTGACTCGACAGCTTCTTTGACCCTGTGGATGCTCGACGGGCCCAGACTGAAGTCGATGAAGGGGAGTTTTTCCGCTATGTCTTTTTTTTCCAGCTGCGGGATACAACCCGTCACACCGAGAAGGGTGCCCTTCCTCCTCTTTAACGTTCTAAGTCGACCCATCAGGCTGTAAAATTTTTGCTCCGCCTTCTCTCTGACGCAGCAGGTATTGACTATGACCACATCGGCTCCGGATGGCTCGCGCACTCTTTCATAGCCCGCCACGAGGAGAAGCGTGCTGATCTTCTCGACATCGTGTTCATTCATCTGACAACCAAAGTTCTCGACGTAGTACTTCACGCGCTTCCGATACCCTTCTATGACACTGTGCTAAATCTAAAACATCTTCTTAAAAGATTCCATGGCCACATCTGTTGCCATATCCCAATGCAAAGGTGTAACCGAGATGTACCCTTGGGAAACAGCGAGAAGGTCAGTGCCTTCTATGGGCTCAAACCTCTCGCTGTCTCCGCTAATCCAGTAGTATTTCCCGCCTCTCGGATCGGTTCTCTCGACTACCTTACCATTATATATCCTTTTACCGAGCCTTGTCACCTTAAACCCCCTCATGCTCTCCCTCGGTAAATTCGGGATATTGACGTTTAATAAGGTCTGCTCCGGCAATGGTCTGGCACGCATCTTTTCCACTATTTCCCGGACTGTGCGTGCAGCTTCGTTGAAGAGAAAATCCTTTCTGCCATTCAACGACGCGGCAAGGGAAGGGATATCCATGAATGCTGCTTCCTTGGCTGCTGCAACCGTTCCCGAGTAAGTAACGTCCTGGCCCATGTTCGGCCCCTTGTTGATTCCCGAGATGACGAGGTCGGGCTTGCGCTGAAGC
>Ga0335070_10005879_pt1 | contig 14462 bp, 31 predicted proteins | sample Lox_Sample_13_FD_206722 | JGI IMG/M metagenome (GOLD analysis project Ga0335070, IMG submission 206722) | Soil microbial communities from Loxahatchee National Wildlife Refuge, Florida, United States - Lox_Sample_1.3 | ecosystem: Environmental > Terrestrial > Soil > Wetlands | place: USA... | reverse complement strand
TGCGCCTTGATTTTCGCAAGACTTTCTTCGACCGGGGGAGCCGGTTGCAGGAGCCAGTATCGCTCCCGGTCCCCTACCTGATAATAAAACGATTGGTATTTTTCGAGCGGCATTTCTCCGTTGAATGGAGTGAAGTATTCAACGGTCTGCCAGTCGCGGTCATCATTCAAATAGTAACAACGGATGAAGCTGGCTTCAGAGAAAACATAGCGCGAAACATCAACCGGTCGCTGCGTCAGAGTAATGACCGGTATCCGCATGGAGCGTCCCTTGCGGAGAATGTCTATAAAAGCGTTGGAGCGGTTCGCTAGGTCCGGCTCATCCATGAATACTCCAACATTGCGCCGCTGATAAATCTCCTCAAGGAAGTCATTGACTTGCTCTTCCTCACCCGTGCGGGGATGCACGATAATAATTCCCTCTTCCTTCGACTTGAATTTGTAGTCAAGCGGAAGGTGCCGTGCCGGTTCAATCGCGTTGATGTGCTCATCTTCCTTGAGGTTGAAAATCACCCAAGGGCGAGCATTTAAATCCATCATGGAAAGGTGATACACCCCCGCAACCGTTTTCCCTGAACCGGTCGCGCCGATAATCGTAAGCCGGTCGGAAGAAGTCGGGAGCGGGGGTGTTGTTGTTAGCATGTTTTAGCGCTACTGTCCTACAGCAGCGGAAGAGGCACTAATGGGAGTAACGTTAATATCCCTCTTGGCTTCCTCTTCCTTCAAGCGTTTCCGAATCAGGACAATGCGCGGCCAGTAGACAACAACTCCTACCATTGCCAGCCGTGACCACGCGGCAATCTCCGGAGAGATAAAACCGGCATCAGGGTAGAGAGCCTGTACGTCCGCGATAGCATCCCCCATCTTATCCGCTTCCTCTTGAGCTAGGAGCAACTCAGGGATGCCAGTCAATGCTGAGAGCATATCGTGGCACTCGCGGAGCATCTTGGAGATATTTTCGCCGGAATTTTCTTCTTCCCGGTCGCGGCTCTTCTTCTTCTTCGTGTAGGGCTTCCGCTCTTTGCGGCGCGGCGCTTCTTCGGTTGTTTGCTCCACTTCCGGCTCCGGCTCCGGCGAGAAATTGACCGGAGTCGGCGGCGGCTCTTCGTGATGCTCTTCGGGAGCGGCGGCGGCTGGCTTCTCCGGCTCCCCCGATTCCTCATCGAAAATTTCTTCATCCGGGGGAGCGGAAGGGGGAGCGGCGGAAATGGCGGCTTTATTTTTCGGCTTGCGTCCCATAATGGAATTTAGAAGAGCCGGGAGCGCTTCTTCTTCTTCTCCTCTTCTTCCTTCTTCTTCTTCTCCTCTTCTTCTTTCTTCTTCGCTTCCTCTTCCTTCGCCTTCTTCTCCTTCTCGATTTGTTCATCAATCCACGCGGCGCGGCGCTTCGACTTCTCCTCTTCGGAGTCGCCTTCCTTCGCCTTTAGCTCTTCGAGGATTTTCTTTTCAGCTTCGGTTAGTGCCATTTTGCGGTGTCTCCTTCGTTGAAGTTACTGCGGAAATGGAATGACCGCCAAGGTCCTCTAGCTTGCAGTTATGCACGAGTTGTTCCCCGCACAAACCGCAAACCGAAGGACTTTGACGGTCTAATTTATCTTCGATGCGCTGCAAGCGGTCCCGAATTTCCTTGACCGCCAGCGCTACAGTCTCAAACATTTTCGGGTCGAATTCAATGCCCATTGCCTTGAGCATCATTGCGATTCCGGTCGGCGGCTTATTCATCCCTGTGCATCCTCCCAAAGTTTTGACCAGTCTATCATCTGCGGGAAGATAGGCAAAGGACCGCAACCGCCACCAGAGGGAGCCGCACCGGTCAGCGTAAATGAACCGATTATCCATATCCAGTCAGCGTTATTAGTTAGTGAAACAAAGCTACAGTCAGTTGAGCCGCCCGGAGAAATGAGATAGGCTCCCATCCCTACTTCGGGAGTTCCACTCAACTGCTGAGGAAGAGCGTTGGCCGGTTCACCGGGGATTCCCCCGGAGAATCCGCCTAGGACCGTTCCCCCGGAGATAGAGCCGTTGGAAGAGAGACCGGCAATCACAACATCAAAGTCCGTTGTCGGGATAGAGTCGGTTGTCACGCTGGTCCCCGGAGAGGTTATAGTGGCTCCATCCATTTCCGTTTGTGCCCATGTGCCGGAGCCGCCGAACGCAAAAACATCGGCTGAGCCTTCGTTGGAAGTCGGATTGAAGGTGTGCGTTGCACTGGTCAACGGATTGAAAACCCAAGCCAGCCGGACTCTCGTTATTCCCGGTCCGAATTCCGCTCCGTAGGTCCAAACATTTCCTTCCGAGTCAGAGATTGAAGCACCAGAGCCGTTTGCTCTCACAACCGCGACTAGGAGAGTCGCTCCGGTTGTGTCAATCGAAGTTGCGCCGCCAGCGGCTCCCGTAGTGGAGTTGTTATTCGGCGGCGCTACGTAAGTGCTCCGTACCGCTTCGATGCTGGCAATGAAACTAGGCGGCATTTATTTCCCCGCGTTGATGTGCGAGTTCTTTTGCAGAGACTTCATCAAATCCTTAGCATATTTCTGGCCAAGAAAAAACACGTTGAAGTTGTAGAGGAAAAGATTGACGGTCCCAACAAGATTGATGGAGCACGAAACTTTTATGTCGAAAGGCATTGCAGCGGGGAGCAGGAAAAATCCTTGCAGCGGATTCGGTCCGATGTTGGGAGCGGGATTTGTGGCATTGCCGGGGATGGAAAGTAGGATTTGCCGACCGCCAGCGAACTGATTGGAGTTTTGCGGACTTCCAACTGTGACAATGAGTGACTGTGCTCCCGCGACCGTGGAACTAACATCCTGTGCGTCAATGTAGCAGGATTGAACCGAAGAGAGCGGCTGATTGCCGAGTTGCTGCGAGTTGAATTCGTAAATCTCCAAGCCGGTCGCAAAAACAAGAGGCTGGAAACTGATAACCTTCCGTCCCTCTTTCGGTTCGTCATCGGCAATCCCGGTCAATCCCGGTCTCAGTTGAATCACTTGGCTACCCATGTTCCCCCCTCTCGATTTTCCTCAACTCGCATTCATTCCAAATTTCTTGCTGCCATAAAATCATTTTTTCTTGCTGTAAGCGCCTGATTATCGCGTCATAGGTATCCAGCTTAACCCGTAACTCTTCCCTCAGCTTCAATCGCTCTTCAAGTGACAGCATGTTACGGTCCCCCTGTCTATTTGAAGAAAAGGTTTGTGATGCGCTGGCGTCCCTCCCTTGTATCTTCCTTTTCTTGAAGTAACGCGATTATCTTGGAGACTTTCGCGCCGATGCCATTAGCGGACTTGCGACTCTCTTTCCAGATGTAGCCTAGTAGCGCAAGGACAATCCCCAGTAGGACCTTGATTGCGACCGCTTCCGTCACGCTGCCGCTGCCTTCACCGCTTCAGTTGCAATCTCCGGTCGAAACATGATAATCCCGCCGCCGATGAGAAGCAACCCGAGAAGAAGAGCGACAACACGCGAAATTGAGAGACCGCCTAGGCCGACCGCGCCGCCTGCAACCGCTCCCGCGACATTGTTTCCTAAGTTCACGATACTTCCCACACCGGGAGCGATGTTGAGCGAGGATGCGACTGACTCCGGGGAAATGCCGTTGTCGGGGACCGGGGATGGAGAAAGAGAAGTGCTGAAAGAATTGAGGAGCGCTTCTCCGCTTGCGAGCGGGTTGTAAACTGTGCTCATGGCTCATCCCTCATTTACATACTGGATTGTTCCGCGAGGAACAATTCTCTGTAGAAGCCGGTCGAACGCTTCTTCGCTGTGACCAATAAAGTCCTCACCTTGCGTTATGCCGACCAGCGTACAGCCGTGAGTATCCTTCGGAAAATTCCCCGGATGCACTTCTATGCTCGTGAAGCCGGGAACTAGGTCAATGCAAATCACGTCACGCTGGAAATGCTGAGAGCGTCGGACTTCATAGAGATAAATTCCTTCCGGTATACAAAACGGCTTCCCGAATTCGCGGGAGCGGCGCGGCTCTAGCGTAAAACACTGGAAGAAGGTGTCCAGATAGAGCCGCCCTTCCGTTGAATAACTTGTGAAGCGGTCGCGCACAACTTTCAAGGGCATTAGTAACTGTCTCCGGTCGCTGCAACCTTAAATTGCAGGATGGTGTTTTTTGGATTCTCCCGAATGGGACCGACCGCTTTTGGTGGATTATGCGGAGAGCCGTCTGTGACCGTTGTCGGCGGGTTTGGCGGCTGAGGAGTTGTTGGAGTTGTCGAAGCCGGGGGAGCCGGATTGACCGCCTTGAGAATCGCGGCAATCTCCGCTGAAAAGTCATCATGCGGCGCTTCGGTCCCAAGGGATACCGGAGCCAGTTGAGCGCTGCTAAAGGACGCTAATTGCGCGAGAGAGGCTTCCTGAGCCGCCGCCGCCGCATCGGCTTGCGCTTGGGCTGTCTGGTCCGTTTGCTGGCTGGCGGGAGCGGCGGAGCCGTTTTTCTGGTCCTCATAGCGTGACCAGATATAGAGACCGGCTCCGACCGCGAAGCTAATTACTCCGCCATAGATGAGCGTCTTTTTCGTTTCAGGACTCATGGCTAGGCTCTCAGAAAAGCGAAGAGAGCAACCCTCCTCCCGATTTGCCAACCGAACCGACCGCGCCAGTGATGCCGTTGACAATGGACGCTTGCGAAAGGTCGGATGCGATTTGCTCCGAAGAAGTCGCTTGATTGTAGGAACCGATGTTGCCCTGACCAGTGACCAGAGCGAGAGCGTTTAGATAAGTATCTTTGTAATGCTGGCTATTCAACTTCGGAATAATCTGACTTGCCAGCGTGCTTTCGGCGCTGAGTTGCTCTTGCTGCTGTTTCGCTCCCGTGTCAATCAAGTCCTTATAGAGAGCGAGAGTTGAAGTTGTCTTTGTGTTCTGAACATTCGCGGAAAGTCCGGCTTCCGCGAGTTGCTCTTCGAGTTGGCTTTGTGTCGCTTCCAGAGCCGCATTCGTGTTGTTCTGCTGCACTTGAGCGCCTAGGACTTGTGCGTTTTGCTGTGCTTGCAGTTGCGCCATCTGTACGTTTTGAGCGGCTTGAAGCTGTGCGATTTGCGCCGCACTTCCCCCGCCACTCGAAGAAGCGCCGCTCGAAGAGCCGCCGCGCAACAAAAGCCAGAGCACAACTGCCGCTCCCGCGACTCCAAGAGCGGCTTTGTGCTTGCTCACAAATTCGGTTGCACGTTCCAAAGACTCAGCCAACGTACACCCCCTCCCCGTTGATTGCATTGGACTCCGTTTGAGCGTAGGGATTCTCCGTGAGAATCGGAGTGCCCTGTCTCGCGTAGAGTTGATGCAGGGAAATAGACGGAGCGCCGCCGCCAAACGGCAATAACTGACCGGCAAGCCGCCCCGGTCCCCGGAAGAGATAGACGGGATTCTCGAAGGGAGTTTCAAAGACAAACTCCTCCGCTCCTCCGTTGATGTCGGCGGCTGGCGCTAAACGATGCGAATAGGGACCGCTGTCCCAAGTCGGACGGACCAGATAGCCTCTAGCCGCATCGGATGTATGCAAGATTGCTTGTCTCACTTCGCACTTCCTTTCTAGCGGTCGCGCCGCTCCCTATAGTACGTTGGGAAGAGCCGCGCCGCCGCCGAAGTTGAACGTTCCGCCAGTGACCGGCGAGACAGCCGCCGTAATGTCATTGCCGAAAGCCGTTCCCGCCGCTTGAAGGACTCCCGCCGTGTTTGCCGACTTCGAGACCAGCACGGCAATGATAGCGATTCCAATAATGGCAACCGCAATCGTTGTTACGCTTTCGATGAGTTTGTCACCCATGTTTTCCTTTCTTCCTTTCTCAGAGTCCGGTCTGCGGATTGATGCCGAGAGCGGAGTTGAATTCCTGAAACAAATTCGGGTCGGATTTGAAAGCCTTGATAATCATTGCAATGATAATCAAAGCCATGAAGCCGTGTGACAACGGTCGCAGTTCCTTGACGTATCCAACCGCGCCGATGATAAGGATTGCCAGTATCCAAGGAATGAAGCTGGATTGTCCGGCTTGCTGCAAGGACGGGTCGAAGTCTCCCTGTACCAGCTTGAATAGGTCATCTTGAGTTCCCCTGACACCCGCTATCAGGATGACCGCGCCGACAATGAGGAAAACAAAAGCCATGTTTTATATCCCCACTACTTTCCGGTATGCCGGTATCTCACCGCGCAAAGTAATGAACACGATGAAACCAACCAGCACACCGAAGGCTATCACGCTGGATTGAGACACAGGATTACTCCTAAGCCGCCGCGCCGACCGCGCCGCTCACAGTGGACTTCAACTTCGCTCCGGGTCCGGGGAAATAAATCCCGAGGACATAACCGATAATCAACCCGATAAGAATTCCATGCCAGCTTTTCATTGCTTTTTGTCCCTTTCGACTTGCGAGATTTTTTACTGCTACATCGAAACGCTACTTAATCTCACTCACTACCCTTGACCAGAGAAAGGCAATGATGAAGATAAGCACCGCACCCCAAAACCATTCGATTGCTGTGCCTTCGGAGTAAGTAGGGTGCGTCCCCCACGAGAGCACATTGGTAATCAAGCCGTCATTCACTTTCACTTCTCCTCTCTTTAGTGGAGGGGGAGACACCGCAAAGTTATCTCCCCCCATTCAACTGTCAGAGAGCGTTTAGCTCCCGGCCAGCGAACCTGCGTTCAGCAAGGTGTTGACGTTGGCGAAGTCCTCATAGCCGACCAGCGTGTAATTGCCGGTCGCTGCGGTCGAGGGATTGTTGATAAGTTGCATGTTGCCGTAGGTCGTCGTGGAGATTGGCTTGCGGCGCGAGGAGAAATAATACGTCCCCGCTGGCAAGTCCATTGCTAGCATTGACCGGGTTTTCAGCGCGGAAAACTGCGGAGAATACTTCCAGATGTTCGTGAAGTTTGCCGACTGAAGCGCGACATAGTTCACGTCACTTCCGATGTTACGCCCCGCGTCCGCTGCCGGATTCGAGTTGTAAATCATAAAAGTGCTGAGAAAGTCGCGGAAGTTGGCATACGGCATCGGGTTGTCCTGCGAGACCGTGAACGGTCCGAAGGTGGAGTTTTTCAACTCATAGACCGTGGAAAGGTCAAGCATCGGGAGAATCGGCTGTCCGCTCTTCGGGTCAACCGGCAACTGGTCAAGGTAAACCTGATAGACCGTGACCGTGACGGCGGAAATGTTGCCAGCCGCGCCTTTCCAGACCGCGAGAGTCGAATCAACACCCGCAGCCGCGAAGGGATTCTGATTGAGGTTGAGCGTCAACTGCGCGACCGCGTTCACAACGTTCATGTAAACCGCGCCGCGCAAGTCATCATCGGAATACGCAAGCGGCACTTCAAACCACATATTGAAGGCGCTTGACGCTCCGTGTGCGATGCCGGTCGGAGCAGTGATGACGTTCCAATCCGCACCCATGTCCCCGGAGAATTGCTGCAAGGCACTGGAAAGGATTGCGCTGGTCATCGGCCACTGAATCTTAAGCGCTTGCAGGAGTGCCAAGTGCCAGCCGGAGGTTTGAATACGAATGTTGTTGTTGAGGTCGGTGAAAACAACTTGGGACAGCAAATTCGACAAACCGAAGTCAGACAGGTTTGCCGTATTCGCTCCGTCCGTATTGTTTGCCGTCCCTTGAATATTGACGAGAAATTTCTTCACCAGTCCAACGTTACGCGGCGCGATGTTGACTTGCGTCTGACCGGCTGCGAGTTGCTGCGAAAAAATCTGCTGAGTCATTTCGATGGAGTTGTGAAGTACTGCCATGCGCTGAGCGCGGTTGATGCTGGCCGGAGAAGGACTTCCCCCGGTTTGCCCTGCTCCCGCTTTTTGACCGCCTGTAGGATTTGGCATTGCGACTTCCTTTCCTTTTCATACGGTCCCGAAGGACTGTGAATTTTGCTTCTACAACACGCTAGGAAACGGCGGGAAGCGGTCAGCCGACCGGAGTCGGGTTAAACGTCCCGTCCCATTTCAAGTTGACGGGAGAAGTTGACGGAGTGATTTGCTCGGGAACGGTTTTCGTGCTCGTATCCTCTGCGGGAGCCACTCCAAAATAGGCGAGAGCCAAGTGACCGGCAATACCAGCAATCACCAGCATCAAAAGGACAATCACCCAGTTGGCAGGGTTTTTTAACAGTCGCGTATTGACAATAGCCAAGGGTTTACGCTCCCGCCGCTGCTGCGGATGCTGCGGCTGCGTTCGCTCTTTGCTTTGCCACTAGCTTCTGTATAAACCCGAGAACGATAAAACCGGCTGCGGCCATAATGATGACCGTCACCCAGTTTGTAACGTTCCAAGTTAGGATTACAGAATCTTCGGCCACTTTCGTTTTTCCCCTTTCTTTTTATCTATGACAGGAGAGCGGATTACTTCCGCTCCCCTCTCACAAAAATCAAATCATTTTCGTTGTCGTCCCCGGAACATGAGCCGGGAGCGGCGCGGCGGTTTGTCCGGTCACTCTGGCTTCATCAGGAACGGGAGCCGGAGCAGGAGCGGCGGCTTCGGGAGCCGGAGCCGGTTCAACTTTCGCGGTCATCGAAATGGGAGCGGGAGCAGCGGGAGCAGCGGGAGCCGGAGCGCCAGTCTCCAAGGAAACAAACTCTTCGAGGATTGCGCTAGTCTCATTCAAGAAGAAGTTTGCATAGGTTTGAATCTCCGAGAAGTGCGCGGAGTTTTTGATACCGGCATCCTTCAAGAACACCCCAACATTTTGCTGCAAGCTGGTAATGATACCTTTAAGGATTCCCGCCGCGTTGGTCCCCGGAGCCGGGAAACTTCCCTGCACGATAGAGCACAGCGTTGCATAGTCCGCTTGGAATTGTGAGACCGCCGCCGTGACCAGCGGACCGGCTTCGGCTCCCCCGGCCAGATTCGCCAGCGCGACCGCTGCGGGAGTAAGAAGGTTAAGGGTTGCGTTGACTTTCGCTTCAACGTTTGTATTGCCGAATACTTCCTCTAGGAAGTGTCCGACTGTCTTAAAAAACGAACTGAAAATGGTTTTGATGCTCATAGCCTACTTTTTACCTTTCTCTCCTCTTGAGGAGTACTGAATTGAGTCCAACAAATCCTTATCGTTTACTAGCTCTTTCGACACCGATAGCAATACGACTTTTTCGACACTCTCATCAGCAAGAAGGGTGTATGCGCTAGCCGCCAGTGAGCGGAATACAGGAGAAAACATCCCAAGAAGAAAACTGCCCTTAATTGCTTTACTAGTCTCATAAAGGAAGGTGATGTACTGGGACCACAGGAGGGAGATTCCAACCGTTTCCATTTGGCGCTTGAGACTTCCGTCCTTTATCTCCTCAATCGCGTCAACCGGATTGAGAGCGCCAGCGAGAATGGAAAGCAAACCCATCAAACGGCTTTCGCGTCCGCCGCCTTAATAAGACCGATGCCACCCGTAACCGCGCCGCCGACCGTCACCCAATCAACCGGATGACCTTGCGCCAGTTGTGCTGCGGCATTGACAGCCGCTCCGAGAATCAAAAGGCTTCCCGCTAAAGTTGTACGCCAGTGTTGCATTGTTCCCCCGTTTTTCAAGAGGAGAGCCAGCCTTGCCCTTCCCCCGGCCAACTCTCCTCAAGCCGCGTTCCTATCGCTCTTTCACTTAGTCACATTTCGGTCCGTTAATCATAGGGGGAGTTGTTAACATTTTTCGGGATGCTCCAATAGTTACTTTAGTGCTACATCAGTACAGTTTTTACCGGAAATGCACTAAGTTTTACTACATAAATACTGTTTCATAGCGTTTTTCGCCTGTATTAAAACGGTTTAAAAAACTTCTCAATAGGAAGCGCTTAGAGACACGTTCATTTTTTTCTAATGGTTTCCGTCCTTGGCAACTATTTTCACGCTTTTCCATTTTTCACTTGACTTTTCGTAGCAATGTAGTGCTAAAAAACGCAAATCTTCGCCTAATCTTCGTAATTAATCTAAGCACTTAGATTAACGAAGTCCATGTAAAGTACCCGAGGTTCACAGGCGATATTCACAGGACTACTCCCCCCAGTACTAGAATGTACTCCCCCCCCGTAGTACGGAAGTACTAGACGGTATAAAGAGGGTATATGGGCGGGTTGTATGCGGAGTAGTAATCATGTAACACAGTAGCAGTATTGTGGATTGCGTGTGAATAATCGTTGACAGATGCACTTGACGCGAGTTAATGCACCTTGTTAATCTTTGCCCCGGTATTCAAATTCCTTCTGAGGGACAATCCTTGAAGCCGCTAGAAGCAACAACCTTGATTGAGTTTTTAGATGCGGTCGCAGATACAAAATACGTGCGAGGACCGTTTGAAGAACGCGGGGGAGTGATGCTAGTCGGTCCCCCCGGAAGTTTCAAAACAACAATCATTGAAGCCGCCTTGAATAGTCACACCGATGCTCTCACCCTCTCCGATTTGAACGTGCAGCAATGGCTCAAGATGAAGGATGAATTTGTCTCGAAGCGCTACACCTGTCTTGGCTTCGGGGAATTTGAGAAAATCTATCAGCGTCACCCTGCAACCGCTTCCAATCTTGAAGGGATTATCAAAGCGCTGATTAGCGAGGGATACGGAACCGGACCGGGAGGGGACCCGCGAATGCCACGGCTTAAGGCGCGGTCCTGTGTCATCGGCGGAATAACAACGGATTGCTTTGAACGGCATTATGCCGACTGGCAGCGAAACGGATTCTTGCGGCGCTTTATCTGGTTCACAATCGCGGTTAAGGACCCGGAAATGATTATGACCGCAATCCGCAAATGGGAGCGTATCAACTTGGGAAAAATCAGTTACCGGCCAGCGGAAGCCGACATAGAAGTAAAAATCTCGGAGGACCACTCCAAAGAAATAGAACACATTATGAAAGGTCAGCCGGGATTGCATGGAACCGGCTATGTGCTTATGAAAAAGACTTGCGCGGTCCTTGAATGGAAGTACGGGGCGGTCAACGGCAACCGCAAAACGAAGGCGAAGAGCCGCGCTATTGAGTTGATAAGCTGTCTCGCAAAGGCAATGTCGAAGGACGGGGACGAAATGGTTTTCACACAATAATCTTATTGACATAAACTGTCCCTATTGTCACACTTTCAGCCAGAGGAGCCTATGTCACATAACGATAGAATCAGCAAATCAGCACAAGCAACCCGCCTAACGCAATTCCTGAGAGCGTATGAAACGGTCAAGAAATTCGGTTTCACAGTCGCGGAAGTTGCGCGATTGATTGACTTACAGCCGCGCACTCTTTTCCGCATCCTTGATGAATCCCGACCGGCTTCACATACAGACGTAATCCAGTTACAGACCGCCGCGCTCACCCTTCTCAAACTCCAAATGAAAATGCTTGCTGACCCGAAATTTGACCCGCGCAAAGTCGCGCTCTAGGAATCGGCGGAATGGACGCAGACACTAAAGTTAGGCTATACCGCAACTTTTGGGATGTTGCCACGAAAACGGAGCGTTACGCTCTTTTGAATGGCACTCTAGGAGTCGGAGCAAACTTCTATGAGTTATCCAAAAAACCTTGGGATGCGCTCTCTATCCAGATTCGAGCCGAACTGTTAGTCCTTGACTGGGAAGGGATGCTAGGCCGGAGAATCCCCGGCTTTGAGTTTCAGTGAGGACTAAGACTATCGCGGGAAAAGTCTACACCTTTTCCCCCGGACTAACTTGGGAGCCTATCTATGTTGCAATCGAAGAAGGCGGAACGGTCACAAACTTTGCATGGCTTTGTCCGCATTGTGGCCAGTCTTTTAAGAGCCGCAAAAGTTGCCGGTCTCACTGTGCTGGAAAAACTGGAATGTATGTTGCTACCTGTCCCTTTCTTCCCATACACCAATGTTCTGATAATTGCCGTCTATACAGACACCCCGGAAGAAAATATGCCGCAGGTCCCCTGCTTGAAGAGTAAAAGTTTGCAGTTAAATCAAAGAGAGGAGAAGTAGAACTATGCCGCGTAATAAACCCGATGACCCGTTTGAGGACGATTGGGGAACAACGGAAGGGGAATCTTCGCAAGAATCAAGTGAAGTCCCCGAGGCAACCATTGACCCCACTCGCCTACCTTGGCTCAAGCCAGCTAATGTCCTTCCGAAGCGCGAAGGGACATTGGAATTGGTTTCGTTTCAAGGTCGGAGCAAATATTCCGATGTGACCTTAGTTGTGAAGGTCGGCGGAAAGCAATTCCATCTTGGCTTGCAGACTTTTGACAAGAGCTTTGTCGCTCTTCGCAAAAAGTTTGGAGCCAACAAAGCCGATTGGCACGGCACCTTGCGTTACAAGGTGATGCCGCACAAAGGCAACCCGGACGGCTTTGTTGCAGTTCGTCCGATGTAAGCAAACTTCGGATGAAAGAGGGGACTGGCAATACTTTGGCGAGGTTGACCGGTCCTCTTCTTCGAGGGAGCTATGGCGGAAATTTTTTTCGAGGACACAATCAAAGCGAACTCATTCGAGGATGCGTTGCGGCAAATGGAGCGGCTCTATCCGAATGCTCTTGACGTTGATTTGATACAGCGACAGACCGCCGATGGGAGAGAGTCGGCAAGCGGGAAGTATTTTGTTTTCGAGGTTACGATGGAGCCAGAGGATGAGATTGACTTGGCTCCCGAGGACTTAGGAGAGGAAGAGTACTAGTGTGAGAAAAAAATTCGAGATTCTCCTAGAGAGCAGTTGCCTCAACAAAGCACAACTAGATGAAATGATTTTTGTTTTACTTGGGAGAGACTCCGCTTCTCCGGTTGCTATTCGCGCATGGTGCGCAGAGAGAGTCCGGCTAGGGAAAAATAAAGAGAATGACCCGCAAATAACCGAAGCGCTTCGATGCGCGGAAATTATGGAGAAAGAAGGTAAGCCAGCATGAAACGGAGTAGCACTAAAAAACAAAAGACAACCGCAATCGTTGTCTCTCGGGAACCGTCACCGCAAGAATGGAAAGCGCGTGCTCTCGCGGCGGAAGCTGAGTGCGCGAAGTATCGTGAGGCATTCGGTCTACTGATTGCTCCCTTCGCAAGCTATATGCACGCGAAGATTGATGAACTGGTACAGCAAGCTGTTGATGACGCTATCAGCGAGTTGACAGTTGACGCACAAATTTGCAGGTGACAAGATGCCGCGACGTAAAGAGAAAACCCGCCGCCTATGGCTGAACGTGACTCAAAAGGGAGTGAAGGTCACGCGGAGAGAATTTATCAAGCGCCTTCTCCGTAGCATTGATGACGGCACGTATCAGCTTCCCCCGGAGTGGAAAGTAACCCTTCACTGGCGCAACACAAAACACGGCAAAATGAAGCGCGGACCTTGGGAGCAAGAAATGAGAGACTCGCGTCAATCTTCTCCCGGTTGGGATTATGCCGTTGCAACTTATTTAAGGCGGAAACTGTGAAGCCGACCGAGTTAACGCTTGACGAAATGTGCAAGGAATTATTCAAGAGCCTTGAAAACGAATTTCTTTCCCCGCGTCAAATGGAGTTAGTTCACAAAATAAGAGAGAAGGTCAATGCGAAACGACAAAGCGTTAGTCGAAGGAAAACGGTTAGAACTGGAAGAGCTATTCGAGACAAAGTTTGAGCCGCGCCAGATAGAAGAAATGGCAACAGCTCTCTGGCAGTTCGCATCCGAAAAATTCGGACGCGACAAACAAGGCGCGGTTTTTCTCGCCTTCCTCAACTGTGCCGACCGCTGCATGTTTCATATTGTGGCAAAGGCGCAAGCTGACAGCGGTCTCAGTTCCAGCTCTATTAATCCAACTCAAAAAAAGAGAGTCACACTCCAATGACACATAGCCAACAGGAATTAGAACACGCAGAAAGAGCGCGTGGATTGCAAAGTATTTTTGCTTCCGAAGAAAGACTAGCTGAATTTCTTCATCAAAACTACAGAGCAACTGCCCTTGCAATGGAACGCTTGCATAAAATTGCTCTCGGACCTGCTAAGCATCATCATGGTTTTTGTGACTGCTACGGCAAAAAGAAACTGTATTTTTTCCGCCGTGCCAAGTGGCTAATGACGGAATTTCCAAAATTTAACGGGAGATTTGGAGCCGAAAAATGAATCTCTGGCATTGGTATGTTGCGCGAGAAAATGAACTACTGATTGATTGCGACTCTCGCACGCTCCTGCAAATCGCAATGAAGCGGCTAGAGGATACACAGCGAATCAGAGAAGCAGAAATTCCGCTCGAAGTAGAGAGAACTTTTGTAGCGCCTAGCAACAACCCAGACCACTTTCATTTTGCCGTGCTGGTCAAAAACAAACTGTCTCCAATCGTACAAATGACTTGGCAACTTTTTCTTATGGATGACGTTAACCGGTCAGTACACAATCTATTTCGCGTTGTCAACTTATACAAAGCGCCTTCTCTTCTCATTTCTCCACACAACTGGCTAACAGATAATCGTTACGAAACAAATTCCTTTTGGCGCTCCCATGACGCGGTTTGTCAGTGTGACTCTCGCGTTCACAAAAACAAAGACACTATTCTCCAGTGTCCTGCTCACAT
>Ga0335070_10005878_pt1 | contig 14463 bp, 15 predicted proteins | sample Lox_Sample_13_FD_206722 | JGI IMG/M metagenome (GOLD analysis project Ga0335070, IMG submission 206722) | Soil microbial communities from Loxahatchee National Wildlife Refuge, Florida, United States - Lox_Sample_1.3 | ecosystem: Environmental > Terrestrial > Soil > Wetlands | place: USA... | reverse complement strand
AGGGCGGTTCGTGTGGCGCGTCGGAGCATGCGGCCTCCCTCAGTAGCTCGCGAGGAGCGGCGCGGCAGGACGGTCTTCCTTGCCGTTCGACACCATGTAGCGTCGCGACACGGTGACGGGATCGCGGTTCCAGAGCGAGTAGATCTTGTCGACGAGGCCGTCGGCCTCGACGCGCACCGAGCCGTCGCCACAGCCGTCGTTGGGATCGAAGGGATCCGGCCGGCCCATCTGGATCGTGAGCGGCGGCAGGCCCTGGGGCGCGTACGGCCACGGCCAGGCCGTCGAGAGCATGCCGTGGAAGTGGATGTTCCCGATGCGGTTGGTGAGGAGCTGGTGCGTGTGGCCGTGGATCACGACCACGTTCTGGAACCGCTTCAGGATCGCCTGGACCTCGTCGGCGTCGTCGGTCCAGAAGTTCCAGTTCTTGTAGAGCTTGTAGAGCGGCGAGTGGGAGAAGACGATGAGGGGCGTGTCGCTCGAGACGCCCTTCAGGTTCTGCTCGAGCCATGCGCGCTGCTCCGCGCCCACGCTGAACGGACGCTGGCCGTGGTTGTCGAGGCCGGCCACGGTCTTCATGCGCTGCAGGGGCGAGAGATTCGCCTGGGTCCAGAAGTCCTCCTCGACGACGCTGTTCAGCGTCACGAAGTGGATGCCCTTGTGGTCGAAGGAGTAGCGGTCGTCGCCGAACAGGCTCCGCCACTTCTCGCCCAGGTCGAAGTACCAGTCGTGCTCGCCCACCATCATGCGCACGGGCGCCTTCACGTCCTTCAAGATCTGGGCGCCGAGGTCGAGCTCCTGGGGCTGGCCGAGCTGGGCCAGGTCGCCGCCGTAGAGCACGAAGTCGGGCTGGGGATCGAGGGCGTTCACGTCGTCGACCGCCCGCAGGAGGCCGTTCACGAAGCGGTCGTTCACGTCCTTCGCGTAGAGGTGCGAGTCGGAGATGTAGGCGAAGCGGAAGGGCTCGACCTTGCCCTTCACGTCGGTCGTCGCGGCGTGCGCCACGTCGACGGGCAGGAACGAGTGGGGATGGAACACGCCGTGCACCACGCTCGCGCCGAGGGCCGCGCCCGCGACCTTGAAGAAGTCGCGCCGGCTCAGATTGCGGAGGCCCCGGAGCACGCTCTCCCGCTCCTCCATGTGCTTCGTCTCGATGCTCTTCATGGACGGGCCTCCTGGCTGCCGGCGGCCGGGGCCGGCGCTTCGGCCGCGGCGGGCGCCGCCGCCGGCGCCCCCTCCGCTGCCGGTGCGGTCTCGAAGGGCAGGACGCGACGGAACGCGCGGTCGTCGTCGCGGAACGGACGCTTGGTCGCGGCGATCTCGCGCTGCTTCGCCATGGCGGCGTCGGCCTCGGCCGCGAAGCGCGAGTCGGTGAGGCTCACGAGGAAGGCGATCACCTGGTCGATCTCCTCCTGGGAGAGCGCCAGGGGCTCGATGCCTCCATCGAGGAAGGGGTTCGGCTCGCCGCCGCGGTTGTAGTGGTCCATCACGTCGACCAGCGTCTGCATCGAGCCGTCGTGCATGTAGGGCGCGGTGAGCGGCAGGTTCCGGAGCTGGGAGGTCTTGAACGCGCCCACGTCGTCGCGCCGTCGCGTCACCATGAAGCGGCCGAGCTCGGAGAGGTCGGTCTCGAGGGCGAGCTGGTCGAGGCGCTGGGCCGACGCGTCCTGGTCCAAGGCTGCGATCGCCTGGCTCGCGAGCGATCGGAAGTTCTGGTGCCGGGCCGACACGCCGATGTTGTGGAAGCGGTTGTCGGCGCCGAGCGGGTTCGACGGGTTGATCGGGTGGCAGGTCACGCAGCGCGCCTTGCCGTTGAAGAGGGCGAAGCCGCGCTGCGCGTCGGGCGAGAGCGCCGAGGCGTCGCCGCCCATGAAGCGGTCGAAGGGCGAGTCCATGAAGACGAGCGTGCGCTCGAAGGACGCGATCGCGCGGCCGACGTCGTCGTAGTTCGGGTCGCGCCCGTACGCCTTCTGGAACATCGCCGCGTACTCGGCGTCGCCGGCGATCGCCTTCACGGCCGCGTCGCCGTTCGGCTGGCCCATCTCGATCGGGTTCACGATCGGGAGCTTCGCCTGCGCCTCGAGGGTGGGCGCGCGGCCGTCCCAGAACTGCGTCGTGAAGAGGAGCGCGTTCATGGTGGTGGGCGCGTTGCGCCGTCCGAGCTTGCCGTTGATCCCCTCGGAGACGGGCTTCTGGTCGGTGAAGCCGCGGCTCACGTCGTGGCAGGTCGCGCAGGCGACGGTGCCGTCGGCCGAGAGCCGCGTGTCGAAGTAGAGCTTGCGGCCGAGGGCCACGCGGTCCGGGTTCTGCTCGTTGTCGCTCGGCACGAGGGACTGCCAGACGGGGGGCACGATCGCGCCGGGCCGCGCGCCTTCGGCGGTCGGGAGCTTCAGCGCCTCGAGGCGCGCGAGCTGCTGGTCCATCGCGAGGGCGCCGTGGGCGCCGGCCTCCTGCGCCCGGGCCGACGACGCGACGCCCGCGAGGAGGAGAGCGCAGCAGAGCGGCGCCGCGAGCGCGGGGTGACGGGGTCGATTCGCGCGTCGCGACCGGCCCGTTCCGCTGCGCGTTCCGCTGCCCGTTCCACTGCGCGTTCCGCTGCGGCGAGGACCGGGTCTTCGCATGGCGTCCCTCGAGTCGTCGATGCAGCGACCCCGCTCCGAACGATCGTCGCGCGAAGGCGCTGCGCGTGCGGATCGATTAGAGCACGAACGCGCGGGGGAGGGAAGGAAGAGGCGCGAAGAGGAGCGGGTGCGGGGGCCGTCCTATGGCCGTGTCGTGGCCGGATGCCTCGCTCGCAGCACGTCTCCCGGCGCGCTCCGTCTCACATCGTGTACTGGATCGAGAGGTACGCGAAGTCGGCGTCGCGGCTGCGGCCGGTCTCGCGGATGAAGTCACCGGTGAAGAAGTGTCCATAGCCCGCGTCGATCAGCGTGTGCGGATCGAGCCGGTAGCCGAGGACGAGGTCGAGCTCGCAGCCGACCCGTCGGGAGCCTCCGTCGGCGCTGCGGACCACGGCGCCCGTCGCGTCGTAGAGCGCGTCGCGGGTGGAGGCGCGCCAGAACTGGTGGAAGGCGAGGGTCGCCGTGGTCGCCGTATAGGGTCGCAAGCTGACGCCGCCCGACGCGGCGGCGATGTTGCGCCGGCCCACGAGGTCGAGCTGGCCGAGCCAGCGATGCCCGTAGGGGAAGAGCGGATCGAAGGTGCCGGCGTCGCCGCCGGGCTCGGGATCGCCGCTCGCGTAGTCGAAGGCCCCGTGGATGCGCGGCGAGAACGGCGCGTCGACGAGCCACCAGCCGAGCTCGGCGGTGGCCATTCCCGCGAGCACCGAGCCGTCGCCCACGCGGCCGGTCTGCACCGCGGACTCGATCTCGAGGTCGAGCCCCGTGTCGCCGAGCGGGCCAAAGCCGCGGGCGCCGAAGGTCTGGCGGTTCTCGCGCCCCGAGGTGCCGTTCACCGTCGCGTGGTCGCGCTGGCGGCCGAGCCAGTAGAGATCGAGGTTCGCGTCGAGGGGCAGGCGGCTCGTCGCGTACACGCCGTAGAAGCGGTCGTCGTCGCGATGGTCGTTGGTCTTGCGCTCGCGAACCTGCACCGGGTACAGCCAGAAGGCCGTCGCCTTCGCTTCGCCGACCGAGAGCTCCGCGCTCGCGCCGTCGAAGGTGCGCCGCGCGTTCGTCCAGTCCGAGGGCGACACCAGACGCTGTGCACCGAACAGGAGCTCCTGGCGTCCGCCGCGCAGCACGAGCGGCCGCCGGCCGGCGATCGGCGGCGCGATCTCGAGGAAGCCGTTCTGCAGCGCGAGCACGTCGCGGCGCGTCGGCCCGTCGCCGCCCGGGAGGGAGACGTCCGTCACGAGGGCGCTCTTGGCCTCGGCGAAGACGCGGAACGTCTCACCGAGATGGAGGTCGGCGTGGGCGCGGAGCCGGGTCTGGAAGTAGACGTCGTCGGTGTCGTCGCCCGGATCGGCGCCGAACTCGTAGTTGCTCCAGCCCTCGAGACGGGCGCGGGCCTGGCCACCGAGCGAGAGCCAGATCGTGCCGTCGCGGTCGAGAGCCAGGAACTTCACGGGATCGAAGAGGTCCCGGGCGGGCAGCGCCGAAGGATCGCGCAGGCCGCTCCAGTCCTCCTCGAAGCGCAGGGTGCGATAGGTCGGCCGGGCGGCGGGCGGCGCCGCCGGCTCGTACGCGTCGTCCGCGCGCGCCGGATCCCCCGCGGCGGCGAGCAGGAGGACGAACGCAGCGACGCCACGGGCGAGCCCGAGCGCGCACGACGGGGATCGATGCACGGCGTCCCTCCCGTGGCCCGGAGCCGCGGCCCATGGTAATCGCTGCGGGTGCGAGGCATCGAGCATGGGCAGGCGACGACTCCTCGGCGCGGCGGCGTACCTCTTCGCTGCGGGGCTTGCGGCCCTGGCGGCGGCGGAGATGGCGGCTGGCCCGCCCCCGGCCGGCACCGGCCGCATCCGCGGGACCGTGAAGGTCTGGCGCGACCACCCGTTGGTCGGCTTCCGGGAAGGGCCCGACAACGCGGGCGCCCTGGTCTACGTGACCGGCTTCGCCTCCGCGCCACCGAGCGGCGTCGCGCTCCTCCACCAGCGCGACGAGCAGTTCGAGCCGCGGCTCCTTCCGATCGTCGCGGGCCAGACCGTGAGCTTCCCGAACCACGACCGGATCTATCACAACGTCTTCTCGGTGTCGCCCGACCGGCCCTTCGACCTCGGCCAGTACAAGTCGAAGGACCCGCCCCGAGACGTCGAGTTCGATCATCCGGGGCTCGTGCCGGTCTACTGCAACATCCACCCGCAGATGCTGGCCTACGTGGTGGTGCTCGAGAACGACGCCTTCGCGATGTCGGCGTCCGACGGCTCCTTCGAGATCGACGGCCTGCCGGCCGGTGCCCTCGAGCTCCACGCCTGGATCCCCGGCGCGAAGCGGGTCACGGTGCCCGTCGCGATCGAGCCCGGCGCAGAGCGCGTGGTCGAGCTGCGGCTCGACCAGGAGGAGCGCATCCCGCCCCACAAGCGCAAGGACGGGAGCGACTACCCGAAGCCGCGCTACGAAGACGACTGAAGCGCGCCGACGGGAACGAACGGGTCGAGAAGGAGGGAGCGTGCGCGTTCCCCTGCGCTTTCGCGGCAAGATCTTCCTCGCCCTGGCGCTCCTCGCCTGCGGCTGCCTCGCGGCGGCGCTCGTCGCGGTGCGCGACGTCGCGACGCGGCGCGCACGCGACGACGCGAGCGAGCGCTTCGCCCGCGCCCAGGAGGCGTTCTCGCGCCTCCAGTCGCTCCGCATGCGCCACGTCGCCGAGGCCGTAGGATCGCTCGCGGCCACGAACTCCCAGTTCCGCACGGTGCTCTCCACCGCCTCGATCGGCGCCAACGACCTGGGCTTCGGCAGCGCCTCGGACCCCGCGGCCTCCCTCGCCGACGCGAACCTGCGCCTGCGCTCGCTCGTACCATCCCTCTCGCTGGTGCAGGGGAGCGACGTCTTCGTGGTGACGAGCGCGGGGGGAGCGCTCCTCTACTCGCGCGCGGATCCCGAGCGCGTGGGTGTCGACCTCTCGGCGCTGCCGGTCCTGCGCGAGGCCAAGGGTGGCGACGACGCGGTCACGATCTGGAGCCGCGCCGAAGACCTGCCCGCGGGCGTCGCAGTCGTGCCCCGGCCGCCGCCCGACGCGGTGTACGAGGTGGTGGCCGAGCCCGTGGCGTTCGGCGACGAGCTCCATGGCGTGGTGCTCGTGGGCCAGCGCCTCGACCGCGCGATGCTCGAAGAGGTGCGCGAAATCTCGGGCCTCGACGTCGCGCTCGCCTCTCCCGGCGCGGCGCCGATCTCGACGCTCCGGGCCGGGGCCGCCGCGGACCTCGCCGCGCGGCTGGCCTCGACGCCGAACGCGCTCGAGAGCGCCGGCGCCGTGCGGCCCGGCGGCCGCTTCGAGGAGTGGAGGCTCGGCGGCCACCGCTTCCTGGTCGGGCGCGCCGAGATCGTCCCCCTCGCGTCCGTCGCTCCGCACTTCCTGCTCTTCGCGTCCCTCGACCCGACCCTCGCCTTCCTGCGCGCCGTCGAGAACACGATCCTCGTCGTGGGGATCGGCGTGCTCGCGGCGGCGGTCGCCGCGGCCTTCGCCCTCGCCCGCGGAATCACGCGACCGGTCTCGACGCTCGCCCGCGCCGTCGCGCGGGTCGGCCACGGCGAGCTCGACACCGAGGTGACGATCCAGAGCGGCGACGAGCTCGAGGAGCTGGGCGGCGCCTTCAACGAGATGGTGGCGGGGCTGCGCGAGCGCGATCGCATCCGTCACACCTTCGAGCGTCACGTCTCGAAGTCCGTCGCCGAGGAGATCTTGCGCCATCCCGAGGCGGTGGCGCGCGCCGGCGAGCGGCGCGAGGTCTCGGTCCTGTTCGTCGATCTCGGCGGCTTCACGGCCCACGCCGAGCGCAGCGCGCCGGAGGCCGTGCTGGCGCGCTTGAACGAGTACTTCGAGGCGGTGTGCGACGCCGTGTTCGCGTACGAGGGCACGGTGAACGAGCTCCTCGGCGACGGCATGCTCACGTTCTTCGGCGCGCCGATCCGGCAGCCCGACCACGCGCGTCGCGCCTGCCTCGCCGCGCTCCGCTGCCGCGCGAGCCTCGAGGCGCTCACGGCCACGTGGCGAGCCCAGGGCCTCGCGGATCTGCGCTTCCGCATCGGCGTGCACACGGGGCCGGTCGTGGTGGGCGAGATGGGCACGAGCGCGCGCGGGAAGTACGGCGCGATCGGCGACACGGTGAACCTCGCGAGCCGCATCGAGGGCGTGAACCGTCACTACGGCACGGGGCTCCTCGTCTCCGAGGCGACCCGCGACGCGGCGGGCGATGCCGTGGCCTTCCGCGAGATCGACGCGGTGCAGGTGGTCGGACGGGCGAAGGCCGTGCGGCTGTTCGAGCCGCTCGGCCCGCCAGACGACGTGACCGACGCCCGCCGCGCCGCGGCCGCGGGCTACGCCGCGGCCCTCGCGCGCTATCGCGCCGGCGACTTCGCCGCGGCGGAGGCCGGCTTCGCGGCGCTCGTCGCGGCCCATCCGGGGGACCCGGCGGCGCAGGCGCTCCTCGTCCGGACCCGCCTTCTCCGCAGCTCGCCGCCCGCGACATGGGATGGTGTCCATCGCCTCGCGGAGAAGTAGCGCGCCGTGCGGCCGGCGCGGACAGCCGGAACGTTCAGTCCATTCCGCCGAGGCGTGGTCTCGCAGCGACGGGGCTCGCTCCGCCGCCACACGGTCCGTCGTTGACCCGGCTTCCGCACGGCGCGTAGGATGCTCCCAGGTGGGGCGCGACGCCGGGTGCACGTCGCGCCTCGGGCCTGGCCTGATCCTGGGGGAGGTGTGGCATGCCCGTGCTCCCGCTCATCGACCTGTTGATCCTGCTCGGCTGGACGAGCCTGATGGTCGCCGCGGCCTTGAAGGCCGTGTGGATCACCACGAGCTACCGGCCCGACATCCTGGGCCTCCTGCCGTCGGACTTCCTGATCGCGGCCGGCGTCGCGCTGCTCTTCGCGCTGAGCCTCGCCGCCCGGACGTGGGTCCGCCTGCACGAGCCGAGGCTCCTGCGGCGGCATCGTGCCCTCGAGCCGGGGTTCGACGACCGCGAGGAGCGGAGCGCGCCGGCCGCCCTCGAGACGCTCGTCGAGGCGGCGTCGCGCACCCACGCCGGGGGACGCTGAGAGCCGGATCGGGGGCTAGCGCCGCCCGGGCAGGAGCTGGAGAGCCGAGAGCGCGAGCTCGCGGTAGAGGCCCGCGCTCGCCGTGACGACCGTCGCCGCCTTCCGAAGGATCGACCGCATGGCTGCCTCCCGAGGGTGTCTCTCCCAGGGAAGTGGCCATTCGCGGGCGCGCGTGGCGCGAGATCGTGGGACGCCGGCCGGTCGCGCGGGCCGGGGGCGCGCCTCAGACGAACCGGAGCCGGCGCGCGGCCGCGTAGCCCGCCGCCTCGACGGCCTCGACCGCCTTGCGCGCGACCCGCTTCTTGCGCTCGGTCACGCTCGCGAGGAGCCCCACGCAGAGCAGCACGATCGCGGCGAGCGCCGCGGCGCGGGCGGGCGAGCTCGCTGGGCCGGGCAGGGCCGCGGCGAAGAAGTGCAGCAGCGGGAAGTGGAAGAGGTAGAGGGAGAACGTCATGCCGGCGAGCCAGCGCACGGGCCGCTCGATCCGACGGAGCGAGACACGGGCCGCGATGCTGGAGAAGCCGAGGATGTTGCAGCCGACGAGGAGCCCGGCGACGTACTTGGATGGCAGGTGCCGCGAGTAGCCGTCCCCGACGAGACGCACCACGGTGTCGTCCTGCCACCAGTAGACGGCGTGGCCGACGGGCGAGAGGCGGAACGCGAGGTAGGCCGCGATCGAGCCCAGGAAGAGCGCCCACCCTGCTTTCGGGCCGAGCCTGCCGCGCATCCGGTAGACGGCGACGCCGAGGAGCCAGAGCGGGAGGAGCGCGAGGATCTTCGGACCGACGAGCGCGCAGACGAGCGCCGTGAGGATCCAGGCCGCACGCGGCCGGAGGTAGAAGCCGATCGCGAAGAGCACGTAGTACCAGAACTCGTAGCCGAGCGACCAGTAGGGCCCATCGGAGAACGGGCGGATCGACTCGAACCAGAGCTCGTTCGAGAAGAAGAGCGCGGCGCCGATCTGCACGACGGGACGGTGGCCCTGGTGGTACCAGGATGCGTAGATCGACGGGTCGAGATGGCGGCCGATCTCGTCGACGATCACCGTGACGGCGAGCGCCGGCAGCGCGACCGAGTAGAGACGCGCCAGGCGGGCCTCCGCATAGTCGACGAGGCTCCGATCCCGCGCGACGGCCGTGTGCGCGATCACGAATCCCGAGAGCACGAAGAAGGCGATCACGGCGTCGTCCGCGAGCTCGATCAGCGGGGTCAGCGGCAGGAGTCCGCCGCTCAGGATCGGCAGCGCCGCGTGGGAGACGAAGACCACCAGCGCCGCACCGAACCGGAGGAGGTCGAGGTGCGTCGAGAGCGAGGCGTCGAGCGCGCGCGGGTCCACACGAGTGCCGGTCGTCAATGGGGGGCTCCGCTCGGGACGGCCGCAACACTCTATACCAGACGGTCCAGCGATCGGGGAAACACCTCATCGGTGTTCCGAAAACTCCTTCTGCTCCGGCCGCCGCGGGCTCACGGCCGGTTGCCCGCCCCGGGGCGTTGCCCCAACCTCGCGCCATGACGACCGTCGCCTCCGCGAGTCCGAAGCCTCCGCTCCCGCCGAGCGACCGGAAGATCTGGCTCGACGGACGTCTCGTCCCCTGGGACTCCGTCACCGTCCACGTGCTCTCCCACTCGATGCAGCGGGCGAGCCTGATCTTCGACTTCATGTCGGTCCACGAGACGCCCCGGGGCCCGGCGGTCTTCCGGATGCCGGAGCACGTCCGGCGGCTCCTCCGCTCGGCGGAGCTCCTCGGTCTCCCACTCCGGCTCACCGAGGCCGAGATCTGCGCGGCCGTGGTCGAGACGGTGCGGGCCAATCCGGGCTCCACGTGCGCCAAGGTCTGCGCCTACCTGCCGTCGATCGAGGTCGAGGTCGTGCCGATGGACGACCGCATGTCGGTGTGCGTCGCGGCGTACGACGCCGCCCGCGACGTGATCGCCCGGAACGCCGGCCGGCCCCACGTGGCGCCCGAGCTCCGGCTCCACCTCGACCGCGAGCGCCAGAAGATGCGGCCGGAGATCCTGCCCCCGGCGGCCAAGGTCTCCGCCAACTACACCTCGCCGATGGTCGCCAAGTGGGCGGCGCGCCGAGCGGGCTACGACGAGATCCTGCTCGTCGACGAGAAGGGCTTCGTGGCCGAGGCGTCGACCGAGAACGTGTTCCTGGTCGATCGCGACGGCACGCTTCGCACGCCGTCGCTCGAGTACGTGCTGCCCGGCGTCACGCGCGACGCGATCCTCCAGATCGCGAAGCACGACGGGCGCCCGACGGTCGAGGGCTCGATCCGGCCCGAGGAGCTCTTCACGGCGTCGGAGGTGTTCCTGACGGCGACCTCCGCCGGTGTCTGGCCCGTGATCTCGATCGACCGCAAGCCGGTCGGCGAGGGAAGCCACCTCGGCAGGACCGGGCCCGTGAGCCTCGCGCTCAAGGCGCGCTTCCAGGAGGTGACCTCCGGGCGCGTGCCCGACTTCGATGCCTGGCTCCGCTACGTGAACGAGGGCTGAGTGCGCGTCCTCTCCGGCATCACGACTTCCGGCGTACCGCACCTCGGCAACTACTTCGGCGCGATGCGCCAGCACGTGGCGCACCAGGAGCGGGCGAGCGAGGCGATCTACTTCCTCGCGGACTACCACTCCATGACGAGCATCCGCGACGCCGGCGAGCGTCGCGACTTCGTGCGCACGCTCGTGCTCGACTACCTGGCCTGCGGGCTCGATCCGGAGCGCGCGATCCTGTTCCGCCAGAGCGACGTGCCCGAGGTGTGCGAGCTGCAGTGGATCCTCTCCACCGTGACGCCGATGGGCCTGCTCGAGCGCAGCCACGCCTACAAGGACAAGATCGCGAACGGCCTGCCCGTGGATCACGGCCTCTTCGCCTACCCGGTCCTGATGGCGGCGGACATCCTGCTCTATCACGCCGACCTCGTGCCCGTGGGCCAGGACCAGAAGCAGCACCTCGAGATGACCCGCGACATCGCCACCAAGTTCAACCTCGCCTACGGCGAGGTGTTCGTGCTGCCCGAGCCGCACATCCTGGACGACGTGGCGGTCGTGCCCGGGATCGACGGCCGCAAGATGAGCAAGAGCTACGGCAACACGATCCGCATGTTCGACGACGAGAAGGCGCTCAAGAAGTCGGTGATGGCGATCGTCACGGACTCGACGCCCGTGGAGGAGCCGAAGGACCCGGGCGCGGTGGTGTTCCAGCTCTGGAGCCTGTTCGCGTCGCCCGAGGAGCGGCGCGAGATGGCCGAGCGAGCGAAGCGCGGCGGCCTGGGCTACGGCGACGTGAAGAAGGACCTGCTCGCCCGGCTCCTCGCGTACTTCGGCCCGATGCGGGAGAAGCGGGCGGCGCTCGCGATGCAGGCCGGTCTCGTGGAGGAGGTGCTCGCCCAGGGGGCGAAGCGGGCGCGCGCCCTCGCGCGGCCCGTCCTCGAGGCGGCGCGCGCGGCGTCGGGCCTCGGTCCCGCGCGATGAGCCGCCTCGCGCGCGTCTCGACACTCCTCGGAGTGACGCTCGCGGCGGTCCTCGTCGCCGCGGGCTGCGCGAGCGGCGTCTCCCACGAGGAGGCCGCGCGGACGGACCTCGATCCGCTCGTCGGATACGTCTGGCGGCTCGTCGACGTGATGGGTCCCGGGTCCGCCGAAGAGAGCCCGGTCGACGCCGACCGCTACACGCTCGAGCTCGTGCCCGACGGCAGCGTCGTCGCCCGCGTCGACTGCAACCGCGGTCACGGGCGCTGGAAGCGCGACGGCTCGAAGCTCGCGTTCGAGGGCCTCGCCTTCACGCGCGCCTACTGCGGGACCGAGTCGCTCTTCGACGAGGTCTCGAGCGGACTCGCCCGCGTGTCGGGCTACGCCTTCCGCGACGGCCACCTCTTCCTCACGGAAGGCGAGCGGCGGGAGATCCTCGAGTTCGAGCCGCTTCCCGACGAGCCGGGCGACGCGCCCTAGCCGCCGCTACATCACGATCGCGAGCTGGCGCGAGTGCACGAGGAGCTGGCCGTCGGGGCTCCAGAGCTCGCCGTCCTCCTCGAAGAATCCCTCGCGCACCTCGCGCGCCCGGAAGACCGCGAGCGTCCAGTCGTCGGCGGCGGCGCCGGGGACCGGGAGCACGCTGCGGAAGTGGACCGTGAGGTCGATGGTCGGGAAGCCGGAGAGCTGGAGACCGGGCTTCATCACGGGCATCACGGTGGGCGGCCAGGCGTCGCAGTAGGCCGCGGCGGCGAGGGCATCGACGGGGCGCGGCGTCGAGAGGCGCATCCAGCCGCCGACCAGCGCCTCGTCGGCACCGGAGAAGGGCGCTCCGCCGAGGGCGTGCCGGTACTCGTACCGGGCGTGCATGGGAAGCGATCCGCCCTGTCGCGGGGGCATCGGCGGCGTGGCCGCAGGCGAGGGAACGGCCGGCATGCGGGCGTGACGCAGCTCGAGGTCGGTCTTCCAGGGCGGCGAGAAGGCGCCGAGGGCCAGGGCGAGCAGCCGCTCGCCCTGGCGCATGCGCGCCGAGACGGTCGTGAGCGATCGGCCTTCGCGCTCGATCGTCGTCTCGATCGAGGTCGCGCCCTCGGCGGGCGGCGCCGTGTAGTGCACCGTGAGCGAGCGCGGCGCCCGGGCGGCGTCGCCCACGGCGTCGACCATCGCGCGCAGGAGCACCGCGGCGACGTAGCCGCCGTTCGGCCCGCGCAGGATCCACCAGTCCTTCGACATGGCGGCCTCGTAGCGGCCGGGCGCCAGCCGCTCTACGGCGGTGTCGCGATCGAACGGCGTCGGCGCAGCGAGGCTCACCGGTCCGACTCGTCCTCCACGCGCACGAGCGTCTCGAAGTACGCCCACAGGGGCAGCCAGATCACCAGGAACAGAGCCACGAATTTCCAGGTTTCCACGGATCCCTCTCCGATTCCAGACGCCGCGATCTCCTCCTTCTCGGGCGGATCGCGGAAAGTGTGAAGACATGGCGAGCGGTCGCGGGCTTCAAGCGAGCGCCTGCACCGCATCGGCGGCCTCGAGGAGCAGCGCCTCCGTCGTCTCCCACCCCATGCAGGCGTCCGTGATCGAGACGCCGTACTGGAGCGGCCGGCCTGGCAGCCAATCCTGTCGGCCCTCCCTGAGATGGCTCTCGAGCAGGAGGCCGCAGAGGGCGTGCTGTCCCCCGCGCACCTGCTCCAGCACCTCGCGGCAGACGGCGGCCTGACGCCGCGGGTCCTTGCCCGAGTTGCCGTGGGAGCAGTCGACCATCACGCCTCGCGCGATTCCCTCGACGCCGACGAGCGCCGCCGCGTGCGCGACGGCATCGCGACCGTGGTTCGGCCCCGCGCTCCCGCCGCGCAGCACGACGTGGCGATCGGGGTTCCCGCGCGTCCGCACCACACACGTCTGTCCGTCTGCGTCGATGCCCAGAAAGCTGTGCGGATGTCGCGCGGACACCATGGCGTCGAGGGCGACCTGGAGGCCGCCGTCGGTGCCGTTCTTGAAGCCGACGGGCATCGAGAGGCCGCTCGCCATCTCGCGATGGGTCTGGCTCTCGGTCGTGCGCGCGCCGATCGCGGCCCAGCTCAGGCACTCGGCCACGTACTGCGGCGTGATCGGATCGAGCAGCTCGCTCGCGCAGGCGACGCCGAGCCGCCCGATCTCGAGCAGGAGGCCGCGCGCGAGCGCGAGGCCCGCCTCCACGTCGCAGCTCCCGTCGAGGTGGGGATCGTTCACGAGCCCCTTCCAGCCGACCGTCGTGCGCGGCTTCTCGAAGTAGGTGCGCATCACGACGACGAGCTCGTTGCGCAGGCGCGCCGACACGTCCGCGAGGCGGCCGGCGTACTCGAGGGCGGCCTTCGGGTCGTGGAGCGAGCACGGTCCGACCACGACGACGAGGCGACGACGGTCGCGCCCGTGCAGCACGTCGCGCACGGCCGCGCGCGTCGAGGCCACGAGCTCGCCGACCTTCTCGGGGATCGGGAGCCGCTGCTTCAGCCGGGCCGGCGGCGTGAGCCGCACGATCTCCGTGACGTTCCGGTCCTCGAGCTTCGTGTCGAGGGCGCGCGATCGGGTGTCGGTCGACATGTCTCGGCTCCTTCCGGAGGCAACTCGGGGCCCCAAAACGCCGGAAGCCCTGGGAGGGTCTCTCTCAGGGCTTCCGGGGTACGGTCTGTGCTCGACGAGATCTCAGCCTGTGCCGCCCCCCGGCGCCCCGCCCGCAAACCACACGTCCGAGATGTGCGTGCGCTTGGCGGACGCCATCGGAACGAGGTGACGGAGCTGGACGCGGCAGACAGACATGGAGACCTCTTCGGAACGATCGCAGCTTGCCTGAAGCGCGAAGCACTGTCGAGCCCCGAATTGGGGAATCGCCGCGAAGAAGGCCGTCACCTACCGTGGCGGGACGAAGGAGAGCCTCCGATGAGCGCAGCCGACCCCGCCAATCCCTCCTACGCGCAGGCCTTCCTGCCCGGACAAGTCGTGCACGACGCCGACTCCCACGTGATGGAGACGCCCGATTGGCTCGAGCCCTTCGCCGATGCGGCGACACGCGCTCGCATGAAGCCCCTCCACGTCGCGACGGTGAAGCCCGGCGAGGAGCACTTCATCGACGTGCTGCGCCGCAAGCACCGGGATCCCGCCTTCCGCGGGCGCGACGCGGACGAGATCCTGCTGCGCAAGAACTGGACGGCCACGGGCTCCTTCCTGAAGGAAGACCGGCCGCGCGCCCTCGACCTCCTCGGCTTCGCGAGCCAGCTCGTGTTCAACACGTTCGCGAGCGCGTACCTCCTGCGCGCGGAGCGGAGCGGCGA
>Ga0335070_10005877_pt1 | contig 14464 bp, 8 predicted proteins | sample Lox_Sample_13_FD_206722 | JGI IMG/M metagenome (GOLD analysis project Ga0335070, IMG submission 206722) | Soil microbial communities from Loxahatchee National Wildlife Refuge, Florida, United States - Lox_Sample_1.3 | ecosystem: Environmental > Terrestrial > Soil > Wetlands | place: USA: Florida... | reverse complement strand
TGGATCCTTGAAGCATTTTCCCCGGTAGCCATCTGTTAACCCGGTTACAGGATCTGGTGTATCTACCCCAGGATTGTCATATACCCACCCCGCCCAGCGCGCATTGGTAGCAAAATCACAGAAATCCAGGTTCCGGTAATATGCCATGGGATTGGTCGGTATTACCTCTAACGGGTTTACCCTGTAGTGAAAATTCTCCCCGGCTATATACCCGATGGTTATCTTTTTGGACTCCCCGGGACTCAGAACATTGATCGGTCCAAAAGAGAAAAGATACCGGGTATCATACCCATTGGCTAAATCTGTGCAAAAACCCGGGGGCGGCAGCCAACCGCTGTCTGACTTGTCTATGCAGGCAAATATCTGGTCATAGTCGAATTCCCCGTTCGACATGGTATAATATTTTGCTCTATCACCGCAGGGGGTTCCTTTTCCTCCGTCACACCAGGTGTTATAATTCTTGATCCAGAGATCCCAGTTTGACTGCTTCTGCGGCCCCCAGTCCAGGTTAGACGGGTCGGTTCCCTCGGATAACCACCAGTTGAAAGAGATATTCTGTGTGGGGGAATGGACGACTCTGGTGCCGGTAACTCCTGTGACGCTTTGATCTGTAACCACACCACCCTTACCCAGGTCCCCGTCGTTGTCCGCTATCCAGCCTATGTTGATGGTATCCTGATATTGCAGGGTGTCTGACCACAAAGGCGATGGATAGGTTGCCCGGTATCCGGTGATATCGTCGAAGCTGCCAGGAGCACCTTTGGGAAAATAGTACACGTCTCCATCGACATAAAGTCCCATCCAAATATTCTTGACGCTTTTCTTCCCTATGTTGCTTATAGTGAAATCGATCAGACAGAAATCTTCTGCGTAATCGTAGCTCCAGGAATAGCTTCTCTGATCTATCTGGATACCTATAGGCTTATGCGGCCTTCTATCGTAATCATCCGGGGTAATGCCTACTGTAGCAGTATCTGAATAAGTAGCGATAATGTCCTGCTCAGATACCGCTCCTGCTGTATCCGGTGGATTGCAGTTAGGAGTAGCAGGACGGATGCTCTTCTCTTTCATGCATCCACCCTGGTCCTCTGAGCCGGGAAACATCTCATAAACTCCCAGCCATCCGTCTGCACCCACACTTACCAGAGTTTCACCCTCCACTACCGCACCAACCCACAGTGCTCCCTGAAAAAGATAATCCAGATCTGAGCCGCATGGATACTCGAAAGAAGGGGCTGGTAGCTCCTGAGTCGGATGAGGCATAAAACAGCCTCCCACTGTTTCGTTCTGTCTCCTAGCCTGACTGCCAATGAATCCCCAGTTAGTCAGCGAGAAACAATATTTGGCAACCCGGTGGGTCCGCAGCTGAACGCAGGATGTTCCCGCCAGGGGTTTTTGGAGAGAAAAAGACGGTTCTGAAGCGGACTCTATTTTTTTGGTTCGACCTAAAGCAGAAGATGAACTTAGGATAAGGCTAATTAGGGATATGGTAGCGAGACTGGTCAAAATCAATTTGCCTTTTTTTAACATCTTTATCCTCCGATCTTTTAAATGATTAAATCCGTACAGTAAAATCTTCTTAAAATACCAACTTTTTTAATATATGTTCCTCTGGATTAAAGGCAACTATTTTTTTCATCAGAAAGACAGAAAAGCCATCCAGGTGGATGGCTTTTTTCGGCTTTTTTTCTTGAGAGCTTACTTGATGATCACGAACTTCCCTATCTGATTACCGGATTTGGACTCTATGCTGTATAGATAAATCCCGGATACCACCGCCTGGGTGTTGCGATTGATCAGATCCCAGTAGTCATATCCTGCAGTCGGGTCATCCTCCGCTTTGTTGTGGCTGATCTCCCGAACTAAATCCCCGTCCAGGGTATATATCCGAATGGTGCATACTGCCGGCAAATTATAGAAATTCAGCCTCCGCGCAAACTGCCCCGATCCGCTCTCCAACCCCTCCGGACTCTGGTAATTCTCCGAAATCTTATACGGATTCGGAACCACCACTACCTTCTCCCCTAAGGCCCGGGCCTTCGCAGGCGAATCTAACGGAAATACCTCCTTGGCATTGATCCCCTTGGAAGCCTCTAATCCCCCTAAGTTGGTCTTGGCATCCCCAAAATCAAAAGCCGTTACCGCGATCCACATCGGAAAACTCGGCAATAACCCATCCTGAACAAATGCACACTCATAATAGTCATCCCGAACCTCCGATGGCGGTACGATCCCGGAATCCACACTGTCCGCATACGCCTTGTTCACCCGCAAATCCCGCAACCCCCGGTTCCAGTCCTCTAACATAAAATATAAACTGTCTCCTGGATCTATCTCATACCAGCTGATCTTTACTGTGTCTGCTCCCCGGTATACCCACGGGTGCAGCTCGGTATAATAACTCGGATTCCATTCCAGCGTGTCTAATAACCCCACCCCTAAATACTTCTCTACCGTGTCCGGCCTCATCCCTTCATCCAGCCACTCCACTATGTGCCCGCTGGGAAGCTTCGGCTTTAGCTTGTATACCTTATAATCTACGTAATCATACGAGGCCAAAAGCGTCCAGTCGTTCGGCAATCCGGTATTGCTCATGTAAATCCGGTATCCCTCAAAATCATGTGCCCCGGTAAACGGGTCTACTCCCGCCTCGGTCGGCTTCCCGTTCCACCTCACCTTGATATACCCCTTCCCGTTGTCAAAGGTTAACTTCGGCGGATTGGGTGGCGGCGGCCCCTTGAAATCCGGAACCCCATCCCCCTCGTAATAGAAAAGACAGGTGTCTGCTACTGGATCCTTGAAGCATTTTCCCCGGTAGCCATCTGTTAACCCGGTTACAGGATCTGGTGTATCTACCCCAGGATTGTCATATACCCACCCCGCCCAGCGGGCATTGGTAGCAAAATCACTGAAATCCAGGTTCCGGTAATATGCCATCGGATTGTTCACATCTATCGGATTTACCTTATAGTGAAAATTCTCCCCGGCTACTTCCCCTACTGTTACCTTGGTAGAATCTCCTGGACTGAGCGAAGGTATCGGTCCAAATGAGAAAAGATACCGGGTATCATATCCGTCTGCCAAGGTTGCACAAAAACCAGGGGGCGGCAGCCAGCCGCTGTCTGACTTGTCTATGCAGGCAAAGATCTGGTCATAGTCGAATTCCCCGTTCGACATGGTGTAATACTTGGCCCGGTCTCCGCAGGGAGTCCCTACTCCACCATCGCACCAGGTGTTATAATTCTTGATCCAGAGATCAAAATTACTCTTCTTCTGGGGTCCCCAGTCAAGGTTAACCGGATCGGTGCCTTCCGACATCCAGTAGTTAAAGGTAACATTCTTGGTAGGTGCCCGCACCACTCTGGTGCCGGTTACGCTGGTCACGCTGTGGTCGGTGATCACTCCACCTTTACCCAAATCTCCATCGTTGTCCGCTATCCAGCCGATCTGGATGGTATCCTGATACTGCAGGGTGTCGTTCCACAAAGGCGAGGGATAGGTAGCCCGGTATCCGGTGATGTCATCACTGAAAGCACTGGCATTACCTGTCCAGCCCACGTCGCAGTCCATGTAAAGTCCTATCCAGATTCCTTTAACGTCCTTTTTACCTATATTCTTTATGGTGAAGTCGATTAAGGCGAAATCCTCAGCATAATCGTAACTCCAGGAATAGCTTCTCTGCTCGATCTGGATACCTATGGGTATATGCGGCCGGTTATCCTTCGGATCAGGTGATATTCCGACAGTTGCGGTGTCCGAATAGACGGCTATTATATCCTGCTCTGAAACTGCTCCAGCCGTGTCCGGTGGATTGCAGTTGGGCGTAGAAGGACGGATGGTCTTTTCTTTTATACAGCCACCCTGGTCCTCTGAGCCGGGAAACATCTCAGAGACCTCTCCGAACCAACCATCATTACCGACGCTAACCAGGGTTTCCCCCTCTACCACTGCACCTATCCATAAAGCTCCCTGGAAAAGATATTCCAGGTCCGAACCGCAGGGATACTCGAAAGAAGGTGCAGGCAGCTCCTGAGTCGGATGAGGATTAAAACAGCCTCCAACCGTTTCATTATATACTCTGGTCTGGCTCCCTATAAACCCCCAGTTGGTCAGGGTGAAGCAGTATTTGGCTACCCGGTGGGTCCTCTGCTGAACGCAGGCAGTAGATACTAAAGGCTTCTGTAATGCAGAAGAAGGTGTAGAAACCTGATCATTAACCTTGGTTCGGGCAGAAGCAAAAGATAAACCGATAATGGAAATTAAAAAGAAAATTAAAACTGAACACAAAAAAACCAATTTACTTTTCTTAGACATTAGTCTCCTCCGTTCTTAAAAGTATAAACAAACTAAAATATAAATTTATATTAGTAAATAGCAATTAAAATCTTTAGTTTTAATCTCCAGCGAAATAAACTGTTTATATGAATTCAAGAATCCTGCCAAGTTTCATCTGTAAGATATTTCTTATCAAATACCTAAGTCTTTAATATGAAATAAGATGCAGATTATGCAAGGATGGAATTCTTGAATCTCAGATTGACCCCGCAAAACTTGCGATTTTGAGAAAGAGAGATAAAATTAACTCTTTTTGACTAAAATAGTTAAAGAGAAATCAATAATAATTGAAAACTGCGTCATCCTGTTAGGTCTTGCGTCCTTTTTCGAAGAATCTGAGCTGTTTTTTTTAAGACTGCTTTTTCGTTTTAAGTAAATCCTCCTTTTTCTTCTCCAGACGAGTAGAGCAGTTATTACAAAAATCCTTGGATTTGAAATTTATTTCTTCCAAATAGGCAGAAGTATGCTTCCTACATCCGGGGTTCGGACAATGAACCAGCCCGAAGGCATGTCCAAATTCGTGGACCGCTTCTTTTTCCAGACGAGTTTTTAGCCTATCACGATTTCCGGACAAACCATACAATTCATCTTTGAGCCGGTATATGGAAAGTACGGCTGTTTTTCCATCTAACTAGGCTTCATCGAAAACGTAAGTTAAAATCGGGATAAAAAAAAATATAAAAATGCTATTCGTTTTCTTCTTTCACCCTAATATTATACTTTCTCATCAGGGCCTGGAAATTGGTCCTCTGCATTCCGACTTCCTTAGCAGAGCGGGTAACATTCCATTCATTCCGGTTCAGGGCTTCGAGCACGAACATCTTCTCCACGTTTTCGACTGCGCTTTCCCGCAGAAATTTCTTCATCTGCTTTAGGTCTTCAGAATCCTTGGGGATTTTGGTATCCATATCAGCACCCTTTCCCAGGATCGAAGCTGGTAGGTATTCTGATACGATGGTCTGGCTCTCTGCCATAACCACAGCTCTTTCTATCACATTTTCTAATTGTCTGGCATTACCGGGCCATTCATAATTAATCAGCTTGTTCATCGCCTCTACTGAGATACTCTTTATATCCTTTCCCATCTCCTGGTTGAATTTCTTCAGGAAATGGTAAGCAAGAATCGGTATGTCATCTTTTTTTTCTCTTAGCGGAGGAATGGTGATCGAAACCACATTTAATCTGTAATAGAGGTCTTCCCTGAATCTTTTTTCGCTTACCAGCTTCTCTAAGTTCTTATTGGTGGCAACGATAAAGCGTAAATCGACTTTTTTGGGCTGGACCCCTCCGACTGGCAAAAACTCCTGCTCCTGGATGACCCTTAAAAGTTTTCCCTGGATGATCGGATTTATGTCTCCGATCTCGTCCAGGAAGACCGAGCCCCCGTCTGCTACTTCGAAGATCCCTGGTTTGGTGGAAACCGCGCCGGTGAAGGAGCCTTTCACATGCCCGAAAAGCTCGGATTCCAAAAGGTCCTGGGATAAGACCCCGCAGTCGACCGGGAAAAAGGGGTTACTTTTCCGGTTACTGTTGAAGTGAATGGCTCTGGCGATCAACTCTTTTCCTGTGCCGCTTTCACCATAGATCAATACAGTGCTGTCAGTAGGGGCAACCTTGCGGATGAATTTGAATACCTCCTGCATTTTCGGGCTGTTACCTACGATATTCTCAAAAGAATATTTCGCCTCCAATTCCTTATGCAGATAGATATTTTCAAAAATCAGTTTTTTTTTATCTAGGGCTTTTCCCACCACCAGCAGCAGCTCTTCCGGTGTGAACGGCTTTGGAATATAATCTAAAGCCCCCATTTTCATCGCCTGGACCGCGGTCTGCACAGTGGAGTATCCGGTTATCATGATGATGACCGTCTCAGGGTCTTTCTCTTTTACTTTGGCTAAAAGCTCCATCCCATCCATCCCAGGCATTTTCAGGTCGGTGATGACGATGTCGAAATCATCCTGATTTAGTTTTTCTAGGGCTTCTTCACCGGATAAAACATATTCTACCTCATACCCCTCAGGAGTAAGTATCCTCTGTATGCTTTTACAGATCACCACCTCATCATCCACCACCAAAATCCTGCCCTTTGCCATCTTCTGTTTTAATCTCCTTATTCTATATTAACTATCTTGATATATCCACAGTAGCGTCCTCACTCCGGTGAGGACGTTCATATGTTATTAATGTAGTTGCCACGGGAGTGGCAACGCTACCATCTTGTTAAGAAACTTCATAAAGGCAACTTGATTGTGAAAGTCGATCCCTTTCCTAACTGGCTCTCCACTTCAAGTAACCCGTTATGTCTCTGAATTATCCCGTAGCTGACCGAAAGCCCTAAACCCGTACCTTTTCCCGACCTTTTGGTAGTAAAGAACGGATCAAATAGTTTGGATAAATTCTCCTCTGAAATACCGGGTCCTGTATCGATAAATCTGACCAGTGCAAATTTCTTCTGCAGGTCTGAATCCGACTCGATGGTAAGAGTCCCGCCGTGGGACATCGCCTCAGCTGCATTGATGATTATGTTCATGAAGACTTGCTTCATCTGATCAACATCCATCATTACCTCTGGCAGATTTTTATTCAATCTCCTATCTATTTTTATGTTCTGGAAAAAAGCCTGAGTCTCGAGTAACGAAAGGGTTTCCTCCACCACCCTGTTAATATCCGCCGGAGCTTTTGAGGGCTCGGTCTGCCGGGCGAATTCCAGAAGCCCTTTTACGATTTTCCTGCAGCGGGTAGTCTCATTAACCACGATCTCCAGATCCTCTTTCATTTGGGGATTATCCTTATGCTCCTTTAAAAGCAAGGAGCTGTAAGTAAGAATGCCGGTCAGGGGATTATTTATCTCATGCGCAATCCCGGCAGCTAATTTACCCAGGGAAGCTAATTTCTCAGACTGGACCAGCTGCTCCTGAGTTTCCCTCAGCTCCTGAGTCCTTTCCTCTACCCTTTTTTCCAGGACTTTGCTCCATCCCTTCAGCTCTTCCTGAGCTTTTGACAGGTCTCGCGTCATCCGATTAAATGAATTAGCTAACTCTCCAATCTCATCTTTGGATTTGATTTTTAGAGTAGAGCCTAAGTCACCTGAGGCAATCTTTTTGGTCTCATCTACTAAAGCTTTTACCGGGTGGCTTACCGACCTTCGGACAAATACTCCTATAGTTCCAGATATACCCAGGAAAACCAGAACCGCGAAGCCTAAGGTCTTTTTCTGATTTCCTTCTATCTGGTGATCCACATCTGTAAGTGACATCCCTATATCTAAAACCCCTAAAACCTTTTGAGAAGATGGATGGGCATGGCAGTCAGCAGTATAACAGTCTTTTTCATTATAGATGGGATTAATCATCCCTAAAACCCTGTGCCCTTCTTTAGACTTGAATATTCGATTCCGTTCCGGGGTGGGAAGCTTCTCTAAAGGCTTTTCTGCAGAATGGCAGGCATAGCAGGCTTCTGCTTTTTTATCTACCATCGTGCCTATATCCTTTTTGTCAGTGGAGAACATGATCTTACCTTCTTTGTTGAAAATCCTGATCTTCTCGATCCCTTCCTGTTCTCCAATCGTCTCGATGATATTGTGAACTGCCTCGCTCTCATATTTCAGCATATCATAGCGGGTGCTCCGTTTAACTGTTTCACTGATACGGGATGCCCCTTTCAAAACCTCACCGATGAGCTGTTTTTTCTGGGAATTTATGCTAACGTAGGTAAAAATCCCCAAAGCAACTATCAGAATACCCCCTACAAATAAGATTAATTTAAACCCTAACCGACTATACCACATTTGCTAATCTCCAGAAGAGTAAAAAATAATATAAAATCTAAGATTTGAAATGTCAAATCCTTACCCAAAGAAATATACAGGATTGAGCGAGGATACATTTGAGATTGTTGGTGGACAGGCATCCTGCCCGTTCACGGAGCGCATTAGCTTATCGAATTTAACCTTGAGGCTGATGCTGTTTAAAAGACAAGAGCAGGCTCTTGCACTCCTAAAATAAATAATAGCGGCGAAGGGATTCGAACCCCTGACCAAAGGATTATGATTCCTCTGCTCTGACCAGCTGAGCTACGCCGCCAAAAAACGGTAAGATATTTACGATAAAATAAGATGAATGTCAAGAGAAAATGTTGGACTTGATTCTATTCAAAATCTGAGGAAACATCAGTTGACGCACAGCAGATAAAGAATAAGGACCAAGGAAATTGACTTAAGTGGATATCGTGAGTACTGGAAGAGGGAGTTGAGGTAAAGCTGTTGATCTTTCCGAAATAAACGTTCTTCAAACTTAAGAGCAGAAACCCAGGTTCTCCCTGCTTTCCTCTTCCAGTTTTAACAGAGAATAAGTATCCCCTTTGAAGACTGCAAGACAGTTATCACAAAGGTATTTTCCTTTTTCCTTTCTCAACCCCTTGCCGCACAAGGGACAAAGCTTTTTCCGTTTCTTCATTATTCTCATATTGTCATCCTCTGGTTAAATCTTTTAGCAACAGATATGCCAGTTCATCAGTCCCTGTTAGAAGATACCTAAGAGCTTATCCCAGAAGGAAATCTGCGCCTTGTTGTTTTTTTTGATGTAGAAAAAGGAAAGCTAAAGTATGGATTTCTTCCCATAAAAATCAGCGAAAGAAGATTTATTGTTGATCCACGCTGCCCCCGGCTTGTGTCCACCAAATTATTCATGTCACTGCGAGGAGTTCCAACTATGGAATGACGAAACAGTCCCTGTAGAATAACTAGATTGATTCGCTACGTTGAATCGGAGCTCATAATGACTTTAAAGTATGACCTCATTATTTTAATTGACAGACAAGCAACTGAGAAACTATCTTATTTATGATTTGAGGAGGTTTATTCCCAGCAAAACACAAACGAAGAAAGGGAGGATGTTGAGAAAAGAGTAGGGTATAAAAAGCGAGGTTAAAAAAGCCAGAACAAAGGAGGGAACTAAAATATAAAATAAAAGGTCCAGAGTGGCTTTGAATATTTTGCCCAAGAGCACCAGCAAAAAATAGAAAAAAAGCAGATCAAAGATGATCTGGGCGAACACTCCGAAGTTATGTTGGATATAGAGGTTGAAGCCCCAGAACCAGTCCAGGGTTTCTTTTAGATATTTGATTATCTCTTGTACTATTTTTGAAAGCATTTATGTAGTTCAGAAAGTTTAAGCCATTATCTCCTCCAGAGGCTCGATCGTCAGACTGGATTCACCGACTTTCTTTAAGCCTTCCATCCGGCTGGTCAAAAAGTTCTTATCCTTAAGCCATTCGCTGGACATAGACAGTATCTCCTCCTGAGACAGCTCTGAAACCCAACTAAAGGTAATCCGATTTATTTGTCTGTCATCTCCTGTGGACCCATTTTCCGAAACTATCAGATTGGACATATTTAAAGTGAATTTGACTTTCATGAAGGTAGCCTCTTCTTTTACATATGGAAACCCGAAAACCAGTAAATCTTAAAATGAAAAAGCAAGGAGAGTGCCCAGAAAAAAATTGGCTTGAGTTTTTGACTAACTTCATTATTTTGTGAGAGTTAAATCTAAAAACGGACTTGTGACCTTTTTATACAGCTTATCTTGAGCCCAAAATTATTGGAAAAAACCAATAATTTATGGCTTTTTCACCTTTAGGATTCATTGATAATCATGCGCTCTGGTGACTTAAAAGGAGAAACTCAGATGAATTCTTCTCAAAAAACAGATTTCAGCCCTAATACATTAGAAAGACTTTTTCACTTCAGGGAACTGAACACCAATTTCAAAGTTGAGCTTTTAGCGGGGGTTACTACTTTTCTCACAATGTCTTATATCATTTTTATCAATCCTTTGTTCTTGAGTTTTTTTGGTGACCCTAATCTCAAAAACCTGGCTCTCCCCTTTTCCGCATCGATGACTGCTACCTGCCTAGCTTCTGCTGTGATGTGTATCCTCATGGGCTTTTGGACCAATTACCCTTTTGCATTAGCTGCCGGAATGGGACTGAATGCAATTGTTTCCTATCAGATGGTCTTAAGCCTGGGCTTAACCTGGCCCCAGGCAATGGGAATTATAGTCCTGGAGGGTATAGCAATTACTATCTTAGTAATAAGCGGTTTAAGAGAGGCAGTCATGAACGCAATTCCTATGTCCCTGAAACAAGCTATATCCATTGGAATAGGTCTTTACTTAACCTTTATCGGACTGCAAAATGCCGGTTTTGTAAAAGCACACCCTACTACCTTCGTTACTTTAGGAGATTTCACCAAATGGCGGGTCATTATCTCGGTGTTCGGACTTCTGGTTTCTGCTATTATGATGAAAAAAAAGATCAAAGGAGCTCTGCTCTTAGGAATTATTATCTCCACTTTCATCGCTGTTATTCTTAATTACCTGACCGGGTTTTCCGCTTTTCCCGAAGCCGGGAAAGCTGTAATTCCGAAATCGGTCTTTTCAGCTCCTGATCTATCGACTTTTGGAAAATTCGATTTTTCTGCCATTGCCAAGTTGGGATTTCTCCCTGCTCTGATGCTTATCTTCTCGGTTATGCTCTCGGATTTTTTCGACACCTTAGGCTCAGTAATAGGACTGGGAACCGAGGCGAAGTTTTTAGACACGAAAGGGAATCTCCCCCGTATTAATCGGGTGCTTTTAGTGGACTCCTTAGCCGCGGTTATGGGAGGAGTGGCTTCTTCCAGTTCTGTGACTACCTACATCGAAAGCGCCGCCGGCATTTCTGCTGGCGGAAGAAGTGGTCTTTCAACAGTGATAGTTGGCATTCTCTTTCTCCTGGCAATCTTCTTCTCCCCTTTAGCTGGAATTGTGCCCAAAGAAGCTACTGCCCCGGCTTTGATTATCGTGGGATTTTTGATGCTTACCATAATCAGGGAAATTCCTTTTGATAAATTCGAAGAGGCTTTTCCTGCTTTTCTGATAATGATAGTTATGCCCATGACCTATTCCATCACCAACGGAATAGGGTTTGGTTTCATCTCTTATACTCTGATTATGCTTCTTTCCGGAAAGGGGAAACAGATTCACTTGCTGATGTACCTGGTATCAATTGCCTTTACTCTGAATTTCCTGCTGCCGGCTTTGAAGATTGCGTTCAAGTTCTGAGTTTTCGAAGTGACAGAACACTGTTCTGTCACTACAACATAAAAAGGAGGTGAGAAAAAGTGGATCATCCTATAGTTCACATTGAGATTTCGAGCACGGATTTGCCAAAAGCACAGAAATTTTATTCCCAGCTCTTTAATTGGAAAATCACATCCTGGGCAGGTTCTTCGGATTACCTGATGTTCGAAACTGGAAAAGAACCCGGAGGAGGAATCCAGAAAGTAGATAAAGTCAAACCCGGCGACGGGGTGCTGATTTATGTTCAGGTGGAAGATATTGAGAAAACCTTAAACAAAGCCAAAGAGCTGGGCGGTAAAATAATCAAGGGAAACACCGAGATACCAAATGTCGGCTGGTTCGGGCTGATATCAGATTTGGACGGGAACACAATTGGGGTTTTCAAACCGAAAATGTAAAGGCGATGTAGGGGCACGGCGTAGTTCGACAGGCTAATTGGTCTGAGCGAAGTCGAAGAGTGCCGTGCCCACTCCTTACCTCTCCTCGTAAGAGAGGTCCGGGTGAGGTCCGTTATTATATTGAGGGTTGTCTATCCATCTCCAATTTTCCGTATCTACATTAGTCTGTAGAATAGGTTTGCCGAATCTCTATGTCAAAAGCATCCTTTAAACTGAAATACATCTTCTTTTCCTTTATCCTTATCATCCTCTTTTTCTTCTGCCTGGAAATCGTTCTGAGAGTTCTTGACTCTGGTTTTCACCTGTTAGCCAAAAGCTCAGATCAGGAAAAGATAATAAAAGAAAACAAACTCTGGCAGAATGAGCTTTTCTCCCGCTTCTCCGGAGTCCAGGAGCGAGACCCCTTGCTTTTATGGAAATTCAGACCCAATGTCCACAAATCGATTTTTCAAACCAATTCCCAGGGACTTTTAGGTCCTGAGATCTCGATATCAAAACCAGCAAATACCTTTAGAATTCTCTTGTTGGGGGACTCCGCTCCAGTGGGGTTAGGACTTCACGAAAGAAAAGATGCTTTTGGAGAACAGCTAATTGAAATCTTGAACCAGAGAAATCCAGGCAAGCACTATGAGCTTATCAATGCAGCAGTTTCAGGATATACTTCCTTGCAGGGATTAACCTACCTCAAAAATTATGGATTGAGATATGCACCCGACCTAATCATTGTCTATTTCGGAAACAATGATGCTTCCAAGAACGGTTACATCTCGGATCAGGAGCTGATGAGCAGAAATCCCCAGCTCATAGGTTTTCTTGGCACTCTCAACCATCTTGCCTCTTACAGGTTTCTGAAAGAGCTTATTCTTCCCATCAAAGCTTCTCTGGAAAATAAGTTGAAAAAAAATGACCAAAGAAAGGTTGTGGTTAGGGTTTCACCTGAGGAGTACTACCATAATATCGAGGAGGTGATAAAATTAGCCAGAGCTAACAGTACAAAAATAGCTCTTATAAATGTACCGGTGTCCCTGGATTGGCCCGCTGGCTTGCAATTCAAAGTATTCGCCAATCTAAGGACTGAAAAAGGTGAGCTGGTGATGGCTGATGAGACCCAGAAGCTTCTGAAGAGCAAATTCTCATACTGTATCGACTGGGCACATTTTGCCAAAGTTTTTGACAAGATCGACCCCTACTCCTTGACTGTTTTTAAGTCAGCTTATGAGGATCAGGGTAACATAGACTCAAGCAAAACCTTTTTTGAGACCGGACTAATCTCCCAGCCTGAAAATCCCCTTTACCTGAATAACCTTGGAGTTTTATACTGGAAAGAGGGAAATTATCCAGTAGCAGAGAATTTGTTTAAGAAAGTAATCTTGACAGACTCACTTTATTCCCTTTTTCATTATAATCTGGGAGTCACGTTCAAGAATGAAGGAGATTCAACAGAGTCTGAAAAAGAACTGGAAAAGGCAAAGGAGCTGGATTATCAGTCTTTAAGAATTAAAGATGCTTACAAGGAAAAACTCAAACAGCTTTCACAAAAGTATGATGTTACTTTAGTGGATGCAGTCACTGCTTTCAATAAATCCGGAAACGAGTCTCTATTCATCGACCACTGTCACCCAACCAAAGAAGGACACAGGATCATAGCTGAGGAAATTTATAAAACTGTCTTTTTTGGAGTGCATTGACCGTGTCAATGCCTATTTATGTAGCGTCCTCACTCTGTGAGGACGTTATTCCTTGACAATACTTATCTTAGGATTAATATTATTCATTCGTCGCTACAGGAGTGGTGACGCTATCATCTACTGAACAAATTTTATGAAAAGTTTTTTCAAAACCATCTGGTCAGGAATCAAAGCTTTCTCCAAGAAACTCGCTTATGTTCAGGCGATAATCATCCTGACCCTATTTTACTTCCTGGTAATTGGACCATTTTCGGTTGTCCTCCGACTTCTTGGTCAAGACCTCTTGAATAAAAAATGGAGAGATAAAAAGACATCTAGCTGGATAAGAAAAGATAAAGTAGAAATCAACTTAGAGAATGCCCACAGGCAATTTTAGCGGTTAAACGTTTTTCGACTCATAGAGATGTATATCTTAGGAATATCAGCTTTTTACCACGATTCAGCCGCTGTTTTGCTAAAAGACGGAGTAATACTATCTGCGGCTCAGGAGGAAAGATTCAGCCGCATAAAACACGATCCTGATTTCCCCATAAATGCGATTAACTATTGCCTGTCTGCTGCTGGCATATCTGCTAAAGAACTTGATTATGTCGGCTTTTACGAGAAACCATTTGTGAAATTCGAAAGGATTTTATACTCCCACTTAGCCACCTTTCCGAAATCTTACATCTCCTTTTTGATGGCAACCTCTCTCTGGCTTAAGGAGAAACTCTGGATACCGAGCCTGATTCAGAAGAAATTGGACTATAAAGGTGAAATCCTGATGATCGAGCACCATCTTTCCCATGCCGGCTCGAGCTATTTAGTCTCCCCTTTTAAAGAGTCAGCCATTTTGACCATAGATGGAGTTGGCGAATGGTCAACCGCGGCTTACGGAATCGGAAAGGAAAATCAGATCGAGCTTTGGCAGGAGATGAAATTCCCG
>Ga0335070_10005876_pt1 | contig 14465 bp, 15 predicted proteins | sample Lox_Sample_13_FD_206722 | JGI IMG/M metagenome (GOLD analysis project Ga0335070, IMG submission 206722) | Soil microbial communities from Loxahatchee National Wildlife Refuge, Florida, United States - Lox_Sample_1.3 | ecosystem: Environmental > Terrestrial > Soil > Wetlands | place: USA... | reverse complement strand
GTTTCTGACACAGCGGCCGTTAAAGCGAGATCATAGCCGGTTTGCCGCCCATCCTGATCCATGCTGGTCAACAATATCTCACCTGCACCGAACCCCTCCATCCTCTTCGCCCACTCCACAGCATCGATCCCGGTCGGTTTTCGACCACCGTGAGTGAAGACTTCCCAGCCACCCGCTGGTGCGGCGCGCCGCTTCGCGTCGATGGCCACAACAATGCATTGCGTCCCGAATCGCCCCGCCGCTTCCTTGACGAATTCCGGCCGTCCGACTGCAGAAGTGTTGATGCTTACCTTGTCAGCCCCAGCCTTCAGCAAGTCACGGATGTCATCAAGTGTGCGCACGCCTCCTCCAACCGTGAGTGGCATGAACACTCGCTCGGCTGTCCGCTCCACTACGTCGATGATCGTTTTGCGGTTTTCATGAGACGCCGTAATGTCGAGAAAGCAGAGTTCGTCCGCCCCTTCACGATCATACATCGTCGCCACTTCGACCGGATCGCCCGCGTCGCGTAAATTAATGAAACTCACGCCTTTGACCACGCGGCCATCTTTCACATCGAGGCAGGGAATGATGCGTTTGGTCAACATCCGAACCCAATAAGGAGTAGGGGGTGCGACGACAAGCTCGCGGTCCCCTTTTCTCCGCGCCTCATTCCTTACGCCTCGCGGAGGGCTGCCACCGCAGCCCGATAATCCAATTTGCCATCGTATAGAGCCTTCCCCACGATTGCCCCCTCGATTCGGGGCCCAAGCGATCGAATTGCGCGCAAGTCCTCCACGCGCGTGATGCCACCCGACGCGATTACAGGAAAGGACGACCGCTCGACGACCGCTCGCAACGCCGGAATGTTCGGACCTTCCAACATGCCATCACGCGCGATGTCGGTATAGATGACCGCAGCCAACTCATAGTCTGACAATTCTTTCAAGAGATCCATCGCCTTGGTCTCCGACAGCGCCGTCCAGCCCTTGACGGCCACCTTGCCATCGCGGGCATCGAGTCCGAGCAGAATGCGGCGAGGAAATTCCCTGCATGCTTGTTCCAATACCATCCGATCCGTCAAGGCGGCAGTACCAAGCACTACGCGGGAAACCCCCGCAGCCAGGTACCGACGCACCGTGTCAATGTTTCTGATGCCTCCACCCACTTGCACCTTCACGCTTACCGTATTGATGACCGACTGAATCTCCGAGAGATTGCGCGGCTCGCCGTCCACGGCCCCGTTCAGATCGACGACATGGATCACGACCGCCCCCTGCTGCTGCCACTGGCGAGCTACAGCTGGTATATCACCGGAGTAGACCGTCTCGACCGCCATATCGCCTTGGCGGAGTCGGACGCAACGCCCGTCCTTTAAATCAATCGCTGGAATGACGATCATGCCGAGTATCCGATCCGATTACTTACCCGGTGAACCGAACGGGAACTTCTTCAACATCTCGTCGACGCCATATCGAGCGAGATCATCCGCTGTGACGAAGGTACCCCACCGCTGGAGAAACCCTAGCATATCTTCCGTCATGGGCTTCTGGCGCTCGTAATAATTGCCAATCCAAAGGACGATCCCGTCGGAGGCGACGACCTTCACTTCAAATCCCACTGAAGCTGGAGGATTGGCCCCCAGGCGACTGCCCACACGTTCTTGGAACACGAGCACTTGGCCGACCAACGCGGCATCTGCCTTGAGCCGGGTAGCAACGGCAGCCCCGACCGCCTCTTGTGTCGCCTTGGCTTGATCTGCATTGCCGGACGATCCCTTGGGCAAATCTCTCGGGGACAGCACGACCAGCCCATCCCTCGATTTCAGCCGGCTCCAGAAGAGTTGTGTGACCTTGTCCGCCGCAAAGTTCGGCACCGTCACCGTCTGCTTGAGCTGCCCCTCTACGTTCGCCGGCAGAGCCACGTACATATCGGACTGGCGCACGTTCTGCGGCGTGGAGACGAACGGTTCACCAAGATCCTGCGCTTGCGGCGTCGTCAGTGTCGTGAAAGGAACGAGCGCTATCGTGCGGATCTGATACCGCGACAATTCCGGTGACGACTTCGTCGTGACTTTCGGGCCGCTACATCCAATTGCCGCCAATACGACCAGCCCGACCATTGCCGTCAGCCATGGCCTCTTGCTCACCAGACTCACTTCCATGATCCAAAGTTCTTGATGAGCTGCAACCCGACAGTTTGACTTTTTTCCGGGTGGAACTGACAACCCACCACATTGTCCCGCCAGATACTCGACACAAACGGAATGCCGTAGGTCGTCGTCGTCGCGGCAACTTGCCGATCACTCGGATCCACAAAATAGGAATGTACAAAATACCAATTGGCGCCGTCTGCGATCCCATCGAACAACGGACAGACCCGCTGGAAGTTCACCTGGTTCCAGCCCATGTGGGGGATTTTTAAGACCATGCCTTGGTGTGTGTCGAGCAAAAACCGTCTCACCCTACCAGGGATAATCCCCAGTCCCTTGTGAAGCCCGAATTCTTCGCTTTCCGTGAACAGCAGTTGGAGCCCGAGACAGATCCCCAGAAAGGGCTTCCCCGATTGGATGGCCGACTTGATGGGCTCGATCAAGTCATACCGTCCCAGGTTCGCCATGCAGTCACCAAAGGCTCCAACCCCTGGCAAGACCACATGACTGGCGTTCCTGATCGTCCTCATGTCACGTGTTACCACCGCACGATGCCCCACCGCCTCAAAGGCCTTGGAGACACTTCGCAAGTTACCCATGCCGTAGTCGACAATCGCAATCATATCCGTTTCGCGGAGGCGACAGACCAAGAGGAAATGCCCCGAGGGAATTCCCACGCCTTTCTTTCCCGAGGGCCCGAACCCCTTGCGCCTCGCTTTCCCAGGAAATTGTAACAATACTCCAACTCGAACTGTCCTGCCACTCCCATCTGTGCAAAAAGGGGCCAGGTTCCTATACGAACCTGGCCCCCATCGCCTCGCGCCTCTAGCAACTGCGCGATCGACTACAGCATTCCTTTGGTCGACAGCACGCTACCCGCCAACCGCTCCTCCAACATCGTCGCTTGATCGAGCGCCTTGGCGAATGCCTTGAAGATCGCCTCCATGATGTGGTGCGGGTTACGGCCGTAAAGAAGATTCACGTGCAAGTTGAGCCCACCGTGTGTGACGAAGGCTTGGAAGAAATCTTCGAACAAACCCAAATCGAAGGCCTTGATCTTCCGATCCGTCAGCTTGACGTTGTACACAAGATAGGGCCGCCCGCTGAGATCGACCGTCACTTGCGCTAAAGTTTCATCGAGCGGGACTGAGGCAAACCCGAATCGCTTGATACCCGCCTTCTCACCTAACGCTTGGTGCAGGGCTTGACCCATGACGATCCCGACATCCTCGACCGTGTGGTGCTCGTCGATGTCGATATCGCCTTTGGCCTGGACGGTCAAGTCGAAAAACCCGTGCTTGCCCAGTAGCTCGAGCATGTGATCAAAGAAGCGGATCGACGTATGAATCTTCCCCTGCCCACTGCCGTCCAACGTCCATTCCACGTGGATGTCCGTCTCCTTCGTGGCGCGTTGAATCGAGGCCTGCCTGGGTGCGGCTCCGTTTTTCTTCATGAAAACCTGCATAGGGCCGACTTCGCGTGGGCGTCGAACCCTTCGATCTGTGCGAGGCGCACGAGATGGTCTTTTACTTTGCTCAGCTCTTCTTTTGTGTAATGCACAATATTGCTGACCTTCGTATAGTCATGCACAGACAGAGCAGAAAAGAATCGAGCCGAGCCGCCGGTCGGGAGCACATGATTCGGGCCGGCGACATAGTCCGCCACTGACGGAGGCGTGTACCGTCCAAGGAAGAAGGCCCCACCGTGCCTAATCTTTTCCAGATAATCGAAAGGCTCATCCACTGAGAGTGTCACATGCTCCGCTGCAATCTCGTTGGCCAAATCGATCGCCTCGTCCATCGTTGTGACAACAAAGGCGACCGAGTGACGCGCAATCGACTTCGCGGCAATTTTTTCACGCTGCAACCCTTTCAACTGGTCGCCAATCAAGTGGACCACTTCTTTCGCCAACTGGTGGGATATCGTGACTAAGTACACCTGCGCATCTTCATCGTGCTCCGCTTCACAAAGTAGATCGGCCGCCACATGCGACGGCTTGGCATTCTCATCCGCGACGATGAGCAATTCGCTCGGGCCCGCCATCATATCGATCCCGACGCTCCCGTACAGCATGCGCTTTGCCGTCGCGACATAGATGTTGCCCGGCCCGATAATCTTGTCGACCTTAGCGATTGTGGCGGTCCCATAGGCCAGCGCGGCGATCGCTTGGACGCCTCCCACGCGATAGATTTCCGTCACCCCGGCCAGATCCGCCGCGACCAACAGATAGGGATTGATCCCGTCTTTTTGGGGCGGCGTACACATCACAATGCGCGACACACCGGCGACTCTGGCAGGGATGGTACACATCAGCACCGACGAGGGGTAGACGGCCTTGCCGCCCGGCACGTAGACCCCGACCGCGTCGATGGGCGTCACAAGTTGACCCAACGTAGCCGCCTGGTCCTGATACATCCAGGTCTTCGTGCGCTGACGCTCATGGAACGCCGTGATGCGCTGCGCGGCAAACCGCAACGCGTCCCCTTCATCTTTGCGAATGCGATAGTAGGCGTCTTTGATTTCTTCCGCGGTCACCCGAACAGCCGATGGCTTCAATGTCACGCGATCGAACTGCCTGGTGTAGCGTAGCACCGCGCGATCGCCTCCCCGTTCGACGGCCTGCAGAATCTTCTTCACGGACTTTTCCACCGCCGCACCCTGAACACGGCCGCGCGCCGCGACTTTCCTCACAGTCGCGGCAAAGATACGATCGCTGGATGACACGATTTTCATCATCGTATTCGCGCTCGTCTTCCGGTCCGGCTCGGTTTGCGTGGAGCGGCGTCTTTGCCCGATGTTCTTACTCCCCGCAATTTTCGGATCAGTTCGGTCACCGCTGCATGCTTCAGTTTGAGGCTGGCCCGATTCACGATTAATCTGGCCGTGGAGCGGGCAATGAGTTCGACTTCGATGAGGTCGTGCGCTTTTAGGGTGCTCCCCGTCTCGACCAGGTCGACGATCCGGTCGGCCAACCCAACGATCGGAGCGAGTTCGATCGATCCGTAGAGCTTGATAAGTTCGACTGGCACGCCGCGCTGATTGAAATACTGCTCTGTGATGTTCGGGTATTTCGTGGCCACCCGAATCTTCGACGACAATCGATTGCGCGACCCCTGTCCTCGCAGCGCGGCGACGGCAATTCTACACGCTCCGAATCCTAAATCCAATGGTTCATATACGTCGCTATCCTGCTCCAACAGCACATCTTTCCCGCAGATGCCGATGTCTGCCGCCCCATATTCCACATAGGTGGGTACGTCGGTCGGCCGCACAATCAGAAAAGTAATTCCGATCTCCGGGCATGGAAAAACCAGCTTCCGGCTGTCAGTCACCACCCTCGCAGACGCATACCCAGCCCGGCGGAATACCTCCAGCGTGGGATCAAGGAGCTTGCCTTTTGAGAGTGCGATTGTCAGCACAGGCTCGTTGCACCGCCGCCGAGGCCGGCCCCTTCCTTCTTGCGCTCGATCTTGGCACCCAGCCCGCGGAGTTTCTCCTCAATCCGTTCGTACCCACGATCCAGGTGGTAAACGCGCAGGACTTCTGTGGCGCCTTCGGCGGCCAATCCCGCCAGGATTAACCCTGCGCTGGCACGAAGATCAGAGGCCATGACCGGGGCGCCGGCAAGACGTGTCGGACCTGTCACGACTGCGCGATTGCCTTCGACTTTAATGTCCGCTCCCATGCGCCACAGTTCTTCCACGTGCATGAAACGGCTCTCGAACACCGTTTCGGTGATCACGCTCGTCCCTTCGGATACCGTCATCAACGCTACCATCTGCGCCTGCATATCGGTCGGGAATCCCGGAAACGGTAGAGTGCGAATATCCACACTCTTCAGCCGTTTCTCCACGCTGAGCTGCACCCGCTCTTTGTCGATGTGGATGGTCGCACCTGCTTCCCGCAATTTGATGAGGAGCGCCTCCAGATGGTCGGGACGGCATCGATTCACGGTGACCGATCCCTTTGTGATAGCCCCAGCTACGAGAAGCGTTCCGGCCTCGATGCGGTCCGGAATCACTTCGTGGTCGCTGCCTCGAAGTTCGCGAACTCCTTCGATCGTGATCACATCCGTCCCGGCACCGCTGATCCGCGCGCCCCGCTTCACAAGGAAATTGGCCAGGTCGACAATCTCGGGCTCTTTTGCCGCATTCTCGATGACCGTTGTGCCCTGCGCGAGCGACGCAGCCATCATGAGGTTCTCGGTGCCCGTCACGGTGGTGGTATCGCAATAGATTCTTGCCCCTTTCAACCGCTTCGCCATTGCCCGGATGTACCCGTGCTCAATAGACACCTCTGCCCCTAACTTGGCAAGTCCTGCCAGGTGCAGGTTGACGGGGCGCGACCCGATCGCACAGCCTCCTGGCATTGAGACCGTCGCTTCTCCCCACCGTGCCAGCAAGGGCCCCAGGACAAGGACTGAAGCCCGCATGGTTTTGACGAGGTCGTAGGGGGCCTGCGTCGAGTGGATGACGTCGGCGCGCACCACAGCGCGATTGCCTTCTTGCACGACGGACGCCCCCAACATACCCAGTAGTTTGCCCATAGTCATGACATCGACAACCCGGGGGACGTTCGTGAGGACACATTCTTCGCCCCCGAGAATCGTCGAGGCCAAGAGCGGCAAGGCAGAGTTTTTAGCACCGCTGACCGGAACTTCTCCCCTGAGTGGCCCCCCCCCTGTGATGACGATGCTATCCATGTCGAATTTGTCTACTCCTCTTTCCGTTCCACAATCACGACACGTTCAATATCTGCGGGATCGCGAAGAAGACGGACGGGTCCATACCCGCCATTGTTTTCTACGAGTTGGTGCACTTCTTTCCCCTGGCCCGCACCGATTTCCATGATCAAGGCGCCACCGGCAGACAGATACCGACGCGCATCCTGCAGGAGTCGCTCATGGGACTCTGTCCCGCGAGGTCCTGCCACCAACGCTCTTCGCGGTTCAAAGTCTCGGACCTCCGGTTGAAGATCGGTCCAATTCGACTCCGCAATATAGGGGGGATTCGCGACCACCACATCAACGCACCCGTCCAACTTCCTCTCTACCAATGGTTCCAGCATGTCCCCTTCCATCCAAGTAATGCGATCATCCACCCCATGGCGGCGCGCATTCTGCCGCGCGACCACCAGCGACGCGCTCGAGATATCAGTTGCGATCACTCGCGTACGGGATCTCAAACGAGCGACCGCCACGGCAATGCAGCCGGATCCGGTGCAGACATCGACAACAGTTGCCTCCTGCGCTGGAGCAACGCGCCGAAGTACTTCCCCAACGAGCAGTTCGGTTTCGGGCCTCGGAATGAGCACGGCCGGTGTAACGGCAAACTCAATCCCGCAAAACTCTTGCGTCCCGAGGATGTACTGGAGCGGTTCACGTGTAGTACGTCGCGCGACGAGAGCCTGCACCCTGGCAAGTTCGTCCGTGGAGAGCGGTCGGTCGCGGTCGATGACCTGCGTCATGCTCGAAATACCGAGCACAAACTCAATCAACCAGACGGCTTCTTGATCGCCCGACGTAATCCCAGCTGCCGCTAATCGTGCACGGGTATCCTGGATAAGCGACCCAACCGTCCCACATGTGGAATCAGTCATGGCGGCGCAATCGATGCTCATGACGCCTCAGCCACGGCGGCATGCTCCTGTTGCGCGCGCAAGGCATCGATGAGTTCGTCCATATCGCCAGCCAAAACCTGCTCCAGTTTGTGCAGCGTGACGCCGACTCGATGGTCGGTCACACGATTCTGTGGAAAGTTGTAGGTGCGAATCTTTTCGCTCCGATCACCGGTCCCCACCTGTGCTTTGCGACTTTGTGCGATTTCCGCTTCTTGTTTTTCTCGTTCGGACTCGACAATCCTGGCACGAAGAGTCCGCATCGCCTTGTTCCGATTCTTCAGTTGCGAACGCTCGTCTTGGCAGCTCACGACGATCCCGGTTGGAATGTGCGTAATGCGAACGGCGGAATAGGTGGTATTCACGCTCTGTCCACCGGCTCCGGATGAACAGAACGTGTCGATCCGCAGATCCTTGGGGTCGATTTGGACATCCACTTCATCGACTTCCGGCATGACAGCCACAGTAACTGTCGAGGTATGTATGCGGCCGGACGCTTCCGTCACCGGGACACGCTGAACTCGATGGACACCGCTCTCGTATTTGAACAGACCGTACCCGCCTTTCCCTTCGATCACAGCGATCACGGTCTTATATCCACCCTTCCCGGTTTCGGAGGCTTCGACGATTTCGACACGAAGTTTGTGGCGCTCGGCAAATTTCACATACATCCGGAATAGATCCCCCGCAAAGAGCGCCGCCTCATCCCCGCCGGTCCCGGCCCGAATTTCCAGGAAAAGATTCTTCTCGTCTCGAGGATCTTTTGGCGTCAGATACTCCAACACCTGGGCCTCGATCGCGTTTCGCTCCATATTCAATCGCGCGCGTTCTTCAGCGGCTAACGAGTGAAGTTCTGCCCCGGCGGACGGATCCTCCAGCATGTGAGTGGTTTCATCCACCTGCTTGGTGAGGTCTAGATAGCGATGAAACAGTTGGGCCATCGATTCGATTTCGGTCCGTTCCTTGTTGAGTTTGGCTAGCAACGCCGGTTGTGTCATGACAGATGCATCCATGAGCTGCGATGTCAGCTCATCGTACCGTCCTGCCACCCCCTCCCATTTCTTCAAAACTGCTGCATCCATAAATCTCTCTCCAACCCGACCGGTGCTCACAAAAAAGAAGAGACCCTGCTCCATCGCGAAGCAGGGTCTCTTCTATGGTGCACAGACTTACTACTTCCCCTTCTTCGCGTACTTCTTTTTGAACCGTTCGACACGCCCCTCGGTATCGACGATTTTCTGCGTCCCGGTGAAGAAGGGATGGCAGTTCGAGCAAATATCGACATTAATATCGCCAACGGTTGAGCGCGTCTTGAACTTGTTGCCACAGGCGCAATGGACCGTGGCTTCCCGGTAAAGCGGGTGAATACCTTTTTTCATGACCTTCGACTCCTTACATCACAGTCGCATTGCAGCACAGCCCCTTGTGCATGGGCGTGACACTGTATCTCGACCAGGGGCTGAGATACAAGCGGTCTGCTAGCGGTTCATCGATTGCAGAAATTCCTGGTTGGTCTTGGTCCCCTGGACCTTGTCCATTAGGAATTCCATCGCCTCCATGGTCCCCAACGGGCTGAGCACCTTGCGGAGGATCCACATCTTGTTGAGACGATCCTTGTCCACCAGCAGCTCTTCCTTTCTCGTCCCGGATTGACTGATATCGATCGCCGGGAAAATCCGCTTATCGGCTAGACGACGATCAAGATGCACTTCCATGTTGCCGGTCCCCTTGAACTCTTCAAAGATCACGTCGTCCATGCGGCTGCCGGTATCAACCAAGGCTGTGGCCATGATCGTCAGACTGCCTCCGTTCTCGATGTTCCGGGCGGCGCCGAAGAACCGCTTGGGTCGCTGCAAAGCGTTTGAATCGAGACCGCCAGACAGGACCTTGCCGCTGGGCGGGGCAATGGTGTTATACGCGCGCGCGAGACGCGTAATGCTGTCCAGCAAGATCACGACGTCTTTCTTGTGCTCGACCAGCCGCTTCGCCTTCTCAAGAACCATTTCCGCCACTTGGGCATGACGCTGGGCGGGCTCGTCGAACGTCGAGCTAATCACTTCCGCTTTCACCTGCCGCTGCCAGTCGGTTACTTCTTCCGGCCGCTCATCGATCAGGAGCACGATCAAGGTTACTTCTTTGTGGTTCTTGAGGACGGCCCGCGCGATGGCCTGGAGCAGCATGGTTTTCCCGGTTCGAGGTGCGGCCACAATGAGCCCCCGCTGCCCTTTCCCGATCGGCGTGATCAGATCCATGACACGCGTGCAATATTCTTCACGGTCGAACTCGAGGTTGATTCGTTCTTCCGGATAGAGCGGCGTCAAGTTGTCGAAAAGAATCTTGTCGCGGGCGACTTCAGGATCTTCGTAGTTGACCTTCTCGACCTTAAGGAGCGCAAAGTAGCGTTCGCTTTCTTTGGGTGGTCGAATCTGCCCTGAAACAATGTCGCCTGTACGAAGATTGAATCGGCGAATCTGCGAGGGGGAGATATAGATGTCATCAGGACCGGGAAGGTAGTTGGAGTCAGGAGCCCGGAGGAATCCAAATCCGTCAGGCAGGGTTTCAAGTACACCCTCGCCGAAGACCACGCCGTTTTTTTCTGTCTGCGCTTGCAGGATCGCAAAGATCAGCTCCTGTTTGCGAAGGTTCGCCGCCCCCTCGATCTTAAGATCGCGCGCGACGTCGTTTAAATCGGCGATGGTTTTCTGTTTCAACTCCGCAAGATGCATAACCTCCCCCTTGGTTTGTGGCATACCAATCCTCTCAAGCTCTCGGCTTAATGATCACAATACACTCCCGAATCGTACAACCATGGGCCAAATGTTCGACAATTGGATAGTTTGGATAGTGATGAATAGCGTTGGTCCGTGTGCTCGTTCTTGAAATGGAGAGGGCTAAATTCTGAAGGGCCTATCCGTTAGGTCCGCTTTCATTACACTTGAGCTGCCCATGGGAACTGCGAACGCGTTCACTATTCCACAATGATGTTGAATGCTCTCGTCTCTATCACGCGACCGATGTAGCTTTTTTCGAGACGGGCCCCGGAAGTCTTGTCAGCGGAGAGAATGTTTGAGCCGAACAATAACGTTATCGGAATGATAGCGCGCGGGCAGCTGGTGCCGATCACCCTAACAAGCACCCTTCTCCGGATAGCCCCGCTGGTTGCAGGCAAGAATGGGGGTGTGTTAAAGGAAAGACGCAGCGAGGCACCCGGTGGCGCACGGCGAAGAATTCGAACGTACATTCACTGTCTCCGAAGCCAATCACCTCATTCCGCAGCTTCAGACACGGTTCAGCTCAATACAGCAGGCCAAGGCTGTCCTCCTCCAGACAAAATTGGAGATTCAGAAGGCGAGTGCCCAGGCTCAATATGGCGGCGGTAGTTCGGTCGGCCACTTGTACATTTCGGGCCTGCAGCAAGTCAGTACAAATTTGCAAGCAATCCACGAACTCGGTGTGCTCGTTAAGGACGTCGATATCGGTCTGTGCGACTTTCCCCATCTCCGTGATGGACGCGTCGTCTATCTCTGTTGGAAGCTTGGCGAAGATGAGGTCCAGTGGTGGCATGAAACCACGACTGGCTTTAAGGATCGGTACCCGCTCGAAGAGCCTCGATAGAACCGATGCGCGCACGTGCACGACTAGCCACTTCCCACCGCCTACACCTATGAAATTCGTGATCTTGGGCTTTGATGGTCCCGACGTGGAAGCCAAACGAAAATTCCATCGCCCCGCCCACTTGGCCAACCTCGAACCACTCAGTGCCCAAGGGCGCGTTGTCCTGGCAGGACCCTTGACCGACAAAACGGGGAGCCTCATCGTGATCGAAGCCGACTCGTTGCAGGAAGCTCAACAAATTGCCCGCGAGGATCCCTATACCGTACACGGCGTCTTCGAGCGTGTCGAAGTTCACCCTTTTCTGCAAGTGCTGCCCAAGCAAGATTAACGCCCTCCCCACTCTTTCCTCCCACGACCCGTTCGATCTCCTAAGTCGTTGAATCATGGATATTTACTGAGGCAACACCGGCCATCTCTTAAGCCAGTTCCTCCCCTTTCGTTGCATTGCTGGTGTGCCATAGGAGCGGTATATTTGATTTATGATTTCGCAGCGGTTGCTTTACATTGTCCTCATTCCCCTGTCGATTGTTTTCTCAACAATGCCCAGCCTCGCGGTCTCCACCAAATTCGTGGTCGCAGAAAGTCAATACGCCATGGCGGACGGCGATACGCTCGCCGCAGCGGAGGAAAAGGTACTCCAACGCGCACAGCGTCGAGCCGTTGAAGAGGCAGGGATCTACCTAGAATCGACATTTCACGACTTGGCAAAAGAATCGGGCGGGCGAAGTTCACAAACCAGTTCCCTGGAAATCCGGACTATTGCAGCCGCGATCGCCCAAACGGAGGTTCTTGAATCTCGGAGATCGTTTGAGAATGAGCGCCCTGTGTTTTTTATCCGCATCCGGGCCACAGTCAATCTCGATAGTCTCGCCGACGCGATCAGGCGGATTAAATCCGACGAACAACTGGCGCGTCATTTCCGCCAGCTTCAACAAGAGAATCATCAACTCCGCACCCAGCTTCGGGATCTGCAATCGCAACCTCCAGGGGTTCGGACTCTGGTAATCGAACCGACAGGACGAGGGGAAATTTTCAACCGCACCCGTGCTCTCCTGGATCAAGCCCTTCAGACCCACGATCTGAACGAAAAAATCGCGTTGACCTCTGAAGCCCTCGATCTCGACGGACGACAGGTTGAACCGCTGATTGTGCGAGGACAGACATATCTGAGACTGGTCTCCCTAGCCTTTTCTCAACACACAACGGCATCCGATTACGAACAATATCTTCACAAAGCGAAAGCCGATTTTGATCATGCGCTGGCGATCGACAACAAAAACGCGTGGGCATGGTTGGGTCAAGGTGATGTCCACTCTTGGCTCAAGCACACTGAGGATGCCGCAGCATCCTACGAACGGGTTCTTGAACTGGATCCGTTTTTTGATGTCGCACGAGAACGACTGATCGGACTCTACACAACCCAAGCACGACGACAGGCTGCGGTGAAACAATGGCAACAGGCTCTGACTACGCTGAAGAAACTCCTCTCAACGCAGACATCTGAGAGTTGGATTCCCTATCAAAAGGAAGCCTATCTCCTTCGTAGCGAAATCTACGTGAGGCTGAATCAGCCAGAACAAGCGATCGAAGATCTTTCCACCGTACTTCGAGTAGATCCCACGAACGTCAATGCCCTCTTCATAAGAGCGAAATTGTACAGAGAGGGGCTTCAAGGCCGCTTGGCGAAGGATGATTTCGAACGAGCGTGCGTCCTTGGTTCGATTCAGGCCTGTGAACAGTTGCCTTAGTGGGCATACATCTATAACCAATTGAATTCACAATAGATATACCAAATATGACCCCAGAAATATTCCGACAGACCCAGCAAGCGCGATGTCATCTTGTTCGTTTGACAATGTCAAAGACAGCCTCCTATAATGCGCCCTCCAGTCTCGTTCCGGCCTCTCACGCGTGCATCGTTCACGTTGGGACAAAAGGCCTAAGCTGCTCCGGTCCGATAGCCCAAAATTTCCCCAAAGTGGGCCTTCTGTTAGGTTGCAGAAGGACTTGGAAAAAGCTTAGAGTAAAGAAGGTTTCACGTGTTGGAAGCCGAGTTGGTCTGATCCTTCTAATCCCTTAGCGTGGAGTGTAGTTGGCATGAGTCAGTATCGCGTACTCCCAGGTCCTGAACATTTTTTACCTCCTGCCGCGGCAAGCATGGGTATCCGCCTGCCGAATCCAGGAGAGGCTCACATCAACGGCGTGATCGTGCCGGAAGAGAAAGCCTACGAGGAAGCAGCCAGGCAATTTCTGATGGCGAAAGTGCCCACGATTTTCCCCGGACCCCTCGTCCTGTGGGCGTGGAATGAAAAGGCCGCGAAGAAGGCGACCGCTATCCGTCACCTTTTCAATACGATCAAAGAATGTGTGCAGCCGGGGCAGAAACCCATGCTGATTCCGATGCCGGATTATCGGCCGAAATATCCCAAGATCAACCCCGAAGTGGAAATCAACCCAAATCACCCGAACCTCACTATCTGGCACAACAAAATCGACGCCTGCATGTTCGTCGGCGTTCACTGCCACCAAGCGAACTTGTCGCTGAAAATTATCCGCGGCGGAACATCCTGTTACACGATCGCGATGTGCGCACAAGCAGGGCATGAAGATGCCATGTTGTCGTTCCGCGATGCATCCGTGGAAAAAATTATGCGATTAGCGGACACTGTGAAACGATTGAAGGGTACCGTCAAACCACGGCTGGGATCAGCCGCGAGCACCGCCTCAAACTAGGCGTTTGAGGGACAGGGCAGAGGGAAAGGAGGCTGGGGCCATGGCAGACACACACTCAGTCATCGGCACGCAAAACAAAAAAGGCCAGACGTACACCGACACCTGGAAGATGATGAACGAGGCCCCCCGGACACCGTCATTCTATACCGGGAGTGAAGTGATCAAGGAAGCGATTCGCCGCGCCAGCTGCGACGTCATGATCGCCTACCCAATTACACCGCAGAGCGAAGCCGCGGCTTTGATCGGCGAATTATTCGCAGAAGGCTACATCGGCGATTATTTCCGCGGTGAGAGCGAATTTGCCGTCATGTCGCAATGTGCGGGGGCCGCATTCGGCGGAGCGCGTGTGTTTACCACGACAGCCGGGCCG
>Ga0335070_10005875_pt1 | contig 14470 bp, 7 predicted proteins | sample Lox_Sample_13_FD_206722 | JGI IMG/M metagenome (GOLD analysis project Ga0335070, IMG submission 206722) | Soil microbial communities from Loxahatchee National Wildlife Refuge, Florida, United States - Lox_Sample_1.3 | ecosystem: Environmental > Terrestrial > Soil > Wetlands | place: USA: Florida... | reverse complement strand
CAGGCCCTTCCTTTGTTCCATCAACTCGGTGAGCAGCACATGGAGGGCAGCACCCTGAACAACCTGGGAGGCGCGTACGATGTTCTGGGCGACCTGCAAAAGGCGCTGGCTCTCTACGAAAGCGCGCTGGACCTGGTGCACGCGGTGGGGGACCAGCCGACCGAAGCTTCCACGCTCAACAACATCGGCAAGATCCACGGCGACATGTCGGATTGGCAGAAGGCCATCGAATACTACGATCAGGCGCTGCCGTTATTTCAAGCCCTCGGCGACCACGTGCGCGAGGCCATCACCCTCACCAACATTGGCAGCAACTACACCGACATTGGCCAGGCGGAGACCGCACTCGACTATTTCCGGCGCGCCCTGCCGTTGCACGAAGCGGCGGGCGACAAGCAAGGCCAGGCAGACACGCTGGAACGCATGGGGACGGCATATCTCGCGCTGGCGCAACCCGAGAAAGCCATCCTGTCCTATGAACAGGCTTTGGCTCTGCGGCGCGCTACCGATGACCGCTGGCGCACGGGTTTGACCCTTCGCCTGCTAGGCACGGCATATTCGTCGCAGGGCGAAGCCCAGAAAGCGCTGGCTTGCCTCGAACAGTCCCTGCCACTCCTGCAGGCGGCCGAGGACCGTCGCGGTCAGGCCATCGCTCTCGACAACATGGGGGAGGCCTATAACCTCCTCGGACAGCCCCAGAAAGCCATCGAGTATCACCAACAAGCTTTGGTCTTGTTGCAGTCGGTCAGCGACCTCGATCAGGAAGCCCGGGCACGCCTGGGACTGGCGCGCGCCCAGCGCGACTTGGGGAACCTGAGCGAAGCCCGCCAGCAGATTGAGCCGGCGCTCTCGCTGGTCGAGCAGGTACGGGCGCGGGTAGGCAGCGAGCAGCAGCGCGCCTCCTACTTTGCCACGCAGCACAGCATTTATGAGTTCTACATTGACCTGCTCATGCGTTTGCACCAGCAGAATCCCGCTGCCGGCTACGATGCGCAGGCGCTGGAAGCCAGTGAACGCGCCCGCGCCCGCAGCCTGCTGGAGATGCTGGCCGAGGCGCGCGTGGATTTTCGCGAAGGCGTAGACCAGGCCCTCCTCGAACGGGAACGTAGCACTGCGCAACTGCTGAATTCCAAGGCCCAGCGCCTGCTCGAGGCGGGAAGTGCAGAGTCCGCACAAGCCGCCGTGCTGAAAAAGGAAATTGGAGCGCTCCAGAACGAGTTCGAGCAGGTCGAAGGCAGCATCCGCATGACCAGCCCTCGCTACGCGGCCATCACCCAGCCTGAACCCCTCGGCATCGCGGACATCCAGCAAAACGTGCTGGACGCCGATACCATGCTGCTCGAATATTCGCTGGGCGACGAGCGCAGCTATCTCTGGGCCCTCACCAGCACACAACTCAAGACCTTCGAACTGCCGCGGCGCAGCGCGATCGAAAAGTCCGTCCGTGAAGTTTACGAACTGCTGACCGCGCGCACCCAATACCGCCGCGGAGAGCTGCTGTTGCAGCGGCAGGAGCGCATCGCTGCCGCCGATGCGCAACTGCCGCAAGCCGCCGCCAGACTTAGCCAGATGGTGCTCGGCGCCGTCGCCTCCGATCTGGGAACCAAGCGCCTGGTGCTGGTCACGGACGGCTCCCTGCAGCACGTTCCCTTTGCCATGCTCCCCATTCCCGGCACCCCGGACACGCCGCTGGTGGCTGAACATGAACTCGTGCACCTGCCCTCTGCCTCCACCGTGCGGGTGCTGCGCAAGCAGATCGAAGGGCGCAAACCGGCCCCCGGGATGCTGGCGGTGTTTGCCGACCCGGTGTTCGGCGCCGATGACGCCCGCGTGAAGGAAGGGGCCTCCGCTCGCCCCGCGAAACCACAGCCCGTGTCGGCATCGCGAAACAACCGCATCCTCGAGCATCTAGTTCCGGATTCCGCCGATCCCATTCACGCCGGCGGCCGCCTCAACATTCCGCGCCTGCCTTTCACGCGCGACGAAGCCGATCGCATCCTGAAGCTGGTTCGCGGCAAGGACAATCTGGAGGCCCTCGACTTCCGCGCCAGCCTGGCCATGGCCACCAGCCCGCAGCTTTCCCGCTACCGCTACCTTCACTTCGCCACCCACGGCTATCTCGACAGCGAGCACCCGGAGCTGTCCGCCATCGTGCTGTCGCTGGTGGACGAGCACGGCCGCCCCCAGGAAGGCTTCCTGCGCACCAACGAGATCTATAACCTCAATTTGCCGGCGGAGTTGGTGGTGCTTAGTGCGTGCCAGACCGGCCTGGGGAAGGAGATCCGCGGCGAAGGTATCGTAGGACTTACTCGCGGATTCATGTATGCTGGAGTCCCCCGGGTGGTGGTGAGCTTGTGGAGTGTGAATGACCGTGCCACCGAGAAGTTGATGGCCATCTTCTACGAGAAGCTCCTGAACGAGCATCTGCGCCCTTCCGCCGCGCTTCGCCAGGCGCAGGTCGAGATGTGGAAGCAGAAAGCCTGGTCCGCACCGTTCTATTGGGCCGCGTTTGTCCAGCAAGGGGAATGGAAATAATAAGGAGGTTTCCCATGAAGCAGCCTAAGCTGAACTACTATCTGGTTTCGCGAGGTCGCGCCGTGCTCGCCCTGGCGGCGTGCATCGCAGCTTTTGCCTGCGCCCTGGCGGCGCAGGACTCCGAGACCCGGGGCATCGTTGCCGAACAATTCCTCAAGGCCCGCCCCGGCAAGTCCGCCACGGCGTCCGCCAAGCAGCCCAGTTACAAGCTGGTGGGCGGGGAGGCCAAGAGCATCAGCATGGCCGCGCTGCGCACCCAGTCCTCCAGCCAACGCGAACTGGGCATCACCATCTGGCGGCTGCGTCCGTCGGTCAACACGGACGGCGGTCCCCGCATTCTGGTGCAGGAGGGCGCGGAGTCCGTTGCCTGGACTCCGGAGCGCGTCCCCGCCGATTCCCCTCTGGCCCAGGGCGAGCGCGTGCGCCTGAGCATTGAGTCGCCGCGTACCGGCTATCTCTACGTCGTGGACCGGGAACAGGCCGCCAACCAGCAACTGGGCGATCCCTACCTGATTTTCCCCACCACCCGTACCAACCACGGCGATAACCAGGTCACCGCGGGACGATTAATCGAAATTCCTGCGCAGGACGATCGCCCCAACTATTTCACCCTGCGGCAGAGCGCTCCCGGTCAAGCGGCGGAGATGCTCACCGTGATCGTCACCAGCAAGCCGATCGAAGGCATCACCATTGGCCCCAAGGCCCTCGCCCTCTCCAATGATCAGGTGGCACGCTGGGAGCAGGACTGGAGCAAGCAGACCCAGCGCTTTGAAATGAACGGCGGCACCGGCAAGACCTGGACCAAGGCGGAGCAGGAAGCGGGCCTGGACGCCACCCGCCTGCTGACGCAGGAAGATCCCGGCCCGCAAACCATCTACCGGGTTGCCGCCAGCGGCGATGAACCCATCCTGGTCAAGGTCGGACTCAAGTACGCGGGGACGAAGACGGGCAAATCGGCCAAGACGCACTGAGGCCGGAGGGTCGGGAAGGATCCGCTTGGGATTAGCGGTCGGGGTGGTGGCGGAGCAGGGGTTCAAGCACCCTAAAGCTCCGGTGCAGATGGTCACAGCGATGGCCACGCAGGTGCCCTTCAGTGAGCGGCTGGAACACTACGTCCTACCTGACGAGGAGAAGATCATCCAGGCGGCGAAGTCAGTCACCTGGCAGGCGGTGAGCAAGGTCGTGAGCGCCTGGGTGGCCGCTTAGAATTCAGGGAGCGCCAGCACGGGCGAATTGCTTTCTTTCGGCAGCCTGCTTGGCCTCCCTGCTGGCCTCCAGAGTCAAATCCTTCATTCCGAATTGCACCCCGATCTTCTTGAGGAAGTCATTGGGCGGGGTGCCGCCGGCGAAGATCCAGACGAAGTCGTTGGGGATTTCCCGGTGCCGGCCCCCGACGTCGAGGATGACGCTTTCGGCTTTGAATTCCACTGGGCTGGAGTTGAAGAGGACGTGAAGCTTTCCGCTGCGCATGCCGTCCTCAATACGTTTGGCATTGCGCTCCTTGATGCGGCTGAAGCGCTCCTGGCGGTAGGAAAGCGTGACCTGATTACCGCTTTGATGAGCAAGTCCCAAGGCGGCTTCGACGGCGCTGTCTCCGCCGCCCACGACCAGAATCCTCTTGTTGATGTAGTGGTCGGCTTCGATCAGGCGGTACATGACGTTGGGCAGTTCCTCGCCTTTGACGCCGAGCTTGCGCGGTTCCCCCGCGCGGCCGAGGGCCAGGACGACCGCGCGCGCACGATATTGATTGGTCGCGGTAGTAACCGTGAGGACGCCATCCGCGTCCCTCTGGATGTCGTCCACCTTTTCTCCGGTGGAAACATTGAAATCGGCACGATTTAGCACCATGTCCCAGAAGGCCAGCAGGTTCTCCTTGGAAAGCTCGGTCTTCTTGAACTTGCCGTACATGGGGAACTCCACCGGGCTGGTCATGACCAGCTTCTGGCGGGGGTACTTGGCTACGGTACCGCCAACCTCGTCCCGTTCCAGCGTGATGTAGTTGAGCTTGAGTTCGATGGCGCGGAGGGAGGCGCTGATGCCGGCAGGACCGGCTCCGACGACGAGCAGCTCGTAGACGCCCTTCGCTGCAGGCCCGCGAGCCTTGAGCCTGCCAGCAATCGCGTCCACACAAGCGCGCCCCTGGTTCACCGCGTTCTTGATCAAGGCCAGTCCGCCGAGTTCTCCGACAATAAAAAGATTGGGGACGCTGGTTTCAAATTCGGGCGTGAGGTAGGGCATATCGGCGCTCATGCTGGGGCTGGCCATCACCATGGTGATGGCGCCGACCGGACAGGCCTCAGCACACAGGCTGTGGCCGATGCACTTGTAGCCGTTCACGATGACGGCCTTGCCGCCGATCATGGCCAGCACATCGCCCTCCGGGCACACGCTGGTGCAGCTGCCACAGCCGATGCAGTAGTTGGTGTCAATGTGCGGATGCTGGCTTTTGGGTCCCTCGGAAAAAAGCTTGCCTTTTTCGGCGGCTTCGTGGGCGCGGGCCTCACGCTCCTTGAGGCTTTTCAGGTAGCCGCGCACGAAGAACATGGTGACGACGACCGCGACGACAAAGGCGACCAGGCTACCGGTCATGATCTCCTCAGAAGTACCCCATCATGAAGACCACCCCAATGTGAATGAGGGCCAAGACTGCAAATGAATAGCTAAACGGCTTGTGGACCACGTGCCAGAGGTGAAACACCTGCTGGGAGCGTGACAGGAACAGGACCCGCTTAGCGGTAGCCGCCTCCTCCCGTGCCATGGCGATCGCCCGTTCGAGGTCGGAATGCCGGGTGCGCAGGAATCCTCCCACAGTGATTAGCTTTTCGCCGAGACCCAAAGCGTGCCGGCGCAGTTTCGCGATGCAGAAGGCGCGGCTGACATCGAGCAGCATCATGTAAACGAGGGCCCCGACCATCCACATTTCCTGCACTCGCTCCTGGCTGGGCAGCTGCAGCAGGGCCCGCAAATCGGCTTGCGGCAACAGCCGCTGCTCCTTGAGTTGCTGCGAGAGGGCGGCCTGCATCTCTTGCAATTCCTTGATGGACAGCTCGGCCAGGTTCACCCGGCGCGGAATCTGCGAGTAAAGATAGCGGCCAATCACGCCGCTGAGGGAGACCGCGAGCATGATCCAGAAAGCCATACCCGCGAATCCTTGGAACTTGAAGGAAGAGTGAAGCGCGATGACGAAGGGCGCGGAAAGGCCCAGCAGCACGTGAATGTCGAGCCAATGCCTTGAACTGCCCTGGCGGGCCAGCCAACCCCAGCGTTTGCGCAAGGGATACAAAAAGATCGCCAGAAACATGGCCAGGCCGAGGAAGCCCAGCTTCAGCCCAATTGCGCCGCTCGGTTTCAGCAGCACATGCTTGGGCGAGAACGGGCGCTCGGTGGAGTCGAGTGTGTAGTAGTTGAAGCCGTAGGCCAGCAGCCCGATGATCAGGGCGATGGCCAGCACGTAACCTGAGACGAGACGAATGCGGTGGGCACGCTCGCCGTTCGGCGCCGGGATGACTGCTGCGGTAGCTGCTGTGGCACTCATTTGTTGGCTACCTGTTCCTCTGTGCTAACTGAAAATCTCTTGTAGTCCGAGAAATGATGCAAGTTACGCCAGTGTTGCCGCATGGTCTCGACCTCCACGGTGGCCAGCGCAGGAAACCAGTGGGTTTCTTTGGTGTCGTGGAAGGAGACGGGGGCGAACTCAACTTCCGAACTCAAGGTTCTTACTCCCACATCCTGCATGGTGCTTTCGACCGAGGCTACGATCTTGGTGATTACCCCGGTCTGGGGATCGATCAGGGCCGTGCCGGAGAGTTCGAGAGGGTATTCCCGGCCGCGCAGAGCCAGGGCGGCCGGAGAGCGGGTACCGGCAACGTGCTGGAAAGCCACCTTGCTCAGGCGGCGGCCATCAACGACCTCGTCCTCCATGCGGCTGAACTGAAAGCTCTGCGCATAATAAGGATGGAAGACAAGGAACAGGGTAGCGAAGCCGTTGCTCACCAGCAGAGACGTGTTTTTCTTGTCGGGTTTGGCCTCGCGCACTGGCAGGCGGGACTCGTCCAGACTCAACTCGCCGCCGGGATTGGTCAGGATGACCAGATAGTCGTAGGTGGACTCCTGCTTCAACTCGACCTTCGCATCTTTGCCGAGCTTTTCCTGGGTCACTTGCTCGGTGCATTTCACGTCGGAGAATTGCTCCAGAAAACTCGAGACTTGCTTGCTGGTGCGGGTAAGCAATGCATCGAGGCCATCATCCGCCGCCGAGGCCAATTGCACCGGCAACAGGAGCAGCGCAGCGGTGGCCAGGAGCCTTCGCACGGGCTGGGGGACAAGCCTCACTTGTGTTTCTCCTTGGAATCGAAGCGCCATCCCATTGTGAGGGACCACTGGTCGTAGCTGAGCGAGCCGCGGTTCACGGTAAAGCCTCCCTGGAGGAAGTAGTGCGGACCGAACGTGGTCTCCACGTTGGCATTCAGGAAGCGGTATCCGGTGGTGGTGGACAGTGGGCTGTTGAACTGCTCCTGGCCCGCGAGCAGTTCCAGGCGCAGCGTGTCGTTCAGATTGCGCGAGAGGGACAAGGACTTGTAGGAACCGTCCCCGAACGAGCTGCTGAATTTCGAGTAGTGCGCGTCTGCGCGCAGTCCCAACCAAGGAAGGCGGTTGAAGGTCAGCCCATAGAGCTGATTCCAGGAACTCGAGGTGTCGCCGCTGCGGCTGCTGCGGCCGAAATCGCCGTAGACAAACACATTCTTGACGACTTCCACCCGCGCGCCGACGCTGACGCCCTGGAACAGATACTTGTCGAGCAATCCGGTGCCAATCAAGGCGGGGTCGAAGGTGGGGACGTCGCGGAAGTAGTTGTGGTTGAAGTCCAGCTCAACCCGCGGCGTGACCTGAAGGCGCATAGTGAAGAAATTCCGGCTCAATCCGGCGCCCGGGGACGGCACTTCGGGGTTTCCACGGGGGCTGTCGGCCTGCAGCGAGTCGTAAATGGTCAGAGTGCGCTTGTAGGAAAGGGAATTCTCGAAGAAGACAAAGGGACGGTTAATTCGCGAATTCAGGAAGCTGACGGCCGCGCCCGAAGTGCTGCTGTAGTGGAAGGCGTCGAAGCTGCCGCCCTCGAAGTTGATGAACCCGCCGCCGATCTCCTGGTTGGGGTTGTAGCTCCACGAAGTGGGATCGGGAGTGGAGCCGGCAAAGATGCCCGCGGTCGTGCCATGATTGAGCCGGCGCCCAATGTACCCGCCGTCAATGGTGTCGAGGCTGGGGGCCCAAGGCAGATAGAGGCGGCCGAAGCCCGCCACCCACGCCGAGCCGGGGTTCTCGTAACTCATGCTGAGGTGATAGGTACGATTGATGAGGTCCTGCAGCGTCTGCTGGCCGCCTCCGGAGGTGGAGGTCAGCCGGCCCCGCCAATAGCCGCTCAGGTTCCAAAAAGTGCCGTTGATGCGCGTGATATCTGCCCGCAGGATCAGCCCCAGGTTCGAGCTGGTAAAGCTCGTTCCGCCGTGGCTGATCGTGCCCATGTAATCCAGGCCGATGCGGCCACGAGCGCGATTTACCGAGGGCAGAGGAGGCTTGGGCACCTCGGCGCGAGCTTCTTCCTCCAGCGGGTCGCCTTCGGTGAAGGTCACGACCGCGGGATATTTCCGGGTCGTGCTCAAGGTGCGTTGTTGCAGCAGGGCTGCCGCGTCTCCAGAAGAGAGATATGCCAGGTCTCCGGCTTTAACCGGCCTCTTGGGGTTGTGGATGTCAGTGACCGCAGAGGTCTCTGCCAGACCACTGACCTCCAACTCTGCCGCCACTTTTGGGTCGCTGGGATCAACGCTTGTGCCCTGCTGCACCGGGAGGTCCGAGTCCAGCACCTCCAGCTTCATTCCCTCGGTCAGCCCAGAGCTGCGGCCGCCATCGAGGTAGGCGACGCCGTCGGCGACGTATTTCACTTTGAAAACTGTGCGCAGGTTGGGATCGGCGGCGCGCAGCAGCAGCACAGGTTGGTCGCTTCCTCCGGCCGCTGTTGCCACGGGCTCCGCGACGCTGGTTGCCTCGGCAGTTTCGACTGGCTGGGGTGCAGGCTCCGAGGCGACCGCACCTTGTCCCGCCGATTCCTTCTCAGGGAGATGGGATGTGCCGGGCGAGGCAAGGGCAGTCGTGGGCTGGCTCGCCGCCGGAGAATCCGTGGGGGCGGGCTGAGCTGCGGAAACGCTGGGCAGAGCCGGCCGAACGCTCTCCGAAACACCCGTCACCAATTGAGTGGGCGCGGGAGTGAGTGGGGTTGCTGCGACAGTCGTCGCCGAAGTGCTTGCCGCAGGAGCCTCGGCTTTCTCCGGCAGGGGGGCAGTTACGGCGGCGGGTGGCGCCGAGGTGGCGGATGCAGAAGTGACGCCCGGAAATCCTGATGCCGGCTGCACTGCGCCGCTGGCCGCCGGCAACGAACCGACCGTTGCAGTTCCGAGGCCAGGCTGAGTGGTTTCGGCTACCGGCGGAACGTTGCCGGCACCCGGCGATCCCATGCTGGGGAAGGCCGTCCCTTGTTGGAGGCTGCCCAGGTTGGGATGCGCGGCGCTCGGATGCGAAGCTGCATTGGCGGTGGTGGAGGTCGCGTTGCCGGTCTGTTGGCCGGGCGGGAAGTCAATCGGAGGCTGCGACGGAGGCGGTGGAGGCAGCGGAATGGGCTCGTTCGTCGCTACCGGTGGCGGAGGGTTGTGCTGCCGGCGGAATATTCCAATCAGTCCGCCCGACGAGCCTGCCGGTGCCGGCGCATTGCGACGAACCGGGCGCGGGGGAGGACTGATGGCCAGGGTAACGACGGCCCCACTGGATTTCAGCTCGTAGGCCAGCGACTGATCAAGATCGACTACGATACGGGTCACGGGTGGATCGGCGGTGTTCAGTCCGACGCGAACATCACGCACGCCGCCGTAGCTGACAGAGATACGCTGCTGCCTGGCCCCAGACACCGTGTTTAGCAGTTCCAGCACCAGCCGGTCGGGGTGGCTGGCGGTGGTCACGGAAGCCTTGACCGGCGCGCTGAGAACAATCCGGACCTGCACGCGGTCTCCCTCGCGTGCCACCTGCACATCTTCTATCGTCGCGTTTCCGCTATGGCCGCTTTGCCCCGCTACCAGAGAGACCAGCAAGAAGAAGCTTCCGATTTGTTTCTGTACTGCCGTCATTCGCTTTTGTCACTCGCTGGCGCTCCCGCTTGCCGCCGGAAATCCAGTGGGTGCTGCTGACTCAGCACGTAGATGGCCTGGTCGCGGTCTAGCCGCCGCCCTGACCCGTGGGGTGGCACTGGTAACAGTTAATGCTGTTGTACACGTAGCCTTTTACGCCCTGATGCTGCTGGTCGGTCGTCGTCTTGTTGTGGGTGTGGCACGCGGTACAAGTGAAGACCGAATAGTCGTTGGAGTTGGTGTGGCAATCGCTGCAGGTGGAAATCCCGTGATGCGGCGTCGGGAACCAGGTGTGATTGAAGTCTGCATCGGTCCACTTCACCGTGTCGTGACAGGTCTGGCACGTAGTCGGGAAGCCGGCCGCCTTGTGGTTCGGATTGGTGGTGCTGTCGTAGTCCGCTTTGTGGCAGCCGTAGCAGTCCGTGGGCAGGTTCGTGTAGTTGTTGTTGACGTGGCAATCCTGACACTGGCGCGGCGGCACGGTATGCGAGCCGGTCAGCGGGAAAGTCGTGGTGTTGTGATCGAACTTGCCGTCGGTCCATACCACGGTGTCGTGGCACATCTCGCAAGTCGTGGGGAAACCGGCGGCGATGTGGTCCACCGGGCTCTTGGCGTTGTTGTAATCCGTCAAGTGGCACGTGACGCAAGCGGCGCTGTTCAACTTGTAATTATTGTTGATGTGACAGTCGGTGCACTGCCGCGGCGGCACGGTGTGCGCGCCGGTGAGGGCGAATCCCGTCGTTGAGTGGTCGAAGGTTGCGCCGTCCCACGAGGTAGTGCTGTGGCACTGTTCGCAGGTGGTGGGGAAGCCTGCGGCCACGTGGTCGGGATCCTTTGCCCCCTGATAGTCCTTCAGGTGGCAGCTCACGCAGGATTTATCGGTGATGTTGTAGTTGTTGTTGACGTGGCAATCCTGGCACTGTCGGGGTGGCACGGTATGCGCGCCGGTCAAGGTGAAGCCGGTGGTTGCGTGGTCGAACTTGCCGTTCTCCCAGGCGACCGTGTCGTGACAGGTCTCGCAGGTCGTGGGAAAGCCCGCCGCGACGTGATCCGGATCCTTGGCGCCCTGGTAGTCCTTCAGGTGGCAGCTCACGCACGACTTATCCGTGATGTTGTAGTTGTTGTTGACGTGGCAATCCGTGCATTGCCGTGGAGGAACGGTGTGCGCGCCGGTCAGTGTGAATCCCGTACTGGCGTGATTGAACGTAGCGCCGTCCCATGACGTCGTGCTGTGGCACTGCTCGCAAGTCTGGGGGAAGTTCGCCGAGACGTGGTCGGGATCCTTGGCGTTTTGATAGTCCTTCAGGTGGCACGAGACGCATGAAGTATCGGTCAGGTTGTAGTTGTTGTTGACGTGGCAATCTGTACATTGCCGCGGGGGAACGGTGTGCGCGCCGGTCAAGGGGAATGCCGTTTTCGAGTGATCGAATTGCGCCGGCGACCAGGCCGTGGTGGTGTGGCACTGCTCACAGCTCTGGCTGAATCCGGCCTGCATGTGGTTGGGGTTGGTCGCGTTCTGGAAATCTTTCAGGTGGCACGAGACGCACGCCGTAGTGGTCAGGTTGTAGTTATTGTTGACGTGGCAGTCCTCACACTGCCGGGGCGGAACCGCGTGCGCGCCGGTCAAGGGGAAGTTGACCGTGTTGTGGTCGAAGGTGGCCGGACTCCAGGCGGCGGTGCTGTGGCATTGCTCGCAGGTCTGCGGGAATCCTCCCTGCACGTGTGGAGGATTGGTCGTTGCCTGGTAATCCTTCAGGTGGCACGAGACGCAGGCCGAAGTGGTCAGGTTGTAGACATTATTAAGGTGGCAGTCGGCGCACTGCAGCGGAGGCACCGAGTGTGCGAAGGTCAGCGGGAAACCCGTAGCCGCGTGGTCGAAGCGGGCGTTCAGCCAGTTGTCCATGCCATGGCAGCTTTCGCAGGCGGTCGAAAACTTTCCTGCGATGTGGTCAGGACTTTTCACCTGCTGATAATCCTTGGCATGGCACGAGTAGCACTGCGTGGAGAGTCCCTGGAATTGGCCGGTGGCCGCGCCCTTGTGACAGGACTCGCAGTCCACCGCAGCGTGGGCGCCTATCAGCGGGAAGCGGTTCTGGTGCTGCTTAATCTGCTGGATGGAGACCTGCCATCCCTTGACGGTGTGGCATTGCTCGCAACTGGCGCCGAACTGGCGTTTATGGATGTCGGCATGGCAGTCGGCGCAGCGGGTGCCGGTATTGGAGAACACCGGCTTGGTGTGGCACTGGGTGCAAGCCACTCCCTCGTGCATGCCGCGGAGGGGGAAGCGCGTCTGGTTGTGATCAAACTCGGGGAATGCCCGGATGGGTTTCCACCCGCTGGCCGTGTGGCAGTTCTGGCAGGGAACCGTAAGTGGGCCATGGGGGCTGCGCGTAGTGCTGTACGTCTGCGCCTGTGACCCTGCCGGCGCGCCCGGCACCAGCAGAAACGTGACCACCAGATTGACCAGGATCGTCGAAACCAACGCGCCCCACCCCGATCGGGATTCGCCTCACACCGCTGAGATCAGGAATGAAAAGTAATGACGACGAAGGAAGCAATGAACTTACTTGAGCAATTCGACGCCCATTTAGATTAATTGGTTGTGCACTCTGTCAAAAGTTACGCAAGTGAGTGTTCAATAGGCCAATGTTCCTGCATGTTCAAATTTCTGTCATCCAGAGTGTACTTCCGAGTATAGGTAACTTCTTCGGAGTGCGAGAGCGGTTTTGAGCAGGTTTTACGCGGGTTGAAGGATGTTCAGGAATCTATACATGCATACGAAGTCATGCACTCCGCCACGTTACAACCCGCCTGGCCTGGCTGGCCGCGCAATCTCTGGACCATGGCAGGCCTCGCAATTCTTGGGAGTCGGCTTGTAGAACAAGATGATCTTGCCCTCGACCTGACGGGTCAAGGTGTGGCAGCGTTCACAACGTACATTGCGATGCAAGCCCTGCAGGGCAAACTGGGTGCGCGTGTTGTGATCGAATAGCGAAGGCTTCCACTTGGCGCTGTTGTGGCAGTCGGCGCAGGCGGTGATGCCACTCTTGGCGAATTGTCCGCCGTGGATGTCCTCATGACACTCCTCGCACTTGGTAGGAGCCGCCTTGAAATCCACGTTCATGAGGGTGGTTTCCAGGTTGGGCGGCTTGTGGCAGTCCATGCAGGCAGTGGCCCGATGCGCGCCGAGCAACGGGAACGAAGTCTTGGCGTGGTCGAAGCCCGACAGTTCCTTCCAGGACTTGGTGGTGTGGCACGCCTCGCAGCCGGCAGGTTTGCCGTTGGACGCACTCGGGCGCATGCGTTCGTTGAACTGTCCCTTGTGGGGATCGGCGTGGCAGGTCACGCAGGACAGATTCTGCCAGTGATAGAGGACAGCCGGTTTGGGAGTTACGTCAGGGTACTCCTTATGGCAATCGCTGCACGGAATGGCAATATGCCCCCCGGTCAGCACGAAATGTGTGTCCCTGTGCCGTACCAGGGTAAAGGTGGAAGGCTTGTATCCCTGCAGGTTGTGGCAGCGCTCGCAAGCGTTGAAGTACGGAGCAGCGGCAAACTGGCCGGCGTGCTGATCGCGGTGACAGTCGGTGCAGTGCTGGAACTTGATCTTGAAGAGCGTGTCTTTGCCCTTGGGAATGTGGCACTGGTCGCACTGCGCCGTGGCGTGTTTTCCTTCGAGTGGATATGCCGACGTGGTGTGATCCTGCACCGTGAATTTGGCGGGCTTGAAGCCTTCCACGGTGTGACAGGAGGCACACTCAGGCCCGCCGGGGCGCTTGGCAAACTGCCCGCTGTGGGGATCGGGCTTGTGGCAATCCATGCATTTCTGGAAAGCCAAGGGCTTCTTGAAGTCCGCGCCGGGGTGGCACTGTGAACACTCCACGGCAGCGTGTTTGCCGAGGAGCGGATATTTCGTCTTGGAGTGGTCGAAGCGCTGGTTCACGGCTTCGGTAGAGACCCGTTTCCAGCTGCTGGTGTTGTGGCAGGCCTGGCAGCCCTGGGCGAAGCTGCCGTGGTGCGGGTCGCGGTGGCAATCAGAGCACTGGCCGAAAGCGATGCCGGTGTAGCGCGGCTTGTTGTCCGGACCCGGAGTGTGGCACTTCTGACAGGCTACTTGGGCGTGCAGGCCGGTCAGCGGGTAGCGGGTCTTGGAGTGGTCAAACTGGCCGACCGTTACCGTCTTCCAATCGTTGTAGGTGTGACATTGCAGGCAATTCGCGCCCAGCCGGCCCTTGTGCTGGTCCTCGTGACAGGTGACGCAGTTCGGGGAGACGCCGAGGAAGGTCCGGGTCAGGTCCTTGATGCGGATTGCCGGCCGCTCGGCCGCCGCCACGTGCTCGGGCGTGTGGCACTTGTTGCAGGCAAGTCCTGCGTGTTTGCCTTCCAGCGCGTATCCGGCCTGCCGGTGGTCGAAGACCTTGGGGTCCCACTTGATGAGGGGAAAGTCCTCCCCGTTGTGGTCGGAGTGGCAGCGTACGCATTCCTGGCTGGAGCCGGGAGGGATGTGATAAGTGAAGTGCAGGCCTTTTTTTGCAGCCAGGCGGGACGCGATCTCGGTGTGACAATCGAGGCACTTGAACGTGGCCTCGCCGGCGGCCAGCTTGTGACAACTAGTGCAATTGCCGGCGCCACTCAGCGCTTGATGGGGGCGCGCCAGAGGTCCGGGGGAAATCTGCGCCGCCAATTGCGGAGCCAGCGCAGACAAGGCCCCGGCCGCAACGCCCACCAGGGTGAGCCTTCGAATCTTCCTTTCGTAGAACAGGTCG
>Ga0335070_10005874_pt1 | contig 14470 bp, 13 predicted proteins | sample Lox_Sample_13_FD_206722 | JGI IMG/M metagenome (GOLD analysis project Ga0335070, IMG submission 206722) | Soil microbial communities from Loxahatchee National Wildlife Refuge, Florida, United States - Lox_Sample_1.3 | ecosystem: Environmental > Terrestrial > Soil > Wetlands | place: USA... | reverse complement strand
GCCTTGGCGAAAAGGGTCATCCATGATCGACATCAAGATCATTCGCGAGAATCCGGAGAAGGTCCGGCACGCCTGCAAGGTGAAGAACATCGCCTGCGACGTGGACCGGCTGTTGGCGGTGGATGCCCGGCGAAGGGCGATTCAGCAGGAGACGGACGCCCTGCGCAGCAAAAGCAAGGAACTCAGCGGCCAGGTCGGCCTGTACAAGAATCCCAAGAGCAAGTGGTATCAGGAAGCGTTGGCCAAGGGCCGCACCGATGCGGAGCTGCGCGCCGAGGGGGAGCGGATTCAGACCGAGTCAGCCAATATCCGCGAGAAGATCAAGACGCTGGAAGAAGAGGCCAAGAACATCGCCGTCGAATTCCAGGCTCTCATGCTCACGGTCCCGCAGATTCCGTCGGACAAGACGCCGATCGGCAAGGATGAGCACGGCAACGTCGAGGTGCGGCGAGCCGGAACGGTGCGGAAATTCGAGTTCGAGCCCAAGGACCATGTCCAGCTCGGCAAGGACCTCGGCATCATCGACATCGACCGCGGCGTGAAGCTGGCCGGCTCGCGCAATTACCTCCTGCGCGGTGCGGGCATGCTCATGCACCAGGCGGTGCTCCGGCTGGCCATTGATATCATCACGTCGCGCGGCTACGAGCCCGTAACGGTGCCGGTGCTGGTGCGGGACGAGATGATGTACGGCACCGGCTATTACCCCGGCGGCGAGGAACAGGCCTATCGCTGCGAGCGCGACGCGATGTCGCTGGTGGGAACCGCGGAGGTATCGCTGACGGCGATGTACGGCGACGAGATCCTCGAAGAGGCCGAGTTGCCCAAGAGATTCGCAGCCGTGTCGACTTGTTTTCGTCGGGAGGCCGGCGCCGCCGGCAAGGACACCTACGGCATCTATCGCATCCATTTCTTTGACAAGGTCGAGCAGGTGGTGCTGTGCAAAGCCGACGAGGCCGAGAGCGAAAAACGGCATCACGAGATCATCGCCAACGCCGAGGCCGTCTTGCAGGCCCTGGAGCTGCCCTACCGCGTCATGCAGGTCTGTACCGGCGACATGGGCCAGGGCAAGGTGGAGATGTACGACATCGAGACCTGGATGCCCTCCCGGAACGCCTACAGCGAGACGCATAGCGCCTCGCGGTTCGGGGAGTTCCAGGCCAGACGATTGAACCTCCGCTATCGCGACGCCGACAAGAAAGTGCAATTCTGCCATACGCTGAACAACACGGTGATCGCCAGCCCGAGGATATTGATCCCGATCCTGGAACTGTACCAGAACGCCGACGGCTCCGTGACCGTGCCGAAGGCGCTGCGCGGATATATGAACGGCATGGAGCGGATCAGTGCGCAATCACACTTGGGCGCGTGAAGTGCCATAGAGGGTATCTGCGATGCGAAAGAAGAAGCAGGCGCGTTATTCCCGGCTCAGCGATGCATTGATCATCAAATGGGCCAAGGCCCACTACAAGCGATTCGGCACCTGGCCGACCAACCTGTCGGGGCCGGTGGCGGGAGTCCCGGGCATGACCTGGGCCATTGTCAACTACGCCTTGTCTGCCGGCAGTCGCGGATTTCGGGGCGGCGACAGTCTGCCGCGTTTTCTTCATCGGCGCGTCGGCAAGCCGCTGGGGCCCGGCAAGCCGGACCTCACGCTTAAGCAGATTATCACCTGGGCCAACCAGCACCATTCGCGAACCGGTCGTTGGCCCAATGTCCACTCCGGCCCGGTCGTCGGTGGGCAAGGTGAATCGTGGGCCTCCATCGACCAGGATCTGCGCGTGGGAGCGCGGGGGCTTCACGGCGGAACGACGCTGGCCCGCCTTCTGGATTCCGTCGTCGGCCCCTCGCGCCGGCGAAAGAAACCGCCACTGACCATCCGCCAGATCCTCGTCTGGGCCGACCGGCATCACAAGAGGACCGGCGAGTGGCCCACCTATCTGTCAGGCCGAGTAAGGGATGCGCGAGGCGAGACTTGGGCGGGCGTCTCCGCCGCCCTGAGAGTTGGTGGACGCGGCCTGCCGGGCGGTGACAAACTTACCGGTGTGCTGGCACGATATCGCGGACGGCCGGATGGACGAACCGGACGTCACCGGCGCATCTCGGTGCCTCAGATCCTGGCGTGGGCGGAATCCTATCGTCGGCAGCACGGCCGCTGGCCCAGCATGGCCTCGGGACCGGTCGAGGGCCTTGATGATTTGACGTGGGGCGGGATTGACCGTGCCCTGCGCTGGGGCGCCCGTGGAGTGGAGGGCGGCAGATCGATCGCCCAATTGCTCCAAAAAGAGCGCGGATCGTCGGCCAAGTCCGGCTTCATAAAAAAGGCGTGATGGTTGAGCCGGGCTCACCCATCACACCGCGTTTGGCTTCATATTTCACCGATCGGCTTTGGCTCGACCATCCGAGTGGGGCTTATCTCCTACGCCCGCGTTCCGGCCTACTCCATGATGAACCCGTCGAAGTTGTCGGCGACCTCTTGCATGACCGCGCCGCGATATTCGGCGGCGCTCTGAATCTCGGCCGTCGGGTCGTAGTAAGTGGCGGCCGGAACGCCGTAGTAGGCGCTGGTGTACCAGGGATTCACGTACCCGATCCCGTCCACCCACATTTCATCGCAGCCCGTGGAACCAACCACCGCCGCCAAACCCGCCAGAACCAGCACCGCCAGCGTCGCGACGTCTTTCACCTTGGCTTTCATGGGAATCTCTCCTTTTGTTCTCTGATCTCGGTCGTTTCTCTCTTTTGTCCGGCCTTTCTGGGCCGGTGTCAGGCTCCCTCGCCTGCCAACACTCAGAGCGAGATTCACCGGCCGGCGCTCCGCGGACCGCGGGCTGTTCGTAATTCGCTGGAAAAGAGAGTCTTGCGGCTGGGTCAGGGGCAAGAAATGGATGGGTCTGCCAGCCTGAATGAGGGCGACCGACCTTGCGCGGCTGTTTACGGCAAGTCACCTCCGGTAATCGTCAGGGATGAGCCCAAGGCGATGGTGCCGCACAGCTGCTGCCCGGGAAGATGAGGCGGCCGTCAGCGCCGCTGGGCATCCTTTGTTCGTGAAGAAGTCTTGCGTGCCGCGGATCCGCCACAGGTTGACGCTACGCCTGCCGAAGGTGGTCGCGAATCGCTTCCAGTTCCGTCGCCGCTTGAATATCCCTCGGTCTGCCCATCGCTCGTTTTGCATCGATGAGACCGTCCGGCGCTAGGACACGGCATGGCCGGCCGGCAATGTCCAGCGTGACGCTGCGACGTGAAACTTGCTCGAAGTCGCCGATCCCGGTTATTTCGGAGAGCAAATCGACCTGACCCCAATCGCAGAGAATGTAGAGGTTCTCGTAACCCTCCAGCTTGGAAGGATCCAGAGGCACGGGAGGGCGATTGGGGTTCATCCACCAGCGCGGATTCAAATCGGCGATTGCGGCGAGTAGCCGGACGATATTCTCTCGCGTCATCGGCGCACAAACGTCGAGGTCTTCCGTGACCATGCCGGAACCATGCGCGGTTCCGGCCAGGCCATCGACGATGACGAACTCTACCTGCTGATCACTCAGCCGTCCCAGGATGTCGAGGGTCGAACCCATAATATCGCCTGCCTGCTTCGCGCATTGCCCGAACCAGCCCCAGGGCCTGCTCATGCCGCTGGAGCCGCTCGGTCGGTGTCAGCGTGAGCAGGTACTCGATCTGACTGACGTCGATTCCGAAGTCAATCGCCGCCTGCCAGGCCTTGCCATAACACGGCCCCTGCGGCGCGCCCCGGTTTGATACCTGCATGGTCATCCGCACGGGATTGCACACTCGATACCGTCACATGGGAGACAGGACGCCGGCCGTCCCCCTTGTCTGCCCGGGCCCCTCCGGCGTGGACGATCCGGCCTGCCAAATGTACAATTCCCGTCATGTCCGGGGTCGGAGCAGCACAATCCTCCACTTTGCAGGGCATCATGCAAGCCGTTCGCCGGTACTGGGGCTTCAACACCCTGCGCCCCTTGCAGGAGCAGGCCATCCTCGCCGGCCTGGAAGGCCGCGACTCGCTGGTGGTCATGCCCACGGGCGGCGGCAAATCGCTCTGCTACCAGGTCCCGCCGCTGCTTGCCGGCCGCACCGACATCGTCGTCTCGCCGCTCATCGCCCTGATGAAAGACCAGCGCGACGCCTTGCAGCGATGCGGCTATCCCGCCGCGACCATGCACAGCAACATGACCTCGGAGGAGTTGCGGGCGTCCGAGGCCCAACTCGCCGCGGGCACGGTGCGACTCCTGTTCGTGGCGCCGGAAAGGCTGGTCATGCCGCGCTTTCTGGGCATGCTTGAACGGCTCGACATCCGCGCCTTCGCCATCGACGAGGCCCATTGCATCAGCCACTGGGGCCATGATTTCCGCCCCGAGTACCGCCACCTTGCCATCCTCAAGAGGCGGTTTCCCAGGGCCAGCCTGCACGCCTACACCGCCACCGCTACGCAGCGCGTGCGCCAGGACATCGTCGAGCAGTTGCGTCTCGCAGACCCGACAATCCTCATCGGCACCTTCGACCGCCCCAACCTGGTTTATCGCGTCATCCCACGGGTGGATGTCTATGCCCAGACCCTGGAAACGGTTCGGCGCCACGCCCGCCAGGCGGTCATCGTCTACTGCATCAGCCGCCGAGATACCGAAGCGATGGCCGAATGGCTGGTGCAGAACAAGATTCGCGCCGCGCATTACCACGCCGGCATGGAGAGCGATGACCGCCGCCGTACGCAGGATGCCTTCGCTGAAGAAAAGCTCGACGTCATCGTCGCCACCGTCGCGTTCGGAATGGGCATCGACCGCGGCGACGTGCGTTCCGTGATCCATGCCGCCATGCCCAAGAGCCTCGAACACTATCAGCAGGAGACCGGGCGGGCCGGCCGCGACGGTCTGGAAGCCGAGTGCGTCCTGTTCTACTCCGCCGCGGATGCCATCAAATGGGAATCGCTGATCGACAAAGGCGCCGAGAACGCCGCGGAACCGGCGGAGGTCAGCAAGGCCGGCCGCCGCTTGCTCCGCCAGATGCAGGCCTACGCCGGAACCGGCGTCTGCCGCCATCGGGCCATCAGCGAGCATTTCGGGCAGAGCTACCCGCGCGACAACTGCGGCGCCTGTGACATCTGCCTTGACGAGGCGGAAACCGTCGCCGACGCCACCATCATCGCCCAGAAAATTCTCTCCTGCGTCGCCCGTGTCGAAGAACGCTTCGGCGCCGGCCACGTCATCGACGTGCTGCGCGGCGGCAAGACCGAGATGATCCAGCGGTGGGGCCATGAGCGGCTCAGCACCTACGGATTGTTGAAGGAGATCGATCGCAAGAGCCTCACAAACCTGGTTTATCAACTGATCGACCAGGGGCTGCTTGATCGCAACGACGGCGATCTGCCGACCCTCAAACTGAATGACGCCTCATGGCAGGTACTGCGAGGTAAGCGGCAAGTGAGGCTCATGAAGCCTGCGACCGCGGGACCGAAACGCACCAAGGCCGAGGCGGAATCCTGGGAAGGCGTCGATTCGGGCCTATTCGAAAGCCTGCGAGGACTGCGCCGCGATCTCGCGGAAAAAGACCGCGTGCCCGTGTACTTCATCTTCGGCGACGTGACCCTTCGCGAGCTGGCCCGCATCCGCCCGACAACACTCACGCGGTTCGCCTCGATCCGCGGTATCGGTCAGACGAAACTCGCCGACTACGGCAAGACCTTCACGGAGCACATCCGGTCCTACTGCAAAGCACATGGTCTTGAGGCCGATCAGGCAGGCAGCGATGAAGCACTCCGACGAATCCCTCGGCGCGTGACCGCGGCGAAGCGAACCGCATTGGTCCTTTTTGCCCACGGCGCCTCCATCGAGGATGTCATGAAGGCCATCGACCGTGCTCGCAGCACGACCATGCAGTACCTCGTCGAATACATCGCCGCCGAGTGCCCGCAGAGGATCGATCGCTGGGTCGCCCCCGAGACGTACAAGCTGGTGGCCGGCGCCGCCCGACGCCTGGGCACCACCCCGCTGCGGCCCATCTTCGACGCCCTGGACGGCCGTATTCCGTACGACACCATCCGCCTCGTCGCCAGGCACCTGGATGCTGTCGGAGCGGTCGAACCAACTGACAAATCACCGTCGTCAGGGCGATGATCTCCTACCGAGTTGCTGAGGCGGGCGGCGCATCTTGCGATTCTTTCCGGCCTGCCCCAAGATGTGGCCCGCAAAGCCGGAGGATTCACCGATGGAAGAGCCCGTGTTTCCCGATAAGAAGCAGCCTCCCGCGGCCGGCGATCTCACCCGCGCCTTCGGAAAGGCCAAACGCCACTGGGACGACCTGGCCGGTCATATCTCCTCGCTGGGCCCGGCGGCAAAGCCGGAGTGGAAGCATTACGGCAAGAGAAGCGGCTGGGTCTACGTCCTGCGGGGCAAGAAGAACAACCTGCTCTACCTGATACCCCATGAGAAACACTTCGTGGCCAGTTTCGCCTTCGGAGAGAAGGCCGTACGGGCCGCCCTCGAATCCGACCTCCCGGCGCCCGTGGTGGAGATGGTCCGACAGTCTCCGAAGTACCCCGAGGGACGGGCGGTGCGGTTGAAGGTGACATCCGCCGCCGATGTGAAGATCGCCAAGCGCCTGTTGGCTATCAAGCTGGACAACTGAGGAAAGGGTAATCTGACATGAGGCACCGCGGTGCAGACTCTTACGCCACACGGCCGGCAGCGGCAAAGATGAAGACGCGGCCCGGCTGCGTCGCATTCCCCGAGGGCCGCGCTTTTTACCGGCTCCCCGTGCTGGCGTCGGCGGCGTTGGCCGCGATGCTCCTGCCCGGCGGCTGCGGCCGGCCGGCTGTCGATCACGCTGACATCCGCGCCGTGCTTGCCCGGCAGACCGAAGCCTGGAACCATGGCGATATCGAGGGCTTCATGCAGGCGTATTGGAAGTCGGACCAGACGGTCTTCCGCTCACCCAAGGGTGAGACGCACGGGTGGGAGGCGGTGCTCGACCGGTACAAGCAGAGCTACCCGACGCCTGAGAAAATGGGGCGTCTCGCCTTCGAGGGCCTGCAAATCTCCCAGACCGGCGAGGACAAGGCCGATGTTTCCGGGCGCTATCGCCTGGAAACCGGCGCCGGCAGAGCCGGCATTCAGACCGGGCGATTCTACCTGACCATGCGGCGAATCGACGGCGCGTGGTTGATCGTCAACGACTACACGGTGGGGGGATGATACGGCGCGGCGGCTCGCAATGACCCGGCTGATCACGGGAGCCGTCCAAGAGGCCGCAAGTCTATCGTTACTTATAAGTCTGCCCGATGTCCACCTGGTTCCCCAGGCCAAAGTGGCCCATGGTGTCCGGCCACAGTTCGCTGGTCGACGGGAAGATCCGCGTGCCGGACGGGAGCCACAGGTATGGACTCGACGAATCGAGGTCTCCCAGGGTGTCCACATGACCGTCGTAGAAGACGAAGCTGGCCTTGAACGCATTGCCTGGCGCCCCCTTCGGCGGTATGCCGGTGGAGTGCCTGTAGGCATATATGCGAGCGTCAGTGCCGGCGACGTGATCACCGGGGGCGCCGCCGTTGCCGGGCGCGGCGCATCGATCCCACGAGCGGGACCAGCCGGTCATAGCGCCCGCGTCGCAGTCAGAACCGCCCGCGCTGGCGTCAACGCATATGTCGTAGTCCGGCTCGATGCTGCACGTGCTGTAGCGGGCACCGTCTCCGCAGAAAATCTTCTCGGCAGGAGGACCTATCTTGCCCGCCAACGGCTTCCATCCGGAAGGCGGCAGGTAAGCCAGGCCCATCGGACCCGAGCCAAGCCAGCTCGCTTCCGTCAGCAACTGCAGGCGCTGCGTGTTATAACTCACCAGCCAGCCGGCACCCGCATCCAGATCGCATTGCATGGCGGAATACCTGGGCGACAGGAACTTGTTCCCCGCACACAGGAACGCGCCCGAGCTGCGCAGGTCATTGAAGCGTTTTTCAATGGCCTCGTTGGGAGCGCCCTTGGACGGCTTGATGAGCCCCAGACCCATCATTTCAGCCAGCGGCCCCATCCAGTCCCACGTCTGGAACGCCGGCCCCCACCCCTTGGCTTCGGTTGACAAGTACGCCCCTGAACCGTCCGGCGAACCGACGATCCAGTCATCATTGTCCATGGCGTACTCCTGCATGCCCTTGCCAATGTCACGCAGAGTCGCCAGGCAGGCCCCGCGTTGGCCCATGCGACGAGCACTCGACAAGCTCGGCAAAAGCACCGAGATCAGCAGCGCGATGATCGAAATCACAACCAGCAACTCGATCAACGTGAATCCGCTCCGCTCCGGGCGAAAACGCTTCGCTTGGATCTTCGACGTCATGGCTTCGGTCCTTACTGGCCTGCTTTAGCGGCTGCCTCCATCTGTTCCTTCGATGGTTTACGGTTGTGGCCTGTGACCAGGTGGCCGCAGTCCGGACAATACGTTTTTTCCCTGCTGCTCGGGTCGATGCTGCTCTTGAGAACAACAAAGGTCGGAGTGGTCTTGGCCTTCCAGCCGCCAGCGCCATCCTTGGCCCAATAGCAGGCCTCAGCCCTCCAGACCCTCGCCTTGCCGCACTTCGGGCAGGTCAGCGGTTCCTTCTCACCCATCTGGAGGACGTGCTCGAACTCGTGGCCGCAATCCACGCACTTGCAGACGCGCTCGGCCGACAGGCTCTCCGCCGACTTGCCCCCTACGGCAAAGCGCAGAATGATCCCCACGGCGATGATGAAAACCACCACCGCGCCGATGAGCTTGAGCCGCTGCCACTTGTCTTGTGATTCCGCCGTCAACAACTCTCTGTCTCCCGGTCTCGCGAACGAGGCTGCGATCCTACCGCCAGGGCCTGCGGTGCAGCGCCTCCTCCTTCCCCAACCGCGAGCGGAGATACAACCTCAGTCCAGCTTACCCGAAACGCGATACACCTTCCATATCGCCAGGAACCTGGCTGTGGCACCATACCCAACCTAGTGTCACCTGGTCTCTGCCCGGATTCAAGGCCGGGGAACCGTATTTCTTACCCCCACACTCGCCTCGGCGCCGCCGTGAGCGCTGCCGGGCGAGCTCGGTTTTCTACCTGAGCTACCGATTTATTATACCCACGACTCGACCTCCAGGGAGCGGAATCGCGCCAATTGCCGGACGGACCGCCTTCGCGATTCTCGCCCCGCACGGCCGCGCCGTCACTCGGAAACAGCGGCCCCCGTGGGTCGGGGGCCTTTCCATCCAGACGAAGATCGGCCCTGCCGTTCTCACCGGAAACCGAATCGCTCGCCCGGCTCAGGCGATCCCTGACGAAGCATGCTTCGCTCTTGCGACTGTCCCGCCCCATGAAAGGCACCCGGCATGGAACCATCGACCGCGGCAGGGCCTGACAGACCCCGCTCCCGCACCTCACCGACTTCTTTCCGGGCCCGCCATGACCTATCATGAGGCAAGGATGGCGTATTGACCGTCCGGCGACCAGACATTGATGCCTCACCCCCTCCACCCGAGGACGACGAGTCCATGTCTTCAAAACACCACCTGGACGAAAAGGTATACGCCGTCGGCGACCACAAGCTGTCCATGCAGGATCTGCTCGACTACTTCGAGCAACAGGGCAAGATGCGGGTTTCCGACCTGCACCTCAAAATCAATTGCCCCCCGGTTTATCGCGTGGACGGGCTCCTGCAGAAAATGAAGGGCCCGCCTCTCGACGCCGCCACCGCGGAGCTCCTGGCCGAAAGCCTGCTCACCGACACCGAGGTCGAATGGCTGAAGCAGAACCGCTCCGTCGACGGCTCGGTATCAACGGCGAAGATGCAGTATCGCCTCAATTGCTACCACGAGAACGACGGTCTGGCGGTGGCTATCCGCGCCCTGTACGCGGACGTGCCGCCGGTGGAGAGCATCGGCTTCCCGAACGGAGCCTGGCGGGACATCGTCTCCAAACAGCAGGGACTCATTCTCGTCACCGGCATCACCGGCGCGGGCAAATCCACGACCATCGCGTCCTTCATCAACCACATCGCCCAGACCCGCCCCTGCCGGATCATCACCCTCGAGGATCCCATCGAGTACCGGCTGGCCAGCAAGGCCGCCGTGATCTCGCAGCGCGAGCTGGGCCGCGATGTTCCCAGCTTCGAACGGGGCCTGCGCGACTGCCTTCGCGAAGACCCCGACGTCATCTTTGTCGGCGAGATGCGGGACAAGGAGTCGACCACCTGGACGCTCACGGCGGCGGAGACCGGGCACCTGGTTTTCTCGACGCTCCACACCCGCGACGCCCGGGGAACGGTCACCCGAGTGCTGGACCTGTTTCCGCCGTCGCAGCAGGACGAGGTGGCCGCCCAGTTGTCCCTGGGGCTGAGCCACATCATTTCGCAGAAGCTCGTGCCCCGAGCGGACGGCCAGGGCCGCGTTGTGGTGATGGAGATCCTCAACAACGTCTACGGCCTGGCCAATCTCATCCGGCAGGCCAAGACCGAGCAGATCTACACGCTCCTGCAGACTCGCACCAAGGATGTGCCCAGCGAGCGGATGACGACGATGGAGCGGTCACTGGCCATCCTGGTCCGCCGCGGCGTGATCGCGCCGCTGGAAGCGGAGAAGTGGGCCAACAACCCCAGCGCCTTCCTCGAGGAAATGCAGCACCCATCGACCTAGAAGAACGTAAAAGGTGTCAGGAAGATTTTGGCGCCCGGTGAACCCTGGCTGACGGCTTCTTCAGCCTCTACGCCGGCCCGCCCGGACTGCCCGGCGCGGGGGCCGCCTCGACCTGCTTCTCGGCAGGCTTCTCGGGCGGCTTCTCCGCGGGGCGGCGCGGCACGCGCTTCTTGTCGAACGGTATCTTCAGACGGTACGTGCCGCCCTCCAGCTCGGTGTCGATCACGTATCCGCACTTGTGGAAGATCCGCAGCATGCCGCTGTTCTGCTGGAGGACGTCGGCCGTGAAGCCGGAGATGCCGTTGACCCGGGCGGCGTCCACGATGGCATGCATCAGCGCCGTGCCCACGCCCTTGCCCTGCCAGTCGTCCCGGACCAGGAAGGCGGCGTCGGCGAAGTTGGAATGCGAGTCCTTCCGATAGTGGGCGATGCCGATCATCTGGGCGTCTTCGCCTGAGCCGGTCATCACCACGACGGCCATGTCGGCGTCGTAATCGACGCGCAGAAACTCCCGCAGCTTCTCTCGCGGCAGCGCCTTGATCATGCGGAAGAAGCGATGGTGCACCGACTCGCTCGACAGCTTGTAGAACATGTCGCGCAGCAGGGCCTCGTCGGTCAGCTTGAGCGGACGCATGAAGGCCCGGGCCCCGTCCTTGAGATCGATCCAACGCTCCATCTCGTCGGGATAAATCGGAGCCAGGACCGGCATCTCGATCTGGTCGGGATAGACCATGTGCCGGGCCTTGGCCTCCGCCAGAAGCCAGGGCCGGAATCTCGGATCGGCGATCTGGATCAACGCCAATGCCCGCTCGCGAATGCTCTTGCCGTGCAGGAAGGCGGAGCCGAACTCGGTGACCACATAGTGCACGTCGCCCCGACTGGTGACCACGCCGGCGCCCTGCTTGAGATAAGGCACGATTCGCGAGATGTTCCCGTTCGCCGCCGTGGCCGGCAGAGCGATGATCGGCTTGCCGCCCTTGGACCGGGCCGCGCCGCGGACGAAGTCCACTTGTCCCCCGATGCCGCTGTAGAACATCATCCCCAGCGAATCGGCGCAGACCTGCCCGGTCAGGTCCACCTCGATGGCGGAGTTGATCGAGATCATCTTGTCGTTCTGGGCGATGACGAACGGATCGTTGGTGTACTCCGTGGGGTGAAACTCGACCAGCGGGTTGTTATTCACGAAGTCGTACAGTTTCCGCGAGCCCATCACGAAGCTGGAAACGATCTTCCCGCGATGCAGCGTCTTCCTGGCATTGGTGATCACGCCTTTCTCGATCAGCGGGATGATGCCGTCGCTGAACATCTCCGTGTGAATGCCGAGGTCCTTGAAGTTGCCCAGATAATGCAGCACGGCGTCAGGGATCGTGCCGATGCCGAGCTGGAGCGTGGCCCCATCCTCGACCAGGTTGGCAATGTGCCGGGCGATCCGCTCGGCCAACTCGTCCGGAGCCCCCTGCGGAGCCTCCAGGATGGGCCGATCGCTGGGCACCAGCATGTCGATGTCGCGAACGTGAATGAAGCAGTCGCCGTGCGCCCGGGGCATCTGCTCGTTGACCTCGGCGATCACCTTCTGAGCTGATTCCGTGCCCGCCTTCACGATGTCGATGGAGACGCCGTAGCTGCAATAGCCGTGCTCGTCCGGCGGGCTGACGGCAATCAGCGCCGCGTCGATCACCACGCGACCGCTCCTGAAAAGTGCCGGAATCTCCGACAGAAAAATCGGCGTGTAATCCGCCCGGCCCTGCGAGACGGCCTCTCGAACGTTCGGCCCGATGAAGTAGGCGTTGTGCCTGAACCGGTTGCCGAATCGCGGCTCGGCGTAAGTCGCCAGACCCAGCGTCAGGATGTGGACGATCTCGGTGTCGGCGAGATCCTCGCGCGCCGTCAGGGCTTCCACCAGCGTCTGCGGCTCGCCGGCTCCCGAGCCGATGAAGACCCGCTGACCCGGCCTGATCCCTTTGACCGCTTCCACGGCCGTGACCACCTTGCCCGGGTATCGTTGCTGCCACGGTTTTCCGACCTGACTCATCATGCGAAACTCCCGCCGACTTCGCGTCGGCGTTTCAGTTATCCTTCGCGGAACGGCGCTGGTCAATAGCCGCTGTCCGAGCGGCTCTCATCTTCCGCCGTTGCTCTCTCCGCGCGGGTATCCCCCAAAAGGCGGACCGACCGGAAACGCTTCACCGGCGTCGCGGTCCAGGCGTGCAGAGAACCATTATCGCCCGATCCGACTTCCGTTACCAGCCCATCACCGTCCGCTTGAAAATCTCCCCCCGATGCTCGTAATTCTTGAACCAGTCGAAGCTGGCGCAGGCCGGGCTCAGCACCACAACGTCACCCGCCTCGGCCAGATCGCGCGCCAGATTGACTGCTTCGGCAAAATTGGCAACCTTCTCCACGCAGGGCACGGTCGCGGCGCCGCGAGCACGCTCCGCGGCCTCGGCAATCCTCTCCTGCGTCGCCCCCATGCAAATCACCGCCTTGGCCCGATCGGCCAGCAATCGCCCCAGCCCGTCGAAAGAGCTTCCCTTATCGGAACCCCCGAGCAGAATCACCACGCCGCAATCAAACGCCCGCAGCGACGTCATCGCCGCCTCGGGCGTCGTCGCCTTGGAGTCGTTGTAATACTTGACGCCGCCGAACTCACGGACGAACTCCAACCTGTGGGGCAGACCGTTGAAAATTGCCAGCGCCCCCAGCGCCGTTGAATCCGCCACCCCCAGAATCCGCGAGACGGCCATCGCTCCCGCCGCGTTCCAGATGTTGTGAACGCCCGGCACGGAAAGGGGGATCTCCACCTCCTCCACCGTGCGGCCCGATTCGCCCGGCCACGCCCAGCGCACCCGACGCGTATCCTCGTCCACCCCGAACCGCCAGACCCGCAAATGCTTTTCCCACCCGCCCGGAAGAACCTCCACGCCGTTCTCGAACGGCAGGATCAGCCAGTCATCGTCCTTCTGATACTTGTAAATGTTCCCCTTCGCCCGGGCATACTCCTCCAGCGTCCCATGACGGTCGAGATGGTTGTCCCGCACGTTGGTCACCAGCGCGATGTGCGGGCTCTTGCGGACCTGCGCCGCGTCCTCCAACTGAAAGCTCGACAGCTCCAGCACGACCAGGTCCTTGGCGCTCATCCCAGGCAGGTCATCCAATAGAGACTTGCCGATGTTGCCTCCCAGCCAGCTCTTGCCGTGCCACCAGCCCTCGGCCTTTTCCGCCGTCTCCAGGATCGCGCCGATCATCGCCGTCGTCGTGCTCTTGCCCACCGTCCCGGTCACGCCGATGATCCTGCCCGGGCAGCGCTCCATGAACAGGTTCATCTCGCTGGTCCAGGGGATGCCGCGGGCCATCGCCGCCTTGAAGAACGGCGACTTCTTCTTGTCTACGCCGGGATTGACCACCAGCAAATCGCAGCGGTCGAGAGTCGACTCATCGTGCCCGCCGAGCCGCGTGGTGATGTTCAGATCTTTCAAGGCCGCGAGGCTGTCCGAGAGATCACTCGCCTGGGCCAGATCGGTCACCTCGACCTTCGCCCCTTGCCGGCAGAGCCAGCGCGTCACGCCGATTCCCCCTCCGAACCGCCCCAGGCCCATGACGATGACCCGTTTGCCGGCGAATTCCATGCCCGTCCCCGATTCCATGGCCGTCCTGTCCGTGGCCGCGATCATATGTTGCCTCCGTGCAATTCGCCTCATTCGCGATGTATGGCTCGCCGGCGTCGAGGCCCCCCGATCACTTTTCGCCCACGCCCGCCGCAATATCACGCCGAAAATACGCTCCCTCAAAACCGATCCGCTCCACCGCCGCATACGCCCTCGACCGGGCG
>Ga0335070_10005873_pt1 | contig 14470 bp, 11 predicted proteins | sample Lox_Sample_13_FD_206722 | JGI IMG/M metagenome (GOLD analysis project Ga0335070, IMG submission 206722) | Soil microbial communities from Loxahatchee National Wildlife Refuge, Florida, United States - Lox_Sample_1.3 | ecosystem: Environmental > Terrestrial > Soil > Wetlands | place: USA... | reverse complement strand
GCCGGACATCAACAAGCAGTCGCTCGGCGGCGCGCTGGGCACCGCGACGCACGGCACCGGCAAACATCTGCGTGCCATTCACGGAGACGTCACGGCGCTGCGTCTCGCCACCGTCGACGGCAACATCATCGACTGCAGCAAGGACAAGAATCCCGACCTGTTCGACGCAGCGCGCGTTTCGCTCGGCTCGCTCGGCATCGTCGTCCAGGCGCGGCTCAAGACCATTCCCAGCCGGCGCCTGCACCGGCGCGTCTGGCTCGAACCTTTCGAAGAAACACTCGCAGCGGCGGAACAGCGTTGGGCGACGCACCGCAACTTCGAATTCTATGCGGTTCCGTTCACCGGTCTCGCGGCCAACATCACGCATGACGAGACCGACGAGCCGGCGCGTCCGCGCGGTCCGGAAACGGACAGCCAGTTTCTCGAAGCGCTGAAAGCGCTGCGGAACCTGTTCAGCTTTTCCAATCCGGTCCGCCGGGCGGCGGCGCGTCTGCTGCTGGCCTCGTCGGAGGCCAATCCCGAAGAAGCGGTGGACGACGGCTGGAAGCTTCTCTCGACGGAGCGTCCCGTGCGCTTCAACGAAATGGAATTCCATCTGCCGGCCAACGCGCAGCTCGCCGCGCTGCGCGAGGTCGTCGAAACGATCGAACGGGAAAGGCACGACGTGTTCTTCCCCATCGAGACGCGCCGCATCGCTCCCGACGACGCGTGGCTGTCGCCGTTCCAGGGCGGACCGCGCGGCTCGATCGCCGTGCACACTTACTATAAGGACGAGTACGAATTCCTCTTCCAGCTGATCGAACCCATCCTGCGCCGGCATGGCGGGCGGCCGCATTGGGGCAAGCTGAATTCGCTGAAGGGCGCGGATTTCGCCGCGCTCTATCCGCGGTGGAAGGACTTCCTAGACTTGCGGCGCTCGCTCGATCCCGACGGACGATTGCTGAACGACTATCTGAAAGGGATATTCCTCGCCTAGGAGCGGCTCATGCCACTGACGCTCAAAGATCGGTCCCTGTTGCGCGCCGACGCCTATGTCGACGGCTCCTGGTCTCCAGCCCGTTCCGGTGCGCGGTTCGCCGTGCGCGATCCCGCGACCGGCGAACGGCTGGCGGACGTCACCGACCTGGATGCCGCCGACGCCGACGTGGCCGTCCGCGCGGCGGCACGGGCGTTCCCGGCCTGGAAGGCGAAAACGGCGAAGGAGCGCGCCGCGATACTGCGCACCTGGTTCAACCTCATCATGGCGAACCAGGAGGATCTGGCGCGGTTGATGACGGCGGAGCAGGGCAAACCGCTGGCGGAGACGCGCGGCGAAGTCGCATACGGCGCTTCGTTCATCGAATGGTTCGCCGAAGAGGGAAAGCGTCTCTATGGCGACGTGATCCCGTCACATGCAGCCGGTAAGCGCATTCTCGTTCTGAAGGAGCCGGTCGGCGTCGTGGGCGCCATCACGCCCTGGAACTTTCCCAATGCGATGATCACGCGCAAATGCGCGCCGGCGCTGGCGGCCGGTTGCACCTTTGTTATCAAGCCATCCGAAGAGACGCCGCTCTCGGCGCTGGCGCTTGCCGAACTCGCCCATCGCGCCGGGGTTCCGGCGGGCGTTTTCAATGTCGTCACGTCGACGCGTGCGGCGGAGATCGGCCTTGTACTGACTCAGAGCGCGCTGGTCCGGAAATTCACCTTCACCGGCTCGACCGCCGTCGGCAAACGCCTGATGGCGCAATGCGCCACGACCGTCAAAAAGGTCTCGCTCGAGCTCGGCGGCAACGCACCGTTCATCGTGTTCGACGATGCCGACCTGGAGGCGGCGGCGGACGGCGCCATGCTGTCGAAGTACCGCAACATGGGACAGACCTGCGTCTGCGCCAATCGAATCCTCGTCCAGGACAAGGTCTACGAGGCCTTCGCCGAGCGTCTCGTCGCGCGCGCCGCGCAACTCAAGGTGGGAAACGGGGCCGACGACGGCGTGATGCAGGGTCCGCTGATCAACGGTAAGGCCGTCGCGAAGGTGGAGCGGCTGCTCTCGGACGCGACGGCCAAAGGCGCGAAGCTCGCCCTGGGCGGCCATCGCCATCCGCTCGGCGGAACGTTCTTCGAGCCGACCGTGCTGACGGAAGTCACGCCGGCGATGGACATCGCGCGCCAAGAGATCTTCGGGCCCGTGGCGACCCTGTTCCGCTTCAAGGACGAGGCCGATGCCGTTCGCATCGCCAATGATACGTCTTACGGCCTCGCAGCCTATTTCTACGCGCGGGATGTGGGCCGCGTCATGCGCGTCGCGGAGGCGCTGGAATACGGAATCATCGGCATCAACGAGGGCATCATCTCGACCGAGGTCGCTCCGTTCGGCGGCGTGAAGGAATCCGGCATCGGTCGGGAAGGCTCGAAATACGGCATCGAGGACTATCTCGAGATCAAATACGTGCTGCTCGGCGGTTTGTGACCAGCCGGCCGTCGCCGAACGGGACGGCGCCGCGGAAGCCTTAAAACGCGGCCGATTTTGTTAATCGCACGATAAGCGGTCAGGAGCGATCATGCGGCGTTGCGTTCGGATCGTTCCATGCAGCCAAAGAAATCTTTCGGCCGGCGGCCGCAGCCTGAACAACCGCGTCTCAGATTGGTGCACACGGAGAGTGTGCCGGTCGCGCCGGAGCCTGCGCCGGTTGCCGAAGAGACTTCGCCGGACGTGGATCGCGAGCTTGAGGAATGGAAGGCCGCGCGCAAGCGCTACAAGCGCTCCTTCCGCGAGCCCTGGCGCACGCTGTCGATCGTGTGCGGTCTGGGCTTTGCCGTCTCGACCTGGCTGCTGCCTGACTCGGTCGCCGACGTCGCCGAACTCGTGACGGGCGGCTTGAGCGCGGCGAGCCTGTTCGCCGGCATTCGCACCGAGCACCGGCCGGCGGCCGAGCCGATCGACGGCGTAGCGCAGACTTAAGGCCGCATTAACCATGAGCGTCGAGAATGGCGGTCGGAACCGTCCGGCGCTCCCGCACTCATGCTTCAAAGAATTCGACCGCAGAACCCGACCCTGCGCAAGGCGTGGCTGATCGCGCTCGCCGCGTCGGCGTTGTCGCTCAGCGCCTGCACCTACGACGTCGCGCCGCCGGCGATGCCGTCGATGGAAGTCCCGGTCGGCTTCACCGACAAGGTCAGCGGCACTTGGGTGCTCGTGATCGATTCGAACGTCATCACCGCGCACATCGATCCGCCCGGTTTCGCATGCGGCGCCTTCGACTATCCGATGGACATGAACACGACGTTCCAGCGCACGCTCACCCAATTGTTTCGCCAGGTGGCCGACGAAGTCGCCGTCTCGGATCACACGCTTTCGCCCGCGGAGCTCAAAGCGAAGGGTTATGCCGGCCAGATCGAGATCGGCGATCTCGCCTTCACGCCGAACGTGAATTTCAACCAGATGTCGCTGTCGGCCAAGGTGAGCGTCAGCGTCGAACTGGACGCGACGATGACGGTGCGCACGCCGGCGCGGACTGTCCTCGTCAAGCGCTTCTCGGCCGACTCGGGCGCCGACTCGGACGCCGGACTCATCTGTCAGGACGCGCCGAAGGCCATCACCCGCGCCATCGGAACCGCGATGCAGCAGATCATGGTCAATTCGGCAAGCGCGTTCGGCAACGCGCGCGACATCCGCATGATGTCCGAAATCTGGCAGCCGGGCCGCGTGGCCCGCGCCCAATAAGCAAGCGGCCGCCGCAGAACTTCCGTCCTCCCCGATTTCTGCTAAATACCTCCAAACGGCCGTGTCCGGTCGGTATCGGAGATCCATGATGCAAAAGCGCCGCGTCGGCCCGTTCGAGGTTTCAGCAATCGGCCTCGGCTGCATGAGCCTGTCCCATGCCTATGGGCCGCCGCCGCCGCGCGAGCAGGCGGAACAGGTGCTTCTGGGCGCGCTCGATGCCGGCTACACCTTTCTCGACACGGCGGCCGTCTACGGTCTGGGCCACAACGAGCGACTGATCGGCGACGTTCTGAAGAGCAAGCGAAATTCGTTCGTGCTCGCATCGAAATGCGGCATGACGGACGGCGAGCAGCGCGATCTGAACGGTTCGCCGGATCGGCTCAAGAAGACCTGCGACGAGAGTCTGGCGCGTCTCGGGGTCGAGGTTATCGATCTCTATTACCTGCATCGCTGGGACAAGCGCGTGCCGATCGAAGAGAGCGTCGGTGCGCTAGCCGATCTCGTGAAACAGGGAAAGATCCGAAGCATCGGCCTGTCCGAGGTGTCGGCGCAAACGCTGCGCCGCGCGCATGCCGTGCATCCCATCGCCGCGCTGCAGACCGAGTATTCGCCCTGGACCCGCAATCCGGAAATCGCCGTCCTCGACGCGTGCCGCGAACTCGGCGTGGCCTTCGTGGCGTTCAGCCCCGTCGGGCGCGGCTTCCTGGCCGGCGGCGTGCGCAATACGGCGGATCTTCATCCGGGCGATTTCCGGACGGGAATGCCGCGCTTCCAGGGCGAGGCGTTCCAGGCCAATTTGAAGCTCCTTGACAGATTTTCGGCGCTGGCGAAGGAAGCGGATTGCACGCCGGCGCAACTGTGCCTCGCCTGGCTTCTGCGGAAGGATCCGATCATCGTTCCGATTCCGGGTACGACGCGGCCCGATCACATGTGCGAGAACGCGGGCGCGGCCGGCGTTTCGCTGAGCGCCGAAATCGTCGCCAAACTGGAGGCGGCCGTCAACGCGAACACCGTCAGCGGACCGCGATACGCGCCCGCCATGCAGGCCACGGTCGATACGGAAGGCTAGATGCTTGCGGCCGCCGCAGTTCGGGTGTAGCGCAAATCCGGGTTCAACCGGCTGACGCCATGCCAGACCTGCAAATCGATCCGTCCGCCGCACTGTTCGCATTCGACAACAGCTATGCGCGCCTGCCGGACCGGTTTTACGCGCGCCTTTCCCCAACTGCAGTTGCCGGGCCGCGATTGGTCAAGCTCAACATCGCGCTCGCGCGTGAGCTCGGTCTCGACGCGCAAGCGCTGGCGAGCGAAGTGGGCGTCGAGGTCCTCGCCGGAAATCGCGTTCCGCCGGGTGCGGAGCCGATCGCCATGGCCTATGCCGGCCACCAGTTCGGCAATTGGGTGCCGCAGCTCGGCGACGGGCGGGCGATACTTCTCGGCGAAGTTGTCGACACTGCCGGCGTAAGGCGTGACATCCAGTTGAAAGGTTCGGGACCGACGCCGTTCTCGCGCAACGGCGACGGCCGCGCAGGGCTCGGGCCGGTACTGCGCGAATACATCCTCAGCGAAGCGATGGCCGCGCTCGGTATACCGACGACGCGTTCCCTGGCGGCGGTGCTGACGGGCGAGCGCATCCGTCGTCCGGAGGGGCTCCTGCCCGGCGCGGTGCTTACACGCGTCGCGCGCAGTCATGTGCGCGTCGGAACGTTCGAGTTCTTCGCGAGCCGGAACGATTATGAGGGCCTGCGTCGCCTTGCCGACTATGTCGTCGACCGGCTTTATCCCGAGGCGCGCGCCGCCGTCAGCCCGTACCGCGCGCTGCTCGATTCGGTCATCGCGCGCACAGCGGGGCTTGTCGCGCGCTGGCAGCTGGTCGGCTTCATCCACGGCGTCATGAATACCGACAACATGGCGATCTCAGGTGAGACCATCGATTACGGCCCTTGCGCGTTCATGGATACGTTCCACCCCGCAACCGTGTTCAGTTCGATCGACAGCGGCGGACGCTACGCCTACGGCAACCAGCCGCGCATCGCGCACTGGAACCTCGTTCGGCTGGCGCAATCGCTTCTGCCGCTGCTCGGAGACGACGAGGAATCCGCGCTCGCATCCGCACGCGAAGCGGTCGACGCCTATCCCCCGGCGTTCGAAGCGGCGATCTTCGCCGGCCTGCGGCGCAAGCTCGGACTCCACGAAGAACGCGCAGGCGACATCGAGCTGGCGGGCGAACTTCTGGAGCGGATGGCGGCCGACAAGGTCGACTACACTTTGTTCTTTCGTAGACTTTGCGATTCGGCCGAAGCGGGCGCGGAGCCGTCGCTGCGCGCCCTTTTTGCCGAACCCGAGGCGTTCGATTCCTGGCTGCAGAAATGGCGGCGGCGTCTGGGCGAGGAGAAGATCGCGCCCGGCGAACGCGCAGAGGCGATGCACGCCACCAATCCGGCGTACATCGCGCGAAATCATCGTGTCGAGGCGGCGATCGCCGCGGCGCAGGAACAGGGCGACTTCGCACCCTTCGAAGAGCTGCTCGACGTGTTGTCGGCGCCGTTCGAGACGCGTCCCCAATATGCCGGCTACGAGAATCCGCCCACGCCCGATGAAGTCGTGCTGCAGACCTTCTGCGGCACCTAGGATTCCGCTCAGAGCGCGATCACGGGCCTGGGGCGCGTAGCGATCGAGACCAGCGCGAAGAACGCCACTGCAGCTAGACCCGCAAACGCGTCGGCGCCTAGCAGGCCGTTAGCGTGCCAACGCGCGTATGCCCAGCCGTCGACGAGCGTCATATAGGCGATCGGTACGTTGGAGAGTGACGCATAGAGATTGTACTTCGTCGCCGCCGCGCCGCGCCCGATCGCTTCCAGGACCACGGCGCTGAACGAGGCATAGTTGAATCCCTGGATGAAGGCATAGGCCAGCGTGAAGACCACGAACATCGATGTCGTCCGCGTCGCCGCGGCCATCGCCAGCGCCACAACGGCGAGAAAAACGCCGAACAGCGCGTAGGCGAATTTGCGGTCCATGCCGTCGCACAGATAACCGCCGACGACGCAGCCGACGGCTGAAACGAGCCCGCCGATGACGCCGTTGATGAGCGCCACGATGTCCGGCCCCGCATGCCAGTCGCCCGCGACAGCCGCCCACAATCCGGTCGCAGCACCGGAACCGATCGGCAGAAAGCAGATCAGCAGCGCCAGGAACCCGGCACGCGACCGCGCCGTATCCCACACGTCTCTCGCCAGATGGCGCAGCGTCTCGGCGTAGTGAAGCTTGCGGTGAGACTGGTCGGGTTCTGCGACGAACAGCAGACCGAGGCAGCAGGAAAGAAACACCGCCGCCATCGCGGCGCCGGGCAGCCAGTCGAACTGAAAGTGCTGTGCGATCCAGAGCGCCGCGCCGCCGCCTATTCCCTGGCCGCCGAGATTTCCGGCCTGATACCAGCCGCCCGCGCGACCTTTCTCGCTGTGATCCGTGGCGTGCGCCATCAGATTTTCGGCGGCCATCGCCAAAAAACTCACGGCGACGCTGTTTATGAAAACGAGCGTCGAGATAGCGGCGAGCGACGACGGACGCGCCGGAAAGAATCCGATCGCGGCGAGGCTCACGGAGGTGACGATTGCCGCTATGACGTACCAGAGCTTGCTGTTCAGCGTCGTGTCGACGACGGGAGCCCATAGCGCCTTCCAGGACTGGGGCAGGAGGCTGAGCGCGACCAGTCCGGCGACCGCCGCGACGCTTACGCCGGCATGCGACAATAGGTATGCCAGGGTGACGAGGACATAGCCGCTCGTGGCGCCGAACGGAACGCACAGTACGAGATAGACCGCGGGATGCGTGCTGGCGGGCTTTGCTTCGGCCAATGCGGGGTCCGGCGCTCTTCGTGGCCCGCCAGCCTAGCCGGTCGACACGGAAGTGCAAACGCACTTGCGACGCGCGCGCAGCATCATGTTTTCGGTTGCGCTCGGCGGCAAAAACGCTCTGACTAGCCGGAACGCCCTCCAGAGGCGAGACCGGGAGCGACAGGATGAGTACCGAAACGCCTTCTGCGGCGGCCGCAGTGCCCATTCCGCCGGGCCGCGTCGCGACTTTTGCGGCCGGCGCGCTGCCGGTGGGCGCCATCGTCACCACGCTCGGCGTCTATCTGACCAACTACTACGCCAGTCACATCGGTATCCCGCTCGCCGCAGTCGGCGTCACCTTCATGCTGGTGCGCATCCTGGACATTTCCGTCGATCCCTTGCTCGGGGTCGCGATGGACTGGACGCAGACTCCGATCGGCAAGTACCGGCCCTGGCTCGCGATGTCGTCGCCGATTTTGTTTCTCGCGGTCTGGATGGTTTATTTTCCCGACAAGGGCGTCGGCACGGGCTATTTGATCGGCTGGCTCCTCGTCATGTATCTCGGCTATTCGATGCTGACCTTGTCCCAGGCCGCCTGGGGCGCGGCGCTGGTCGCCGAATATCACCAGCGCAGCCGCGTGTATGGCTGGATACAGGCCGTCGGCGTCGTCGGCGCGGTCGGCGTCCTGCTCGTGCCGGTCCTCGCGGCGACGTTCTGGAAAAGTCTGCCGATCAGGGGCGTCCCGTTGATGGGATGCTTCATCTTCGCCTCGATCGTCGTTGGAGCTTTGACGACGGTCTTCTTCGCGCCCGAACCGGAAAAAGCCGTGCTCGCCAAGACCGAGCGTTTCGGCATCAAGGATTACCTCGCCCTGGTCGTTCGCCCGGAGATGCTGCGCATCATGTGCGCCGACATGTTCTGCACGCTCGGCCCAGCGATCACCGCACCGCTTTATCTCTTCTTCTTCGAGCAGGCGCGCGGCTACACGCTGGCGCAGGCGAACGTGCTGCTGCTGTTCTATATCGTGGCCGGGCTTTTCGCGCCGTCCTTTTGGGCGCTTGTCGCGCGCCGCTTCGGCAAACACCAGACCATCCGCATCGCGAGCGTCTGCTACGTCGTCGCGCAATCGACCCTGCTTGCGCTGCCGAGGGCGCATCTGTTCCCGATGATGGGCGCGATGTTCACGGTCGGGTTCGTCGCCAGCGCTTTCGGCTTCCTGGTGCGCGCGATGATCGCCGATGTGAGCGACGAGGTTCGCCTCGAAACGGGAAAGGACCGCACCGGTCTGCTCTATGCGCTCGTGACCAGCACGAACAAGATCGGAGGCACGCTCTCGGTCGGCGTCGCCTACGCGATCCTGCCGATGTTCGGGTTCAATCCGGCGGAAGGCGCGGCCAACACGCCGGACGCCATGTGGGGCTTGCAGGCCTGTTACCTGGCGCCGCCCGTGCTGTGCGTGCTGATCGGCGGTCTGGCCATGTGGGGCTACAAGCTCGACGAAAAACGTCATGCCGAGGTGCGCGTTGCGTTGAACGCGTCGGATGCGATTGCGGGCGCGCGGGATGCCCTGCAAAGCCTGACGGGAGAACCGCCGGAACCGGAACAGGGCGTGCTGAGCGCGGGCGAGTAACCAAGACCGGACCGTCTCGCCGTTCCTCGGCAAAATCGGAGCTAGCTTCCCCGCGGATTTCCGGCGTAGAGCCGACGGACCTGCGCGAGGTCGCGCGAATTTCGGTTGCGCCGGCGCAAAATCCCGTCTGAACTCCCATTCCGAGCGCCCGCGAGAGGCGCCTACAGGGAGAATTGCCGCATGGATATGCGTTCGCCTGCAGCGACAGGTCGCAAAAGGCTGCCCGCCCGCCTGCTGGCGCCCTTCGCCAGTGCGGCCATGCCGGTCGCGGCGCTGGGCATTCCGCTCACCGTCTACCTGCCGAACTATTATGCGAGCCATCTCGGACTTTCGCTCGCCGCGGTCGGCGCGGCCTTCAGCATCGTGCGGCTGATCGACATCATTTTCGATCCCCTAATCGGCGTCGCGATCAACGCGACGCGAACGCGCTTCGGCCGTTTCCGCCCGTGGATGGTCGCCGGCGGGCCGCTTCTGATGCTGGCCGCCTATATGATCTTCATGGCGGAACCTGGAATATCGACCGCCTACATGGTCGGCTGGCTGCTCGTCCTGTACGCCGGATTTTCGATGCTCACGCTCGGCCATTCGGCATGGGCCGCCGCGCTGGTTCCCGAATATCACCAGCGCTCGCTCGTTTATGGCTGGATGCAGGCGGTCGGCGTGATCGCCGTCGTCATCGTGCTGTCGCTGCAGCCGCTCATGTCGACGGTCTGGCACAAGTCGATCGCGCAAGGTGTGCAGGCAATGGGCTGGTTCATCATCGCCATCGCGCCCGCGACGATCCTGCTGTGCGCCTTCGTCGTCGGCGAGCCCAAACACAGCGAAAAGGCCGAGCGGGTCACGCTCCGCGACTATTGGATCATGTTCGCGCGCCCGTCTTTGCTGCGCATGCTGGGCGCCGACCTCGCTCTGGCTCTCGGCCCGGCGATCACCGCCGCGCTCTATCTCTTCTTCTTCACGCAGGCGCTCGGCTTCACGCGAACGCAGACGAACGTGCTCCTGCTCATCTACATCATGGCGGGCCTGTTCGGCGCTCCGACCTGGGCGATGGTCGCCAAGCGCCTCGGCAAGCATCAGACCGTCATGCTGGGTTGCGTGCTCTACGGTTTTGCACAGGCAATCGTGTTCGTCATGCCCCACGGCAACATGACGCTGATGGTGCCCGGCATGTTCTTTGCCGGCTTCGTCGTGAGCTGTTTCACTTTTCTGATCCGGGCGATGGTCGCCGACATCAGCGACGAGGTGCGGCTCGATATCGGCAAGGACCGCTCGGCTCTGCTCTACGGCCTGATCACGAGCACGTCGAAGGTCGGCTCGACCCTGTCGGTCGGCATCACCTACGGCATCCTCGCCGCGTTCGGATTCCAGGCCAAGGAAGGCGTGACGAACAGCGGCGTCGCGCTCGACGCGCTGGTGGCCTGCTACGTCGTCGTTCCCGTGCTCACCATGTTCGTCGGCGCGGCGGCCCTGTGGGGCTACCGGCTGGACCAGAACAGCCATGACGGCATCCGCGAGCAACTCGCGACGCGCGACGCCATCGCCGGCGCCGAGGGCGTGATCGAGAGTCTGACGGGCTCCGAACCCCCGCTCGGCGCCTCGCCCGCCCTGCAGGTGACGGCGGGCGACTGACGTCTAGGCGCGCTTCGGGCGGTACGCGTCCATCAGCACCCGCGAGGCTTCCTCGCTGATGCGATCGAAGTCGTATTCCGGCGTCAGCTTGCCTGCGAGCTTGAGCACGATCGCTCCGTGGAGCACGGCCCAGAACACATGGCCGATCAGCCCGGCGTCGCCTTCGAACTTGTCCGCATCGATCATCAGCTGGACGTAGTCCGTCATCGTCGCCCGCGCTCTCGCATTCGCCTTGACGAGATCCGGATAGAGGTTCTCGTCCGGCTGCGTGAGATCGAACATCAGCTTGTATGCGGCCGGCTCGCCGAAGGCGAAGGCGACATATGCGCGATACACGGCCCCCGGTTGCTCGGCTTCGACCGTCAGCGCACCTTCCAGCGCCTCCGCGAAGCGATTGAACGCCCGGGCGCGTACGGCCGCCAGGATGTCTTCTTTGTCTTTGAAATAACGATACGGCGTCATGGCGCTGACGCCGAGCTCGGCGGCGAGCTCGCGCATGGTGAAGCCTTCCGGCCCGCGCGTATCGAACATGCGTGTTGCGGCTACACAGAGCCGTTCACGGAAATCAGCTACGTCTGACTGACTGAGGATACGAGGCATCTTTGGTCCCTGCTAAATACTGGCTTTGCCAAACGCAGAACGTTTATGCGATACATTTACGAGGTATAACTTCACGCTTTCGAGAGGTGTCATCGTGAACGCTCCTGCTAGGATCAATCCCTACCTCTCTGGCAACTTCGGTCCGATCACCAGTGAGGACGACGTACAAGACTTACGAGTAACCGGAGAAATTCCCCGCGAACTGAACGGGACGTTTTACAGAAACGGACCCAACCCCCAATTTCCGCCGCGCGATCCGAACCACCACTGGTTTGCCGGCGACGGGATGCTGCACGCATTCATTCTGTCGAACGGACGCGTCAGTTACAAAAATCGTTACGTACGTACGCCGAAATGGTCACTGGAGAACGAGGCAGGCAAAGCTTTGTTCGGAACATTTGGCAATCCGATGACAACCGACCCATCTGCGCTCGGAAAAGACAGCGGCGTCGCTAACACAAATGTGATCTGGCACGCAGGAAAATTACTCGCTCTCGAAGAGGGTCATCAGCCGTTTGAAGTTGACCCGGCGACATTGGAGCCACGCGGCTACATCGACTACGCAGGCGACGCCCATCGCTTCACGGCGCATCCCAAGATCGACCCCAAAACGGGTGAGTTGGTTTTCTTCGGGTACGGCATCGGACAAATGCCGTTGTCGGCCGGCATGGCTTACGGCGTTGCTGACAAGACCGGCAAAGTCACGCGGCTCGACATGTTCGAAGCGCCATATTCGAGCATGGTTCACGACTTTCTCGTAACGCAGAACTATGCGCTGTTTCCGATCCTTCCGCTGTCCGGAAGTCTGCAACGCGCCATGAACGGCAAGCCGCCTTTCGGATGGGAACCCGAATTGGGCAGCCATGTCGGCGTGCTGGCGCGCAGCGCGGGCATCGAGACGATCCGCTGGTTCCACACCGATCCCTGCTACGTCTTCCATCCGATGAACGCTTGGGAGGAAGGCAGTAAGATCATCGCCGACGTGATGCAGTACGCGAACGCGCCTCTATTTCCGAATGCGGACGGCTCGCCCGGCAAACCATCATCGGCCAAGCTCGTGCGCTGGACGCTCGATCTCGCGGACAACAGTAACGTCATCAAGCAAACGCCTTTGGACGATCTGGCCGGAGAATTCCCGCGCTTCGATGAGCGCAGGGCCGGTCTCGCCTATCGCCACGGCTACTTCGCTGCGGACACGCGCGACACGGGCAAGGTCATGTTCGACGGCATCGCTCACTTCGACGCCCAAACCGGAAACAGCGTCGTATTCAAGTTGCCGGAGGGCGACGTTCCCGGTGAGCCTATCTTCGTTCCGCGCCGGCACGATGCCGGCGAGGGCGATGGCTGGCTGCTCGCGCTGGTGTACCGCGGTTCGCAGGATCGCAGCGATCTGCTCGTGTTCGATGCGGGCGACGTGGCCAAAGGACCGATCGGCGTCGCGCACGTGCCACGCCGCGTGCCCTACGGCTTCCACGGCAATTGGCGTCCGGCGTAAGTCGACTGGCGCCACTCAACCGGTCGGCACGGCAAAGTCGCCATTTCGACCGCATGCGGTTTGCGCCATAGTCGCGTCATGAAGCGACTCCTACTCTTCGCACTCGCAGCATGGCTTCCGGCGGCGGCCGAAGCGCAATCGCCGTCCGTCTGGCTCCAGCTTTCGCCGGGCAGCGGCGCAGAATTGCGCGCCGTCGTTCCCGGTGCGTGTCCGACCGTGACATGGGACTCTTCCGGCGCGGCGACCCCGATGCTCGAGCGTGCGGCGGCGGACGCCAACTTCCCGCGGATGTGCAGCCTCGCGATCCCCGCCGGCGTCCAAACCGTCCACGTGTCCATGCCGGACGGGACGACGGAGAACCTGGCGGCGCCCGTCCAGAATCCGCAGCGGATACTAATCCTCGGCGACACCGGTTGCCGGATCAAAGGCGACTACCTGCAGGCCTGCAACGATCCTGTCGCCTGGCCGTTCGCCGGGCTCGCCAAGGCGGCGGCAAGTCTGAAGCCGGATCTCGTCATTCATCTGGGCGACTACCTTTATCGGGAATCGCCGTGCCCGGAGGGCAATGCCGGCTGCGCGGGTTCGCCCTGGGGCGACAATTGGGCGAGCTGGAACGCGGATCTCTTCACGCCGGCGGCGCCGCTTCTTGCCGCTGCTCCCTGGCTGATCGTCCGCGGCAACCATGAGGATTGTTCCCGCAGCGGCTCCGGCTTTCTGCGCTTGTTGGGACCCGGCGCTTTCGATCCCAAGGCGGCCTGCGCCGACCACTTGCCGCCCTATGCAGTGTCGCTGGGCGAGCAGGCCATCGCGGTGATGGACAGTGCGAGCGCCTCCGACACCAGCGTCGACGACAAGTCGGTTGCCGTCTATCGCGCCGATTTCGACGCCGTGAAGGCGATCGCCAGTGCCGCGTCCGGGCATCCACTCTGGCTCGTGGGCCACCGCCCGATCTGGGCGGCGATCAGCGGTCCGCTCGGGATCCCCATCGGCGGAAACGCGACAATGATCGCCGCCTCCGGCGGCCTCAGCGCGTTTTCGGGCGTCTCGCTGATGCTGTCGGGACATATCCATACCTTCGAAGCCATCAACTATGACGCCAAGATTCCGCCGCAGATCGTGGCCGGCCACGGCGGCGACAATCTCGATCCGACGCCGGCGAACCTGCGCGGAGCGATCTTCCAGGGCCATTCGGGCGTCAGCGTGAAGGACGGACTGTCGGTCGGGGGCTTCGGCTTCCTGATGATGACTCGCAATGCCGGAACCGGGGGCTGGACGATCCAGCTCTACGACTCGGTCGGTACGCCCGAGCGTCAATGCACCTTCGCAGCTGGCCGCGTTTCCTGTCCGCCGACGAAGTAGCGCCGAAATAATTTTTGCGGCGGGCGCAATTTGCGCGCGTTTGTCAACATCCCGCCTTTATCCGCGTCAAATCTGGGCTGCATGAATTGCTGCGTGCTGGACGCGGCGATAGGCTCCTAGGGCGCTACGGTGGGGGAAATCGGTGGGCGGAAACAATCGGCTTTTTCTGATGGTCGGCGGCGGCGCGCTCGCCGTCATCGCCGTCATTGTCGCGGTCCTA
>Ga0335070_10005870_pt1 | contig 14474 bp, 8 predicted proteins | sample Lox_Sample_13_FD_206722 | JGI IMG/M metagenome (GOLD analysis project Ga0335070, IMG submission 206722) | Soil microbial communities from Loxahatchee National Wildlife Refuge, Florida, United States - Lox_Sample_1.3 | ecosystem: Environmental > Terrestrial > Soil > Wetlands | place: USA: Florida... | reverse complement strand
CCGGCGGACCAGCCGGCGAGGGCCGCGAGGCGCCCGCGCCCGGTGCGGGCGAGGAGTGCGGCCCCTGCCGCCACCAGCAGCCAGAGGGGGACGGCGAACTCCCAACCCACGAACGAGCCGAGGAGCCAGTCGCGCGCGGCGTCCGACACCCTGGCGGCGGGCAGGTGCAGCGCGTTCTCGACGGTCGCGATGTAGTGGAGGTGGCCGGTGGTCGCCCGCCACCACCGGGCGGGCCCCGTGACGACGATCGCAGGTATCCAGCACGCCGCGGCGGTGGCGATCCCCGCGAGTGCGCCGAGCGCCATGCTTCCCCACCGCTGCTGCCTCAGCGCCGCCGCCAACGCCCAGAGCAGTGCCGGGATGAGCACCGCGCCGGTCTGCGGCCTGATCCCGAGCACCAGCCCGCACGCTGCACCCGCGAGCGGCAGCAGCGACGGGCGCTCCCGCGCCGCGAGGAGGGCGGCGACGGAGCCAGCGGCGACCGCCATCCCGGAGACGTCCGAGATGCCGACCGCGGCGCTGTAGAGGAACTCGGGCGTGCACGCGACGATCGCCGCGGCCGCGAGCGCGGCGGGCGGCGGCGCCCCGAGGCGGCGCGCGATCGTCCACGTCGCCGCCAGGGCGCCGAGCGCGGCGAGTATCCCCACGACCTGGAGCGCCGCGAGCGGGTCGCCGACCGCGAAGCGGACGGCCTTCGCGGCGCCGATGTAGGCGGGGAACCCGGGCGGCTGCGGCGCGTGGACGGCGACGTCGTACTTGACCACGCCCCGGAGGGCGAGCACCTCGTCCCACTCGAGCGGGGTCGCCGGGCGCGTCAGCCACAGCAGCAACCCGTACGCGGCGAGCGCCGCCAGCGGCCACCTGCCGGCCGCGGCGAACGCGCGCCACCGGCCCGTCCCGGCCGCTGCCGGAGAGCGGCCGCTCACGCCACGGCTCCCGTGTCTCGGTGCCCGTCCGCCACACGGCCGTCGCAACGACCGCGGCGTGTGTCGGTGCGCTCGAGCACGATCACGGCGAACATCGCGAGGCGGCGCTCGAAGGGAGGCAGCGACCGCTCGACCCGGCGCCAGAGTGGGTAGCTCCAACCCGGCAACAGGGCGACGGCCGTGAACCCGCCCGAGAACAGGTAGCTGAGCGGCATCAGCGGACGGATCGACCTGATCCGGAGGGCGGGGAACTCGGTCTCGAACCTGGCGCGGTCGCGCTCGAACACGATCCACGGCAGCGCCCCATTGGCGGTCGAGAGGGGGTGGGAGCCGGGCAGCTCCCACGACGCTGCGTCGGGGTCGAACGCCTCGTGGTGGAAGCGCGTGTAGACGAAGCGGGACCACGGCGTGAGCCACGGCTCGACCGTCGCAACGACCCCTCCGGGCCGCAGCGCCCGCTCCGCCTCGGACAGGAACGACCTCGCGCTCCGAAGATGGTGGAGGACGTTGGTCATGAGCAGCGCCCGGAGCGTGGCATCGCGGAACGGGAGGGCGCACCCGTCCAGCAGGGCGCGCACCCGCGAGACCGGCATGATCTCCGACGTGACCGCGCCGGTCACGACCTCCGCGAGGAACCCGGCGCCGGAACCGAGCTCGACGACCTCCCCCTCACCCAGCGGGAGCTCGGCCACCAGGCGCCGGTACCACTCGCCGTACACCTGCCGGAGGAACTTGCGGGCGCGGATGATCTCGCGGCGCCTGAGGGTGGTCCGGGGGTCGTCGAGGTCGAACGACCGCGTCGCGGGGTGGTCGAGGAGGCGCGCGCGGGCCATCACACGAACTTCACCCGCCCCGCGGCGAACGCCACCATCCGGAGCAGCAGCCAGCCGTGGCGCCAGCGCTGGATGTTGGTGGAGCCGTACGTTCGCTCACGGTACCGCACCGGGAGCTCCGCGATCTTGAGGTTGAGCCGCGCCGCCCCGAAGAGCAGGTCGAAGTCGCCGAACGGGTCGAACTCCCCGAAGTACGCGCGACCGGCGGCGATCGCCCGATAGTCCTTCCTCCACAACGCCTTCGTTCCGCAGAGAGTGTCCTTGACCGGCTGGCCGAGCAGCCAGGAGAACGCCACCGAGAAGAACTTGTTCCCGAGCAGGTTCGCGAACCGCATCGCCTGCCTCTCCATCGGGTACACGAGCCGGACGCCGTTGATCAGCTCGCCCTTCCCTTCGGCGAGAGCGCGGAAGAAGCGTGGCAGGTCCTCGGGCGGCACGGTCAGGTCCGCGTCGAGGATCATCAGCGCCTCGCCGCTCGCCTCCTGGAAACCGAGCCGCACCGCGTCGCCCTTCCCCGTGCCCGCCTGGCGGAGGAGGCGGCACCGTCGCCGGGGGTCTGCGGCGATCTCGCGCTCGATCGCGCCGTACGTGTCGTCCGAGGAACCCCCTTCGACGAACACGATCTCGGTCCCGCCGCCCATCTCGGGCGTCCGCTCGACGATCGCCCTCACGTTCCCGGCCTCGTTCCGGGCCGGAACGACCACCGACACGCGCGGCTCCCCTGCCGGGCTCCCGGAGCCGGGCGCGAGCCGGGCGACGAAGAAGTTCGCGAGCGCGAGCGTCCGGAACGGCCACAGCCGCACCAGGTACCGGTTGCAGAGCGCACCGACGAGCGGCGTGCGGAGAGGCCACAGCACCTCGCTCCACTGCCGGACGACGTCGAACCCCGTGAGGCGGAGCAGGTTCGACACGTCGGCGCGCGTGAGCCAGTTCTGCGGGAGGTTGGGCTTCGTCAGGCGCACCCTCGCGGCCAGCGAGAGAGGCGCCTCCCAGAGGGTGTTGTAGGAGTTGACGACGATCCTGGTGTGCCGCCCAGCGAACCGGCGGACCTGCTCGAGGACGCCCTGCACGTCCCACACGTCGTTCACGAGGTCTGAGAGGACGATGGCGTCGAACTCTCCGTCGAGGTCCGAGAGATCGTGGGCGTCGGCCCGGACGAAGTGCAGCTCCGGGTGCCGCGCGGCGGCCCGGCCGAGCATCTCCCCGGAGAAGTCGATGCCGACGCCGAACGCGGGCCTGAGCGCCGCCAGGAGGTCGCCGTCGCCGCACCCGAGCTCGACGACCCGGCGCCCCTCCGGGATCACGCTCCGGTACACGCGCGCCAGGCGCTCGTGGTACCCGGCGCCGAGCCCCTGCCAGCGATCGAGCGACCTCGCCACGCCGTCCCAGTGCGCGATCCTCGCGCGGGCGTACGCGTCGGCGGCAGGGTCGCGGCGGGCGCCTGCGGATAGCCCGGCGTTCCGGGGGACGTCGTCGTGGCCCGGAGCCGGCTCCGGCCGCGGCGCGGGCGGGACGAGAGACCGCGACCGCCCGCTCCCGCCTTCCCCGTCCGTGCTCACGCCACCGCCTCCTCTCCGACGACCGCCTTGGGCGGCGTCGCGCCGATGCCGGCGATCGGTTTCAAGGGACGACAGTTTATACGAGCGCGCCCCGGCGGTCCGTCGCGGTGGCGTAGAATCCGCTCGCCGCCAGACGTGCCGCCGCTCCCCTCGACGGGCGCGCGACCGGACGCCCGGCTGCGCGTGCGGGGAGGCATAGACGGACTCCGGCAGCATCCGGAAGGTTCGGCAGCTCGTGACCGGCGCGGTCGCCCGGGGCGGATCGCCGCTGCTCGTGACACTGGTCGCGCTCCTCGCGTGGGCCCTGCTCATCCTCGTCGTGACGCGGGCGCGGTACAGCTCCGACACTCGGGCTCTGATCGTGGTCGGCGCCCGGAAGCAGCTCCCGCCAGCGTTCGCGACGATCCCGACCGCGAGCCCGTGGGGGTACGACGGGCAGATGTACGCCGCTCTCGCCACCGACCCGTTCCTGAGACAGCTGGACACCCCGCACTACCTGGACACCCCGTGGTACCGCGCGACGCGGGTCGGCGTGCCGGCGCTCGCGTGGCTCGCGGCGCTGGGGAACCCGTCGGCCGCCGTCGTCTGCTACCAGCTCCTGTGCTGGGGGCTGGCGATCGCCGCGGTCTACGTGCTGGCCCGCTGGCTCAGGGAGGAGGGACGCTCTCCTTGGTGGGCGCTCCTCGCCGCCGGCAGCGGCGGAGTCGCGGCGGCGATCCTCAGGAGCACGCCCGACGGAGCAGCGCTCTTCTTCATCGTCGCGGCCCTCTGGTTGCACTCGCGCGGGCGGTGGCTGGCCGCTCTCGCGCTCGCCGCCGTCGCCGTGCTCACGCGCGAGACGTCGCTCCTCGCCGCTCTCGCGATCGCGGCCGACGAGGTCCGCCGACGGAGCGTCGGGAGGGCCGTCGCATTCGCGGCTGTCCCCGCCGCCGCCGGCGTCGCATGGCAGCTCCACCTGAGGCACCTCTTTGGTACCGCGTTCGACACCGGTACCCGGAACTTCGCCGTGCCGTTTGCCTGGCTGCCTCACAAGCTCGCCGTCGTGTTCCTCGGCGATCACGTCCAGCGGGTCGAGCTCGTCGGCACTCTCGCCATCCTCGCCTCGGCGTGCGCGCTGCTCGTAGTCGCGTCCCGCCCCGCGGCTCTCGACGCGCCCGCCCTCACGTTCGGCACGTTCGCCCTCCTCGGGCTGTTCCTCGCCTACTCGGTGTACAGCGAGGCGTGGGCGTACGCCCGCGCGCTGATCGTGCTCCCCGCCCTCGCCGTGCTCGTCGCCGGCAGGGAGCCCATACGCTGGCGCCGGCACCTCGTCACCTCCGTGGCCGTGCTGTACTTCGTGGTCGGCGCGGGGTTGGCGGCCGGCGAGGTGCGCGACGCTCTCCACGGCCGTGGCATCGTCCGGGCGATGGCGGAGGGCACGCCGGTGCCCCTCCCCTCGGCGAGCGCCCGGTCGGGGATCGTCTCGAGGCCCGCCGGCGTCGCCTCACAGCCTCCACTCTGGGTCCTCCCCGTCGCCAACGTGAAGGGGCGGGCGGGCGCGGTGTGGCAGACCCGGCTCGTGCTCGAGAACCCCCGGACCACGGGAGTCCGGGCGACGCTCGAGCTCCACCTCACCACGATGGGCCGCGCCGACGCCGAGAGCCGGACCGTGGTCGTGGGGCCGCGCGGACACGTGGAGTGGCGGAACGTCGTCGGCGAGCTGTTCGGGCGGAGCGGCTCCGGCGCGATCCGGGTGATCGCCGACGGGGGGCGCGTGTCGGCGCGCAGTCTGACGGCGAACGTCACCGCCGCGGGACCCGGCGGCGACCTCCTCCCCGCTCTCACCGAGGCGAACATCGTCCATCGGGATGAGCTCGTGCGCTTCGAGGAGCTGGCCCACGATCCCGACCGCGGCGCGGAGGTGAGGACCAACATCGGGGTGTTCAACCTGGGGGAGACCCCGATCAAGGTCCGGATCGAGGCGTTCGACTCGACCTACAACCGGCTCGGAACGTTCGAGGGGCTGCTCGGCTCGTACAGATTCACGCAGGTGGACGATCTGTTCGCGCGGTTCGGCGCTCCGCGGCTCGACGGCGCGTCCGCGCAGGTGTCCGCCCCGAGCCGCGGGGGCTCGTTCCTCGCCTATGCGTCGGTGATCCGCGGGCCGAGCTCCCCCGCCGTCTACCTCTACCCCAAGCCGGTCCCCGCGGGACACCCGGGACGCTAGCGCTCCGTCAACGCTGCTCCGGGTAGAGGAGGAACTCGGCTCGCGAGGCGCGGAACGCCTCGCAGTAGGCACGCCACCCGTCCAGCATCGGCGCCTCCGGACCACGTCCTTCGATCACTTCGCGGGCGGCGGACGACCCGGTGAGCAGGTCGATCGCCGGCACCCCGGAGACGAACTCGTACGCCTCCCGCCGCCATGCGAACTCGCCGGCGTGAAGCGCCCGCACGGCCGCGAGCAGGCGGATGCCGATCTCGAGCGGCCGCATCGCTCGACGATCGGTCACGTGCCACTCGACACCGCTGCACACGGCGCCCGCGTGCTTTCCGAACTCGGGACGGAACCGGGTCGGCCGGAAGCGCGCGCCGGGGAGTTCCATCCCGTCGAGCCGCGCCGCGACCGCGTCGGAGTCCAGCCACGGGGCGCCGACGAGCTGGAACGGTCTCGTCGTGCCCCGCCCCTCGGAGAGGTTGGTCGCCTCGACGAGGCACGCGCCCGGGTAGACGGCGGCCGTGGTGAGCGACGGCATGTTGGGCGAGGGCGCGACCCACGGGAGCGCGGTGTCGTCCCACCACTGGTCCCTGCGCCAGCCCTCGCACGTGACGACGGAGAGCGCCAACGCCGGGTGGCGAGAGGAGCGCAGCAGGAGCGCGAGCTCGCCGAGCGTCATGCCGTGGCGCACGGGAACCGGCACCTCGGACACGAACGAGCGGCACCCCTGCTCCACCGGCCCGCCCTCGATCGCGAGGCCGCCGACCGGGTTGGGTCGGTCGCAGACGATCACCTCGACGCCGGATCGCTCGCACGCCGCCATCGCGTGCGCCATCGTCGCCGCGAACGTGTAGTACCGGCACCCGATGTCGGGCAGATCGACGACCAGAGCGTCGAGCCCGGCGACGTGCTCCGCTTGGGGCGTGAGGGTCGCCGGCGTCGAGCCGTAGAGCGACTCGACCGGGACGCCCAGCTCCGGCTCCCTTTCCTCGCCGACAGTCTCCATGTCCTGCGCCACGCCCCACAGCCCGTGCTCCGGCGCGAAGATCCGCACGACCTCGGCGCCTGCTCGGGCCAGCGCCCGCCACCCCGACTCGAGGTCGGCCGTGGCCGACGCCTGGTTCGCGAGCACGGCGATCCGGCGGCCCTTCACGAGGGCGGGATCCTCGACGACCCGATCGAGGCCGAGGCGGACGCGCGGCGCGGCCATCGACGGCGAGTATACCGACGGCCGCAGAGGCGGGGGTCAGGGTCAGGGGTCCGACCGGAGTGAGACAAGCAAGCCCGTGGCGCCGTGGGTGCAGCCGCGTCGGCGGTGAGGCCGTAGATCGTGGGTCGTGGATCGTGGGTCGCGGATCACAGAGACGAGGCGAGCAGGCCCGCCGCGAAACCCGTGTAGCTGCGCTGGCGCCGTTGGGCCTATGGCAAGGCGCGCGAGTCGGGGCGCGCCGGAGTGTAGCCGGAGGCTACATGAGGACGCGGACCGGCGAGCGCAACGCAGCCAGAGGTCCGACGCCGCCAGCGCTCGGGCAGCACGGCCGCCGCCCGAGCGGCCGCGTCGCGAAGCGCGTGCAGCCGGGCTGCTGCCGCAGGCCCACAGTGGATGCCGCGTAGGCCGCGCCGCCGAGAGTGGGCCGGATGCAAGGCCGACGAGGCGGGAGGAGCGGAGCGTAGCCGGAGGCTACGTGAGCATCCGAGCCGCCGAGTGCAACGCAGCCAGAGGTCCGACGCCGCAGACGGTCCGCTATCGGCGGCGCCCCTTCCTAGATGCGCATGCGGATGGGGAGGACCACCGTCTGCAACCCCGCAAACTGCAGCCGCCTCTGGATCGCGTACGCCGTGTCGTTGTGGAGGAACTTGTACGACACCCGCTCGTGCGCGAAGATCAGCTTGCCCAGGAAGAAGACCACACGCGGGTACTGCTTGCCGAGCTCGAGGCAAAGATGCTCGGCCTCCTCGACCACGTCGGTCGCGATCCGGTACCTGTACTCGGCGTTGATTCCCAGGCGCCGCGCGAGATTGACGTAGCGTTGGAGGTGCGATTCGGTATTGGCCGAGAGCGCCTCGAGCTGGCTCTTGCCCTTGAACGCGCCCGAATCCACCGTGCCCACCGAGATGAAGATCACGTTCTTGAACGTCCCGGGGAACAGGCGCTGCACGGACAGGAGCGAATGCACGCCCAACCCGCCGTACCCCGAGACGAGGAGCGCTGCCACCGGCTGACGCGGGTCCGCCTTGGCGCTTCCGGCCGGCCCCGCGGCGTCGGGGAGCTGGTCGAACACCGCGTCGAGCTGCGCGATCTCGGCGCGCACCGCCGAGTAGTGCCGCTTCACCAGGAGGCACAGGACGATGAACGACGACGTGATGAAGAGGGTGAGCCAACCACCCTCGAGGAACTTCTCGTAGATGATCACCGCGAGGATGGCGACGCAGAGAGCGAAGCCGGCCGACTGGACGGCGAAGTTGCGGCGCCACGCCCTCTCCGTCTTTCGGTGCGTGAACCAGAAGCGCGACATCCCGGCCGTGGTCAGCGTGAACGTCACGAACACGTTGATCGAGTAGAGGACGACCAGGAACGAGACGTTGCCCTTCGTGTAGAACATCAGAAGCGCGGCCGCGGCGCCCATCACGACAATCCCGTTCTGGCTCACAAGGCGCTCGGACAGGTTCGCGAACCGGTGCGGGATCCACGAGTCCATCGCCATGTTGGCGAGCACGCGCGGGCCGTCGATGAACCCCGTCTGCGCCGCCACGAACAGGAGCGCTCCCTCCGAGAGGAGCGTGAGCACCACGAGCCAAGCGCCGACGTGCCAGCCCCCGAGCGTCCACGACGCGAACACCCGCTCGAGGAGCACCGCGTTCATCGTCTTCCCCTCGACCGGCGCCGCCTGCCAGAGGAGGTAGCAGAAGATGATCCCGCCGGCGGTGAAGATGAGCGAAAGCGCCATGTACGCCATCGTCCGCTTGGCCGTCGCCACGCGCGGCTCCTTGAGGATCTGCACACCGTTGGAGACCGCCTCGATTCCCGTATACGTGCCGGCGCCGAGCGAGTACGAGCGCAGGAACAGGAGCAGAACGGCCACGAACCCCATCTTTCCGATGTCGGCATGGAGGCTCTCGTGCGTCTGGCGGAGCACCTGCGGCAGCGCGGAGACGTGGGCAAGGATTCCGTAAAGCACCAGCGTGAGGTGCGTGAGGACGAACACCATGAAGATCGGCAGGAGGACCTTGATCGACTCCTTGATCCCGCGCAGGTTGAGCACGAGCAACGCGACCAGTACCGCGACGTCGATCGGTACCTTGTGCGTCTGCCAGGCGATCGGCAGGAACGAGAGGATCGCCTCCACGCCGGAGCAGATCGACACGGTGATCGTGAGGACGTAGTCGACGACGAGCGCCGATCCCGACACCACGCCGGCGACCGGACCGAGGAGCTGGCTCGCGACGACGTACCCGCCGCCGCCGGACGGAAAGTGCTCGACCACGAGCGTGTAGCAGAACGAGATCACGCCGACGGTGATCGCGACCATGACGGCGAGGTAGAAGGCGAGGTACTCGTGGCCCGGCAACGCGCGGAACGCCTCGTCCGGCCCGTACGACGACGACGACAGGCCGTCCGCGCCGAGGCCGACCCAGGCGAGGAATGCCATCAGCGAGAGCTTGTGGAAGACGTTCGGGTCGCGCAGGTCGCGTGGCTTGCCGATGATGGCGCGCCGGACGCCCTCGACGACGCTCGTCGTGTGGACCGGCTCGTCCGGCGTCGTTGTGGGAGGGCCCGGCGACTCAGGCTGCATCACGTGATCCTACCTCAAACCAGTTGAGAGTGAAGGGTTAAGCGTGGAGGGCCGAGAAGGCCGACATGGGGGCCGATCCGCGATCCGTTCTTCCGACTCTTCACTCTGATTTCTTCGATCGCGCGGACCTACACCATGCGGAGCAGGTGACCCATCTTGTGCTTCTTGGCCTCGAGGTACTTGCGGGTGTGCTCCGTGGGCGGCACCTCGAGCGGCACGCGCTCGACGATCTCCAACCCGTACCCTTCGAGCGCCACGTACTTCGACGGGTTGTTCGTCATCAGACGCATGCGGCGGACGCCGAGGTCCCGCAGGATCTGGGCCCCGACACCGTAGTCGCGCTGGTCGGGCGGGAACCCCAGCTTCTGGTTCGCCTCCACCGTGTCGGCGCCCCCGTCCTGGAGCTCGTACGCGCGCAGCTTGTTGGCGAGCCCGATTCCGCGACCTTCCTGGAGCAGGTAGAGCAGCACCCCCCGGTGCGCGGCCGCGATCCGCTCGAGCGCGGTCTCGAGCTGCGCGCCGCAGTCGCACCGCGCCGAGGCGAACACGTCTCCGGTGAGGCACTGCGAGTGCACGCGCACCAGGACGGGCTCGTCGCCCTCGATGTCGCCCATCACGAGCGCGACGTGCTCCTCTCCTGTGGCCGGCGCCCGGTAGGCGTGGACGCGAAACGCACCGTAGCGGGTGGGCAGGAGCGGTGCCGCCACCCGCTCCACGATTCTCTCGTGGCGCATCCGGTACGCGATCAGATCACGTACGGTGACGACCTTGAGCGAGTGTTCTCTCGCAAGCTCGAGCAGGCGCGGGAGGCGGGCCATCGACCCGTCCTTGTCCATGATCTCGCAGATCGCCGCACCCGGGTACAGGCCGGCGAGGCGCGCGAGGTCGACCGACGCCTCGGTGTGGCCGGCGCGCTTGAGGACACCGCCGTTGCGTGCCCGCAGCGGGAACGTGTGACCCGGACGGAGGAGGTCGTGCGGCTTGGTGGCCGGGTCGATCACCGCCTGGATCGTGGCCGCGCGGTCGGCGGCCGAGATCCCCGTGCTCACGCGCCCGCGCGCCTCGACAGACACGCAGAACGCGGTCTGATGCGGCGAGGTGTTGTGCTCGACCATCGGCGGCAGCTGGAGCTCGTCGCACCTCTGCTCGGTGAGAGCGAGGCATATCAGCCCGCGCGCGTGGGTGGCCATGAAGTTGACCGCGTCCGCGGTCACCTTCTCCGCCGCCACCGCGAGGTCGCCCTCGTTCTCGCGGTCCTCGTCGTCCACGATGACGACGAAGCGGCCGCGGCGGAACTCCGCCGCGGCCTCCTCGATCGGTGCGAACTTGTCGGTCGTCACGTCCGCCATCTTACTTCGGCGGCGCGGCCGGAGCCGGCGCCGCAGGTTTCGACTCCTCCTTCACCACCGTGAACGGGATCTTGGCCGTGCTGCTCACGCCGCTCTTGGCGTCCTTGAACGTGACCTCGAGCTCGAACTCGGTGCCGCGGCGGAAGGTGGCCAGCGGCAGCCCCTGCCCGAACACCCAGAGGTCGCCGGTGACCTTGACGCCCTCCACCGGCTGGAAGTCCTGCTTGTCCTGGTCCTTGCCGCCCGAACGGAGGACGATCCGGAGCTGGACGTCGGGCTTCCCCTGCTCGTCGAGCGTGGGACGGACCACGTAGGCCGCGTACGTGATGTTCTCGTCGGAGCGGTAGAGGTTCCCCACGCGCGGGATGAGGTGCATCCCGCCGAGGTGGAACGCGTCGCCCAGGCGCGCCTGGGGAGTGGCCTGGCGCGTGTCCGCGCCCCAGTAGATCGGGGAGACGTACGGACCGTCCACCGGCCCGGCCTCGTTCTTGGCGTCGACGGTGGTCACCGCGATCGGGCCCGAGTCGTTGGAGAGTGCCAGGTCCACCTTCCAGGAGCCCGGGTCGGCCGGCAGCGAGAACTCGTACGCCCGCGCGCCGGGGACGCTGACCGCGGCCACCGGCGAGACGAAGCTGCCGACCACCTCGCCTCCCTCGGCCTTCCGGATGCGCCCCACCGCCTGGGTCGCCGGCGGCACCGAGTCGGGAAGCTGCAGCCACACCCAAATCGGGTGAGAGCTCTCGCTCCGCACCCCCGAGGCCGTCAACACGGCGGCGCCCTTCTCGGGCCAGGGACGCGGCTGGACGTCGAACACCGCCTGCTGTGCGGTCGTCGCCGCCTTCGTCCCCGGCAGCAGGCCGACGCGCGGCACCTCGGTGAGCTTCGGGTTCTTGACCAGCTCGTCAACACGCGCGGTGAGGAGCTTGAGCGCCTGTTTGTTCCGGACGTCCGTCCGGTCCAGGACGAAGTCGCCGGCTCCCTGGCGCGTCTCCGTGAAGACGAAGTACGTGGCGTCGCTCTTCTTGGCCGGCGGCTTCCCGTCCTTGGTGTACATCCAGAGCTGCGTCGCGCCGCGCTCGATGAACGACGGCCGGTTCCCCTCCTCTTCCTCGGCGCCCGGCGGGAGCGTCTTCACGCCGAACGGCTTGCCCATGAGGATCAGAACCCTGCCGCGGTCCGACATACTTCCCTTGAGCTTGTCGGTCGAGAACTGCTTGTCCGCGGCCGCCACGCGCATGTCGAAGTCCTGCTTGAGCTCGTTCTCGACCGTGTTGAGGTCGGGGTCGCGCTTCGCCCAGAACAGCTCGATCCAGGCCTGGGCCTCGGCGTCGGTCCTGAGCTGCGCGAACGCCTTCTTGTCGGCATCCGTCATCACGAACCCAGCCGGCCCGTCCGCGAAGCTCTTCACGGCCGGCGAGAGCTGCGCAGCGGCGACCGACGCGATCGCAAACGCGCCGAGCGCGAGGGGAACGGTGCAACGACGCATGATGTCCTACCTTCTTTCCACCCGGCGGGTCGCGCCACCGGGCGCCACATCATACACCCCTTGTACGGTCGCGGAACTTGGACCCGCGGCTCACCACCGACCCCGGACTGCGCACCCAACCAGTCGACGCTTGACACCTTACAGCCGACAGTTCAGCCGGCAGGGCGCCCGCCTGGCTGTCGAGTGCGAGCCGTCGACCGTCGACTGTCCCTCAGAACGGGTTACCGAACGAGAGGAACAGCTCGCCCGGCGATTCCCGCACGATGGTGCCGTCGGCCGCGACGAAGCTCTGTCGCGAGAACTTCCACCCGTACTCCAGCCGCAACGGTCCGACCGGCGTGTCCACCCGCACCCCCACGCCGGCACCCCATCGCATCGCGGCGACGTTCACCTCCCGCCACGCCTGCCAGACGTTGCCCCCGTCGACGAAGACGTTGGCGCCGACGGGTCCGTACACCGGGAACCGCCACTCGGTGCTCGCGAGGAGCATGCCGGCGCCGCCCGCCGCCACCAGCGAGCAGCCGCTCGTGTTTCCGCTCGACGGAGGCTGGCACAGCACCGTCTCGCCCGGAACGCCGAGCAGGTCGGTCCCGAACGCGCGCTGGGAGACGCGGCCGCCGGCGAAGAACCGCTCGTTGATCGGGACCTCGAGGTTGTCGGGGGTACCCGGGACGTGGGTGTTCGGCTGGATCCCGCCGGCGTGGACGGTCATCGCCAGCACACCGCCCTGCGCCGGCACGAACGCCGATGCCGTCGCGCTCAACTTGTTGAACGCCGCGTCGGCCATCAGGAACCTGAACGCGTCCTGGAACGACAGCGAGAGGTAGGCGCCCCGGTGCGGCGAGAAGAGGTCGTCGCGGGTGTCCCACTCGATGCTGGGCGTAACGGAGGAGATCATGTCCCGCTGCTGCTCGCGCTCGAGCTGGCTGAGGATCTCGGGCGGCGCGGTCGGGTTCACGATCAGGTACTCGTAGCGCAGGATCATCCGGAACGGCCGCTTGAAGTGGTCTCCGAACTCCACCCACGTCCCGCGCTGGAGCACGTCGTAGCTCGTGAAGTAGTCCTGCGTCCGGTAGATGGAGATCCACGTCGGCACGTTGAGCAGCCCGAGCCGCTCCGGCTCCCTGTACGTGAGCTGGATCCGGCGCTCCAGGTCCGAGAACCGCAGGTCGAGCGAGAGGCTGCGGCCGGTCCCGAACAGATTCAGCTCGGACCAGGTGAGGGAGAGCCGGACCTTCTGCTCCGTGTCGTACCCGAGGCCATACGACAACGCCCGGCTCGGCCCTTCCTTGAGGTCGAGAACCAGCCCGCGTTTCGGGCCGGAGTCCTGCCCGGGGATCGGGTGGAGGTCGACGCTGTCGAAGAACCCCAGCCCCAGGAGACGGCGCTGCGCGGCGAGGAGTCTCTCGGGGCCTGCGGGCTGGCCCGGCCTGATGCCGGAAACCGTGTCCACCACCGAGCGCCTGGTCTTCACGAGCCCGGCCACGACCACGCGGCCGATCACGGAGGGCGAACCCGGCACCGCGAGCAGCTTGACGGCGCACTGTTCCTTGCCGCACTCGTGCGAAGCCATGACGGTCGCGTCGGCGTAGCCCGCCTCCTGGATCGCCGCCTCTAGGGCGAGCCTCGCCCGCTCCTCCGCGCCGTCGCTCCACGGCTCGCCGACCGCCAGCGGCAGCTGCGGCTGCTTGACGCCGGGCGGCACGCCCTCGACGTCGAGCCGCTCGACGGTCCGGCGGCCACCCTCCTCGACGGCGAACTCGATCTTGACCCCGCCGCGCACCGGCACGACGCGGGCGTCGGCGACCTTGGCGTCCGCGAGGCCGGCGTCGCGCAGCACGCCGAGCACCGACGACGCATCCGCGGCGAGCGTGTCATCGTCCACCGGCTCCCGGCCCCACCGCCAGTAGTGCCCGGGCCTGGCACCGATGCGCTCGCGCAGGAGGCGGGCCGCGACGGTGTGGGCGCCCGGGAAAGCGACCTCGACGATCGGGGTGAGCGGCCCCGGACTGACCCGGATCTCGAGCGTCTTCCCCTTGTCGTCTCGCGCCACCGTACCTGAGACCTTGGCGAGGAGGCGTCCCTGGCGCTCGAGATAGGTCCGCAGGCGCGTGAGAACGGAGTCGAGCGCCGCTTCGCTGAACGGCTCGTCCCCGCGCACGAACGGGAGCGCCTCGCTCTCGACCGACTTCGTCCGCTTCAGACCCTCCAGGCGCAGCGCCCAGTGCGGCCCCAGCTGAACCGGGAACGCGATCGCTCCGCCCCCCAGGCCCGGGGTCAACTGGGGCGAGTCGACCTGGACCTCCCAGAACCCCTCGCGGCGGAGGTGCTCC
>Ga0335070_10005869_pt1 | contig 14475 bp, 10 predicted proteins | sample Lox_Sample_13_FD_206722 | JGI IMG/M metagenome (GOLD analysis project Ga0335070, IMG submission 206722) | Soil microbial communities from Loxahatchee National Wildlife Refuge, Florida, United States - Lox_Sample_1.3 | ecosystem: Environmental > Terrestrial > Soil > Wetlands | place: USA... | reverse complement strand
CGGCCGGTGGCTTGCCCTCGCTGCGCTCGGCGTCGAGCGCGAAGTCGATCATCATGATGGCGTTCTTCTTCACCAGGCCCACCAGCATGATGATGCCCACGAAGGCGTAGACCGACAGGTCCACCCGGAAGATCAGCAGCGTGACCAGGGCGCCGAAGCCCGCGAACGGCAGCCCGGAGAGAATCGTGAGCGGGTGGACGAAGCTCTCGTACAGCACGCCCAGCACCAGGTAGATCACCGAGATCGCCAGGACCAGCAGGAAGACCAGGCCCGCCTGGCTGGACTGGAAGGCCTGGGCGGTGCCGGCGAACTGGGTGGCGATCGAGGACGGCAGGGTCTGGCGGGCAATCCGCTGAACCTCGGACACGGCATCGCCGAGCGCGACGCCCGGCCTGGCGTCGAACGACATCGTCACCGACGGCAGCTGGCCGGAGTGGTTCACCGAGAGCGGGCCCACGTCCTGGGTCAGCGTCGCCACGGAGCCGAGCGGCACGAGGGTGCCCTTGTCGTTCCGCACGTACAGCATGTTCAGCGCGGTCATGTCGCGCTGGTACTGGGGCATCAGCTCCATGATGACCCAGTACTGGTTGTTGGGCGTCAGGATCGTGGAGACCTGGCCCTGGCCGTACGCGTCGGACAGCGCGTTCTCGATCTGCGCGGCGGTCAGGCCGAGGGCGGACGCCCGGTCCCGGTCGATCTGGACGTTCACCTGCGGGTTCTTGATCTGCAGGTCGCTGGTCACGTTCTGGAGCAGCGACGATTGGCTCATCTTGGTCTGCAGGATCCCCGCATACTGATACAGGGCGTCGATGTCCGCGCCCTGGAGCGTGAACTGGTAGAGCGCCTTCGAGACGCGGCCGCCGACGCTGATCGGGGGCGGGTTCTGCAGGTAGACCCTCATCCCCGGCACCTGGGACACCTTGGGCCCCAGCTCGCGGATCACCTGATCCGCGCTCAGCTCGCGATCGGCGCGCGGCTTGAGGTGGATGAACAGTCGCCCCTGGTTCCCGCCGCCGACCGACGACATGAAGTCGAGCACGTTGGGGTCCCGCTTGACGATGGCGGCGATCTGCTGCTGGTGCCGAACCATCTCGTCGTAGCCGGTGCCCTCGGCCGCCTCGGTGGTGCCGGAGATCTGCTCGGTGTCCTCGCTCGGGAGGAACCCCTTCGGGACCCTCATGAACAGGACGATGGTGGCGACGAGGACCGCGCCCGAGAAGATCATGGTCTGGCGGCGCCGCGCCATGACCCACCGCAGGCTCTCGTCGTAGGCGCGAATGGTGCGCTCCCACACGCGCTCCGACCACTGGAACAACGGGCCGTGACGCTGGTCGTGCTGGGCGCGCAGGAACCGGCTGCACATCATCGGCGTCAGCGTGAGCGAGACGAATCCCGAGACCAGGATGGCGACGCCGATCGTGACCGCGAACTCGTGGAACAGTCGGCCGATGATGCCGCCCATGAACAGCACGGGAATGAACACGGCCACGAGCGACATGGTCATCGAGAGAATCGTGAAGCCGATCTCGCCGGAGCCGTCGAACGCCGCCTGCATCACGGGTTTCCCCATCTCGACGTGGCGCACGATGTTCTCCAGCATCACGATCGCGTCGTCCACCACGAAGCCCACGGAGAGCGTGAGCGCCATCAGGGAGAGGTTGTCGAGGCTGTAGCCGAGCAGGTACATGACGGCGAACGTGCCGACGATGGACATCGGCAGCGCGAGGCTCGGGATCACCGTGGCCGAGACGTTGCGCAGGAACAGGAAGATCACCATCACCACGAGGCACAGCGTCAGCAGCAGCGTGGCCTTCACGTCGTTGACCGAGTTATGGATCGAGAGCGAGCGGTCGTACAGCGTCTGGACCTCGACCGAGGGCGGCATCTGCGCCTGCAGCTTCTTGAGCAGCGCCTTGACGTCGCTCGCGACCTGCACCGTGTTGGTTCCCGGCTGGCGCTGCACCGCCATGACGATGCCGCGCACCCCGTTGAACCAGCTCGCCTGCTGGGCGTTCTGCACGCTGTCCACGACCTGGGCGATGTCCTCGAGCCGTACCGGCGAGCCGTTGCGGTACGCCACGATCATCGGCGCGAATTCCTTGGCGTCGGCGAGCTGCCCGTTGGCCTGCACCGTGAAGGCCTTGTGCACGCCCCACAGGATGCCGGTCGGCATGTTGACGTTGGCGTTGTTGATCGCGTCGTACACCTCGTCGATGCCCACGCCGCGCGACGCCATCGCCCTCGGGTCCACCCGGATCCGCACCGCGTACTTCATCGAGCCGAAGACCTGCACCTGCGCCACGCCCTGGACCATCGAGAGGCGCTGCGCCAGGTAGCTCTCCGCGTACTCGTCCAGCGTCGTGAGCGGGAGCGAGCCCGAGGTGAGCGCGAGGAACAGGATCGGCGCCTGGGCCGGGTTCACCTTCTGATAGCTCGGCGGCAGGATCCCGAGCGGGAGCTGGCGGAGCGTCTTCGCGATCATCGACTGCACGTCGGCGGCTGCGGCGTCGATGTCGCGGTCGAGGCTGAACTGGAGCGTGATGTTGGTGCTGCCCTGCGTGCTGGTGGACGTCATCTGGTCGATGCCGGCGATCGTCGAGAACTGCTTCTCGAGCGGCGTCGCGACGGCCGCCGCCATCGTCTCGGGGCTGCCGCCGGGCAGGCTGGCGCTCACCGAGATCGTCGGGAAGTCCACGTTCGGCAGGTCGCTCACGGGCAGCAGCCGGTAGCCCATGATCCCGAACAGCAGGATGCCCGTCATGACCAGCGTGGTCATCACGGGCCGCTTGATGAACAGGCCCGAGATCGTCATAGCCCGCCCCCGGCCGCCGCGGCGCGCGCCGTATCGCCGTTGCTCTTGATCTCGACCTTCGCGCCGGGCACGAGGCGGAGCTGGCCGTCGGTCACGACCTGCTGCCCGTCCGTCAGCCCCTTCGAGATCACGACGAAGTCACCGGACGAGCGGCCCACCGTCACGTCCTGGGCACGCACCGACCGGTCGGGGTTCACCAGGTACACGTAGGTCCCGTTCTGGCCGGTCATCACCGCGTTGGACGGCACCGTGAGCACGTTGCGCTCCACGGTCAGCACCAGGCGCGCCGCCACGAACTCCCCCGGCCACAGGCTCCGGTCGGCATTGGGGAACGTGGCCTTGAGCTGGATCGTGCCCGTCGTGGTGTCCACCTGGTTGTTGATGAACGTGAGCGTACCCCGCTGCACCGCGGTGGTGTCGTCGCCGCCCCGGATTTCGACCGCGAGCCGGCCCAGGGCGTTGAAGTGCTGGATGTCGTCGAGGTACTTCTGCGGCACCGAGAAGCTCACCGCGATGGGGCGGATCTGGTTGATGATCACGAGCGGCGTGGCGCCGTTGACCGGAACGAGATTGCCCTCCCGCAGCAGCAGGCTCCCCGTGCGCCCGGCGATCTGCGCCCGGATCGTGGTGTACTCGAGGTTGAGCCGCGCGGTCTGAACCGCCGCGGAGTCGGCGGTCACGGCCGCCTGCGCCGCGTCGGCATTCGCCTTGAACTGGTCGAACTGCTCCTCCGTGGCGAGGTCGTTCTGCACCAGCGTCTGGTAGCGCGTCACCTCCTGGCGCGCGTTCACCAGCTGGGCCTGGTCCTTCGCCAGATTGGCCACGGACTGGTCGAGCGCCGCCTGGAAGGGCCGGGAGTCGATCTGGAAGAGCAGCTGCCCGGCCTGGACCTCGTCGCCTTCCTGAAAGGCCACCTTCAGCAGCGTGCCGCTCACCTGCGCCCGCACCGCGACGGTCTGGATGGGCGTCACCGTGCCGATCGCGCTGATCTCCTCGGGCACGGAGCGCTGCACGACCGGCGCGACCGTCACGGGCACCGTGGGACGGGGCGGGGGAGCGTCCTTGCTGCAGGCGGAGGCGAGGACGGCGAGGGCGGCGAGCGAAGCGGCGTGGCGCACGGATAAGGCCTTGGTCGAGATCGTGTATCTGGGACCCATCTAGGGAGTTACGCACACCGGGCGGCCGCCGTTGGCGCGGAGTTGCGCGAACCGCATGGCCCCGGGGATCTTACGATCACTCCCGGACAAAGGATACGCTAACATGTCTTATCCGTATTCGCTTCCGGCGCTGCCGTACGCCTTCGACGCGCTGGAGCCCCACATCGACGCGCAGACGATGCAGATCCACCACGGCAAGCACCACCAGGCCTACGTCAACAACCTCAACGCCGCGCTCGAGAAGGCGCCCGAGTGGCAGAAGCGCGGGCTGAGCGAGATCATGGGCTCGCTCGACAAGGTGCCCGAGGCGATCCGCACGGCCGTGCGCAACAACGGCGGCGGGCACTGGAACCACTCCGCCTTCTGGAAGCTGATGAAGAAGGGCGGCGGCGGCGCGCCGAAAGGCGAAGTGGCGGACCTCATCGGCAAGAGCTTCGGCTCGTTCGACAAGTTCAAGGAGCAGTTCGCCGCCGCGGCGATGGGTCGCTTCGGCTCGGGGTGGGCGTGGCTGGTCTTCGAGGCCGGCAAGCTCGCCATCACCAGCACGCCGAACCAGGACAACCCGGCGATGGAGAAGAAGAGCGCCATCCTCGGACTCGACGTGTGGGAGCACGCCTATTACCTGAAGTACCAGAACCGGCGGGCGGACTACATCGGGGCGTGGTGGAACGTCGTCAATTGGGAGCAGGTGAACGCCAATCTGAAGGAAGTCAGGTAGCAGGTCACAGTTGGCGGGTGAGTTGCGAGACGGCGAGTTGCGAGCGGTCACGAGGTGGGAGTGACGAGAGGGCGGGCCGGATATCGGTCCGCCCTCTTCGCGACTCTTCACCTACACTCTCACCCCCGGATGCTTCAGTCGTCGCACACTTCCCGGAAGAAGGCAGGGATGTTCAGCGTCAGCGGCGCGTCCGCCTCTGCCGGCTGCCAGGTGAGCGTGCCGTCGAGGATTTCGGGCCGCTGGTCCCCGGGGCGCCAGCGCTCGATGAGCCGCGCGTCGAGGTCCACGATCCAGTACTCGTCGGAGTGCTGCTGGTAGAGCCGGCGCTTCACGCCCCGGTCCCGTGCGGCGGTAGCCGGAGAGAGCACCTCGATCGCGAGCAGGAGGTGTGTGATCTCCTGCCACCCGTGCGGGCGCCGGCCCTTCACCAGCGGGGCGACGTACACGTCGGGTTGCACCCCCCGCTTGTGTCCGAACCTGACGTCGGCCGGCGCCATGCGCACCCACCCCACAGCGTACCGACCCAGATACTGCCTGAGCCGCGCGAACAGGACGCCCACGGTGTCCTGGTGGTCGTCCGAGGGCGGCGGGGTCACGTAGAGCACCCCGTCAATGACCTCGTAGCGGTTGCCGTCCTCCGGCAGCCGCCACATCTCCTCGACGGTCCACTCCCCTTGTGCGGGCTGAGCTTGCGGCATGGCCATACTATGAGCCTCCTCGGCGGCGGGGTGCAACTCGGCATGCGCCGAGGATGGGGTGGAGCGCCGCAGGGGCGGTAACCGGATCAGTGGCGGGGGTGGTGCGAAACGGTGCGGAGCGCAGACTGCGGAGGGCGGGCCGAGTCGGTCGACCGACCTGGCTCTCGTGCTGACCCCGGCGAAGTGGATGGCGCGCAAGGAGTTGCCCGACGTCCGAAGGAGCGGGGAAGGGCTCCCGGAGCGAGGTCTCGGGGGCCAGCCCTGACGCCTGACTGACGCCCCCGGCGTAGGTTGGCGTCGCGCGGGCGCGCTGGCGCGAACAGGGTGGCTGCGCCATGCGTCCATGCGGGGATGGAGGTCCAAGGCCAATGCGTCCGGTCGCTGGCACTCTCCGCGCGACGCTGCGCCAACGGCGCTGGCTGCTGTTGGTGGACACCGGCCTTCTCCTGTTCTTCGCCGCCTATGTAGTCGCTCTCTACTTCCTGTCAGACCGCGTCGCGCCTGCCGGACTTCGGACCCACCTACTCGTCTTCTTCTTGGGCGTCGTTTCGGCGCTGGCGATGCTCGCGTGGGCGTGGTTGGACCTGCGCCGTGACACGGCTGCGGCCGAGCGGCTGCACGAAAGCGAGGCGGACCTCGACCTCCTGACGAGCCAGGCGCCGGCGAACGTCTGGACGACGGACACGGAGCTGCGCCTGACCTCCGTGTTCGGGGCCCTAGTCGCCGAGTTGGACAACCCCAGCGCGCGGGTCCCGGGCAGCACACTCTACGACCTCTTCGAGACGCGGGACGAACAGCATCCGGCCATTGCGGCGCACCTGCGGGCGCTCAAGGGAGAGTCCGCTACCTACGAGCGCCGGGTCGGCGACCGCTTCCTTGAGGGCCGCGTCGAGCCGCTCCGTGACGGCGAGGGACGCGTCGTTGGATGTGTCGGCACGGCGATGGACGTCTCGACCTGGCGCTGGGCCGAGAGCCAGGTCCGGCGCCTCGCGGCGCTGGTCCAATCGTCGGAGGACGCGATCATCTCCATTGATGTCGACGGGACGATCGAGATCTGGAATCCGGCAGCGGAGCGGCTGTACGGGTACCGCGCGCAGGAGGTGATCGGCCGGCCCCTCGAGATCCTGGCTCCTCCCGAGCGTTTGGCCGAGCTGCGGAGCAACCTGGAACATACGCGGCGAGGTCATCGGGTCGTGCCCTACGAGACCGAGCGGGTGCGGAGGGATGGGGTCTCGATTGCGGTCTCGGTGACCGACTCGCCCGTCGTGGACGGCGCCGGACGCGTCCTCGGCATGTCGGGGATTCACCGCGACATCAGCGCGCGGAAGCAGGCGGACGACGCGCTGCGGCATCTGGCCGCGATCGTGGAGTCGTCGGACGACGCGATCATCTCCACGGATGAGGCGCGCGTGATCCGCACGTGGAATCCAGGCGCGGAGCGCCTTTACGGATACACCGCGGCGGAGGCGGTCGGGAAGAACATCGACACGCTGATACTGGCCCCTGGCGCGCAGGAGGACGTGGATGCGGTTGCGAGGCGTCTGGCTCGCGGAGCGGCGGTGGTCAGGTACGAGGGGACGCGCGTGCGCAAGGACGGCAGCCTCGTGGAGGTCGCCGGCGCCGCCAGCACGATGCGGAACGCATCGGGCGTGCTCACGGGTTACACGTCCATCGTCCGGGACGTCACCCTTCGCAAGCGCACGGACGAGGCGCTTCGGCAGAGCGAGGCGATGTTCCGTCTGCTGACCGAGAACGCGACGGACATCGTCAGTCGTCATGCCCCCGATGGGACCTTCATCTACGTCTCGCCGGCCTGCCGGAAGCTGCTCGACTACGACCCGCAGGAGCTGGTCGGACGCTCGCCTTACGAGTTCATCCACCCCCACGACGCAGGCGTCGCCAGCCGGTCGGCCAACGTGTTCGACCTGCCCAACGACTACGCGGTCACCTTCCGGTTCCGACGGAAGGACGGAACGTACGTGTGGTTCGAGAGCCTTGGTCGCACGATACGCGGCCCGGCCACCGGCGCCGTCACCGAGATCCAGGCGGTGTCACGGGACGTCACCGACCGCATCCGGGTGGAGCGGCAGCTGCGCACGCAGGGGGAGGAACTCCGGGCGCTCGCCAGGCATCTAGAATCCGTGCGTGAGGAGGAGCACACGGCCATCGCCCGCGAGATCCACGACGGATTGGGGCAGGCGCTGACCGCTCTGCGCCTCGATCTGTCCTGGGTTGCCAGGAAGCTCCCCGACGCGAGCGCGGCCGTGCGGCAGAAGATCGGCGCGATGGTCGCGCTCGCCGACGAGACCATCGAAGCCGGGCGCGGCCTCGTGGCCGAGTTGCGGCCACCGATCCTGGACGATCTGGGCTTGGCCCCCTCCCTGGAGTGGTACGTCCACCGCTTCGCCAAGCGAGCCGGGCTGCGGTGCGAGTGGGATCCCGGCCCCCCCCGGCTTCTCGTGGATGGCGAGGTGGCGGTGATCGCCTATCGCATCGTCCAGGAGGCGCTGACCAACGTGGCCCGGCACGCGCAGGCCAAGCACATCGCGGTGGCACTCGGCGAGCAGGATGGCGTGTTGACGGTCGAGGTGCGGGATGATGGTCGCGGCATCTCTGACGACGAGGCCAGGAGCCCGCGGTCCCTGGGAATCGTGGGCATGCGCGAGCGAGCCCTGGTGCGCGGCGGCGCGCTGGACGTCAGCCGCCTTCCCGAAGGCGGAACCTCGGTCCGCCTGACCATCCCCGTCGAGCGGCGGCGGGGGCCGAGGGCGCCTCGATGATCCGTGTCGTCCTGGCCGACGACCACGCGGTGGTTCGCGAGGGACTGAGGCGCATCCTCGCGGAGCACGCGGACCTGCACGTCGTCGCGGAGGTCGGCAGCGGCGATGCGGTCATGCGCGCCCTGGGCGAGTCGCCCGCGGATATGGTGGTGCTCGACATTTCGATGCCGGGTCCCGGAATCTTCTCTCTCCTGGCGCGCATCGAGGCCGAGCATCCCAAGGTCCGTTGCGTCGTCCTGACGATGCATTCGGAGAGTCAGTACGCGGTGCGCGCTCTGAAGGCCGGTGCTGCCGGCTTCCTGTCGAAGGAGCAGTCGGCCGACTTCCTGGTCGAAGCGATCCGGAAGGCCCACAGCGGTGGCGTCTATGTGAGTCCGTCGTTGGCGGAGCAGTTGGCCGCCATCGTGACGAGTCCGCACGCGGGGGAGCCCCACCAGGCGCTCTCGGACCGCGAGCTCGACGTGCTGATGCGCATCGGCAGGGGCCAGAGCATCAAGGCCATCGCGGCGGACCTCTCCTTGAGTCCCAAGACCGTCAGCACCTACCACAGCCGCATTCGCAAGAAGCTCGGCCTGCGGTCCGACGCCGAGCTGACCCGCTATGTGCTCGAGCACCATCTGGCGCCGTAATCCCGAAAGACCGACTCCGGGTTTGTAGTCGAAGTCGCACACGCGCGCGAGGCACGCGCCGATTCCCCGCTCCGCCGAAGCGCCCCACGTTTGGCGCCATAGGTGGCTGCGGGGCCGGCGGTGTGGGCCGGTTGGGAGGGCGACGCGTGGACGTGTTCATCGTCGAGGACTCGGCAGCGGTGCGCGAGCGGCTCATCAGCGAGCTCGAGGAGCTGCCGGACGTGCGGGTCGTAGGGTGGGCCGACGGGGCCGACGAGGCGACGGCCGCTATCAAGCGCCTGAAGCCGCGCTTCGTGGTACTGGATCTGAGATTGTCGCAGGGGAGCGGTCTGTTCGTACTGGAGGCGATCAAGCGGTTCGTCGCAACGCCCGTGGTCGCGGTGCTCACGAACTACCCGGACGAACAGTATCGCGCGCGCTGCGCCGAGCTGGGCGCGGACTACTTCTTCGACAAGGCCGCGGGGGTCGACGCCCTGTTCAAAGCTGTCCGCGGTCTGTCCGGCAACCCGCGGCGGGAGGGAGCCTGTGCCTGACCTGCTCACCTTCGCGCTGGGCGGCCACCGGTTCGCCCTGCCGGCTTCCGCGGTGGTCGAGGCGCTGCGCGTGGTGGCGGCGGCTCCTCTGCCGTCCGCCCCGCCCATCGTCGAAGGGGTGATCAACGTGCGCGGGGCGCTGGTTCCCGTGCTCGACGTCCGCGCCCGCTTCGGGCTTCCGCCGGCGGAGGTGGATCCCGACCAGCACCTGATCGTCGCGCGAGCGGGGGCGCGGCCTGTGGCCCTGCGCGTGGATCGGGCGCTCGACCTCATCACCGTGGCCGAGAACGAGATCGAGCCCGTGGAGCACGTGTCGCCGGGGACGGCGCTCGTGGCGGGCCTTGCGCGCCTGCCCGACGGCGTGCTCGTGATCCACGACCCGGACCGGTTCCTCGCGCTCGACGAGGCGGCGCGGCTCGAGGCGGCCGTCGCGGTCGCGGCTGGAGGCGCGTGATGGGTTCCACGGCGCTGCCGATCCGTTTCGTGGATGAGGCCTCTGCGCTCCTGCGCCGGCGCACCGGTCTGGTGATCGGTGCATCACGGCGGGCGGCGTTCGAGACGGCGCTCGCGGATGCGATGCACGGTGCCCGCGCGCTGGATCCGGTCGTGTATCTGGTGGACCTCGCGGCCACGCCCGCCCTGATGGACGACCTGGCGGGGCGCGTCACCATCGGGGAGACATACTTCTTCCGCGAGCCCTCGCTGTTCGCCGCGATCGAGGGTGAGATCCTGCCGGATCTCCTGGCGTCCCGGCCGTTCGAGGCGCCGGTGCGCATCTGGAGCGCCGGCTGCGCGACGGGGGAGGAACCCTACACGCTGGCCGTCGTCGCCGCGCGGCTGGGCGCCGCTGGGCGGGTGCGGATCCTCGGGACCGACATCTCGCGCGCCGCGCTCGCCCTGGCGCGCCGGGCGGAGTACACGAAGTGGTCGCTGCGGGGAGTCGCCGGGCAGGTCGTGGAGTCGCAGTTCGCGCGGGTCGGGGACCGGTACCGGTTGCACGCCGAGCCTCGCGGCGCGGTCGAGTTCCGCTACCAGAATCTGGCCGACGACGCCTACCCCTCCGCCGCAGCGGGGCTGTGCGACTTCGATCTCATCCTGTGCCGGAACGTCCTCATCTACTTCGACCGCGAGACCGTCACGCGGGTCGCGGGACGGCTCGTGGACGCCCTGGCTCCGGGCGGCTGGCTGCTGCTGGGGCCATCCGATCCGCGGATCAGCGAGGTGGTGCCGTGCGAGGCGGTCGCCTCGGGGGCCGGCCTTCGATATCGCCGAACCGGAGCACAGCCTCCGGTCGGCCTCGAGTGGTCCTGTCCCGCGCCGGCTCCAGCGCCCGTGCCGGCCCTGGCGGATCCCGCGCCGGTCGCACCCGCACCGGTCCCCGTGCCGGTGGCCGCAGCGGCGCCGGCGATCGAGAGTGCGGCCCGCTCGTACGCCGCGCACGACTACGAGCGCGCGGTGGAACGGGCACGCGAGGCAGTGGCGGCCGACGGCACCGATCCAGCGGTCTGGGCGATCCTGGTGCGCGCGCTGGCGAACCTCGGGGAGCTGGCGGGCGCGGAGCGCTGGTGCGCGGCGTCGCTGGAGCGACACCCGACGTCGGCAGAGCTGCAGTGTCTGCACGCGCTGCTCCTCAATGAGGCGCGTCGGTACGAAGCGGGGGCGGTGGCGGCCCGGCGCGCGCTCTATCTCGACCGCGGCCTGGTCGTGGGGCACTTGGCGCTGGGGGCGGCGCAGGCGGGCCTCGGCGATGCGGCGCTCGCGCGCCGCGCCTTCGGAACGGTCGTGCGGCTCCTGGCCAGCCGGCCGGCGGACGAGGTCGTCGCCGCGTCCGACGGCGAGCGCGTGGCGAACGTTGCCGCTCTGGCTCGGGCGGAACTCGAGCTCCTCGCGAAGGTGGCGGCCTGATGGACGAGCGGGCGCGGTCGGTGTTGGAGGAAAGGGCGCGGATCCTCGCGCGGCCCGCCGCGACGGCGCCCGCGCAGGGCACGCTGTCGGCGGTCACGTTCGCGCTGGGCGGCGAACGCTACGCCATCGAATCGCGGTACGTGATCGAGGTGACGCGGCTGGCGGAGCTGGCGCTCCTGCCCGGCGCGAAGCCCCCGGTCCTCGGGATCACCGCGTGGCGGGGAGGTCCGCTGCCGGTGCTCGACGTGCGGCCGCTGCTGGGGCTGTCCCCGACGGCGCTGAACGACCTCGGCCGGATGATCGTGCTGGGGGAGTCGCGCGCCGCCTTCGGCATCCTGGCCGACGCGGTCGACGACATCGTGGAGTTGCGAACCTCGGAAGTGCGCGAGCCTCCCGAGGGAGTGGCGGTCGAACGCGAGTGCCTGCGCGGCGTCACCGGCGACGCCCTGCTCGTCATGGACGCCGGAAAGCTGCTGCAGGTCCACGCATGAGGAGCGTCGTATGCATTGGACAGTGAGTCGCCGCATCGCGGCAGGCTTCACAGTAGGACTCGGCCTGATGGTGGTGGTGGCCGTCACGGGTATTCTGACTCTCTCCAACACCGTGGCCTCCTACCGGCTGGCCCTCGATCAGCACGAGCGGGTGCTGGCCCCGGCTCTCGAGGCGGAATCCGACTCACGGCGGACGATGCTCGACGAATTGCGCTACCTGCTGGAGCCGCAGGACGTCTATGCCCGTAGCGAGGACAGCGTGCTCGCCGTGACGCGCGCCACTCTGACGCAGTTGCAGCAGACAGCCCTGACGGACTCGACCCGGGCGGTCTGGAGAGATGCTCTGGCGGCGCTCGACACCTGGGCGCAGTCGGCGCAGGCCTCGATGGCGGCCGCTCGGGCAGGCCGGCACGCCGAAGCGCTCCAGATACGGGATGCCCGTGGTGTCCCGGCGCGGGACACTCTGCGCAGCGTGATCCGCCGCGGGGTGCTACGTGCCGGGACGCGTGCCTCGGCCACAGTCACGGCGGCTGACCAGACGGCCCGGCGGTCGGCGTGGCTCCTGGGCGCATGGGCGGCGGCCGCTTTGTTGATCGGGAGCATGGTCGCGGTGCTCCTGAACCGGGCGGTGAGCGGGCCGCTGCGGGAGACGACAGGTGTCCTTGCCTCGAGCGCGGCCGAGATCCTCGCCGCGACCACCCAGCAGGCCTCGGGGGCGGGCGAGTCCTCGGCAGCGGTGGCGGAGACCGTCACGACCGCGGACGAGGTCGCGCAGACGTCCGAGCAGGCGGCGCAGCGGGCGAAGGCGGTGGCCGATTCGGCTCAGCGGGCCGCCGAGATCGGCAAGGCGGGGCGTCGCGCCGTGGAAGAGTCCGCCGCCGGGATGACCGCGGTGAAGGATCAGGTCGGCTCCATCGCCGAGCGCATCCTGGCGCTGGCGGAGCAGGCCCAGGCGATCGGCGAGATCATCGCCGCGGTGAACGACGTGGCCGAGCAGACCAACATCCTGGCGCTCAACGCGGCCGTCGAAGCCGCCAGGGCCGGGGAGGCGGGTCGCGGCTTCGCCGTGGTTGCGGCCGAGGTCAAGAGCCTGGCGGAGCAATCGAAGAAGGCGACGGTGCAGGTGCGGCACATCCTGGGCGAGATCCAGCGCGCCACGAGCGCGGCGGTGATGACGACGGAGCAGGGAACCAAGCAGGTCGCGACCGCCACGAAGCAGGTCGCGGAGGCGGGCGAAACCATCCGCACGCTCGCGGACGCGGCGGCCGAAGCGGCGCAGGCGGCGGCGCAGATCGTGGCATCGTCCGGACAGCAGGCGGTCGGCATGGCCCAGATCCGGCAGGCGATCGCGAATATCCGCGAGGCCACACAACAGAACCTGGCGTCGACCAAGCAGGCTGAGCGCGCCGCCCAGGACCTCAACGCGTTGGGCGGCAGGCTGCTGGATCTCGTGGGCGGCAATCACCGCGCGGCGGCGGGGGCGACGCGGGCGTGACCGGTCCCGACGCGCTCGCCGCGCGGCTCCTGGCGACCTTCGTCGGGGAGCTCGAGGAACAGCTCCGCGTGATGAACGCGGACCTGCTGATCCTCGAGGCGCAGCCGCAGGACGCCGAGCGGCTCAAGTCCCTGTTTCGTGTGGCCCACACCGTCAAGGGTGCCGCGCGCGCCGCGCAGGTGCCGCCGGTCGAGGCGGCGTGCCACGCCATGGAGACCCTCCTGGCCGCCGCCCGCGACGGCAAGCTCGTCCTCGACGCCGGACACTTCGAGCGCCTGTACGCGACGGCCGACGCGCTCGAGGAGGCTCGCGCCCGTCTGGAAAGGGGCGAGAGCCTGACCGGATCCGCCGTGGAAGGCGTCGCCCAGATGTTGAGCGGCGCGGCGCCGCCCCCTGCTCGCACGGGCGGCGCTCCCCCGGAGACTCCCGCGGTGCGGCACAGCGACAGCCAGGTGCGCGTCGGCGCCGACCTGCTCGATGCGCTGATGGGCGCGGCGGGACAGCTCTTCGTGGCGGGCGGCCGCGCCGCGGGGCGTCCCGCCGAGCTGCAGGCGCTCAGCGACAATGCCGCACGCATCGCTGCCGAGTGGCGGCGCTCGGCGTGGCGCGCGCGCCTGGCGCCCGAGCGGGCCGGCGCTTCGGGTCCCGGGGACGACGCGCTCGACGGCGCCGGACAGCAGCTGCGGCAGCTGTCGCACGATATGGCGCGACTCTCGGCGGATCTCGCCCGGGACACCAGGGACCTCGGGCGCGTGAGCGACGAGGTCTTGACCCGGGTCCGGCGCCTGAGAATGCGCCCCTTCGCCGATGCCTGCGAGGCCCTGCCGAGGGCCACGCGTGATCTCGCCGCGACCGAGGGCAAGGAGGTCGAGCTGGACATCGGCGTTGGAGACGTCGAGGCGGATCGGGCGGTGCTGGACTCCTTGCGCGAGGTGCTCCTGCACCTGGTGCGCAACGCGGTGGCCCACGGCATCGAGGAGCCGGAGGAACGGCAGCGACGCGGCAAGGGGCGGGTGGGCCGGGTGTCGGTCGCGGCGGCGCTGCGCGGGGACCGACTCTGCGTGACCGTGGCCGACGACGGCGCCGGGCTCGATGTCGCGGCGATCCGGACGCAGCTGGAGCGGCGCGGCGTCCCGGCCGCGACCGGCGATCGCGAGCTGATTCACGCACTCCTTCAGGGCGGGCTCACCACCACCTCCCTCCCGACGGTCATTTCTGGTCGCGGCGTGGGGCTCGACATCGTGCGCGCGACCCTCA
>Ga0335070_10005868_pt1 | contig 14477 bp, 48 predicted proteins | sample Lox_Sample_13_FD_206722 | JGI IMG/M metagenome (GOLD analysis project Ga0335070, IMG submission 206722) | Soil microbial communities from Loxahatchee National Wildlife Refuge, Florida, United States - Lox_Sample_1.3 | ecosystem: Environmental > Terrestrial > Soil > Wetlands | place: USA... | reverse complement strand
TTTCTTTTCAGCCATGATTCACCTCCCCTTTACTCTATCATTTCCTTCTGAAGATATATACTACGTGTTCGACTGCGCCTGCGCCAACAAGCCTTGCGAGCTCGTCGGGATATTTCGGGTGAACGTAGAAGAACGACTCGTACCCGAAGGGATTTGGCAGTTCCCTGGACCAGTGATCCTTCGGTGCCGTGCTGCTCCATCCGCCCGGACTACGCGCCCCGCCGACCTTCTCGAACTTGAACGAGGCGACGTGGATCCAGTTCTGCTCGTTGAACTCTGGCGTGATGTGCTCCTGCTTGATCTGTTTTGCCCCGGGCAGTGGCGGCTGCCCCAGAGGGCGATTCAGAATCTTGTTCCTGACTGCCTCGAATCCGGTTTCCCTGTTTGCCATTTCTCACCCCATACGGACGAATAGGGCGTACCCGTTGAACTTACGCCACTTCGGGTCCAGCTTCTTGCTGCGCGTGGTCCAGTTGACCTTTCTCGTCACGAAAGAGATCCCCCATTTCTTGCCGAAACCCCTGGTTTCCGGCAGCAGCTTGTCGCGCTCGGCCTTGGTGTCATACGTCCTGATGCAGTAGTACTCCTTCCCGTTCTCTATGATCACCATCGGGTGCGTCTTGGTGCTGAGCCGCTTGGCTTTGTTGATCGCTTGGCGTATCATCTTGTTGACCCTTTCCTGGGTCCAGGGTTTCGGTGTCCATTCTTTTGCCAATTGTGTCACCTTCACTTCCGATATGCGAAGATTACCCGCCCATACCTCGGGTGGTCTTCTTCAATCCGTGCCAGGAATCCCATCCTCCTGAACTTCCCTGCGATGGCTTCCGCCTCTTTTTTGGGAACGCCCCCACGGACCATGATGAAGCGTTTTCCGTCGATTTTCCGCGTATACCATAGCCTCTGCTGCTTCTTCGTGAGCAGAGTACCCTTCGGTAGTGGTGCAGCGAGGATCTTCTTCATTTCCTCATAGACGGATTCCATTTCCTTCCTTGTTGATCGTGAATTGAGCATCTTTTCACCTCACAGACTCTTCACCCGGTAGAGCTTCCCCCTTCTGAGGGTGAAGTCCCCGTTCTCCTTCCCACAGCCACGGATCGTCAGGATGATGCCGATGATGATGGCTGTCTTCGGGAACATGTTCTTTGCCGCGAGCTTGCCCTGCCGGACCGCGTAGGCCCTTGAGGGCGACCAGTAGACTCCTTTCTTCGGGATCTTGATGAAGTAGTGTTTCTTCCCCGTTGTTTCCCGGTCCACTTCGACTGTCGTTCTCCCTGCATTGTAGGTCATGTTCGTGTTCACCCCATGCTTCCGACGAAGTACATCCTGTCCGACATTTTCGCGTACTCTTCCGGCCTTGCCTGAGAGTAGTACATCGGCATCAGGAAGCACCTGGCCAGCCCTTTCGAGCTGATCCCTTCATAGTAGCCCATCCAGCTCCGCATCTCCTGGTTCCAGTACATCCCACCCCATCCGATCTCGGTTGACTCAGTGAGGTCGATGTCGATGCGATAGACCCGCTTGAAGTGCCGGGCAACCCCTTTGTCAGTCGTGATGTTGTCCGGGATCTTGATCAGCACGTAGGAGCCGTTCCCTCCGCCGAGAAGCTTCTTCTTCTGGATCTGATTCAGCTTCCTCGGGGATTCCGATACCAGTTTCAACTGTCTACCCATTGTACCTCCCTGGTGGTTGTTCTCCCGTCTTGTAATAGGCCGTTTTCACCCTCTTCTGCGATTTTATCCCCGACATCCGAACATTGAACTCCTTGCGCTCCCTGATTGATTTGGGGATCATCTCGCACAGCCTGTTCGGGCATTTGTGTGGTGCCTGGAGCCGCCCGGCCTTATCGGGAAACCCGAAGTACACCCCGTCTTTCCTTGGCACGAAGAGCTCGGGGAGCCCGCCCTTCGGCCTCCACCAGACTTTCTTTCCCGTCTTGAATGCCTGGTAGATGTGCTTCAGGAATACCCGGTGCGTCCCATGCAGGATATCCGATTCTGTCATGACGGTGTAGGCCACTTCATTTCACCCCTGCGGTGTGAAGGGCGTCCACTGGCCCTTCGGTCTCGCGTACACGAGCCATTTCAACTTTCCTGTCCTCCTGCATGGCATGACCCTTGCCTTCCACCCGAGACGCCTGGCCCCATCCGCGAAATGCTTTGCATCCTTCTTCTCGATGAAGACCTGCTCCGGATAATAGATCACGCCGTCGAACCTCTTGGTCGGCAGCTTTGCCTTCTGCTCTTTCGTAAGCTTCATTCCCGCCTCCGCCTCCTTGCCGGGACCGGCACCCATCCAACCGGATCCCCGCATTGGAACATCTTCCCCGTGTCCACCTCTTCGAGCACGTCCCCGACAGACATGGAGGTGTGAACCCCGGCCTTCTGAGTTACCACCTTGATCGGCCAGGGCATCATCTCGCCCTGGAATTTCATGAAGAGTTCATCCATCGGATTTGGCCCCAGTGAGAAATTAGGTGCAGCGATATACACGAATTTCCCACTCCGAAGCACGCCATCCTTTGTTAGATCCTTATCCACCATGAAGGTTGGATCCCTTCGGTAGTAGACACGGTATCCTGGCATGTCACCGCCCCTTTTTCTTGAAAGACCTGTAGACGGCCCAGACCTGGCCCACGTACACGGCAGGATAGTCGCGGAATGCCGTGGCGTCCTTCCCCTTTCTGACCACCGCCCAGTAACCCCGATCTCTCCAGGCCTGAGCGTCCCTCAGGGCCATCCGTTTTCCTTCATCGTCAAAGACATACTCCTGCGCCAGCTTGTACATCCGCGAGCCGATCATCATCCGTTTTTTCATACCACCCTCCTGACACCTTTGAGCCGGTAGATTTTGACCGTGCCCGGATCCACGCCCTTCTTCGCTGCTATGAAATCCTTGAACCACTTCCCGAAGGCCCCCTCTTCCTCGCGGTCCCCTACGGTTGGCGGGATGTCATCGTCAGACAGGATCATCATGCTCACTGAATTCGGCGTAGAATATTCGATGTCCCATCCCGACATGCTCATTCCTCCCCGAACCAGAACTGCATCCCCGGGAAGATCCGGTTCTTTGCTTCCGCCGCTGTCTCCACAACGTCGAACTTGATGCCGTAGATCAGGAAACCAACGGTTTGTGTCCCGCCCCACGCCGTTGGCTTCTGCCATTCCACGACCCGCGTAATGTAGCCCTGGTTCTTACCCCGCTCCTGGGCTCTTTGCGCGGCCTCCAGATCGATGATCCCCCCTTCCCCGCGTGTAGCCCCCCTGCAACCTGCCAGCAGGTCCATCCTATACTTGACCCAGTGTACTCCGCCTTTCGGACCGATGAGTGGCAGCTTGAAGACATGGGTTTTCCCCGGCTTCTTCGCGGTGATCAAGGGTATCTGTGATCTTTTCATCATGATTTCATCCCTCCCAGAAACTTGGGCCTGGCGTCAGCCCCCTGGTCTTCTTGTCGCCGAAGATTTCGTAGGGCCTTATGGAGTAGAGGAGGTATCCCTGAGTCTTTCCGGCGACGTGAGCATGCGGCGTGGAAGTCGCCGGGGTGTTCCACTGGAGGATCCTCGCCACGGCACCCCCAGTTACCATCCTTGCCCTCGCTTCCTTTGCCTGGGAGAGCGTCTTGTAGATGTGCGGCACCAGTTTCCTGTCCCCGCTTTTCTGGACCAGCCTCAGCCGGAACTTGAGATCCCTTGCGCCCCCCTTCGGCCCCTTGAACCCGATGTAGAACGTGTAATACTTCGGTGCTTCCTTCGCCGTTGTTGACGGCCCCTCGTAGTACTCGACCATGGTTGTCACACCTTCGGATCGTCGTTGACCCAGGCCGCCCTCACCCGTGGCACTTTCCCTGCATACCGTCCACCCCAGACCCGGAATGTTCCATGATCCTTGTCCCAGACCAGGGTTCCTACGATGGAGGCGGGTTTCTTGAAGGCTTCTTCCAGGGAGATATCCGGAGAGTTTCGCCAGTGGTGGGTTGAGAACCCTATGAGAATCCAATCCTTATAGAATTCTGATTGGGAATCCCCGATGTGTCTTCTGATCTCACCTTTCCTGTTGACGACGTAGTACTGGTCGCGGTGCAGGAAATGTAGATATGCCGGTTTCGATGTCATCATGCCCTCCTCGCGTAGAGATCGTAGTTGCCCCCGGTGATTGATGGTGGGCGGGATTTGATCAGGACCACCTTGGAGAGATACCCCATATCTCTCAACTCATTTGCCGCCGTCAGAGCGTTGTTCTTCGACGTGAAGCCCGGGAGTATCCGATAGTATATCTGATTGCCTAATCTCATTGGATTCTCCCGATTCTTGATAATCGTCTCCGCCCGCTCACCGAATCTTTTCCTGACATGGGGGGCCAATGCCATCGTCATGCCCTCCTGACGTAGAGATCGTAGCGACCCCTTGTGCATGAATGGGCCGGGACTACCCTTGCGAGATACCCCATCTCCCTCAGATCCTCCGCTGATTCTGTAGCGGCCTTCTTTGATGAGTACCCCAGGACGATCCGGTAGTAGGTGTGGCCGTCCAGTTGAATGGGGTTCTCCCGGTTCCTGATGACGGTCTCTGCCCGGCTTCTGAATTTGTGCCCGTATTCCGGTGTCAGCACCATTACGTTCTCCTGGCCCCCACCGGCCCCCTGGCCCGCATGAACTTCCGCTGGGTCTCGATGCCCGGGCAGACCCTGGCATCTTCTTTCTTTTGCCTCTTCCACTCGTCCAGGTAGTGGAAGTTCTGGAGCCAGAGGTACATTTCCCTCGCGTTGAGGTAGCCGCTCAGGTCTCTGCTGCCCCCGCACTTCATGACCCACTCGATCCGCATCCGTCCATAGGCCCCGCCGACTGTGAAGAAGCCGTGGTTATACCGCTCGGTCTTCCTGTTGTACTTTGCATCAGTCGGGATTCCCAGCCCCTTGCAGGTCTCAAGGAATCTGTCCCCGACCTGTTTCTGCGACAATCGTGATCCTGCCATCTCACTTCCTCCTCGTATACACAGCCCAGACTTTTGCTGCCGCCGCATAGATCATCCTGTAGCTCACCACGTCGGTTGCGAGGATGTTCTTGATGGCTTTCAGCAGTTCTTTCCTGTTCTGGCCGTAGGTCCAGAGCTCGTATACCTTCCCGTTGAATTTCCTCTTCTGTGCCGGGGCGAAACCCGTGCTGGAAAAAATATCACGATACTTCCGTGGCATGTTCAGCTCCCCCTCCTTTTCCATTTCTTCCTGAAGTAGATGATATACGTCGGGATCTTCTCTGAGATGGTCCTGGTCTCGACGATCATGGCCTGGAAGATGCCCTCTTCTTTGATCCTGATGGCCTGCTTCTCGATCTCGTCGAGATTCGCGGTTTCCGTCCCGTCGAGTTTCTCCCACCGCTTCCCCCAATAGACGATCTGGTGGGGCATGATGGTCCCAAGCCGCTTCGTCCAGAGGATTTTTTTGACCCCCGTTCTCTTCGGTGGCATGTTCATCCCTTCAGGCATTTCTTTCCCTTTGTGGTGATTACATACCACTCGCGGACCCCGTAGTTCATCAACTTGGACTTCTTTTCGATCAATCCCGCTTTCTGCATCTTCCAGAGGGATTGTGAGTTGAGGCCCTGCTTCTCGTTTCCGAACCTGTACGCCCTTGTCCATGGACCCAGAGCTATGGTATCTGGTTCCTCACCTTTTGCCATCCTTTTCAGGATCTTCTTCTGATATGGCGTGAGCTGGTCTTTCATATCGGAACCCATCCCCTTGTCTTCAGGAGTTTCCACCATCTCCCTTCGTAGTACCTGGTCTTCGTGCCCTTCTTCACCTTCGGGCACGGGTACGGCACCTTCTCGAAGTGGATTGGGATTGTCGCCCCACCCCTGGTGAGCTGGATCCTGAGAGGCTGACTGCCGAGGGGCGTCATGATCTCGTAGATCCCATTTGCGCCTGAATATCTTACCGGGGCATTCCGCAAGTCTTCCCCGTAATTCCGGATAAAATTGAAGACCCTTACTCCCGTCGGCCACCACCTGAGAAGTTTCACAGGCTCAGTATAGAGGGTATCTTCGTCATAGACGCAGAGCTCCCCTTGCCATTCCCCGAGCCGCTGCACGAGAGACATTATCTTCCCTCACAGATTCGCTTTCTTCAGGATGTAGCCGCCCCGCTCCTTGTCCGGGTAGAGTCTGGAGCTGAGCGTATAGACCATCCAGAAGGTCATATCCATGCCGACCCCATGGAGCGGGACTCCCCACCGCTTATCGTTCTCATAGCCGAGGGCATTTGCCACGTCCGGAGTGATATCCATAGGTTTGCCTTTGACCATCACATAGGCCCTGGCGAGCCTGAACAGGCCCGACCTTGAGACGTGAGTAACAATGGTATAGATCGTCTTGTCCTTCCGCTTGGCGAAGAGATTCTTCAGCCCCTTCAGCGCGTTTTCCTGTTCCTTTTTCGAGACTTTCATGGTTCACCTCAAAGCCACTTTTGCTCCAGCTTATAGCCGCCCCGGTTCTTGTAACCGTAGAGGACCGATGAGAGTTCGTAGACCAGGTGAAATCCCATATCCATCCCTGCCCCGGTGACTTCTACCCCGTTCCTGTCCCGGTCCCATTTCCAGCCGAGGGCCTTTGCCGCCCAGGTCGAGATATCGATGGGCTTGTTGTCCCTGATGATTATGACCCCGATGACCCGGAACATCCCCGATCTGGAAGTATGCAGGAGGTTTGTGTATACCGTCCGGTCCTTGCGTCCTTTGAAGAACTTCCGAAGCTTCTCCCGGTACTCCCTCATCTCTGCTGCCTGATTTTTTGAGACGGTCATGTTCTTCACTTCTTCCCGGGCCACTTTCCCTGTTTCCCCTTCAGGACATCATCCATCGTGGGGAACAGTTTCACGGGCTCGCGGTCCTTGATCTGGTCCTCGACGTTGCCGAACTGCCCGTGTTTCCCACCTTTGAAGGCGGTGGCCTTACTGCGTTTCTTGATATTTTCCCGAACATTGTCAATGACGCCCATGATTCAGTACTCCTTTCCAATTCTGAAGCTCCCTAAAATCTCTCCTGGTGCCCGAGTGGGTTCCATCTTCAGATATTCTCTCTGGAGGCGGGGTGTTCCTGCTGATGAGAATTCGTGAGTGAGAATGGGCCGCCCAAGAACCCTACTCAACGCCGCGTGATATTGGGGGAAGGGTATGGCGATATTTTCCTGGAAGAGCTGTAGTCTCACGATCTGCTCATCGGTCCATGATTTCCAGATTCCGCTTTCTCCTATAGATATGGCCTGTTCCCTTGTGAGTTGTCTCGGAAGAGTGCCCCTGGATATATGCCTCCGTAACTCATCTGCCGTTGGGATGAGATTTGCTGGCACCCTGCCCTTTCCGAACTGTCCTATGGCCATTTTTGTGGAGGCCATCGGCATCCTGCGGTTCCTGATGTTCTCCCGAATGTTATCCATGACGCCCATAATTACCTCAGACCTGCTCCCGCCTTGCGCGTGCCAGGCACTCCGGGCAGATGGCACTCTGAAAGACGAGATCCCAGTCCCCGGGCAAATCACCTTCCAGGATCTGACGGTAGCAGAACTCACGGGTCCAGACCATGTTCAGACCCCATCGGTCCCCCGAATGAACCCGTAACTGCACCTGCACCCCAACTCCAAGCACTCGTGGGGATGTTTGGTTAGACTCCCTGGTTCTGGGTCTACCATATAATGACATAGTATGTCATGTCCACATACTGGGCAAAGTTCTCCGGAGATTAGCCCCGCCGTCTTCTTCGGTGCTTGGAAGAGTTTCCTCTGTGGCCTTGCCTTGATCTGTTCTCGGAGTGCTCCGAATCCTGTTTCTCCAGTCATCAGATCCCTTCCGTCCCCCGAATGAAGGCGTACCGGCAGCCGCACCCTGGCTCCGGACACTCATGCGCGTAAGGTGCGACCAGTTCCTCAGTCTCCGGGTCGATCAGCCCGTAGTGTCCGATCAGGTCATGCCCGCAGACCGGGCATGGTTCCCCTGGCGGCAGTCCCACCAGCTTCTTCGGTGCCTGGCTCTTTGGTGCCCGACTTTTCGGTGCCTGAAAGAGTTTTCTCTGTGGCCTTGCCTTGATCTGTTCGCGGAGAGCCGCGAATCCGGTTTCCTGTTTTCCTGCCATGTCAGTACTCCTTACCTGGAATTGTCTCTGAATAGAAGGTTCCCCAGTGGATACATTGGACCCACCGATCATCGCCTTCATCCTGTGTTTCGATATTCTCGCTGCCGCATTCCCGACATCTCTCCCCCTTTGGCGCAGGGTTTATCGGACCGTATCGTGGTTTTCGTGCCAGGATCTGCATGCGGAGGGCCGCGAACCCGGTTTCCTGTTTCTTCTCAACCATCGTTTCCTCACTTCACGATCCTGATGGATTCTCCTGTAGGCCACGCCGGGATGTGGCTGATATTCGATGGTGAGAAGTCCTTCTGGTTCTCCCTGACAGCTTCCTGGGCGTCCGCCAGGGCATCCGGGAGCAGGTGGTGGTGATGCGCGTAGATGAAGTAGTCCTTATGTTCCCCGTCGTTCACCTGCATGCATCTCGTGTACCTGTGGGGGGCCTTCGTGCCCCGATCAATGACTACGAACCGGACCGGGTATTCCCCTTTGCCTCCCTTTGACCAGCATGACATCGCTACGATCTGTTGTGACATCTCCTTCCTCCGTCAGTATAGCGGGAACCTCTCCCCGGTCTGGAAGCATTTGCCCATGATCCAGTTGGCCTGGTTCTTCGTCAGCACCGGCACCGGGCAATTCTTGTGGTGCTTTGGGATAGTTCCCCCGCAAAGCCCGCAGACGTACTTCGGCTTATCCTTTTTCTTCGCAGCTCTTTTCTTCTTTGTCGCCATGTTCACTCCTTCACTCTCTGTATCCATTCGCCATTAGGCCACGGTGGAATGTGGCTGATGTTCCCTTTCCTATACTGGCGGCTGTGCTCGATGACGGTATCCTGGGCATCTTTGAAGGCGTCGATAAACGTGTTCTGGTAGTGCCCATAGTGGAATGGCTTCTTCTCCCCCCTGTCAGTCTGCATGTGCCTCGAATACCTCTGGGCCGCATCTGTGCCCCAGTCGAGGACCACGTACCGGGTCGGGTATTCCCCTCTTCCTCCTTCTGACCAGCGTGACATCGCTACGACTTTCGGCTGTGTCATGATTCACCTCTTCCCTTTCTTTCCCAGGATCTGCTTCTTACAGGGATCACCCCATACGCCGTCCATAAACCCTCCTGAATAAGCCCCGATCTGTGGTGCCCCGGCGGTGGTCACGTTCAACTTGTATACCCCGTCTTTATCGGTTTTCTGCCTGTGACGGAAGGCTGCACAGTCCCTGGCCTGCTCTGTTTTGTACGGTCCCTTGAGAGCGGGTTCGACATCTCCATACACTATGACCAGATAGTATCTCATTTCTTCCGCTCCGTCTGGACTTTTTCCAGGAGATAGTCGAGCCTGTGAAACTCTGAGTAGTGCTCTTTGAACATAGAGTCCGACATGAGCACCTTGATCGCACTCTTCAGCCTCGTTACCCTTGCGGCTGGAAGCCGCTTGAAATGTTCTTCCCAGTCTTTTCCTGTCGGCATAATCAAGCTCCTTCCATGACAATTTCGGTGAGTCTCCGCCTCGCATCGTCGTATGATCCGAATTGTTCATCTTCCCCGGCCTTGGCACCCATGTAGGTGGTCCTCGTGATGATCCAGAGCTCCGAATCTACCGGGACGATTTTCACCACGTCGAATCCCCGCCCGTAGGTGTCCTTACCCCTCGGCATCCAGCCGGTCTTTCTGAGCTTCCTTGAATCAGGATATAGTCCGCCTTTTTTTGCCATTCATTTTCCTCCGTGTGATCTCCTGGTTATCATCGTGTTCACGCCTTTGTAGATTCTCCTGCGCTTTGCCGTGAGATGGAAGGCTCCTGCGGTATTGGTGACGTGGACGGTCCACCCATCCTTCCGTAACCCGAGAGCGATAAGATCCGAGGTCGCTTTGGTGGCGATAGTTGCATCAAGGAACTCGGCTTTCGACAGGATCTTTGAATCCCTTATCCCCGTCCGGTTGATCACGCCGTTAAGCCGCTCGATGGTGAATTTCCACCATGCCCCCGTATTGTGCTTGCGCCTCGGCATCTCACTTTCCCCCTTTCTTCTTCTGTCTCCCCGGTCTCCATGGCCCGCCGGTTATCCTCTGCCTCGTGGCCCGGTGGCCCCTGGCCTTCATCGCCGCCTGCCATTCTCTCTTCTGCTCAGAGATGGCCTCTTCCATGAAAATCATCAGACGGTAGAGGTCGGGGCAGATTTTGTCAATCAGCGGATCCGAAGTCAGGATAGAGGCTGCGGCGTGCATATCGTGCAATTGGTGGGAGGTCTTCGCATGGAAATGAGCCACGAAGTCGATTCCTTTGTACACGGTCACTTCCTCCTCTTCACGTCGAATCCCCGCCCGCAGGTGTCCTTCCCCCTCGGCATCTCACTTTCCCCCTTTTTTCTTCTGTTTCCCCGGTCTCCATGGTCCGCCGGTTTTTTTCTGCATCGTGGCCCGGTGTCCCCTGTTTTTCATTGCCTTCTGGAATTCCCGCTTCTGGATTTCGAGAGCCTCTTCCATGAATATCTTCAGATGATAGAGGTCCGGGCAGATTTTATCGATTAGCGGATCATTGATCAGGAATCCTGCTGCTGCGTTCATGTCTTGCAGCATGTGCGATGACATCGCATAGAAATGAGCCACGAAATCGATTCCTTTGTACACAGTCACTTCCTCCTCTTTATTGGGATGATTTTCAGATCGCCCTTCGAGAAATACCCGTCATAGTCCGCTGCCGGAACCCAGACATACCAGGAGGGCCTCGTCTCGCAGCAGTACGTGTCCTTGGCGTCGGTATACCCGATGAGCCGCTTGCCCTCGCTCCACCACTCCGGCATGAGCACTTTCTTTACCTGGGATTCTTTGATTCCCAGGCTCGTGCAGAAATGGGTCAGGTTTCTGAAGGATTCCTTTGCCATGTTAAATCAACTCTTTTTTCCCCTTTTTTTCCTTGGCATGATCGCATAGGTGTATACGGCATAGCATAGCCTTCCCGCGTCTACGCCACGGGTCACGAGCATTGAGACCAGCCTTGCTTTGTACAGGCCCCCGTTGTTGATGAGTTCTGCTCTTTTTCCCGCCCAGAACTTGTCACATCTGATCTCGTCCCTGGTCCATGGCTTCCCGTTGATTATGAGAGATGGTGGGAAGTAGTCGTACATCTTTTGGAGTTTTCTGATTTTGTATGGTTTCACCACAGTTCATCGCCTCTCGACGTAGACGCAGTAGCAGGTGAAGTTCCCCGAATACCTTCCTGGCGATCTCTTAATCCGCACCGGGACCACGCGGACTCTCCATGGATGCATCTTCGAGCTCTTCGTCAAAGATCGTGTTGAATCCCTAAGTGATGTCGCTGAAGACCTGGCTTCTCCTCGTTTCATGAACGTAGCATATAGGCGGAACTTCGCCCCGTCGATAACTTTGACCATCGGGATCTGTTCTTCCCAGATTTGATACACGTCACCCTGGCCTTTTATTCCGACCATGTTTCACCTCACTTGAACCAGACCTTCCAGATTTTGAATTTTTTCCCGCCAGTCTGCGCGACCCACTCTTCATCTGCCTCGACTTTCTTGAAGGTCTTCGAGAGCCGCTTCACTGCCGCGTCCGCGAGAGTTTTAGTAGAGAAGTTCTGGAAGTCCCAGCCGTATTCCTGGTTGATGGTCTGGTATGCTCTTGACATGGTTCAGTCCCCCCTCCACCAAACTTCGTAGACGTGGAAACCGCCCGTGACCCTCTGGCGGACCCCACGGTGAACCCAGATCGGGATGATCTCGACTTCCTTACCCGTCTTCCGTAACTGGCTTGCCATGAACTCCGCCTGCTCCCTCGATGCGTAATTCTCCCGCTGGTCGAAGCCCTTCTGCATGAGGGTGAATGCCTTGTCGATCAGGTGTGACATCTACATCACCTCGGTTAACCCGAATGTCGTAATTCTCGGGATGCCATGGAACCTTTCAGCATACCCGAGATCCCGGAGCGTGGTCCAATCACTCCTGTAGCCTGGCTTCTTCTGGTTCCCGTAGACCAGGAGGTTGTATCCGCTCCCGAGCGGACTTTTCATCTTCTCGATGATGACCGAGAACCCCTTCTTCCTGTTCGCCTTCGCCAGAGCGTTGGCCACAGCCCGTTGATATTCCCCGATGATGGCGTACAGCAGGTAGGTCCGACCATTCCGCTCCAGGGTTTTGACCGGGTTCTGCATCATTTGGTCTTCCTGTTCTTCGTCTTCGCCCATGGGGACTTGTACTTTGGAATCTGAACCATTCCTGTCCCCTTCAGGGCTGGCTGTTCGACCTTCTCGCCTGCTTTTCTCCTGGTTGCTTTTGGTCTGTTCATGTCAAATCCTCCTGTCTTTTGATCTTGCCCATGGTGAACGGAACTGGGGGAACCTTGAGATCGGCATGGTCCTCCTGATGACGGTCCTGGTGACTGGATACCTGACTGGCCGCTGTCTCCAGGTTCTTGCCCTCCTGAGCGCGTACCCTGCAAGTACCACCGCATTGCCTACGAGACCTTTCCTGGCGGCCACGAAGCCCCCAGCGTCATTCCCCATTGTTCAGATCCTCCTCTCCGGGTCTCTCGCCCAGGGCGAGCGGTACATCGGTGTCCTGGCGACCGGCATCACCCTCGGCGTTGGAACCCGTCCTGAGCGTAGCTCAACCGGGGCCTTTCGCTCGACCTTTTTCCTTTGCACCGGGGGCTTCCGTGCTGGCTGCGGCCTGACATACTGCCTGGGCTTGATGAAACCCTGCTGCTGCCAGCCCTGCGTCATTCTCTGAGTCCATCCAAGGAGCATCGTTGCTCCTGCAATGGCAACGAGCCCCCCCGCGAGATTTCCGAGACTGTTATCTCCCATGGTCACTTCCTCCGTGGTTTCCGCGCCCACAGTTCATAATCTCCGATGTGTTCTCCCTGTTCGAGCCTTGTGTCATAGCCTGCTGACTTGGCCAACCCCTCTGCATATGTAGCGAATGGCCAGTAGCCCTTGTCCTCGGTGTAGATGAAGGTGAAGATCCGCCACTGGCCTTTTCCGATGGGGAACTTCCTGGTCCTCCGTTTCGGATCGGCCATGGCCAGTTGGATCTTCGCCCGCATCAGACGGATTGCTTTCCGATGGGTCGGATCAGTCTTCTCCCTGGCCATTAGCGGCCCCTCCGGTTCTTCCTCGGCTTTGCCCTTCTGACCACCTCGAACTCGTACTCGTAGAGAGAGAACGGCAGCCCGGCGCAGTCCACCAGGGCCATGCCTTTCATCCCCTCGTCATATCCAGGATGCTCGCCTCTTCCCCTGCCCTGTGAACGGGAGATTTTCTCTACACGGTAGTACTTGCCCCGTATCCTGTAAGGCACGTAGTTCTCGTTATCCGAGACGATTCTGATGTAATCCCCGATATGCACCATGGCTACCGCTTCCTCCCGGTCTTCTTCTTGTTTGACTTCCGCTTCGGCTTCTTCTTCCAGATGAAGTCCACGATCTGATCGGCCCACATCGGCTTCGAGAACTTCGGTGGGACCAGGGGATACTCGACCACGAAGAGGTCAGGGTACTTTCCCTCATACCAGACCTTCAAGTTCCAGTACCCCAACTTCCTGGTGTTCGGGGATCCATTCAGGTTCACGGCGATGAATGGTCCCTGGTACTTGTCGAAGGGCCTCAACTGTGCCGCGACCCCTGCACCTTTCCGGATCTGTCGAGTCAGCTCCTGCATATCGGTGTATTCCTTCAAGTCCGCCCAACTCATCTCGCCGGTCATGGCTCACATCCCCCGGTTGATGCGACGGTTCCTTGCGTTCTTTGCTACGACCTTCGGCTCGCCCTTGCCCCGCATGCTGACGATGATAGTCCCACCCTTTGAGGCCCCCTTCCGGGTGACTGGGCCTCGCTGATGGAGCTCGCGGATGAGGTACTTCTTCAAGTCGTCGCGGATCTCATCAAGCCACCGAGCAGGGTCATGGAATACTATACCCAGGAACATATCCGTCCTGCCCCGCGCCCTGCATGCATTCACGATGAGTGACCCTGGGACGTGCATCTCGCGGATATGGGAGATCAGGTGGCTCTTGTCCCCGATTTCTTCCCCGAGCGGCTTTCCCCCTTGGGACTGGAAGAGGCAGAACCAGCAGTCACCGGCTGACGGGGGCTTGATATGCTTCTCTGTAATCCGGTTTGCGAACTTGCCGATTTGTTGGACTGATGGAATTCTTTCTGGCATTATTATCGCTTCCTCGGCTTTGCTATCCGCCCATAAGCCAACCAAATCTTTTTCCCTGCTTTCGTCCTATATGGCTTAATCAGGCCGATTGTGTATACCCCACCGACAAATGCTTGCGAGGCAGTCTTCAAGTTCTTCTCCCACCCCTCCGGCGTGCTGAAATTCTTTTTCCAAGCCTCCGCACGGTCTTTTCT
>Ga0335070_10005867_pt1 | contig 14478 bp, 7 predicted proteins | sample Lox_Sample_13_FD_206722 | JGI IMG/M metagenome (GOLD analysis project Ga0335070, IMG submission 206722) | Soil microbial communities from Loxahatchee National Wildlife Refuge, Florida, United States - Lox_Sample_1.3 | ecosystem: Environmental > Terrestrial > Soil > Wetlands | place: USA: Florida... | reverse complement strand
CCTTCAGGCCAGCGTCCAGGCTCTCTATTTTTGTTATTCCGAGCGGGCTTCAGCCCGCGAGGAATCCGCATTCCCGGATTTCTCCGCAGCCTCTTCAGCCGTGCCGCTGTAGCACTTTCACACTTGCTGTAGTCCACCTCTCGCTTCGAAAGGGCACGGCTTCACAGGCCGTTGAAAACTTCCGTTGCGGTTGTGTTTTGAAAGGGCACGGCTTCAGCCGTGCCGTAAATGGCATTAACCACGCAGGGCTTCAGCCCCTGAGGGAAATCGGTCTACACCTTCTCTGAAAATGTTCTAGCGCCAATGCGCGGCCTGTTGTATTAAGGGCGACTCGCTCACGGCTTCGACGTTGGCGAGCTCCCGGTATCAGCAGATCCAGCCGCCACCGACCACCGCATCGCCGTCGTAGAACACCGCGGCCTGGCCCGGCGTGATGGCGCGCTGCGGCAAATCGAAGCTCACCAGGACTTCGTCGTCCCCAGTCTGTGCCACCCCCGCCGGAGCAGCTTCCTGCCGGTGGCGAATCTTCACCGCAACTCGCATAGGCTCGCGCAGGTCCTCCACGGCGATCCAATTCAGGCGCTTGGCACGAAGGGTCGTCGAAAGTAATTTGTCAGCCCCGCCGACCACCACCTGATGCTTGTCACCGCGAATCTCCAGCACATAGAGCGGCGATCCCGTCGCCACTCCCAATCCCTTGCGCTGTCCCACGGTGAAGTTGTGGATGCCATCGTGCGTACCCACTACTTCGCCGCTGGTGGTCACCAGCTCGCCGCTAGTATCGGGAATCGCTTCGCCCTGCTCTTCCAGATAGGCATCGAGAAACTGCTTGTAATCGCCGCCGGGGACAAAGCAAATCTCCTGCGAATCGGGCTTCTCAAATAGCCGCAGACCGGCGCGGCGTGCCTCTTCGCGAACCTCGGGCTTACGCATTTCGCCCAGCGGGAACAGCGTACGGCTCAACTGCTCCTGCGTCAGTCCAAACAAAAAATACGTCTGGTCCTTGGAGGCGTCAGCGGGCCGCTTGAGCACCCAACGTCCCGCGCGCTCGTCGTATTCGTTGCGCGCGTAGTGGCCGGTAGCCAGCAGGTCGGCGCCAATCTGCCGCGCGGTGATGAGCAGCTGGTCGAACTTCAGGTGGTTGTTGCACAGGCTGCACGGAATCGGCGTCCGCCCCGACAAATAGTCCTCGACGAACGGCCGCACCACGTCGTGCTCGAAACGCTCCTCCTGATTGACCACGTAATACGGGATCCCCAGCTTCTCGGCGACATAGCGGGCATCGTACACATCGTCGATCGAGCAGCAGCGCCCCTGCACAGCCTCGGGCATGCCCTCGTGGCCGGCGAGACGACGCTGGTTCCAAAGCTGCATGGTAAGACCGACGACCCGGTAGCCGCGCTCGCACAGTATGGCCGCTACGGTCGAGGAGTCCACTCCTCCCGACATCGCCACGGCTACGGTATTTAGACTGAGGTTACTCACTTGTCTGAAGGACGAACATCAATTCCGCCGGGGCCAGCAGTCAACACGAGATGGTTCGGCATAAAGAAGAGCCAGTACTGGTCGCGATCATCAGGCTTTTCAAGATAATCGGCCGGAGCAACAGCCAGCCGGAAATCACCGAATGCGAAAGATGCCGTCGAATTTTGCGGATCCAACTCAACGCCGAGAAACTTCTCCGCCTCAAGACGCCTAACCGCCACCGAAATCGGGTGTCTTTCCGAATCGGACGTTACTAATTGCCGACCGTTGTGTATCAACGCCCATCTGGCCAAATAAATCCATAGATGCCAAGTTCCCAGCTCCTGACCCTGCAATCTACGCTTGGGCCCGAAATCAAAGGTCAGAAAGCTACCCACACCTCGGCGAGCGCGCCAAGGTCGCTGTCCCACGACCGGCTTGAAGCACTCTTGCATATCGACGGCTACTGTGCTCATAATGAACGCTATCCAAACATCGCTACGCCGATGGCAACGATCTCCGCGAAAGAGTATTCTTGTTTGCTGACCTCACGGTGCAAACGATCAATTTCGTCCATCGTAAGCTGCCTGCCAATGATTCGTTCGATCTCTCTGACAGCGGCTCGAAACTGTCTGTTCTCTTCGCGATTGCCCACTCCAACTCAATTCTAGCCCAGGACAATGACCACCCTTTATTAGTGGACCGGCCTCAAGGATTCCAGCCGGTACTAGCCTCGGAAACTTACAACCCTCTTGTACACCGGACTAAGCTCTCTGAGCCGCCCGACGACCTCTGGCACCAAACGCAGTGCGAAGTCAATGTCCTCGGCAGTGTTTTGCTTGCCGAGGCTGAAGCGGATGCTGGCCCGCGCGCGATCAGGAGACAGTCCCATCGCCGTCAACACGTGTGACGGTTCGATTGCGCCCGACGAGCACGCCGCGCCCGTCGATACCGACAGACCCTTGAGGTCGAGGGCGATGACCATGGCCTCGCCCTCCAGGCACTCAAACACAATGTTGGTCGTGTTGGGCACCCGCGGTGCGCCGGCACTGTTCACGCTTACCTGCTCCAACGTCTCCGTGACCGCTTTCTCCAGGCGGTCGCGTAAGTCCGCCATTCGCTCGACACTCCCATCCGTAAAGCCCAGCCGCGCAATCTCCGCCGCCTTTCCAAGTCCCACAATGCCGGGCAGGTTCTCGGTTCCCGCGCGCCGCGAGCGCTCGTGGCGTCCGCCATACAACATGGGCTGCAGGAGCGTTCCCTTGCGCACATAGAGCGCACCTGCCCCTTGTGGCCCATGTATCTTGTGTGCGGCGAGGGTCAGCAGATCGCACCCAATTTCCTTGACGTCAATCGCCACTTTACCCGCCGCCTGTACCGCATCGGTATGGAAGTACACATCAGCTTCCGCCGCAATCTTTCCAATCTCGTTCCCGTCCTGCAACACACCGGTCTCATTATTGGCGAAGATGATGCTGATCAGCTTCGTCGCCGGACGTATGGCCCGCCGCACGTCCTCGGGATCGACCAGCGCGCGGCCATCCACCGGAACATAGGTAACTTCGCATCCCATCTCTTCCAGCCGCTTACTCGCGTTCAGCACGGCATGGTGCTCGATGGCCGAGGTAATTACGTGGTCTCCCGGTTTGACCAGTCCGAACAACGCGAGATTGTCGCCCTCGGTGCCGCCGCTGGTGAAGACCACCTCGGCCGGACGGCAATTCAACAACTCCGCCACCTGCTCGCGCGCATGTTCCACGGCGGCGCGTGCCTGCTGTCCCTGCTGATGAATGGAGGATGCGTTGCCGAACTTCTCCAGAAAGTACGGCTGCATCGCTTCCAAAACTTCCGGCAGAAGCGGACTGGTCGCGTTGTTGTCGAGATACACGCGGTGCATCGTTAAGCCTATTTTATCGTGCTAGTTGGATTCCGATGCGGCTGTCGGGGATTCGCCCGCAACTGCGCCACCGCGACCAGCCCAAACAGAGAAGAGCCCGCTGCCTGCTTCGCGGCAATCAAGCAAGTCCATTCGTTGTTATCGCTGTTACCGCTGTTCCATCGCCACATACTGGCTGGGATAGATGGGCCCCTGGTATTCGGCACGGGGGCGGATCAACCGGTTGTCGCTCAGTTGTTCCATCACGTGCGCCGTCCAGCCGGAAATGCGCGATACCGCGAACACCGGCGTGAACAGGTCGATGTCGATGCCGAGCGTGTGATACGTGGAGGCGGAGTAGAAATCCACGTTGGCGTTGAGCTTTTTCTCGGCCACGACATACTCCTCGATCTGGCGCGAGATCTGGAACCACTTGGCGATGCCGCTGGAGGTACCAAGATCGCGCGACATGGCACGAAGATGCGTTGCCCGAGGATCTTCCGTGTGGTAAACGCGGTGGCCGAATCCCGGAATCTTCGTCTTCTGCGCCAGCATTCCCTTCACATACTCGACTGGGTCGGCGCCCGACGCGTCGATGGCTTCCAGCATGCGGAACACGGCCTCGTTGGCTCCGCCATGCAGCGGGCCCTTGAGCGCGCCGATGGCGGCAGTGATGGCGGAGTGCATGTCGCTGAGCGTGGCGGCCACCACCCGCGCCGCAAAGGTAGATGCGTTCAGCTCGTGGTCGGCATGCAGAATGAGCGCAATGTCCAGGGCCCGTTCAGCGGTGGCGCTGGGGATCTCCCCGTTCAATTGGTACAGGAAATTGGCGGCGTGCGAGAGCGTGCGGTCGGGCTCAACCAGGGCTTTGCCCCTGCGGATCCGGTCGTAGGCCGCGACGATGTAGGCAACCTGCGAGGTCAGGCGGATGGACTTGCGCAGATTGGCTTCCGCGTCATTCGCCTTCTCTTCAGGGTCGTAAAGCGACAGCGCGGAAACGATAGTGCGCAGCACGTCCATGGGCAGCGCATGCTTAGGGGCCTGGTGCAGCAGGCTGATGATGGAGGCGTCGAGTTTGCGCTCGCGGGCCAGGTTAAGCTTGAGTTCCTGCAGCTCGGCGCGTTTGGGCAGGCGTCCGAACCACAACAGGTAGCAGCATTCTTCGAAGCTCGAATGGCCGGCCAGTTCGTGAATATCGATGCCGCGGTAAGCGAGCACACCCTGGCCGCCATCAATGTAGCAAATGCTCGAATTAAGCGCGGTGACGCCTTCCAGGCCTTTCGGCGATTGAGTGATGGAGGTCATGCATTCCTCTTTTGGGAATTTGCCGAGAAGCAGGCTGCCTTGATTCTAGGCCAGGAAGTGGCGAACCGGGAGCCGCAAAGTCACAAAATTGCGCAAGTAATTGCCGATATTGGTCTTCCACGGGCGGGAGGGCTGCGCCACGGTCGCGGCAACGTTGCGACAGGTGCCCATCCGATAAGCCGGGCACACAAAGGTTTCTGCCCCGAAGGCTTGGGGTTGGGGGAGGGCCGTTATCGAAATTCCCGCTAGGCTCGTTTTGCTCTTGTTTGCTGTTTCAGTTCCCTGAACTGCTGGGTTTACATCTCCACTTGCTTCGGCCGCAGACGCCCATCTCGGGGTCCCCGCCGCAGCTACTCTATTTTGTTCTCAGCGACTTCCTGACAAACACAGATTCGCACGAAGCGCGCTTCCCATCGCGATGGTGTCCCTCAAGGCGGGACGAAGGATTTCCCCGGGTCGATGCAGGGCGGCGCACCGACACCCGCGCACCCGGGGCGTCCCTTAACTAGTATGGGGTCCGCGATCCCAACCGCGCAGTGTGAGGATAGGACGGTTGCCAAGTCTCGTATGTGATGGTCATCACATAGGACCAAACGAAGGTGGCGTTACCAAAGTGGGAATACGCGGGCTCCGCCTAAATTGCCGCAACCAGGGGAGGGCGCTATATTGGAGAGTTTGCTCAGTCCACCCGGCCCTGTCAGTAGGGTGGCAATGACTTTCGCGGCGCTCCCGCGTCCGGAGACCCTCATGATCAAGCGCTTTTCTACTCTCCTGGTTCTCGCCCTCCTCACGTCTAATGTTGCCTTTGGCGATGAAGGAATGTGGTTGTTCAACGCCTTCCCCAAGGACAAGGTCAAAGCGAAATATGGATTCGAGCCTTCGCAGCAATGGCTCGATCATGTTCGCCTCTCATCGGCGCGGGCGCCGAACGGATCATCCTCGTTCGTTTCGCCGAACGGACTTATCTTCACCAACCATCACATTGCGCAGGAGTGCATCCATGACTTGTCCACCGGCGGCAAGGACTACATGAAGAACGGTTTTTACGCGCCCACTCGGGCTGACGAGCCGAAGTGCCCCGGGATGGAGTTCGTGGTGCTGGAAGGAATTGAGGATGTCACCGCCAAGGTGAATGCTGCTGCCAAGCCGGGTATGAGTTCCGCGGAAACCGGAAAGGTACAGCGCGAGGTCATGGCCGGACTGGAAAAAGATTGTTCGGTGAACGGGCTGCGCTGCGATGTGGTCACGCTCTACTCGGGAGCGCTCTATCACCTTTACAAATACAAGACCTACAGCGACATTCGCCTCGTGATGGCTCCGGAGTTTGAAATTGCGTTCTTCGGCGGTGATCCGGACAACTTTGAATACCCGCGTTACGACCTCGACATTTCGTTTCTGCGTGCGTACGAAAATGACAAGCCGGCGAAGACCGCCGATTATCTGAAGTGGTCGAAGACAGGAATCAAGGAAGGTGATCTGGTTTTCGTGTCGGGCAACCCCGGAAGAACCAGCCGTCTGCTCACCATGGACCAGCTTGAGTTTTTGCGGGACTACCAGTACCCGATGCTGATGACGACCCTGGCCAACCGCGTCGCGACGCTGGAGAAGTACAGCGCCCAGTCAGCGGAGAATGCGCGCGAGGCGCAGAGCGACCTGTTCAGCGCACAAAACTCGGTGAAGGCATACAAGGGATACAACAGCGGGTTACAAGACAAAGCGTTGATGGACAAGAAGGCGGCCGAGGAAAAGGACCTGCAGCAGTATCTCAACAGCGATGCCGAGCTGAAGCAACGATATGGCGACCCCTGGGCCGAGATCAGTAAGGCAACTGACATACAGAAGCAGAATTACAAACCACTGTTCTATCTGCAGGGCGGAACACTCGGCAGAGTGGACAACGACGTGGACTTGGCCGGGCGGATGGGGGGCTTCCGGGGTTCTCTGGCAGCCTACGCCCGAATCCTGGTTCGAGTGACGGCAGAGAAGGAGAAGCCTAACGGCGAGCGGCTCCGGGGCTATCAGGATTCAGCCTTGCCCTCGCTGGAACAAGACTTGTTTTCCACCGCTCCCATTTACAAATCGCTGCAGATCGCGCAACTGGCGCAGAGCCTGAGCGAGATGCAGCAGGTGCTGGGCGCGGACAATGACGCAGTAAAGGCTGCCCTAGCAGGCAAGTCACCCGAAGAACGCGCCAAGGAGGTCATCGAGGGCACCCAACTGCAGGACGTAGCCGTCCGCAAGCAGTTGTACGAGGGCGGCAAGGCGGCGGTGGAGGCCAGCAACGATCCCCTGATTGTCATGATGCGTGCGGTCGATCCCTATGCCCGCGCAGTCCGAAAGCGCTACGACGATGACGTCGATCCCGTGCTGCGGAAGAATGCCGGAGACATTGCGAAGCTGCGGTTCGCGCAGGGCGGGCTGAGCGTTCCGCCGGACGCCACGTTCACGCTTCGTCTCAGCTATGGCGCAGTCGAAGGCTACGAGTTAAACGGCAGGCACGTACCGTGGTACACCACTCTGGGCGGGGCCTATGACCACGCTGCCCAACACGGCAGCAAGCCTCCGTATGAGCTACCGCAGAGCTGGATCAAGGCGAAGTCGTCGCTCGATCTCAAGACCCCGTTTGACACGGTGTCCACGCCAGACATCATCGGCGGCAACTCGGGCAGCCCGCTAATCAACAAGGATGCCGAGGTGGTGGGGATCATATTCGACGGCAACATTGAATCGTTACCGTGGAACTTCGTGTATGACGACGTGGTGGGCCGGTCGATTTCGACCGACTCGCGGGCCATTCTCGAGGCGCTGCGGAAGGTTTATCACGCCGATGCCCTGGCGGATGAGCTGACCGGGGGCACCGCCACGGGACAGTCGCAGGCCAGAAAGCCGGCGAAGGCGCAGAAGTGAGTCGTAGAAAGGTGTCGCTCGCCCCGTGGTATTGGGGCGGGTTTCTTAATTCCGGGGATTGGGTATCATCGGGTTAGTCGAGGAGAGTGGGCATTGGGCGAAAGCAATTCAGCGCCTGGGGGTCCAGGCATCCCTCCGCGGTGGACGCGGGGAGCCAAAGATGCAGTAGGGACGGCCTACTCGGTCTCCAGCCGTGTCTGGTACACCATCGCCAACGGCGTCATCACTGAGGTTTACTACCCCACCATCGACACACCGCAAATCCGCGACCTGCAGTACCTGGTCACCGACGGCGAGACCTTTTTCCACGACGAGCGCCGGCACATGCGGTCGCAGATTGACTGCGTCGCCACAGCAGCGTTGGGCTTCAAGGTCACCAATTGCGATCCGGAAGGCCGGTACACCATCGAAAAGCAGATCATCGGCAATCCGCACCTGAGCTGCCTTCTGGTGCACACGCGGTTCAATGTGGCCCCGGCGTGGCAGGGAAAGCTACGACTGTATGTGCTGTGCGCTCCCCACCTGCAGATCGGCGGCATGCACAACAACGGTGTGGTTGTGCATGCGCGGGGACAGCGGTTTCTGGTGGCATACCGCGACAACACCTTCGTGACGATTGCGGCCAGTGTCCCCTTCACGCGAACGTCCTGTGGGTATGTGGGGGTGAACGACGGCTGGACGGACCTGGCGCACAACTTCCAGATGGATTGGACGTATGACTCGGCGCTGGACGGTAACATCGCCCTCACCGGGGAGATCGATCTCTCGCGCGGGACAGAATTTACGCTAGCAGCGGGAATCGGGCACACCCGCCACAACGCCACCTCGATGGCCTATCAGTCGCTCAGTATTCCCTTCGACATCACCCTGCGAAGCTTCATCGAGCAGTGGGACCGCACCAGCAAGCGTTTCGCGCTGCTGGAGAAGATTTCCGTGCATGACTCGACGTTGTTCGAGCGCAGCATCAATCTGCTGCTGACCCATGAAGACAAACTCTATCCCGGCGCCCTGATCGCCAGCCTGAGCATTCCCTGGGGCGAGGACAAGGGAGATGACGATGGTCTGGGGGGCTATCACCTGGTGTGGACGCGCGACATGGTACAGAGCGCGACCGCACTGCTGGCGGTGGGCGACACGGCGACGCCGCTGCGGGCGCTGATTTACCTGGCGATCACGCAGCGCGAGGACGGCGGCTTCTACCAGAACTTCTGGATCGATGGGCGCCCCTACTGGACGGGCTTGCAGCTCGACGAGGTGTCGTTCCCCATCATTCTCGCCTGGCGCTTGTGGAAGGCGGGCGCCCTGCAGAATTTCGATCCTTATGTCATGGTGCAGCGGGCGTGCGGATTTGTCATGCGCAACGGGCCTGCCACCGCCCAGGACCGCTGGGAGGAGGCGGGTGGATATTCTCCTTCCACGCTGGCATCGATCATTGCCGCACTGATCTGCGCCGCTGAATTGTTTGAGGCCCGCGGCGACAAACATACCGCCGAGTTTGCCCGCACCTATGCCGACTTTCTTGAGTCGCACGTGGAGAAGTGGACCGTCACTAACCAAGGGTCGCTGGTTCCGGGCGTCACGCGACATTACATTCGCATTAATCCTGCCGTGAGTTCCCACGGCTCGTGCGGCGACGAGAATCCCGATGAAGGAGAATTGGAGCTGGCAAACCAGCCGCCGGGCGCACCACCCAAGTATCCGGCCAAGGACATCGTGGACGCGGGCTTTTTGGAGCTGGTGCGCTTCGGCATTCGCAAGCCGGACGATCCCTTGATGGTGCAGTCGCTCAAGGTAATCGACGCCGTGCTGAAAGTGGAAACGCCGTTTGGCCCCTGCTGGAAGCGTTACAACCACGACGGGTACGGGCAGCGCGATGACGGCAGCTCGTTCGACGGCTGGGGTGTGGGCAGGCCGTGGCCGCTGCTCATGCTGGAGCGGGCGACGTATGAACTGGCCGCGGGACACGACATCGAGGTCTATCTGAAGGCGGCAAAGAACTTCGCTACCGGGGTGGGGTTGCTGCCGGAACAAATCTGGGACGCGCCCGACCTGCCGCAAGCGTACATGTGTTTCGGAAGAGCCACGGGTTCCGCCGATCCCCTGATGTGGGCGCATGCCGAATATGTCAAATTGTTACGATCGGTGGCAGACGGAAAAATATTCGATGTCATTCCACCGGTTGTCGAACGCTACTGCAACGACCAGCCCCGTCCGAGCATCGAAGTGTGGAAGATGAATCGCCAGGTCAAGTGTGTGCCTGCGAGCGGACTGCTGCGGATCATCGCGTCGTCGCCGTTTTCCTTGCACTGGAGCGACGACGAATGGGCCAGCGCACGCGACACCGCGTCTACGCCGACATCGATTGGCCTGGAATATGTGGACATATCGGTTGCCAAGACGCAGACCGCTGCCATACGATTCACTTTCTATTGGCCACAGCAGGCCCAGTGGCAGGGCTCGGATTTTCAGGTTGCGATCCTAAACTAACGGTCACCATCAATGGCTGGCTTGAGACATCGAATTTCCTCAGGAGCGAAAGCCCAGAATTGCTGAAGCGCGTAGCGGCACGGCTAACGCCGTGCATTTTCAAAACGGGTTTGCGGAGCGAGTTCCAAAGTGACGGTCACAATCCACTAACGAAAGGGTGTCGCCGGTGAGTACTCCAGCCGAAGTCTCCACGCAGAAAAATGAGCAGATAACCCCCACGGCCGCGAAGCAGCGCCTGGAGCAGCTTTGCATTAATACGGTACGTACGTTGTCGATGGATGCGGTGCAGAAGGCCAACAGCGGACATCCGGGGACCCCCATGGCGCTAGCGCCGCTGGCGTTTGTAATCTGGGACCGCTTTCTGCGCTTCAACCCGCGCAATCCGCAATGGGCAGGGCGCGACCGGTTCGTCCTGTCCAATGGACACGCATCGATGCTGCTGTACTCGATGCTGTACCTGACGGGCTTCGACCTGACGCTCGACGACTTGAAGAGCTTCCGGCAGTGGGGCTCAAAGACGCCGGGACACCCGGAGTACGGCTTGACCGCGGGCGTGGAAACCACGACCGGGCCGCTGGGCCAGGGATGTGGGAATTCCGTTGGCATGGCGATCGCCCAGCGCTGGCTCGCTTCACGATTCAATAAGGACGGCCATGACGTCTTCGACTACCGCATCTACACGATCTGCGGCGACGGCGACCTGATGGAGGGCGTGTCCAACGAAGCCGCGTCGATCGCGGGACACCTGGGGCTGTCGAACCTGATCTGGTTCTACGACAACAACCACATCACCATCGAGGGCAACACCTCACTGGCGTTTTCGGATGACGTGGGGACGCGCTTCCTCGGTTGGCATTGGAATGTCCAGCACGTGAGCGACGCGAATGATCTGCCAGCGCTCGACCGCGCGATTCACACTGCACAGAAAGAAACAGAGCGTCCCTCACTCATCATCGTAAACAGCCACATCGGGTACGGAGCACCGCACAAGCAAGATACCGCCGAGGCACATGGCGAAGCGCTAGGACCAGACGAAGTTCGTCTCACCAAGCTCTTCTACGGGTGGCCTCCCGATGCGCAGTTCCTGGTCCCAGAAGACGTGAAAGCCTACATGGGTGAAGCGGTGGGCCGCGGCGCACAGTGGGAGCAGGAGTGGAACGCCAAGTACGCAGCCTGGGCCAAGGCGTTTCCCGATCTCGCGACGGAATGGGAGTTGATGGCAAAGCGCGAGCTACCGCAGGGCTGGGACAGAGACATTCCGACCTTCGCTGCCGACGCCAAAGGCATGGCGACACGCGAGTCGGACAACAAGGTGCTGAACGCCGTAGCCAAAAATATACCGTGGCTGATCGGTGGCGCGGCTGACCTGGCGCCTTCAACCAAGACCCTCATCAAGGACGCTGGAAGCTTCGAGCGCGGCGAGTATGACGGCCGCAACTTTCACTTCGGCATTCGCGAACACGCGATGGGCGCGATCGTGAACGGCATGTCGCTTTCGTTGATCCGGCCGTATGGGTCCACATTCTTTATCTTCACCGACTACATGCGGCCAGCCATTCGCCTGGCAGCCTTGATGGACCTCCCAGCGATTTTCATCTATACCCACGATTCGATCGGGTTGGGCGAGGACGGGCCAACGCACCAGCCGATCGAACACCTAATGTCGCTGCGTGCGATGCCACGGCTGATGGTGTTCCGTCCCGGCGATGCCAACGAGGTCTCAGAAACATGGCGTTACATCATGCCACTGAAGCATGAGCCGGTGCTGGTGGTTCTGACCCGACAGGCCTTGCCGACGCTTGATCGGACGAAGTACGCCGCCGCGACCGGAGTGGCGAAGGGCGCTTATGTGCTGGCCGATTCGGGAGGAACTCCGGAGGTCATCCTGATGGGAACGGGCTCGGAGGTGCAGCTCTGTGTCGGCGCGTACGAGAAGCTTGTGGCCGAAGGAGTGAAGGCGCGAGTGGTTTCAATGCCCTGCTGGGAGCTGTTCGAGAAGCAGTCGGCCGAGTACCGGGCGGAAGTGCTGCCAGCAGGGGTGCGCGCACGGGTTGCGGTGGAGGCGGGCGCGACGCTGGGCTGGAGCAGGTACGTCGGAGCGGATGGCGAGGTGGTGGGACGGGACGACTTTGGAGCCTCGGCCCCCATCAAAGACCTGATGACGCATTTTGGATTTACCATCGACAATGTGGTAGCAAAGGCGCACCTGTCTATCGGCAAAGCAAAATCCTAGGGTGACGAAGCGCACGTCGCCGCTGCTGGATTCTCTACGCGCAGGCGGGTATGTCCATGCCAGCAACAACTGGAGTCAAGACGGCGCAATTCGGGGTGATCGGCCTTGGAGTGATGGGGGCGAACCTGGCCCTCAACGCGGAAGATCACGGTTACCCGGTGGCAGTGTGGAACCTGGAAACCGACTGGGTGGACCGGGTGCTGAGTGAGCATCCCGGGCGGCAACTGATCGGCGCCAAGTCGTTGCAAGAACTCTGCCGGTCTCTGGAACGCCCACGCCGCATTCTGCTGATGATCACCGCAGGCGACCCGGTGGACCAGACGATGCAGCGTCTGAGCCCTTATCTGGCTCCCGGTGACATCGTCATTGACGGCGGCAATTCCTATTTCAAAGACACCATCCGTCGCGAGCTCAACGCCCGCCAAACCATGGTTCATTTCTTTGGCATGGGCGTGTCCGGTGGAGAAGAAGGCGCACGCTATGGGCCTTCGCTGATGCCGGGAGGCTCGCGCGAAGCGTATTCGCACATCGCGCCCATTTTGCAGTCGATCGCAGCCAAGAGCGATTCCGGGCCATGCGTGGCTTACGTTGGACCAGACGGTTCGGGCCACTTCGTGAAGATGGTCCACAACGGCATTGAATACGGTGATATGCAGCTCATCGCCGAGGCCTACGAAATCCTCAACAAGGTGCTGCATCTCGATGCCCGAAAACTGGGCGCTATATTTACCGAGTGGAACCGGGGGCCGCTGGAGTCGTACCTCATCGAGATTACATCGCAGATATTTGCCGCGATTGATCCGGAAACCGGTAACCCGCTGGTGGAGATGGTCCTTGATAAGGCGGGACAAAAGGGCACGGGCAAATGGACAGCCCAGGTGGCGCTGGACCTGGGCGTACCGGTCCCGACCATCGCGGCGGCGATTGATGCGCGTGCCATCTCGAGCATGAAGGATGAGCGCGTCGTGGCCAGCCAGTTGATCTATTCGTCAGCGCGCGATGCCTATGACGGGGACAAGACCGCGCTGATTCACGCCGTGCATGATGCCCTTTACGCTGCGAAGATTTGTTCGTACGCGCAGGGCATGAGCCTGATACGCGCCGGATCGCAGGAGTGGCAGTGGAACATTAACCTGCGGGAGCTGGCACGTATCTGGAAGGGTGGCTGCATCATACGGGCGCGCTTTCTCGACTCCATCATGCGCGCCTTCGAGCGCCATCCCGAACTTCCCAACCTGATGCTCGATTACGATTTCATGAACGCGCTGCGGAAAGCGGAGGGCTCGTGGCGCGGTGTGGTCGCAACCGCGGTGCAAACGGGGATTCCGGTTCCCGCGCTCTCCGCCTCGTTGGCCTACTTCGACAGTTACCGTAGCGCCCAGCTTCCGCAGAACCTCACGCAGGCCCAGCGCGACTTCTTTGGCGCCCACACCTATCAGCGGACCGACAGGCCAAACGCCGGCTTTGTCCATAGCGACTGGTCCGGGCTGAGCGCGAAATCCGAAGGTTCGGCCGGAGGCAAGAAGTGAGCACCACGGTTGCTCCAGGGGAGTTTAAGGTTGTGGCGCCGACGTTGCCGAAGGCAGGCTCGTGCCTGCTGGTGATATTCGGAGGAACGGGCGACCTGACGCGCCGCAAGCTGATCCCCGCGCTGTATGACCTGGCGTGCATCGGCTGCACCAATCCGACGTTCGATGTGCTGGGGATTGGACGCACGCAACTCAGCGACGAGCAATTCCGCGAACGCTTACACGAGGGCGCGGCGACGTCGAAAGACGCGCGTAATTACAGCGAAAATGGCTGGCAGGGTTTCGCCAAGCGTTTGCACTATCTGATCGGAGATGCCAACCGGGCCGATTTTTATCCCCACCTGAAAGCCAAAATTGCGGAGATGCAAAAGCACGGCGCCAGCAAGAATGTGCTGTTCTACGTCTCCACGCCGGCGTCACTCGCTCCGCCCATAGTCGAGGGGCTGGGCCAGTCGGGACTGGCCGAAAACCAGGACGGCTGGACGCGCATCGTGCTGGAAAAGCCGTTCGGGCACGATTTGCGCAGCGCCCAGGAGCTGAACGCCATCGTGTTGCGGGTGTTCCAGGAGGAGTCGGTCTATCGCATCGACCACTACCTCGGCAAAGAGACGGTGCAGAACATCATGGTGTTCCGCTTCGGCAACTCGATGTTCGAGCCCATCTGGAACCGCAATTAC
>Ga0335070_10005866_pt1 | contig 14479 bp, 9 predicted proteins | sample Lox_Sample_13_FD_206722 | JGI IMG/M metagenome (GOLD analysis project Ga0335070, IMG submission 206722) | Soil microbial communities from Loxahatchee National Wildlife Refuge, Florida, United States - Lox_Sample_1.3 | ecosystem: Environmental > Terrestrial > Soil > Wetlands | place: USA: Florida... | reverse complement strand
ACCCCGGCAGCCGTTCTGTGACCGGCTCCAGGCTTCAACATCGAACCGAAAAAGAATCTCATGGAACAAAAGCCCGAAAATATTTATGCCCTGGCGCAGCTGCTGCCGGTGGCGCAGGCCGGTAAATTTGCCATTGGCTCATTTACCGCGCGCTGCACCCTGATGATCCGGGCGATCCTGCGGGCGGGCGAAGCGACCCGCTCACCGGTGATCGACCAGATTTCCCAGATCGAACTGAAGTGGTGTCAACTGACGGTGGAGGAGTTCGCCGGAGAGTTCCGGCGGCAGTTCGACCAGGTCCGGCCGACCGTCCCGGTGGGCCTGCACCTGGATCACAGCTCCGACTTCGGCTTGATCCAGTCGGCAGTGGAAAGCGGGTTTTCTTCAGTCATGGTCGACGCCTCCCCCCTGCCGCTGGAGCAGAACGTTGCAGCCGCGTGCCAGGTGGTGGAGTACGCCCACCCGCGCCGCGTCTCCGTGGAGGCCGAGCTGGGTCGGATCGGCACGGCCGACTTCGTCGAGACCGAGACGGACGACGTGCTCTACACCGACCCCGAGGAAGCCGGCTATTTCGTGGAGCGGACCGGGGTGGATGCGCTGGCGGTATCCGTGGGCACCGCCCACGGTGTGTACCGGGTGCGCCAGCCCAAAATCGACCTCGAACGCCTGAAGGCCATCCGCCGGCAGACGCCGGTGGCACTGGTGCTGCACGGCGGCTCGGGCACACCGCAGGCGATGGTGCGGGAAGCCATCGGCCTGCCCGGCGGCGGCGTGAGCAAGGTCAACTTTGCCACGGACCTCGAGCTGGCGCTGTTTGCCGAGTTTGGATTGAAAGCGCGCCTCGCCGACGCAGCCCTGCGCGCCCTGCCGCCGGAGTCCCTGGAACGCGGCGCCCGGGCGGTCCAGCGCGTGGTGGAGGAGAAGATCGGCAGTTTCCTGGGCAGCCGTGACCATGCCGGGGACTACCTTGGGCATAGCGTATCAGAAGTCAAGCCAGGCGCCTGACCGGGCAGCGTTTTCAGGGCACGTGGGAGAATCTTAGAATGAACCGATTGTATGGAGGCATCGAAGCCGGCGGCACCAAGTTCGTTTGCACGGTCGCAACCGGGCCGGACCAGGTGATCGAGGAAAAACGATTCCCGACCACCAGCCCCGACGAGACCATCGGAAAGGCGGTTGCGTTCCTCCTCCCGTATGCCGGGCGCGGCGAGCTGGCTGCGGTCGGGATCGCCTCGTTCGGGCCGGTGGATTTGAACCCGGCTTCACCGACTTATGGCTACATCACCACCACCCCGAAAGCAGGCTGGAGCCAGGTGGACCTGCGCGGCCGCCTCTCGCAGTCCCTCGGCCTGCCGGTGGCTTTCGACCACGACGTGGTCGCGGCAGCTTACGGCGAACAGACCTGGGTGCCTGCCAACCGGGACCTGGACCCGTTCGTCTACGTCACGATCGGGACCGGGGTGGGGGTGGGCGTGATCGCCAACAGCCGCCCGCTCCATGGACTGGTGCACCCGGAGGCCGGGCATTTTCCCATCCCCCACGACCGGCAGCGGGACCCCTTCCCCGGGGCCTGCCCGTACCACGGCGACTGCCTGGAGGGGCTGGCCTCCGGACCGGCGATGGAGAAGCGCTGGGGGCAGAAGGCCGAGACCCTGCCGGATTCCCACTCGGCCTGGGAATTGGAAGCGCAATATATCGCCCTGGGTTTGATGAATCTGATCTACGCTTATTCCCCGCAGCGCATCGTCCTGGGCGGAGGCGTCTCCCAGCATGCGGGTCTGCACGCAGCCGTGCGCAGCAGGGTCCAGAAGGGATTGAACGGCTACGTGCACTCGCCCATGGTCGCCGAGCGCATCGATGAGTATATCGTCCCGCCCGGCCTGGGCAACCGCTCGGGCGGGCTGGGTGCCATCGCCATGGCAAGGGACCTGGTCAAATCCGGTTGAGATGCACCTGTCCGGTTGAAATCCGACTTCCGGCCTCTGGGCTCCCCGGGGCCGGTTTGTTTTACAGAGTACTGCGTAAATATCTAAACCGATGTCCCGTATTTTGCGAGTAATTCGAGACAAAAAAGTTTAGATATTTATGCAAGAAGCAGTAAGGCGGGCGGATTTTACGAAGATTTTACATCCCGGCAAGCGGGCGTTCACACCCGGCTCCTATAATTCAGGCTGTAAACCCGGAAAAGAATGAAACAGGAGTCAGCCATGAAAAAATTACACTTCTCATCCATAAGCAAGTTCGCCATGCTCGTCGCCGGGGTGCTGGTCGCCTTCAGCCTGGCCTTCACCCTTCCCACCGGTGTCGCCTTTGCCGATACGCCCACCCCGTCTCCCAGGACCGGCGGGCGCGACACCAGCGGCCTGACCAAGGCTTACCAGCGCGAACAGGACCTGCTCGGCAAGCAGCAGGCCAACCTGTCCAACGCCGGGACTGCCGCCGGCAAGGTGCAGGACCTGATCAACCAGGCCAATGCCAAGGGCGTTGACACCTCCGCCCTGGTTTCCGCCCTGGGCACTTTCCAGTCGCAGCTGGCTTCGGCCCAGTCGGCGCACGACACGGCCGGGGGTATCCTCTCCGCCCACAATGGCTTTGACGGCAGCGGCAACGTCACCGACGCGACGGCCGCGGCCCGGACGGTCAAGGACGCCGGGCAATCCCTGACGGACGCCCACAACCTCCTCTCGCAGGCCACCCACGACCTGCAAGCGGCAGTCAAAGCCTGGAGGGAGGCCAACAAGGATAAAATCCAGGCCGAGGACCTGGCCAAGGCTTACCAACGCGAGCAGGACTGGCTGACCAAACAGCAGGCCAACCTGGGCAAGGCGAACGACGCCATCACCAAGATCCAGGACCTGATCAGCAAGGCCCAGGCCAAAGGATTGGATACCTCCGCCTTGCAGTCAGCCCTGACCACTTTCCAGTCCCAGGTTGCCGCGGCGCAGGCCTCCGACCATACCGCCGCCAGCGTGCTCTCGGCCCACAACGGCTTCGACGGCAGCGGCAATGTCACCGACAACACCGCCGCGGCCCAGACCGTCAAGGACGCCGACCAGGCGCTCAAGGACGCCGCTGGCGTCCTGACCCAGGCGACCAAGGACCTGCACACGGCAGTCAAAGCCTGGGAGGAGGCCAACAAGGACAAGCTCCAGGATGGCGGTCTGCAAAAGGTCTACCAGAACGAGCAGAAATGGTTCGGCATCCAAACGACCAACCTGGGCAAGGCGGATGAGGCCGTCACCAAGGTCCAGGACCTGATCACTCAGGCCCAATCCAGGGGCTTGGACACCTCTGCCCTGCAATCCGCCCTGGCCACCTACCAGTCCCGGCTGTCCACGGCGCAGTCCTCACACAACACAGCCTCCGGGATTCTCTCGGCTCACAACGGCTTCGACGGCAGCGGGAACGTCACCGACCAGGCGGCCGCCAACCAGACGGTCAAGGATGCGAACCAATCCTTGAAGGATGCCCATGATGCCCTCGTGCAGGCAGTCCATGACCTGCAGCAAGCCATCAAGGCCTGGCAGAGCCAGAACGAGCCCTCCGCCACCCCGGCAGTCTCTTCGGGCGGCGTTTAAGGGAGGCAGACGATGAAAAAGGCTTTCCTTACAGTCGTAGTGTCACTGACTGTGAGCCTATCCATGACAGCCTGTCGCTGGTACCCGCGGCTCAACCCGGGCCTGCAGACAGAGAACCCGGCCTCCGGTGCAGCGCCCTCCGGCGCACCGACCCAGTCGGCCCCATCGGGTCTGGCACCGAAAGGCTTGCCTCTCGATCAGTCTGCCGGACAGGCCGACCAGGCGCTGGGCGACCTGCAGGCAACGCTCCAGTCCATGAACACCGACCTCAACCCCCTAGACGCCGGTCCGGTCGACCAGAGCCTCAATGACCTGCAAGGCACGCTCCAGGTCACGCCCGTCCCTACCGTGACAGTCGACACCAGCCTTGACCAGAGCCTGGATAGTTTGCAACAGACACTGCAGGCCCAACCCACACCATAAAGCGGTCCATTCGGATTTACAAATCGCGATACCTTCCCTTTTTGCCCTTCCCAAAACCCTCGACGGCCCGGGAGGGGGCAAGGGGCGGGGATACCCTCCCGGGCAGATGCGGACGGCCCGGGTCATCGTTTCAGGCCGGCGAACACCACTTGGGAACCCTTCGAAACCTGTCTCCCCCTTGTGGCAAGCAGTTCGACTGCCTCATGGGACCCAGCCTTCCAGGGCATAGGCGTAGACCATGAGCATGAATAGGATGATGCACAAGGTGACGATCAGCAATCGCTCCCCCCTGGGCAGATTGACTCGCGGAAAAGCGACAAAGATCGGGAAAGCCGCGTAGGCGTGGCGGAAGGCGCTCATCACCGGCAGCTCGCCGTAATAAAAGCAGAAAATAAAATAGCTGTAGGCCAGAATGATCACTGCATAGATGCGATAGCTCGGCCGCAGATAGCGCCAGGCGAGGAGGAACAAAAGCACCACGAGAAGATAACCCCCCTGATTGAAAGTAATGTCCAGGCGCGCTTTGGGATCGTGGATCGCCTCGTTTACGACCTCCATGACCAGCTGCCACGGCCACAGGATCGTCGACCGGCTCTGCGTCATGCTGCCGGCTCCCGACGAGATCAGCAGGGAGAGCGCCAGCTTTTGCAGGTTGTGGAAATCCAGCACCACCCGGTTGACGATTTGATTGCGCAAGACGGTCCAGGCGAGCACGGCTGCCGGGATGGGCAGCAGGGAGGCCCATTGCCGGAGCATCCTCGGCGACCAACGCTCGCCGGCGGGTGCGCTGATCCATAGCTCGACGGCCAGCACGACCGCCAGCAAGGCACCCGTCTGCTTGGTCAGCGTCGCCAGGACGGCAAACAGGCTCGCCAGCCACCAGCGCTGCTTGCGAGTGAAATACAGGCAGCATGCCGCGAACAGGAAGAAAGGCGCCTCGGTGTAAGGGATGAAGAGCACCATCGAGATCGGAAAGACGAGCAGGAAAAGCGTCCCCCAACGGGCTTGGTCGTCCGGCAGGTCCAGGCGGGCGAGCTTCTCGAAAGCAAACAGAAAAGCCAACCCGCTCACGGAACTGAGCAGCACCAGCCCGACCATCGGATCGAGGCCCAGGTAGGAAAGCAGCTTGGCGGCCCAGGGAAAGAGCGGATAGAAAGCGGTCGTCCCGTCCGAGGCGTTGTAACCGCGCGTGACGATATTGAGATAATGGGTCGCGTCCCAATGAAAGAGCGGGCTGAACAGAGCCCGCTTCAGCCACAGCCCCCAGGGCTCGGCTGGCGGCCAGAACGGGATCTGGCGGTCCAAGGCAGACAGGGGATGGACTGCCGTGGCCTTGCCAGCCATCAAGAAGGAAGTCAACCGCAGGAAACACCAAAACAGAAAAATCTCCATAAAGAGGGGCTTGGATTCACCCGGATAAATTATACAGCCCCGCCTGTTTCGCGGGGCTGCGTTTTCCCATCTGGTCAGTCGACCCCGCCGCTCGGAGCGGTGATCATCTTCCCGTCAAGAGGAGCGCAACGGTCAGGAGCACCAGCCCGGCAGCGTCGAAAGCGATGAAGCGCAGCAGGGAGGCGTGCAGGGTGACATGCCCGGCGGGCAAGGCAAGGAAAATGGCGCCTTCCCCGACGACTCCGATCAGCTGCATGCCCAACGCCTCCCACAGGGAAACCCGGTTGCGGCGCGGCTGCCAGCAGGCCGGCAGGTAAGGGACATTCCACATCACGAACAGGATCGCCACGCCGCGCACGGCGACCGCGCCCGGGATGCCGCTCAACTCAAAACCCGGTGCAATTTCCTGCGGTGCGAGCAAAAAGACCAGGGCGGCCTGCAGGTTCCAGGCGATGACCAGCCCGATCAGGATGCGCACCGCCCACAGACGCATACCGGCTTTAACTTTCAAGATGCCTCCTTCCCGCCCATCCGCCGGGCGCCGACTCACCTGGTGAGCAAGGAAAAGCAATCAGGGATCAGGGTTGAGGATTATGGGTCAGGAGGATCCAGCGCACCGGATCAGAAAAATTGTCATCCAGACCTTACCGGGCCATTTCTTCCAGGATCTTCCCCAATTTCTCGGCAGAAGTGGAGCGGCTGAAGTGCGCTTCGACGTACCGCCGCCCGTCCATGCCCATGGCCTGGCTGTGCCGCGGGTCGACGGCCAGCGCCCGGATCGCCTCCGCCAGCGCGGCCGGGTCACCGGGCCGGGCGAAGACCCCGCAGCCAGCCGCCTCGACCACCTGGCGGATCACGCCGTCGATCGCCAGGATCACCGGCCGCCCGGCAGCCATGTAATCGAAGACCTTGTTTGGATAGGTGGTTTTGTACTCCTCGATCGGCTTGAGGATGGCGATGCAGGCGTCCGCCGCCGCCAGCGCGGCAGCCATCTCCTTCTTCGGGACCGGCGGCAGGAAGGTTACATTCGCCAGGCCCATTTCCACGGCCCGGGTCTGCAAGCCCGGCTTTTCTTTCCCATCCCCCAGGAAGACAATTTGAATGCTCGGATTCGTGCGCGCCAGCAAACCAGCGGCTTCCAGGACCACGCCCAGGTCATTGGACATGCCGTGCGCCCCGGCGTATAAGGCGATGAATTTCCCTTCAAGGCGATGGGAGAGGCGGAAGGCGCTCCCGTCCTCGACCGGGTTGAACATCGCCGGGTCGGCGCCGTTGGGGACAAGCTCGACGCGCCTGGCCCCGCGATCGGTTACGTGGTCCACGTACCCCGGGCTATTGACCATCACCCGGTCGGCGTGACGGTACAGGAAACGCTCCAGCCACAGCGACAGGCGGATCAGCAGCGGGTCCTTCAGCACTCCCACGGCGATGGCGAAAGTCGGCCACAGGTCGCGCACCTCGAACAGGAACGGGACGCGTTTGAGCCGGGCCAGCATCCAGGCCGTCCAGCCCTGGAAGATGGGCGGCGAGGTGCCCCAGACTAGGTCTACGTTCCGGACCCCCAGACCGAGGAAAAAGGCCGAGACCATGAAACTGGCAAAGGCAAACACGCGGTGGACGAACGAACGGTGCAGGGCCTGGTAGGTGGCCGCGCGCAAGATGCGAACCTCACTCCCTTCCCCGTCTCCTGCGGGGACACCCCTTCCCCCTCTCCCTCTGGGAGAGGGGGAAGGGGTAGGGGTTAGGGGTGAGGTCCCCGTCAAGTAGCTCACCGGGCTGGCGATCACGGTCACGCGGTGGCCGCGTTGGACCAGGTAGCGTGCCAGCTCGTGGTGGCGCGTCCCGCCGGGTTCGTCGAGCGAGGCAAAAGCCTGGTGGACAAGAAGAATGTGCATCGAATTTACGATTAATGATTGACGATTTACGCTAGAGGATTGACGATTGAAAATTGAGGAAACACGAACTCACTGGTGAACTCAACGCTCTGCGCCGAGCTGACCTCGAGAGCCAGCGAGAGCGCCGGGATTTTAACGCCGTAGGTCGGGGAGGTCCAGCCCATGACCGGTGCCGCCTCACCCTGGCCGTAGACTCGCTCCCCGGCACGGACGATGGTAATTTGAGATTGGAGACTGGAAATTTGTGGCTCGGTCCAGAGCGCCAGTCTCACTTTCCCGTGCGCAGAATCCAAGCTAATCTCTACTCTCTCCTCTTTATTCTCCATCTCCCAGCCCCAATCGGGCAGCAGCCAGTGCAGACGGAAGCGCAGTGGGCGGGTCTGCCAGGGCAGGCGCAGGACCAGGAGCCCATCCGTCACCTGCCAGCGCCCATCGGTAAAAGCCTGTACGGTACGGGTGTGGCGCACCCCTTTGCGCATATAGCCATAATGCCGTCCGGAGACGCGCTGCAGGATGCGCTCGTCGGCCTCGATGCGGCTCTGGCGGTAGGCGTTGACCCAGTCCAGGTAAAGGAAACGCCCGGCGCGACTCATCTGATCGCGGCCGTCGACCGTGACGGTGTTGTGCACGAAGGCGGTGACCAGGGGATTGTCCCACGGTGGGTCGGCGTTGTAGAGATACGTCCCGGCATCCCGGGCAACGTTCAGGCCGCGCCACCACAGGTCGAAATGCAGCTGGTCGGCGTGGGAGGGACGCGAGCCGAACTGTGCCGTGCGCAGGTACGCCCACGAGTCCCTGCCATACAACTGGTCGCCGAGGTAGCGCGGCAGCTGCAGGTACTTCGGCGAGTCGAGCGGGACGCCGAACCAGAGGCCCATCTCGTCCCAGGCCCCGCGCGGCAGGTCGTAGCGCAGGAAGGTACGCGCCGCGGCATGCAGGACGGGGCGGAAATCGGCAAAGGGGCAGACGGTCAACGGGAAGAGGTACGCCCCGTCGTTGGCCCCCAGGTTCGGGGTCCAGCCTGTCTCGGGGTCGAGCAGCGCCAGCAGCCAGTGGACCGAGCGCGACAGGGCTTCGAGCGTCTGCCGCGGCCAGGGCCTCTCCTGCCGGCGTAGAAGGGCATCCATCCACAGCGCCACCTGAAGCATCAGGCGCTGGTAGTTGGTGCTGTGCTGAGCGTACTCTCCGTAACCGTCAATTTGGGACTGGAGGCCTTCGTTGAGCCATCTCCAGCCCAGGAGGCGCCACGTCTCCGCCGAGGGATGCTCCGGGAGCGCCAGCCCAGCGGTATAGAGGCCGGCAGCCTCGATCAGCAGGTGGTTGTTCCCCTGGGAACGGGCGTATACAAGCGTGGGCGGGATGCGCGCCGCATGGGAGGCGATCGTCTGAGCCAGCCGCCGCAGCCTTTCCGGCGACGTGGAGGCCGCCCCGGCAAAGACCTGCCCCGCCCAGACCAGGGCCATCAGCCGGATGGCCACCTCCTGGCCCGAGATCCACTGCGGGCCGAGATAAGCTGGGTTGGCATCCAGAAAGGCCTCGGTGTAGCCCCAGAAGGCCTCGGCGTATTTTTCGTCTCCACTGACGTGAAAGGCGCGGCCCAAGATGAACGCCCAGCCAAAGCGCGCCGGCTCCCAGAGGAATTTGACGTCGGGGATGAGAGAATAGAAACCAGAAAGTAGTTTAGGGTTCGTTTCGTAGGCAGTCCAATGCGCCAGGGGACCGTCGAAACCCAGCCTGAGCGCAACCGGCTCGCCACCGAAGAGGCGCACATTTCCAGAGACAATCTCGTCCGCTTCCGCCAGCAGGGCGACCCGGCCCTCGTCACCGAGGAGCGTCCACAGGGCCTCCCGCTCCGGGAGGGGCAGCAGCGCCTTCAACGCCCCCGGACCCTCAGCGGGAGGCCGGGCGGTGACCCGCCGGTAGTGCCCCGTCGCCAGACCAAAGCGGTAGAGGACGTTCAGCGCCACGGGCTGGAAGCCGAGCTGGGTGAGAGCCTTGAAGGCGACCGAGAGGCGGTTCACGAGGAAAATTCAACCACAGATGAAAGTGATTTACGGAATGGAATGAATGGACGAAGGCTTCGATGGCCGGGCGATTGTTTCGATTGGACAACGTCCATCACTCGACGAGGATTTTCGTCCCGCTGCGCAGCGACTCGACCGCCGCGAAGGTGGCCTGCGTCACCCCGAATAACTGGTCGTACGGAATCGGCGGCGCGCCGCCTTCCCGGACAGCTTGGACGAACGCACGCCACTCGCCGGCGTGGCCCTTGTCCTGCCGCAGGGCGGATTTGAGGACTTGGCGCTTCCCATCCCGGACCAGCTCCAACGAGCGAAAGTCATCCAACACCGCCACGCCTCCGCCGCAGAAGACTTCCACGCGCTCCTTGGAGAAGGTCTTGTCGCCGTTGGCCAGATAGTCGACCACCCCGAGCGAGCCGTCCGGGAACGTGAAGGTCAGCGAGACGTTGTCCTGGCGGTACTTTCCGCCATCGGGCAAGCCGTGGGCGGTCACCGCGACCGGCGCAGCGTCAGTCAGGAAGGTCAGGAAATCGACGAAATGGCAGCTCTCGCCGATGATCCGCCCGCCGCCCTGCTCGGGATCCTGCGTCCAATGGCCGAGCGGGAGGTAGCCGGCGTTGACACGGTAGTGCAGGTAGAGCGGCTCACGGCGCACGGCGAGGAACTCCTGCAGCCGTATCGCCAGCGGGGCGAAGCGGCGGTTGAAGCCGACGGTGACGAGGGACGACGGGCTGCGCCGGATGGCCTTTGCCACCCGCCGGAGCTGGTCGGGGGTAATCGCCAACGGCTTTTCCACGAACACGTGCTTTCCCGCCTTGAGGGCTTTGACCACCAAGTCGGCGTGTGTATCGTGGCGGGTCAGGATGGCGACTGCCTCGATCTGCGGGTCGCCCAGGATGTCCTCCTCGTCGGAGGCGGCATAGACGAAGCCGAACTTGTGACCGGCGTGCTGGGCGTGGAGCCCGCCGAGCGAGGCGATGCCGACCAGCTGGACCTCCTTCTGCTTCTTGAGGACCGGGAGTAAAACTGCACCGGCGAAGTTCCCCGCTCCCAGCACCCCGAGCTTCAGCGTGTCACCTTTTGGCGTACTACGGGTTGTAGCAAATGAAACCCGCTGAACTGCACCAGCCGGCTTGTCCTGCGGATAGGTCAGCAACACGCCCAGGAAGGGCTCTTTTCTCTTGCCGGTGATGAGCTCATACGCCTTAGGGGCTTGTTCGATCGGGAAGCGATGCGTGATCAACGATCGGACGTCCAGTTTGCCTGTGGCCATCAAGTCGACGACGGCTTCCAGGTTGCGGCCTTCCGTCCAGCGGACGTAGCCGATGGGGTAATCATGTCCGCCTTCCTCGTAGCCGCCGTCATACCGTCCCGGCCCGTAGGAGCGCGAGTTGATGAACGACAACTCTTTTTCATAGTAAAGTTTGCGGGGGAGAGTCAGACCGACTGCGCCGGTCGCCACCACGCGCGCCCGGTCCCGGGCAACGACCCCGGCCAGCTCGACCGGGTCGGCGGAGGGCGTGTCGGCACAGATTAAGACCACATCTGCGCCGCGCTGGGCAGTAAAGGCCCGGACAGCCTCCTCGGCCCGCTCACGGGGCACAGCCTCAACCCCGAAACGTCTCGCCAGGGCCACGCGTTGCGGATCAATATCCACGCCGATGACGCTGCAACCGGCCGCGGCGGCGACCTGCACCGTCAGGAGACCCAACAACCCCAGCCCGACGACCGCCACGCGCTCGCCGACCCGCGCCTCGGCCAGACGAAAGCCGTGCAGCGCAATCGCGCCCAGGGTGGCGAACGCGGCAGCCTCATCGTCGACCGCAGGAGGCAGGGGGGCAAGCAGATTGCGCGGCACGACGGCAACCTCGGCATGTACGGCGTACCCACCCCCCGCGCAGGCCACGCGCTGCCCGACCCTGAACCCGGTCAGACCTCTCCCGAGCGCGAGGATTGTCCCGGCGGAGGAATAGCCAAGCGCCATGGGTTGGTCGAGGCGATTTAAAGCCGCTTCGGCAGCCGTCAGCAGCCCCTCCCGGCGGGCCTTGTCGAGCAGCTGGCGGACCAGGTCGGGGCGGGAGCGGGCCTTGCCGAGCAGCGATTTCTCGGCGAAGGCCACCAGCGTCCGCTCGGTTCCGACCGAGACGAGTGAAGCTGCCGTCCGGATGAGGGCCATGCCAAGCTGCGGCGCCGGCACGGGCACCTCCTCAACCGAAGTCTTTCCGGTGCGCAAGTTCTGTAGGACCTGTTTCATACTTTAGTCACCCTTCGTTTTTGGTCGAATAGAGTATACCCCAAGAAGAGCGCCGGACGTGAAAAGCAGTATCCCCCGCCTGGCGCGGATGAGAGTACAATAATTCATGTAAGGAAGGGCATGAGCGCCGCTTCGTTACCTATCAGCCGGACCAAGATTGTCGCTCCTACGCTCCGCCCGGAAATTCTCAGCCGCGAGCGTTTATTGACGCGGCTGGATGAATTGCTGGACCAAAAGCTGATCCTGATTACCGCTCCGGCCGGCTATGGCAAGACCTCCCTGCTGATCGACCTGACTCACCACAGCGAAATGCCGGTCTGCTGGCTTTCATTGGATCCGCTCGACCGGGACCCGCAGAGGTTTATTTCCTATCTGATCGCCGCCATTTCCCAACGCTTCCCGCGCTTCGGGAATCAGTCCATCTCCGCCCTGAATAACCTGACCACGCTCGATCAAGGGCTCGAAAATCTCATCGTCACCCTGGTCAATGAAATCTACGAAAAGATCAGCGAGCATTTTGTCCTGGTGCTCGATGACTATCAATTCGTGGACAGCATCCCGGAGATCCGCGACTTCGTCAGTCGATTCATCCAATTGGCCAGCGAGAATTGCCATCTCATTCTTTCCTCGCGCCGGTTGCCTGCCTTGCCGGACATGGCCATTCTCGTGGCGCGTCAGCAGGTCGGCGGCTTCGACCTCCAGGTACTGGCTTTCCAGCCCGGTGAGATCCGTACCCTGTTTGAAAATATCTATGGCATACACCTGACCGACGGTACCCTCGAGGATCTTTTTCAGCGCACCGAAGGTTGGGTTACCGGCCTGAATCTTTTCAGGTTGGAGGTGTCTGATAGCCGCCCGGACCAGAAACGCATATTCCACACGATGAATGTCGGTCTGCCAGAATATCTCGACCAGCAGGTCCTGAGCAAGCAGCCACCGGTCATACGCGAGTTCCTCCTGCAAACCTCATTATTCGACGAGTTTGACGCCGAACTTTGCTCGGTGGTCCTGGGCGCCTTATCCCAGGGAACGTCAAAGCACTGGAACAAACTGCTCGAGACCGTAAAGCGGGAAAATCTGTTCGTCCTGCCGGTCGGACCCAATGGAAAATGGTTGCGCTATCACCATCTGGTCCAAGAGTTTCTCCAATCCCGCCTTAAGGAAGAAAGTCCGGAGACGGCTGAGGCCATCCTGGTGTACCTGGCCCAATACCACGAACAGCGCGGGGAATGGGAAAAAGCCCACCATATCTACCAGCATTTGGGAGACTTTGCCGCCCTGGCCGGCCTGGTCGAACGGGCCGGGACGCCCCTGATCCAGAGTGACCGCATCATCACCCTGGGCAGCTGGCTGGACGAACTGCCGGAGGTAATCGTCCAGGAGCGCGCCGGTCTGCTCACCCTGAAGGGCTTCGTTGAACTGATGCGGGGCAAGCTGCGCTACGGCCTGTCGTTGCTCGACCAATCGATGGTGCTTTTCCGGTCGAGCAGGGATTTGAAGGGCCTAGCGCTCACCCTGATCCATCGCGCCTGGGCGAACCGGCTGCTGGGCGATTACACCGCCTCCCTGGCAGACGCGGATGAAGCCCTGCAGATTTCAATGCGCAGCGACGATCTGGATCTAAAAGGCATCCGGGCGGAGACGCAGCGCAATAAAGGCCTTTGCTTTTACCGCCTCGGCCAGGCCAAAGAGGCGATCTTGTGGTTGGAGCGTTCACTTTCCCTGTTCACCGAGTTGGATGAGTTCATTTCCGTCACAAAGGTCCAGATGGAATTAGGCATGGCCCGCCGCGCCATGGGAAATTACGAAGCTGCCAGGACTCTGGAGGAAAAAGCGCTGGAGGTCTGGAAAAAGAGGGGCGACCTGATCTGGCAGGCCAACCTGTTGAACAGCCTGGGCGTGATCCACCATATGCAAGGGGAGTACGAGCAGGCTGCCATAGCCTTCGAACAGGGGCTGGATTGTGCCAGGCGCAGCGGGTACCTGCATACCGAAGCCTTGCTCCTGACCAGCCTGGGGGATCTGTATACGGAATTGAGCGAATACGAGATTGCCAGGCACGCGTACGAAAAGGCGGAAGATATCGCCCGGCAGACCGCGGATCGATTTTTGCTCACCTATTCGCTTCTTTCCCAGGCTGGCATCGCCCGCGCTTCCCAGGCGTATGACCGGGCCCGCCTGCTCCTGGACGAGGTGCGCCTCCCCGTCAAAGATAGCAATTCCAGCTACGAACAGGGCCTTTACGAGTTGGAATACGGCCGCTTGGAACTTTCTGCCGGCAACGCCCAGCGGGCCGTCCCGCATCTGGAAAGCGCGGCCAAATCATTCAACTCGGGCAGTCTGGCCTTGGAGACCGGTTGGAGCCGCCTGTGGCTGGCCGCCGCCTGGAATCATCTGGGGGACAAACGTTCCGCCTGCAGCTATATCAAGGAAACCGTTCGGTTGGACGGCAAGGTCGCTCACTCCATCAGCATGGTCGCCTTTCAGGTCCGGGGGTGGCTGGGTGACGGCCTGGGCGAGGATGCCGAGGCCAGGGTCGCCCTGGTTCGTCTCTTGAGCCAGGCAGAGAAGATCCAGTCCAAACTCCCTGCCCTGCGCAAGCGCCTGCGCCGCCTGACCAGTACGGTTCCGATGCCGCCACCGCACCTGGATATTCGAGGGTTCGGGAAAGCCCAGGTGCGGGTGAATGGCAAGCTCGTGACCAATGCAGATTGGCAAGCCAGGTCGGTGTGCGAGTTATTCTTCTACTTCCTGCATGCCAGCGAACCGATGACAAAGGAACAAATCGGTGCCGACCTCTGGCCGGAGATCACCCCCAGCCAATTAAAGTTGCGCTTCAAGAATAATATCTACCGCCTGCGACGCGCCCTCGGCCCGGAGATTATTCTGTGGGAGCGGGACATCTACAAGCTCAAC
>Ga0335070_10005865_pt1 | contig 14479 bp, 8 predicted proteins | sample Lox_Sample_13_FD_206722 | JGI IMG/M metagenome (GOLD analysis project Ga0335070, IMG submission 206722) | Soil microbial communities from Loxahatchee National Wildlife Refuge, Florida, United States - Lox_Sample_1.3 | ecosystem: Environmental > Terrestrial > Soil > Wetlands | place: USA: Florida... | reverse complement strand
GAGGGGGCCTATCCTCCTGGGGTCTGCAAAGAAACCGACTTCGGGGAGCTTCTGGAGAATCGTGGATTCGTCGAGCCCGCTCTTCAGGTCGACAAGATACTGGGGCGTGAGATATATCCTGGAATTGTCGAGCTTCAGTGATGCCTCTCCGGTGGATTCGAGGAATCTTCCGGTAGTCTGATTGAAGTATGTGACGGTATCCACGAGGCCCTTCTTTGTGACGATATAGGGATTATAGTCACTATAGAAATTCCTTGAATTCATGTAATTCAGGTTCAGGAAGCCGCCGATGTCCCTGCCGCTGTCACGGTTTTCGTAAACTCCCCGGAAGTCCCAGAAGTTATCCGCAAACTTACTGTCCCGAATATGATAGATCCAGAAATTTCCCTTTGAGTTATCGGTCTCGATGAAGCGGTATTCGACCCCTTCTCCAACGCCTCTATTGCTGTATGTATCGAGGAGGAACGTGGCGTCCCTGTTTTCCGCGAGGACGAGGTAAAGAGGCTGTTCGTAATGGAAGCCCTTTCCCTTTATGACTCCGAAGGTCGGCAAAAGGAGGCCTGTCTTCCTCTCATTGCCGACGGGCGCGGTGAAATAGGGCGAGTAGAACGCCGGTTGATCCTTTATGGTGAACACAACATCCTTGGCATGGATCTGGTCACCGACGATAAGATCAACATCCCTTCCCTTAAAGCACCATGCAGGTATCGGAGCATCACACGTAGTAAATGAAGCCGTCTTCAAGCGGTACTCCTTGTCCCCGGTCTTCTCTATCTCGACTCCTCTGACATGGGAATTCTCCTTTTTCGAAAAGATCTCTGCATCATAGAGGGTGCCCGTTTTTGATTCGAGGTTCAGTTCGGCCCGCTCTGCCTTTATTCTGACATGCTGGTCGCCATAGACGACATTGCCCTCTGCAGTCGTTTCACCGGTCTTTTCGTTGTATCTGATCTCCTCAGCTTCCAGGGTTGCTAAGCCTTTGATAATTTTAGCGTGACCCTTTATCGTGTAGGTAGAGGTCTTTTCTTCGAACTCAAGGGAATCCGACTGTATGGACGTCGCTTCCTCTGCGAGGCAGGTGGCAACAAAAAAGAGCAGAGACCAGAGAGCGACGAGAAAGGAGGAGAAGATAACTACCTTTTCCCCAAGTCCCTCCACCCCTTGGCGGGGGATTCTCATTCCCTCAAACTCGCAAGAACGCCCCGGTGGCCGAGAGCCATCTTTGCCTCTCCGATCGTATAGAATGAACCGGTAATCACTATGAGATCGCGCCGGCCGGGTTCGGGAAGGGTTTCTGTCTTCCTGATCGCCTCCTGCATCGCCTCTTTCACCGAAGGCGCAGCCGTTGACCTAAAGCCGAGCATTCTTGCATGTCCGGAGAGTTCCTCAGGGGAAGCTGCCCTGGCATAGTCAGGAGCCGCAAAGATAATCTCGGAAGCGATCGGCAAAATGGGCCCCATGATTCCTGGAATGTCCTTGTCTGCCATGATGCCGAGTATCAGGATTATCCTGCCATAGGAAGGGACAAAGAACCGTGTCAAAGAATCAGCGAGGGCGCGCGATGCAGCGGCGTTGTGGGCGCCGTCAATGAGCAGGTCATACCCGCCCTCTCCCTTCCTGATCAGTTCCAATCGTCCCTGCCACGTGGTCTTGGCAAGACCGTCCCTGACCGATTGTGGAGAGATGGGCACTTCGTTCATAAGGACTTCTATTGCCTGAAGCGCTACAGATGCGTTTTTAGCCTGATGCATTCCGCAGAGGGGAACATATAAACGATCATAGGTTTTCGAGCCCTTATAGTGAAAGGTAATCCCCTCCATATCACTCGCCTCGAGACGGAAGAAAAAGTCTCTCCCGGGGAGAAGGAGAGCAGAACCCTTCTCAAAGGCCTTTTCCATAATGATCTCCAAAGCGTCAGGCTCCTGCGCAGAGGAGACAACGGGAACCCCGCTCTTTATAATCCCCGCCTTCTCCCCTGCTATCTCTCTCAAGGTCTCGCCAAGAAATTCCCGGTGGTCATAACTGATATGCGTTATCACGGAGACACGGGGGGTAAGGATGTTCGTTGCATCCAGTCTTCCACCCATGCCCGTCTCCACAACTGCCCATTCCACTCCCTTCCTCATGAAGTAAAGAAAGGCCATCGATGTAACGAATTCGAAAAAGGTGGGTAAAAAATCACCTCCTCCCTCCCCAAGGGAAGGGTCTATGGAAGGGGACCGATCTGACTGTTGACTATGCGCTATGACATCTCGTATCTCTTCCGTAAGCCCCACAACTTCCTGTTCCCTGATCTCGACGCCGTCGACCCGTATCCTCTCCGTGAAGCTCACGATATGCGGGGATGTGAAGAGCCCCACCCTGAAACCAGCTTCTCGTAATACCGAGGCGATCATTGCCGAAGTTGATCCCTTTCCATTCGTGCCCGCGACATGGATTGATCGGAAAGAGGAGTGAGGATTGCCCAGGAGCGAAAGGAGCCTTACTGTATTATCGAGCCCCAGTTTGATGCCGTGCTTTTGAAGGGCATAGAGATAACGAATGGCGTTATCGTAGTTCATTCTCTCCTTCACAATGTCATACCGAATCGTGATTTCTTGAAAAGATCATTCTTATGCTTTACAGGAGCAGCCGCAGCGCACAGAAAGTTTACCAGAGTGGTGAAACAAAAGTCACGAAAGGCAAAGGGAAAATAGACTCCCGATGTCACAGGGAAGCCATAAAACGTGATAAGTGCCGGTGCGGCCAAGGCGAATCGGTGAATGACCGTTCCGAAAGAATGTCATTAAAAGGTCCAGGACGGTTCTCATCGTCCGTCTCCGGACTCCTTACCCTTATCTGTTCGGTTTCTCTCCCTCCTCTTTCCGCTTGTTGAGAAGACACGTCGGGAATTGACATAACCGCCGATTTATGTGAATCTTAAGTAAGTGGTGAAAGAGGTTAGACTGTGAAGAGAGATACTATTTTTCAATCATCCGGCTCAGCATCCCGAAAATTTGAATTCGACGAAGAAGTCGCCGAGGTATTCGACGACATGCTGCAACGGAGCATCCCCTTTTATGAGGAGCAGCAACGCATTGTCGTCAAACTCGCCAAGAGGTTCTGGAAGCCGGAGACATATGTTTACGATCTCGGCTGCTCTACTGCCACAACGATTATCAACCTTTGCAGGGAGTTTGACGGAGCAGCGCGCTTTATTGGTTATGACAGTTCTCTTCCCTTGATTAAAAAAGCCGAACGCAAGGTCAGGGACAGTGGTCTGAGCAACCGGATAGAATTGCGTTACGGCGATTTGAGCGGGGACCTCACAACTCTTTCCCTCGAAAAAGCCAGTGTCATTACTCTGTGCTGGACACTGCAGTTCATCCCTCCGCCGCAAAGAGAGAAGGTCATACAATGGATTTACAAGGGCCTGGTCGCTGGCGGCGCCCTGCTATTGACTGAAAAGATCGTTCTTGAGGAAGAAATCCTGAACGATTTGTTTATTGATTCGTACCACGATTATAAGCGGAGAAACGGCTATTCCGAACAGGAGATCATCCGCAAGGAAGGCGCTCTGAAAGACGTGCTCATACCGTACAGCATCCAGCAGAACCTGGCATTGCTCAACCGCAACGGATTTGCAGTATCAGAGCCTTTTTTCCAGTGGTTTAATTTTATTGGTGTGTTATGCGTAAAAACGGGCTGAGTAATGAGAAGTTCGGATCCATGACATGTTCTGCCCAGTCTCACAGTGATGACTCTGGGCCCTCTCCCTGTAATAACCCTATGTGGAGCAATACCGGTAGAGAGCACCGAGCCGACAAATGCATTCATGAGCTCTTTGAGGAGCAGGTGGAAAGGAGCCCGGATGCTGTTGCAGTGGCCTTTGAGGAACAGAAGCTTACGTACCGGGAGCTGAACCGCAGGGCGAATCAGCTGGCCCATTACCTGATAAAGCAGGGAATCGGCCCCGAGGTGCTCGTAGGCATCTATGTGGAGCGTTCCCTGGAGATGATCATCGGCATCCTTGGCATCCTTAAGGCAGGCGGAGCATATGTGCCTCTGGACCCCGCCTATCCCAAAGAACGTCTCAGCTTTATGATCGGAGATTCACAAGTACCCGTGCTGCTGTTACAGGAGCGCCTGCTTCGTACACTTCCCGTTTGTAATGCGCATATGCTGTGTCTGGACATTCTCCGGGAGACCACATCCAAAGAGATCGCGAAGAATCCTGCTGCCGGTGTAACATCCGGAAATCTTGCGTACGTAATGTATACCTCAGGCTCCACAGGTACACCCAAAGGGGTTATGGTAAGCCATGGTAACATAGCTCGCTTGTTTACTGCAACCGAATACCTCTTTCGCTTTAACGAGCATGATGTGTGGACATTATTCCACTCTTATGCCTTTGATTTTTCTGTCTGGGAGATATTTGGTGCGCTTCTGTACGGCGGGACTCTTGTAATAGTCCCCTATCTCATAAGCCGTTCGCCTGAAGAGTTCCGTGAGTTGCTCTGCAAAGGGCGTGTAACCGTTCTCAATCAGACTCCTTCCGCCTTCTACCAACTGATGCGCTCAGATGAACTTTCCGCGGGCAGAGAGGGCAATGACCTTTCCTTGCGCTTCATCATACTCGGGGGCGAGGCCCTTGAACTTCAAGGCTTGAGGCCATGGTTTCAAGGCCATGGGGATCAACATCCCCGGCTTGTCAACATGTACGGAATCACCGAAACCACAGTTCATGCTACCTATCGCCCCCTGACAGTAGCCGATGTAAATAAGAAAGGCAGCTTCATCGGCCTTCCCCTTCCCGACCTCCAGGTTTACATACTCGATCGCCATCAACAGCCGGCGCCTGCAGGGACACCCGGCGAGCTCTATATAGGCGGCGCCGGATTGTCCCGTGGCTATCTGAACCGCCCTGAGCTTACTGCGGAGAAGTTCATTCCAAACCCCTTTAGTGACGAACCCGGAAGCCGACTATACAAAACAGGCGATTTAGGCCGTTGGATGCCCGATGGCGACATAGAGTATTTGGGCCGTATCGACCATCAGGTGAAACTTCGTGGATTTCGAATTGAGCTGGGGGAGATCGAAGCAACTCTTTTGCAACATCCGGCAGTTCGTGAGGCAGTCGTAATTATCCGGGAAGATAACCCCGGTGACAAGCGATTGGTAGCGTACCTCGTTGCCGGCCCGGGCTTTGAGCAGATTAAGAAGCACACACCGGAAATGCAACGTGAACGGGTCGAACAATGGCAAACAATCTATGATGGCACCTTTCTCGATTCCCCTGACGTCAAAGATCCCGCTACCAACACTGCCGGCGTCAACAGCAGTTACACCGGAAAACCCGTTGAAGAGGTTGAGACACGGGAATGGGTCAATGGTGCTGCAGAGCGAATCATTTCACTGAAGCCCTCCCGTGTACTGGAAATCGGATGCGGCCTGGGCCGCATCCTGTTCCGCGTGGCGCCTCTTTGCTCCCTTTACTGGGGCATGGATTTCTCGCAGCCTGCGCTCAATTACGTACAGCGTCATCTGGACCTCCTCGGCGATCATCGTTCCCGTGTCAGGCTGTTCCATGGCAGCGCCGACAATCTGAGGGTCGTAGGCAAACAACGTTTCGATGCAGTAATCATCAATGGTGTCATACAGTATTTTCCCAGTGTAGAGTATCTCGTTACAGTTATCCGTGGCACGATTGAGGTTGTTGAGCCCGGCGGGTTTATTTTTATAGGAGACGTACGCAATCTGGCGCTCCTCGAAGCGTTTCATGTTTCCGTCACCTTGTCGGGTGCGCAGGACAATGTATCTGCCGACGAACTGTATCAGCGTGTCAACAGAGACATACTTCACGAAAAAGAGTTGCTCATTGACCCTCGGTTTTTTCACTCTTTGCGCTCTTATTTTCCGAGGATCAGCCATGTAGACGCTCTGCTGAAACGCGGCCTCCACCAAAATGAATTAATACGGTTCCGTTATGACAGTATCCTTCATATTGATGGCAAAGAGCCTCTGCCGACAGAGCAGCGATGCCTCGACTGGAAAAATAATAATTTGACGCTCACTGTCTTGTCCCGGTATTTGCGGGAAAATATGCCAAAGGCAGTGCGTGTGACATGTGTACCGAACGCCCGGACCTTTCCGGAAACCTTTGCTGCCGTCGATCTTGTTGAGCACAAAGCACTGCGTACCGCCCGCGAACTGAGAGAAATGGTTGAGCAGATGCTGGCAGAGGCCGTGCATCCTGAAGCCTTCTGGAAGCTTGGTGATGATCTGTCTTATGCCGTGGACATTACATGGTCGGACGCCGGCGGGCCGGCATATTTTGATGCTCTCTTCCGGTATCGCGATCCGGCGGATACCACGATTGGACGCGTCCCGCCTGTTTCATTCCCGCAGGAGACTTCACGCCCGAAATCTCTGGAATCCTATGCCAACAACCCACTGAAGGAGCAAATGACCACTGCCTTAAGGAAGTCCCTTGTACAATCTCTGACAGAAAAATTGCCCGCCTTCATGATACCATCCTCCTTCATGCTGCTCGATGCTCTGCCTCTGACGCCAAACGGAAAGATAGACCGCAAGGCACTACCGCCGCCTGACTCAGGGCGGCCCGATATTGAGACTGCACATGTCCTTCCCCGTACTCCCATCGAGAAAATACTTGCAGGAATATGGAGCGAGGTCCTCAAACTCAGACACGTAGGGGTCCATGATAACTTTTTCGAGCTGGGTGGGAATTCCCTGCAGGCGACTCGGGTCATATCCCGTATGAGACTCGCCTTTGACAAAGACTTCCCGCTGCGCTACATGTTTGAGTGGCCAACGGTGGAAGGTCTGGCTGGGGCACTGTGCAGCACGGGCAAACCCGAACAATTGGAAAAACGGGCAAAACTTTTGCTGAAGGTGGCTGAACTCTCAGAAGACGAAGTGAACACATTGCTTGAAGACCGTGATGGCAGGAGGGAAAATGAACATCGTCGGTACCAGCGGCCTGCACAATAGCGTCTGCTTTGAGGTGGGAGGAAAAGGCGTTTCAACGGGAATAAAAGGTCAGGTGAGAGCTGTGGAATTGTGGATTTTGCAAGTCTCCGAGTGCCACTTCGCTACAGCCGGAAATTTGATATCATTTAAGTAAAAAGGGGCTGCCTACAGTGGAGCATTGTGACGTAAGAAACCTCGTTGTTCTCTTTGCCTTTATGATGCTCGCGTGGCAAGAACCGACGTTCCTTCTTCCTTACGATGAAGGACTCCAAGGTGAAGCGCCGGGGAGGGACACGTGCATATCCTGCCAGGACGGCTCAGCACATAAAGATATTCCGCGCATTACGATAGACGAACTGAAGGAGGAGATGGACAGGGGGGCCGATATTGTGATACTCGACGCACAGCCCAAGGCCGTCTATGACAAAGGGCACATTAAGGGAGCCATCTCCTTTCCCTGGAGTGCGAGACTAACGGAAGAAAACGTCAGACGGTTCCCCCGGAACAAAATGATAGTAACCTATTGTGATTGCGGCCCTGGCGAGGCTGACGCTTCCGAACTGGCAGAACGGTTAAGAGAGATGAGATTTAGCAACGTGAAGGTTCTGGTTGATCCATCCATCAGGGGATGGATGAAGGCCGGATACCCTGTCGAGAAATGACTGCCTTAACCGCAAAGGAGGGATGTCATGATGAAAAGAAGGAACCTCATAGGCTTTGGGATACTCTTTTTCTCAGTTGCTCTCTTGTTCTTGCCTGCCATCACATCATCCCGGGAGGGAGGCGATGAAGTGAAGCTCATCAACCCTGAGGGTGTCGTTAACATTGAACCGATGAAGGTCAATCCTCATCCGGTCAGCCTTGAAGGAAAGACGGTGGTGCTCCAATGGAATGGAAAACAGAACGGGGATAATTTCCTGAACCAAGTCGCGGCTCTCCTCATAGAAAATGTGAAGAACATCAAGATTATTAAGGCCTGGCAAGAGGCCCCGGAAGTTAAGATCATCAGCCAGAATCCGGAAAAGAGCAGGCAGCTTGCACAGCGCATAGCTGCATTTAGACCCGATCTTGTAATTGCCGGCCAGGCCGATTGAGGCTCCTGCACCTCGTGGCTGGTAGTTGACCAGCTGAATCTGGAAAGGATGGGCATTCCCACTGTTTCCATCGCCACATCTGAGTTTGTCGGTCTGTCCAAGGATACCGCAATGAGTCAAGGCGCGGCTGATATGAGCTTTGTCGTTGTGCCCCATCCGATGGGGGGAATTCCGATCGAGGAGATCACGCAAAAGGCCAAAGATGTTTTTCCGGCTATCCTTGATGCCGCAATAAAGTGGAAACCCGTGGCAGAAATGCCGCCCAAGAAACTTACATATCCGGCTGAGACACTTATGTTCAAAGGTATGCATGAGGACATCAATACTCTGTTTTTTGAAAGAGGGTGGTCCCTTGGTCTGCCTATCATGGCGCCTACCCCGGAGAAAGTGTCAGAGATGCTTAAGGGAACCAGCCGTAGACCTGATCAGGTTCTGGGTCAGGTTCCACCGAGAATGGGCTCCCTTACCGTTGAGTTGGTAGCGGCCCATGCAGTAATGGCCGGATGCAAGCCTGAATATATGCCTGTGCTCATCGCGGCCATGGAGGCGCTCATTTCACCTGAGGCAAACTGGCGTGGCTCAGCGACATCCACAGGCTCCATCGGGGCACTGGTGATCGTGAACGGACCGATTGTGAAAGAGATCGGCCTCGCCTACAGTCAGGGGGCTGCCAGCAGAATGCACCATGCCAATGCGTCCATCGGTTATGCCATTGATTTGATTGCAGCCGTTGTGGGCGGCTCAAAACCTCCGTCGCCGAAGAAGACCACTCTCGGCTCACCCGCGGATTTTGTTGCCTGGATATTTGGGGAGAATGAGGACGCTCTTCCCAAGGGTTGGCGTCCGTACCATGTTGACAAGGGCTTTAAGAAGGATGACAGTGTGGTAACCGTGATGGGCATCTGGCCCCCCACAAATGTGGTGGATTTGTGGAGTTCAACCCCTGAGGAGCTTTCAAACTGGTTCAGCCATGCGGTCTCTCCACTTCTGAGCATTGGCGGCCCGTGCTGGACAAGCCAGATGGAACAATCTCACATCATAGGGCTGGGTCCTGAGCATGCGGAGATCTATGCAAAGGCTGGCTGGACCAAAGACCAGATCAGGAAGGCCATCTGGGAAAAGGCCCGCATTCCCTTTTCTTCCTGGGCAAAGGGGTGTCCTAATCAGGCAGCCTTTAGAGAAAAATTTAACGTAGTCACCCCTGATACCCTTGTTCCGATCACCCTCACCCCTGAATATTTGCAGATCGTCATCGCAGGGGGAAAGGGGCAACACTCCCACTACTTTGCGCCATTCCCGGGGAGTAGTCCGGTAAGCAAGATTGTGTCCCGCTGAGCTAAGATAATGCAGAGGCACTCATGAGCGATCTCAAAGGCATAAATCTCCCTGAGCGCATCTCCGGACTCGCTGAGCTGGCCTATAACCTCTGGTGGAGCTGGCACCACCCTGCGAGGATGCTGTTCAAGATGCTGGATCGGCAAGGCTGGAAGGAGAGCCGCCACAACCCTGTCAAGATGCTGAAGGAACTACCCAGCGCGGTGCTTGAGGCGGCCGCAGAAGACCCGAAGTATCTCCACCACTACGACGTCATTCTCGCCCGATTCCACAAGGAGACCCGTTCCAGGGTCTGCTGGTTCACTGAAGCGACGGAAGGACAGGAGTGCACGCCGATCGCCTATTTCTCAGCCGAATACGGCTTGCATCACTCCCTGCCTTTTTACGCGGGTGGTCTCGGCTTTCTCGCGGGAGACCATTTGAAGGAATGTAGCGACCTCGGCGTGCCCATCGTGGGGGTAGGCTTCATGTATCCGGAAGGTTATCTTCGCCAACGGGTGAGGTCCGACGGCTGGCAAGAAAGCGTGGACGAGCCCCTTGAGCGCGAAGCCGCACCGATAGAGCGGGTCCTCGACCCACAGGGACGGCAGTTCCTTGTTAAGGTGCCCGTCATGGACCCGCCGGTGCATGTCTCGATCTGGAAGGTTGAGGTCGGACGGGTCACCCTTTTCCTGCTCGACACTGACATCGAACAGAATGACCCCTGGAACCGTTTGATATCGTCCCACCTCTACGCTGGGGACCTGGAGCAGCGGCTCAGGCAGGAGATTGTACTCGGCATCGGGGGCAGCGAGGCGCTTAGCGCCTTGGGAATAGAACACTCCGTGCTCCATCTCAACGAGGGACACCCGGCATTTGCAATCCTGGAGCGCATTCGGGAGCGTGTTCAGAGGGGCATGAGTTATGACGAAGCTTCGCGCGAGGTGAAAGGGACAACAGTTTTTACAACCCACACCCCCGTGGCAGCCGGCCACGATGTCTTCCCCTTTCATCTCATGGACAGATACTTCGGCGGATACTATCCCGGCCTCGGCCTCGACCGCGACGCCTTCATGACGCTGGGCACGCATCCCGGTTCGCCCGGCCAGGGATTCAACATGACCGCCTTTGCACTCCGGATGTCCTCCTATCGTAACGCCGTGAGCCAGAGGCACCAGGAGGTTGCTCGCCATATGTGGCAGCCGCTCTGGCCCGGGGTTCAACCTCAGGAAGTACCCATCGAAGTCGTGACGAACGGGATTCACGTCCCTACTTGGGTGGATCCAAAGGTGGAGGAGCTCTTTAGTCGGTATCTCGATCCCGAGTGGCTCCAGAACCATGACGATCCTGTGATGTGGCAACTCATAGACGAGATACCCGACCGCCAGCTCTGGGAACTTCATGTCTGGCGCAAGATGAAGCTGATCAACGCCATCAGGGACAGGGTTCGCCACCGCTGGGCTGAGAATACCGTGGATCCGAAGAATATTGTCGCAGGGGGGGTTCTGCTTGACCCCACGGCCCTTACTCTTGGGTTTGCCAGGCGATTCGCCACATACAAGCGGGCCAACCTTATTTTTCATGACCTGAACCGGCTGAAGCCGCTTCTTCTGGATCGCTGGAGGCCTGTCCAGATTGTATTCGCCGGCAAAGCCCACGCCGCCGACGATCCTGGCAAGAGGCTCCTCCAGAGCGTCTTCTCCTTTGCTGCGGATCGTCAGCTGGCGGGCAGGATCGCCTTTGTCGAGGACTATGACGAGCAGCTCGCTCAGTATTTGACTCACGGCGTTGACGCATGGCTCAACACCCCCTTGCCGCCTCTGGAGGCTTGTGGGACAAGCGGCATGAAGGCCTCGATCAACGGTGTCCCTCACCTGAGCATCCTTGACGGCTGGTGGATCGAGGGATACAGCGGTGCCAACGGCTGGGCCTTTGGATCGAGGGACCACGGAGACGAGGACAGGGACGCTGCAGACGCCGATGAACTTTACACGCTCCTGGAGCAGAAGGTTGTGCCGCTTTACTATAGGGTCAGAGATGATGGCACACCCGTTGAATGGGTCAAGGTGATGAAAGAAGCGATCAAGACGACGGGCTATCGGTTCAGTGCGAGAAGAATGGTGAAAGAGTATGTCGGCAAGTTCTATCAGAAGGCATTGCAGAGCGGCTCATGAGTTGTAGTTGCCACTACTTGACCTGACGGACAATGTCCGAAACAGTTGGACCGCGGAGTACACCGACCACTGCGTATGCGCATATACGCCTTTCATTCGGACCAATTGCAAAACAGAAATTGGCATTGTTCTTGCTTTTACTGTGAGCCGTTTAATGTCATTGAGATTTCGTCAGGCAGTTTGTTACAACAAATCAGTGAGGTTGCTGCGCATTGCAAAGAATAATCTGGTTTTTCCGTAGCAAAGTTCGAATCCGTCAAGGAACATTTTTCAGACAACAGCTCGCCCTGGGACTGATGTTGCTGTTATCAATGCTCTTCAGCATAACGGAGGATGCCGGCGCTGCGGTAACCCTGTCGTGCCCTTCAAACATGATCCACTACTGGAAGTTTGACGAGACAGAGGGGTCTTCTTATGCCGACTCAGCAGGCTCAAGCACGGCGACCTGCACAACCTGTCCAACGGTCATAACCGGTGTCGTCAACGGCGCCCAGCAGTTTACCCAAAGCACGAACGTGAATGCGGCGAATGACAGTTCATTTGATTTTGGTCCTGCCGACAGTTTTTCCATCGAGCTGTGGATGAAGACCGACGCGACAAATACCTGTTCGGGGAAACAGGTCCTTCTGGGAAGGGATGACACGCCGACAGGCAGCCTCAGCCTGTGGGTGGCATGCATGAACGGCGGCACCGCGGCCTTCAATGTGCAGGATGAGTTTAATGCTGGCGGCTATGTACAGGGCGGCAAACTGCTGAACACCGGCAAGTGGCGCCACATCGTAGCAGTGAGGGACGGAGTAAATGGCTCCATGAGTCTCTATGTGGACGGCCAGTTGGATGCCACATCCTCAGGCATTACTACCCCTGGCGGTTTTTCTTCGCCGGTACCTCTCAATATAGGCTGGTTAAACCAGAGCGGATCAAGTGGATATCACTTCACAGGGAGCATTGATGAGGTCGCGGTCTATAACCGGGTCCTGACACAGAACGAGGTCAGTTCACATTACTACCTGGCAAGGCCCTATTGTGAAACCTGCTCACGGTCCATACGGATCATGCCTGTCGGTGATTCGATAACCGAAGGATGTTGTAATGGTCTGGTCGTATCTACAGACTATGACCATATGGCATCATATCGCCAGACGCTCTATTTAGATTTGGCAGGCTCGAATTACGATGTTGATTTCGTCGGCAGCATGCAGTTCGGCAACCTGCTGACTCCGCTCTTTGATGCCGATAACGAGGGCCACCCCGGATGGACAGCCGGATGTCCTGCCGGAGTTGGCCAGGTGATTCAGTATATATCAAGCTGGTTGGCGGCAAATCCACCTGAAGTGGTTTTACTCCATATCGGCACCAATGACGTCGCAAACGACTGTCAAAGTGTAAGTTATATTTCAGGCATACTCGATAAAATCTTTGCCTTTGACAAGAACATAACGGTTCTTCTCGCCCGGATCATACGGGAAGGGGGTGAGGATCCTCTTACCGGGCCTACACATGTTTATAACGACGCCGTGCAGGCAATGGCTCAAACCCGCATAGCCAATGGCGATAAAATCATCATGGTCGACGAGGAGGATGCCCTTACCTATCCCGGAGACCTTTGGGACGGTCTTCATCCGATCCAGTCCGGCTATAACAAGATGGCTGTCCCGTGGTTCACGTCCCTCAGTGCGTTCCTGCCTGCCTACTGTGCTCAAACGTCTCCCCAGATATACTCTACCCCGACTATATTCGCCCATGTCGGATTGCCCTATACGTATAATGTAAATGCCCGTGCGATTCCTGTTCCAACCTACAGCCTGATCCAGGCTCCCTCGTGGTTGACTATTAACCCGGTTGGAGGACTCATACAGGGGATCCCACCCTCAGGCTCAGCCGGTCAGTATACTGTTACGGTTCAGGCTGCAAACAGCCTGGGGACCGACACCCAGACCTTCACCCTTCAGGTCTTCGACACCTTCACCCTCTGGAGTAACACAACGGTGCCATCCGTTATATCAACGGACACCAATGCCATAGAAGTGGGACTTAAATTCCGCAGTGATGTGAACGGCTACATCACGGGACTGCGTTTCTACAAGGGAGCGACGAATACCGGCACCCACATCGGCAATCTCTGGACGAGCATGGGGACACTCCTTGCGAGCGTCACCTTCACCAATGAGACAGCCTCAGGCTGGCAGCAGGTTGCCCTGCCGACCCCTGTCGCCATCAATGAGAATACTACGTACATTGCCTCTTACCATACCAATGTTGGACATTATGCGGTTGACAGCGGGTACTTATCCACCTCCAGCTATTACAATCCACCCCTCCGGGCACTGCAGGACGGGACAGACGGCTACAACGCCGTGTATCACTATGGTACAACCAGCAGTTTTCCCAACCAGCCAACCCAGGGATACAGTGGAATGAATTACTGGGTCGATGTTGTGTTTACAGCGAGCACCGGTACTGTTGACCATATCACGATCAGTCCCTCATTGACAACGATCACGGCAGGGGGCAGCCAGAGTTATAAGGCGACGAGCTTTGACCAATACGACAACAGCCTCGGTGACGTGACCGCTTCAACAACCTTCTCGATTACGCCGGACGGCTCATGCACAGCAACCGCCTGTGCATCGATCGTTGCAGGTTCGCATACAGTAACCGGAACTTACGGTGGAAAGACTGCCACGGCGACGCTGGCGATAGATGCCGGACCCTCTGACCATATCACGGTCAGTCCTGCATCGGCAACGACCACGGCAGGAATCGGCCAGAGCTTTACTGCCACGGCTTTTGACCAGTACGACAACAGCCTCGGTGACGTGACCGCTTCAACAACCTTCTCGATTACGCCGGACGGCTCATGCACAGCAACCGCCTGTGCATCGATCGTTGCAGGTTCGCATACAGTAACCGGAACTTACGGTG
>Ga0335070_10005864_pt1 | contig 14481 bp, 11 predicted proteins | sample Lox_Sample_13_FD_206722 | JGI IMG/M metagenome (GOLD analysis project Ga0335070, IMG submission 206722) | Soil microbial communities from Loxahatchee National Wildlife Refuge, Florida, United States - Lox_Sample_1.3 | ecosystem: Environmental > Terrestrial > Soil > Wetlands | place: USA... | reverse complement strand
CAGGTACTTGGCCCAGCCGATGCCGGGGGCCAGCTTGTCGAGCTCCGCCGGGCTCATCGGGTTGTAGGTCTTGTCGCGGTCGCGCCGGTCCTTGCGCGGCCACTCGGCCTTGGCGATCTCGGTTTCGAGCGCGAACACGGCGGCGGCGCGCCGCTCCGCGTTCTTGATGCCGGCCAGCGTCAGCATCTTGGCTAGATGGGCGCGATAGGCGTCGCGCGCCGCCTGCAGTGCCTTGTCGTCACGCAGATAGTAGTCGCGGTCCGGCATGCCGAGGCCAGCCGGTGCCAGTCCGATGACATAGACGTTCGAGTTCTTGGCGTCCGGCGTGATGCGATTGCCGAAGATGCTGTCGGCCGGACGATCGGGCGCCGCCATCGCGACCGCCACGTCATTGAGGGTCTTCAGATGGGCGAAATAGTCGAGATCGTGCTGCGCCGGCTTGAGGCCGTTGGCGTTGATCTGTTTGGTGTCGAGGAAGGCGTCGTAAAGATCGCGGAGCTGCTTCTCTTCAGCCGTCAGCGAGCCGTATGGCTTCGCCTCGATTTCGTTGGCGATGTCCTTCATGCGCTTCTCGCTCAGGATCTGGAGGTCCTGGAACGAGCCGGTCGAAGTGCGATCGGCAGGAATTTGCGCCGTCTTCAGCCAGTTGCCGTTCACATAGAGGAAGAAGTCGTCTCCCGGCTTGACGCTCTTGTCCATGCTGGAAAGATCGATGCCCCAGCTGCCGAATGCCGGCTTGGCCGGCGGCGTTTGCGCCGATGCCGATGCCATCGCGGCAACGGCCGCGCAGGCGAGCGCGGCAAGCGCCAGTTTTCCCGTTCTCATCACGAACTCCCCCTTACGGTTTTTCGACTTACCACAGGTGCACGCGCTGATCCGGCGCGAGATAATATTTGTCGCCCGGCTTGACGCCAAACGCGGCGTACCAGGGATCCGCATTGCGGGTCGCGCCGATGGCGCGGAATTCGGGCGGGCTATGCTCATTCGACAGTACCTGCTCGCGCAGCGCGCTGTCGCGGAGCTTGGCGCGCCAGATCTGTCCGAACGACAGGTAGAAGCGCTGATCCGGCGTGAAGCCGCCGATGACCTGGCCGGGCTTGCCACCGAGCGAGATGTGATAGGCCTTGTAGGAGATAGTCAAACCGGCCAGGTCGGCGATGTTCTCGCCCATCGTGAATGCGCCGTTGACGTGCAGGCCCGGCAGCGGCTCGTAAGAATCGTATTGCGCGCCGAGCATCTTGGTGCGCGCTTCGAAGTTCTTGCGGTCTTCATTCGTCCACCAGTTCTTCAGCGCGCCGCGGCCGTCGTATTTCGAGCCCTGGTCGTCGAAGCCGTGGCTGATCTCGTGACCGATGACGGCGCCGATGCCGCCATAATTGACGGCGTCATCCGCATTCGGATCGAAGAAGGGCGGCTGCAGGATCGCGGCAGGGAAGAAGACGCCGTTCACTGTCGGATCGTAGTAGGCGTTCACGGTCGGCGGCGACATGCCCCATTCGTTTTTGTCGACCGGCTCGTCTATCCGCCTCAGCTCGCGGTTCCATTCGAACTGCGCGCCGTTCTGGATGTCGCCCAGCAGATCGTCGCGTCTGATCTGCAGCGCGGAGTAATCGCGCCACTTGTCCGGATAGCCGATATGCGGCGTGAATTTGTGAAGCTTCTCGAGCGCTTTCTCGCGCGTCGCCGGCGTCATCCAGGACAGGGTGCGGATGTCGGCGTCGTAGGCTTTGAGGAGATTCGAGACGAGCTGCTCCGCATGCGCCTTCGCGGCCGGTGGGAAGTATTTCGCGACATAGAGCTTGCCGAGGGCTTCGCCCATTTCACCGTCCAGCAGATGCGTCGCCCGCTTGTCACGCGGAAGCTGCTGCGGATTGCCCTGGAGCACGGTCCCGTAGAAAGCGAAGTCCGCCAGGTCGAAGGTACGCGGCAGATAGGCCGAGAAGGCGTGGAGATAGCGAAGCGTGAGATAGTCGCGCCAGACATCGACGGGCGTCGACGCGAAGATTTTCGCGAGCTGCGGAAACGCCGTCTTCTCCGCGATGACGACCTGGCGCTCGCCATGCGGCGAGGAGAAGGGGACCTGGGCGGCGCTCAGATAGGCGCGCCACGGAAAGCCCGGCGCAAACGCCTCGAGCTGCGAGACCGACATCGGGTTGTAGGTTTTGGTGGCGTCGCGGCGCTCGGCATTGGGCCACTCCACCTTGGCCATTGCGAGCTCGAGATCGTAGACGGCGTCGGCGCGCTTGTCGGGATTTGCGACGCCCGCCATGTCGAGCATGGTGGCGAGATATTTCTTGTAGGCATCGCGCGTCGCCGCGATCTCCTTGTCGTCGCGAAGATAATAGTCGCGATCCGGCATGCCGAGACCGGACTGCGAGAGGTTGATCGCGTAAGCGTCCGGATCCTTGGCGTCTACGCCGATGCCCATGTTGTACGGGCCGTCCAGCATCAGGCGCGGATCGCCCATGGCCGCCGCGACGTCTTCCAGCGTCTTGAGAGTCTCGAGATGGTCGAGGTCTTTCTTCGCCGGCGTCAGACCGCGCGAATCGATCTGCTTGCGGTCGACGAAGGCGTCGTAAAGATCGCGCAGCTTCTTCTCTTCGGGAGTCAGCGATGCATAAGGCTTGGCTTCGAGAGCCGCCACGATGGCGCCCATCCGGCTCTCGCTCCGGATGCGAAGATCCTGGAAGGCGCCGGTGCTGGAACGGTCCGGCGGAATCTGCGCCGTCCTGAGCCAGTTGCCGTTCACATAGAGGAAGAAGTTGTCGCCCGGTTTGACCGAGCGGTCCATCGCGGCCAGGTCAACTCCCCAGCTCCCGAATTGCGGCGCCGCGGCGCTCAGGGCAAATGTGCTCGTACCAACGCAAGCCAGGGTGGCCAGCGCAAAGAGGCGGCGTCGCATCAAGGAACTCCTGCTGGGTTGTTCAAGGTCGGAAATATACCAAGGGCCGCCGGCGGTGCCCGCGGTCGTTTTTATTGCGGCCGGATTGGGCCGCAGTTCGCGCGCAAGCGCAAGTCACGGCTCGGGGAGCCGATTAAAATTGCTTTAGAATCGGAAGGTTGCGTATCCGTCAGGCCGCTTCGACGTCGCTCTCAACGGTCACGCCTGCGTCGCTTACCACACAGTTGCGCCCGGCATTCTTGGCGGCATAGAGGCAGCTGTCGGCCCGCTGGATCAGAAGGACCTGCGTGTCCTCAGGGGTGAGCTGCGCCACGCCGATCGAAATCGAGATCGTGCCCAGGATGTCACCCGTCGATTTCTTGACCAGCTTCTTGCACTCGACGTAGTGCCGGATCTGGTTGGCGACGTGCACGGCGTTCTCAAGACGCGTGTTGCGCAGCACGACTGCGAACTCTTCGCCGCCGTAGCGCGCGGCCGTGTCGCGGCCCTTGACGTTCTCCGAGAGACAGCCTGCGACGAGACGCAGCACCTGGTCGCCGGTCGTATGGCCCCAGGTATCGTTGAACGATTTGAAATGGTCGATGTCGCACATGAGGAGGCACAAGGGCTCCATCGTGCTGCGCGAGTGCTGGATCGCGTCCCTGAGCTCGGCGTCGAAAGCCTTGCGGTTGGGAATGCCGGTCAAGGGATCGGTGAGGCTTTCCTTGCGCACGTCGTCGAGCTTGGCGCGCAATTCGCTGACTTCGATGGACGAGCGCTGCAGTTCGGATTCGAGATCCTTGGTGCGCGTTTCCATGCTGCGCGTCGCGGTGACGAGACCGCCGATCAGCTTCTGCAGGCCGTCAACCGATTTCGCGTCGCCGATCTGGCCGCTGGCCGCGGACAGCGTCTGGCCATAGGCGGCGGCGTCGCGCTCCGCGGCCTCGATGCGGGAGAGCACGCTCGCCACCGTGTCGGTGATCTCGGTGCTGATCGTCTGCACGGCCTTGTCGAGGCGTTCGCCATTGAAGAACTGCTCGCGCAGCTCGGCGAGCTTCTGCGGCGACAGGGGCCGGCGGCCGGCGATCAGATCGCCCATCACTTTCGAGGCGATCGGGTTGTCGCCCGCGGCATAAGCGTAAAAAAGTTGGAAATTTTCCGGCGTGGGCGAGACATTGCGGTCGCTCATCAGCGACATGGCGGTCTGCGCCAGTTGATTGACCCGTTCGTGCTGGTTGGCCGACATTGCGAAGCGCGTTCGACGCCCGGAAACCCCGTCCTGAATATGCCCCCGGGGGCGGTAACAAACCCTTAAACCCGGCATTGCGGCCCCCCGGATCGTTGACTAACCTGACAATTCGTCAATGGGTTACCGCGAATGCGAGATTTTCGGGGCCAAGCAGGGAGCGAAGGATGAGCGCAGCAGAGGCGAGGCCGGGCAATGCCGGTACGGCCACGGATTTCGAGGCCCGGATGCGGGCCGTCCTCGAGCGGCAGCGCCAGGCGCATATCCAGGAGGGACCGCCGAACGCCGAGAAGCGCATCGACTGGCTCGACCGCGCCATCCGGCTTCTCGTCGGGCACAAGGAAGCGATCACCGATGCGCTGCGCGAAGACTTTGGTCATCGCTCCGTACACGCCACATTGCTGACGGACGTCTCCGGCTCCATCGCGCCGCTGAAGCACGCCAAGGAGAATCTCAAAGGCTGGATGAAGCGCGAAAAGCGCAAGGTCTCGCCGGCGCTGCTCGGTCTCTTCGGCGCGAAGGCCTATATCGACTATCAGCCCAAAGGTGTCGTCGGCGTCATCTCGCCATGGAATTTCCCCGTCAATCTGACCTTCTCGCCGCTCGCCGGAATCTTCGCGGCCGGCAACCGCGTGATGATCAAGCCGTCGGAATTCACCCCGCGCACGTCCGAATTGATGGAGCGCATGTTCCGCGGCGCCTTCGACGAAACCGAAGTGGCCGTGTTCACGGGCGGCCCGGATGTCGGCGGCGCATTCAGCCGCCTTCCTTTCGATCATCTGCTGTTCACCGGCGCCACCTCGATCGCCTATCACGTGATGCGCGCGGCGGCGGAGAATCTCGTGCCGACCACGCTGGAGCTGGGCGGCAAATCGCCGGTGATCCTCAGCCAGTCCGCCGACATGGATCTGGCGGCCAAGCGCGTGATGATGGGCAAGACGCTGAATGCGGGCCAGATCTGCCTGGCGCCGGATTACGTCTTCGTGCCGAAGAACAAGGCGAGCGAGTTCGTCGGCGCGGCGGAAGGCGCGGTCAAGACGATGTACCCGACGCTGAAGGACAATCCCGACTACACCTCGGTGATCAATCAACGCCATTACGACCGTCTGATGGGCTATCTCGATGACGCGAAGCAGAAGGGCGCGGAGCTCATCGAGCTCAATCCGGCGAAGGAGGATTTCCGCCAGCAGCCGTTCCACAAGATCCCGCCGACGCTGGTGCTCAACCCGACGGACGACATGAAGATCATGAGGGACGAGATCTTCGGGCCGCTTCTGCCGGTGAAGACCTACAGCGACGTCGACGAGGCGATCGGCTACATCAACGAGCATCCGCGTCCGCTCGGGCTCTATTATTTCGGCGACGATTCCAAAGAGCAGTCGCGCGTGCTGACGCGCACGACCTCCGGCGGCGTCTCCGTCAATGACGTCGTCATGCATGTCAGCATGGAGGACCTGCCGTTCGGTGGCATCGGCCCGTCCGGCATGGGCGCCTATCACGGCATCGACGGCTTCCGCACGTTCAGCCATGCCAAGGCCGTCTTCCAGCAGGCCAAGATGGACGTCACCGCGATGATGCGCCCGCCCTACGGCGAGAAGATCCAGAAGATGCTGGACGGGTCGATCAAGCGCTAGCGCTTCTCCCCTGCTATCAGGGGAAAGATCAGGGGAGAAAAATTTCGCCGCCGCGCGGAACATGCGTCTGATCCAGGAACGGCGCGGGTTTCCCGCGATACGCCGGCGCGCGCCAGGACGAAAAGCAGGGGTGCGCAGGGGCATTTTCATCCGTGTACATCCTTTCTTGCGGCGGAGCGGACGTCGCCAAAGAAAAGTTGAACCACAGAGACACAGAGGCACAGGGACAGCGAGGGTTTCCCGGACGGACAGCCTCGCTTTCGACGTTTGCCTGCGCGCGTTCCTGCTCAGCTGCGGCACAACCTCGCTAGAACGCGCGCAAAAGCCTGACGAAGTTGGGGCGAAATGTTTGGGAGAGGCTCGGTGTCTCTGTGCCTCTGTGCCTTCCGCCTGCGCCAAGGCTTCGGCGGACCAAGCGACGCACAAGACCCGCCGAAGCTTCAGCGAAGGCGGGCTGTAGTAAATCTTGCGGTGCCGATGACAGACGCCAGCGTCGGAGGGGAATCAAAAGCCCGGCCGCTCGGGAGAGCGCCGGGCGCAGCAATGCGTTATAGTGAAATCAGTATGCTTTTTGATCAAAACGCACAAGCGCTACGTTTGCGCAGGGGCCATGCACGCGGCGCGCATTTTATCTCGTGAGTCGGCGATTTGTGCTTACATACATCTTGTTGCGCTTACATAGATTTTGTTGGGCGTCTTGTCGGACGCCTGCACGCATCGACGAAACGGGGGGCCTGCACGATGAAGCTCTACGACGAACACATGCCGGCGCCGAATCCGCGCAAAGTTCGCATTTTTCTCGCGGAGAAGGGCATCGCCGTGCCGCTGGAACGCGTGCGGATGATGAAACGCGAGCACAAGGCGCCGGAGTTCCTGAAGAAGAATTCGCTCGGGCAGCTGCCGGTGCTCGAGCTCGACGACGGCACCTGCATCGCCGAGTCCGTCGCGATCTGCCGCTATTTCGAGGAGCTGCATCCGGAGCCCGCGCTGTTCGGTTCGACGCCGGTCGAACGCGCGAAGGTCGAGATGTGGATCCGCCGCGCCGAATTCCGCCTGTGGAATCCGATGGGACAGGTGTGGATCAACGCCGACCCGCGCACGGCGGCCGTCAACCCGAACCAGTTCAAGGATTATGGCGAGCACAACCGGAACGTCGTCGCGCGCGCGATGATGTGGATCGACGCCGAGCTGGCCGACGGCCGCCCTTTCCTCGCCGGCGACGGCTTCTCGATGGCCGACATCGTGCTTTTGTGCGGCATCGACTTCGCGCGTTTCGTGGAGATGGATATGCCGGACGAGGCCGAGCATCTGCGCGCCTGGCACGCGCGGATTTCCGCGCGCCCCAGCGCCGGCGCCTGATCCGCGCGACGGCGGAGGCTGGCGGATAGAGACCCCTCACCCACACCCGAGCAGACGTCTCCGTCCGAGACCTGCATCCCTCTCCCTCAAGGGGAGAGGAGCAATTCTGAGCCTTGCACCCACGAATGTTCATGCAACGCGCCGAATTTCTCCTGTTCATGCGACGCGCCGAATTGCTTCTGTTCATGCAGGGCGCCGAATATCTCCTCTCCCCTTGAGGGAGAGGGATGCGAGGTACGGAACATCAAACCTGCTCAGGGGTGGGTGAGGGGGATCTATCCACGCGCCGTCGTGACAACGGCGCGGCTTTTGTTCAAAGTCCGTACGTCTGGGGGCGACGATGCGCACATTCCTCTACAGTCTTGCTGCGATTGCAGCCATTGCCGTCCTGATCCTCGGCACGGGCGCCGCCATCTTTTACTCGGGCCACGGAAAGATCCTCCTTGGTCTGTTGGGACCGCGAAACGTCTGGGATGCGGCCGCGAACGTGCCGGCGCCCGATTACGCCGATGCCCGCAACTGGGCCGCGCTTCCGGCGAAGCCCGGTCTCACCGCCTATGTTCCTGCCGGAGTCGAAGCGCCCGCGGCGACCGACCCGCAGGTCGACGTCTTCTTCATTCATCCGACCGGCGACATGAGCGGGGCGGGGTGGAATTCCTCGCTCAATCCAAACAGCCAGACGGAAGAGAACACGCGCTGGATGATGGCGAACCAGGCGAGCGTCTATAACGGCTGCTGCGACATCTATGCGCCGCGCTACCGTGAAGCTTCGATCTTCCGCTACATCAGCGCGACGCCGGAGCTCTACAAAAAATCCGGCGACTTCGCCTATGCCGACGTCGATCGCGCTTTCACCTGGTTCCTCGAGCACTATTCGAAGGGCCGCCCCTTCATCATCGCGACGCACAGCCAGGGCACCGAGCACGGATTCAATCTGATCCGCCGCCGCATCGACGGCACGCCGCTCGCCCGGCGCATGGTCGCCGCCTATCTGATCGGCGGCGGCATCACGGACAGAGAAGCCGCTGCGCTGAAGACGGTCCATGTCTGCGCGTCGCCGAGCGATACGCACTGCTTCGTGCACTGGGCGACTTATGGCGAAGGCGAGATGCCCGTGCGCACGGACACGAAGGACAAGCTCGTCTGCGTCAATCCGCTGACCTGGAGACGCGACGGCCCGATGGCGCCCGCCGGCCTCAATCTCGGCGCCGAGCCGATCAGCGGCAGATTCCAGATCAAGTTCTGGGGAAGCGATGCGCCGAGCGGCATGAAATTTCCGCCGCTCAAGGCGCCGCTCAAGAAATGGACCAGCGCGGAATGCCGCGCGGGCTTCCTGTTCGCGCAGGATCAAAGCAAAGGCCCGTTCGCGCCGGCTGCCTTCGGCCACAATTATCACGGCCTCGACTACGCGCTGTGGGCGATGAACATCCGCGAAAACGCCAACGCGCGCGTGGCGGCGTATCTGGGTGAGACGGCGGCGAGGTGATTGTCTGTTTGACGACGCCGATGCAAATCTCGGTATCAGTGAAATTGCACGGATGCCTATGCGAATGCCCTGGGAGCGCGGGCGCCCCCGCCCGCATTTCGACGTCTGCGCAGACTTGCCAAGCGGGCGGGGCGCCCGCGCTCCCAGGTCATCGTGACGGCGGTGGCGCGTCATCCTCGACGTTTGGGGCGCGTTGCGCTAGCCGCACGGCGCCAAACTCAAACCAGCATGATCGTGTCGCTATAGCTTGCGACGGATTTGTCGTGCGTCAGCAGGCGAAGAGGCTCGGATAGGGCCTGCGCGACCAGCAATCGGTCGAAGGGATCGGCGTGGCGCGGCTTCAGCCGTTCGACCGCCGCAGCGTGCGCGGCCGTTATGGCGAGCAGCTCGTAGCCCGCTGATTGGAAGTATCTCAGCGCTTTCGCACCGGATATCGGCATGTCGTTTGGGCCTCCGCGCGCCAGCGCGTGCTTGATCGCGATCTCCCAAACACTTGCGGCGCTTACGACGATCGTGTTGTCGACATCGGCTATGAGGGTCCGCGCCTGAACCGGGAGCCTCGGGTCGTCCGCGATCGCCCGCAAGGGACGTGCGTGTCGAGCAATATCCTCACTTGCCGATGAGCAGCTTGCCGACGGCGGCGTTGCTATCGTCGATTTCTTCGGGAACCTTGAACTTGCCCTTGGCCGCGCCAAGGCGACGACCATGTCGTGCCGCGCGGACAGCAACCAACCTGGCGGCCGGACGGCCGTTGCGCGCAATGATGATCTCGGATTCGGCGCCGCTTTCCACGGCGTCGACCAGTCGAGACAGGTTGGATTTCGTCTCCAGCATATTGACGGTCGCCATAAGCAGGTCCTTAGCTAACTCTGGCTAAGCTCACAGGGGCGGCGCATTTTTTCAAGATGCCCCGCCAGAGCCCCGCCGAGATCACGGCCTCTCCAGCCCCTTCAGCCGCGCCAGCGCATCCGCGCGCAGTTCGCCCAGCTTCCGTGTAACGTGCGGAACGTCCGGAGTCTGTGCCGAACCAGCCTGGGTGGCCCGCAGTCGCGGGCCATGACACGGGCGTATATTCTCATGCACCCCGGCCGTCGGACGGCTGCCGGCCGCGACTACCTCAGCGGCGCGTTGGACATCCAGAGGAGCCACGTGTACTGCGACCAATCATCATTATTGTATTTGCAGGCCACCGTTTCGTAGGCGACAGAGATGTTGCCTTGCCGCGCCGCGGCAATCTTATCGGGAGGAATGCTGATCAGATAAGAATTGGTACCCGGTCCGTGACAAACGTCGGTGGGCGCGGGCCATAACAAAAGGACACCATAAAGCGGTGCCGCGCTCCCTGAAGTATAGATCCTTACGTTCTTCGCACCATCGTGCAGTGCCTTGTTATAGGCATCCACGACGTCGTCCCCAAAACCATTGCTCCCGACGATGTAATCGGCCGGGGCGCCGAAGTCAGCGTCAGGGACGATCATTTTGGCCTGGAACGGAGACTGAAAGCTCTGGCCCCCGTTCAGGGTGAAGGAACCATCTTCGGCCACAATACGGACGTCGGCATTGGCCAATGTGCCTGTGGCGATGGGCCTGCAATCGTCACAAACAGTGTCGCAGCCGGAGAGGGCGAGAGACATCGTCAAAACCAAAGCGGGGGCAACCGCTCGCGCCGCAAACTTCCAGGCCGCTGAGGTCCGTTCGCGGCTTCTCGTAGTTGCCCTGATCATCCTGCTCTCTCCTCATCGCATTTCATTTCCGCAGTTCCGCGCGGCCCTAGGGCAGCCGCACCTCGGCTATCCCGCCGGCAAACGTTACCGGTAGAACCGTCTTGCCAACCGACGCCGACAACTGGCCGCCATGAAAACCCGACACCTCAAACCCCTGCCCGTCGATCGCCACCCGACACGACGGAACGGTTTGAGATGATCCGAACTGCCGGCCCCGCGCACCCGACCCGATGCTGCGCGGCTCCTCGGCAGACGCCATCTGACGATCCTGTGCGGAAGAACCGAAGTTTCGCGCTGCGTCGTCCGATCCGAGCGACGGTCCCTGTTCTGCAGAACCCAGATGGCGCTTCGACTCGTCAGCACCCGGCTGCCGACCGGAGTCGCTCGAGGCCAGCCGTCGCCCCTCCGCTGCAGAGCCAAGCGTTCGTTCCTGCGACGCGGCGGCCAGCTGACGAGGCTGTTCAACGGCACCGAGCCTTCGCCCGGCCTCGCTTGAGCCCAGATAGCGCTCGGGGATGCAGGCCGCGGGAATGACGTAGATATAGCCGCCGGCGGTGACGATAGCGGCGTTGGAATGGTCGAAGAACGACGAGTCGCGCAGGCTCAGTTTAACCCAGTCCGGCCGTTTGTCTTGGGCCAGCGAGACGCCTGAGATCGCCGTCCAGCAAATCACGGCACAAGAGGCCGCGATGTAACATCTTCGCATGGCCCCGTGCCCCAGCCACAACTGTCGCGAAACAGATCAGAGGATATGTCGCGCCGCGATATTCCATCAACGCGCCAATGCAAATGTTGAGCAATGTTCACATTGCCGAAAATATTCATTAACACCGAGGCCATTGGGAAATGTCGCGCTGTTGCCAAGCCACTGCGAAATCTGCGCAGACCTGGGAGTGCGGGCGAGGCGCCCGCACTCCGACGTCGTCGTGACGATTGAGAAGCAACTTGCTTCGCGGATTGTCTTTGCAAATACGGTGACAGCACACTGGATTCGCCAAAACGCGCTTCGCGAGGGCGTCCGCTCAGACAGTATGCCGCTACCCCTCGTCGAGGCGCTTCATCGGCGTCGTTGCGTTCAGAACTCCGGGGAATGGCTCATGCAACCGGCTTCTTCAGACGCTCCAGCGCCTCCGGAAACCGCCGCGACAGCGGCACCGATAAAGTCCCCACCTCGATCGAATAATCTCCCGAGCCTTCGGGCTTGAGCGCGGTCACGTGTTTCGCATTCACAAGCCAGGAACGATGCGTGCGCAGGAAGCCGCGCGGCGACAGTTCGGTCTCCAAAGCGGTGAGCGGCGAACGCATGAGGAGGCGCCGACCGTCGCGCAGCACGAACTCGACATAGTTGCCCGCCGAAGCCACCGCGAGCAGTTCGTCCAGCCTTACGCGCGTGAGCTTGCCGCCGTCGCGGATGTCGAAGGTGAGCGTCTGGCCGGGCGTTTCGATCAGCGTCTGCTGCCGAAGCAGGTGATCGAACAATGTGAAGCCGGTGACGAACAGCGCGTAACCCAGCGAGTCCTTGGCGAGCTCATAGGGAAAATATGTGAAGAAGTTCCCGAACAGGTAGTGGTGGCCCAGCGACCAGTAGACGAGCTTGCGCAGGCCGATGAAGCCCAGCACATGCCCGAGGCCGAAGGCGAGGTCGGCCGGGATGTGCACGAGGAGCTTCCATCGCGGCCGCACGAAGGGCGGGGCGACGCGCCAGGCAAGCCACGGAATCCAGAAGAAGCAGAGCAGCGTCACCCAGCTCGATCCCTCCCAGATGACCGGCGCGAGGATGCCGACCTCCGGTGCATCGCGCCGGACCGAGATGACATTGAGCATGTTGATGACGCCGACGAGCACGGCCGTCGACGTGAACGAATAGAAAAACGTCCGTTTGAGCCTTCCGCTCGTCCCCAAAACGTCGCCGCTTATCCCAAGCCATTGCCGGACATCACCGATCGCCCGCGACTGATCCCGCGCTGCTTCCCGCGGCGCGACCGGTTTGAGAGAAGTCTGGTGCTCGGACACGAGGTCCTCTTGGGCTGAGAGCGCAGAGTATAGGGACGGCCGGATAACGGGAGAAGGCGACGATGTTGAGACGGGACCTGCTGAAAGGCATAGCGGTTGCGACGGTGGTGCAGGGGATGTCCTTCCCCGGACTGCGGGCTTTGGCCGATGCGATGCCGGGCTTTCGCCGGGTGAGGCCGGGCGATGCGGCGTGGCCGAGCGCGGCCAGCTGGCGGACGTTGAACGACGCGGTCGGCGGCAACCTTCTCGATGTGAAGGCGCTGTTCGCGCCGTGCGATCCGAACCCGAAAAACGCCGCCTGCGGCGACATCCTCAAGAACATGCGCAACCCGTTTTATCTGGGCGACCAGGTGGGCGGGACACAGGTTTCGGGATGGTGGAAGGCCTGGACGCCCGCGCCCAGCGTCTACGCCGTGAAAGCGCGTCATGCCGGCGATGTGGCCGCCGCCGTCAATTTCGCGCGCGACAACAAACTGCGCCTCGTCGTCAAAGGCACCGGTCATTCCTATCTCGGCACGTCGAACGCGCCGGATTCGCTCCTCGTGTGGACGCATTTCATGCGCGACATCGAAATGCACGACTCGTTTGTCGGGCAGGGCTGCGAAGGCAAGGTCGCGCCCGTTCCGGCGGTGACGACCGGCGCCGGCAATGTCTGGATCGATCTCTACAATGCGGTGACGACGATCGGCGGCCGCTATGTGCAGGGCGGCGGCTGCGCGGATGTCGGCGTTGCCGGTCTCGTCCAGAGCGGCGGCTTCGGCAGCTTCTCCAAGGGTTTCGGCACGGCGGCTGCGAGCTTGCTGGAAGCGGAAATCGTGACCGCCGACGGACAGGTGCGCATCGCCAATGCCTGCACCAACCCGGATCTGTTCTGGGCGCTGAAAGGCGGCGGCGGCGGAAGCTGGGGCGTCGTCACGAAGCTGACGCTGCGCACGCATGACCTGCCGGAGCATTTCGGTGCGGCGTGGGGCACGATCAAGGCGAAGTCGGACGACGCTTTCCGCAAGCTGCTCGCGCGGTTCATGGCGTTCTACGCCGACAATCTCTTCAACGCGCATTGGGGCGAGCAGGTGATCGTCGCGCCCGGCAACGCGTTCAAGATCTCGATGGTCTGTCAGGGGCTCGATTCGCAGCAGGTGAAGGCGGCCTGGAAGCCGTTCTACGACTGGATCGCGGAGTCGTCGCAGGATTTTGTCATTGCCGAAGAGCTCGAGGCGCGCGCGACCGCGGCGCGGCATTGGTGGGATGTCGAAGGCAATCCGTCGATGATCCCCGACAAGCGTCCCGGTGCGCCGAAATATCACGGCTGGTGGGAAGGCGATCAGGATCAGGTCGGCATGTACCTGCACGGCTATGAATCGCTGTGGCTTCCGGCGACGCTGCTCGACAAGAACCGCCAGCCGGAGCTCGTGAACGCACTGTTCGAGGCCAGCCGCTACAAGCCGGTGATGCTGCACCTGAACAAGGGGATTGCCGGCGCGCCGCCGGACGCGATTGCGGCGACGCAGGACACGGCGACCAATCCCGCTGTCGCCGAAGCCTTCACGCTCGTCATCATCGCCGACGGCGAACGCCCCGCCTATCCCGGCATGCCGACGGCAAAGATCGACGAAGACGCATCGCGCAGAGATGCGCGGCTGATCGATCTGGCGACGGCCGAGCTGTTCAAGATCGTGCCGAATGCCGGCTCATACGTGTCGGAGAGCAACTACTTCAATCCGCGCTGGCAGGACGCCTATTGGGGCTCGAATTATGCGCGGCTCAAGGCGGTGAAAGCGAAATACGATCCCGACGGACTGTTCTTCGTGCATCACGGCGTGGGCACGGAAGGCTGGAGCGCGGACGGGTTTACGAAGGTCGCTTAGTCAGTCCGATCCCACCTCCCCATCAAGGGGAGGCTGGATCGCGCAGGATTGCGAAATTAGGCCTCCGCGTCCGCTTTCTTCTTGCGCGGCGTGCGCGGGGCGGGCTTTTCGGTGGGCTTCGGCAGCACGACCGGGCGCATCAGGAAGGCCGGCAGCTGCGAATGGTCGACCGGTTCGGACCGGCGTTGTTGCTGCTGCTTGTGGTTCTCGTGGCGCTTGTGGCCGCGTTCATGATTGTGGCCGCGATCTTCGTGCTGCTTGTGCGCACGATCT
>Ga0335070_10005863_pt1 | contig 14481 bp, 8 predicted proteins | sample Lox_Sample_13_FD_206722 | JGI IMG/M metagenome (GOLD analysis project Ga0335070, IMG submission 206722) | Soil microbial communities from Loxahatchee National Wildlife Refuge, Florida, United States - Lox_Sample_1.3 | ecosystem: Environmental > Terrestrial > Soil > Wetlands | place: USA: Florida... | reverse complement strand
CGGGCGGAGAACGAGCGCCTGGCCAAGAGCCTCAAGATTACCGACCCGGGCGACTCCTCCTTCAAGGAAGGGCAGATCGTCACCAAGGAAGAGCTCTCCGCGGCCAACGACGCCCTGGAGACCGAGAACAAGGCCCCCGCCAAGGGCCGTCGGCCGAAGCCGGCCACCGCGGCAACGCTGCTGCTCGGTATCACCAAGGCCGCGCTGCAGAGCGAGTCGTTCATCTCGGCCGCGAGCTTCCAGGAAACCACCAAGATCCTGACCGAGGCATCCTTGAGCGGCGCGACCGACAAACTGCAGGGCCTCAAGGAAAACGTGATTCTCGGACACTTGATCCCGGCCGGGACCGCTTTCAGGCCTTACCAGGAGATGGATATGGGGCGGCTCGGCGAACCGATTCCCGAGCCCCCGTCCGAGGTGCGGATGCCCGGTCTGGTCGGGCAGGAAGGGCTGACGGAGGCCGAGGAGGCCGAGGCCGCCGGGGCGGGGCCGGGCTTGATCGCCCAGGCCAGTGCACCAGTGGCAGCCCCGGGACTGGCCGAACAGGGAGCGGCGGTTGGAGCGGTCCTGCCTGACCCGAACGGAGAAGAACAGCCGGCCAACGACTCGCCGACCGCGGAGGTCACAGGAGCCTAGGGTTGACGGAAGGGGCACCTGCCGTTTAAGGTATGAGATTCTGCATTCGGCCGCCGGCAGTGGCGCCGACAGGGGAAGTATGAGGTAGCAATGCCAACGATCAATCAGCTCTGCAAACAACCACGGTACACGGAGCGAAGGAAATCGAAGTCTCGCGATCTGGAACAATGCCCGCAACGGCGCGGCGTCTGCCTGATCGTCAAGACCATGACGCCCAAGAAGCCGAACTCCGCCTTGCGCAAGGTGGCCCGCGTCCGGCTCTCCAACGGCCGCGAAGTGACCGCCTACATCCCCGGCATCGGCCACAATCTTCAGGAGCACTCGATCGTGCTGGTTCGCGGCGGCCGTGTCCGCGACCTGCCTGGCATTCGCTACCACATCATCCGCGGCGTCCTGGATGCCGCGGCCGTGGAGGATCAGGACAAGTTCGGCGTGCGACGCGCTCGCAGCCGCAGCAAATACGGCACCAAGCGCCGCAAGTAAGCGTGCTCTCCCTGGGGGTGAAGGCGTCTCGCCTGCGGCCCCCGCCGGCGTGGCAGGACTAGCGGGAGCGAGGAGATAAAAGAGTCATGCTACGGCCCGCCGCGGCGGGCCGAGTATGGGGATCGGTGAATAAATTCACCGGCGTTGTGCGGGCGGCTCGTCCGCACCCCAGAAGAAAGGAAGACCATGGCATATAAGAAGTGGACCCGATCGCTTGATCAACTCCGTCCGGATGCGAAGTACGGCAGCAAGCTCGCCGCCAAGTTTATCAACTGCATGATGTGGCAAGGCAAGAAGACCGTCGCCGAGCGGATCTTCTACAAAGCCCTCGACCAGATCGCCGAGAAGGTCAAGGACGTTCCGCCCTTGGAGGTCTTCGAGACCGCCATGGCCAACGTCAAGCCCAGCATCCAGATCCGCAGCAAGCGCGTCGGCGGCAGCAACTACCAGGTGCCCATGCCGGTCAGCTCCAAGCGGGCCCAGTCGCTGGCCATCCGCTGGATCCTGGAAGGCGCTCGAGCCAAGCGCGGCAAGCCCATGGATCAGCGCCTCGCCGCCGAGCTGATGGACGCCTACAACAAGCAGGGCACCGCCGTCACCACCAAGGAAAACGTCCACCGCATGGCCGACGCCAACAAGGCCTTCGCCCACTTTGCCTGGTAAGGCCGCCCACGGCGCCGACATCCAGCGTCACAGCCACTGCGTCTCGGCAGCACCTGAAGCAGGTGTGCGCTCATTCGTACGCGCGCCAGTCCACCCGCCCCAGGGTCGCCGCGGAACCCCCAGAGTCTTGTATGGCACCGGCTACGGCCGGCGTCGTTCCTGCTGACCGCCAATGGGGTAAATAACGCCAACGCCGAACAGGCCGCTCCCTCGCCACTTGGAACCGACCCCGAGGTTTCCGTGGACCCGTTTTGCGGCCGACAACGAGAATCTCGCAGCGATGCCCAACAGGCCGGTTCAGAGAGGCCGCTCCTCGCCACTTGGAACCAACCCCGGGCCTGCCGTGGAACTGTTTTGTGGCCGACAACGAAAATCTCGCCCCGATGCCCAACAGGCCGGTTCAGCGGCCTTTCCCGAAGGGCTTCAGGCTAGTCGTTCTACGGCTAGTTGGGCGGCCGCGCCCCCCCATCTCCCTTCTGCCGTTTGCCAACCTCAACCCGTTTCCAACGGGTTTTTCTGCCGCCTTCAGGCCTCGCCGATGTCCGGCGCGGCTCCGTGCCACCAATGACCCGCCCCCGGCCATCCGCATGCCGCGCCGCACCCAAACGCCCCGCACGTACCTAACTTATGCCGTACACTCCTCCAAACCGCGTTCTTGCCCCCGCCACGCGATTATAAAAATTCACCCGGAACGCTGAGCAAGCTTTATGGATGTACGCGAGGGGAAGGGAGCCCGCGCTCTCGCCAAGACCCTCGACTCCGCGGCCCCACGCCGGGCAATCGCGGCTTGTGGATAGCCGCCCCGGCCCGCGCCGCCGCAGCGCCGGAAGCCGAACGCTGACGCCTAAATGCTGAATGCTGATGGCTGATGGCTTTTTAGAAAGGAGCATTTGCCATGTCCCAGACACCAACAATCCCTGACCGCGCCGGCCGTCCTGTCGCCCAGAACACCCCCGGCCACCCCGCCATGTACGAAAAGATCTCCCCCGACCTCCGCCGCACCATCGACCAAGCCATCGTCGATCACGACCCCCCCACCTATCGCGAGATCCACGAGAAGTTCGGCCTCGCCGAGCGTGGCATCAGCTTCTGGGTCTTCTACCGCTACGCCCGCAACATCCGCTGCCAGGCCGAGAAGCTCCACATCGCCGAGCTGGTCCTGCCGGACGAGCCGCAGGTCCTCGACGCCCTTCCCAAGCTGCTGGCCCAGCGTCTCTTCCAGGTCCTGCTCTATGACGAGACGGCCACGGCCCGCGAAATCCACCAGTTGACCTACGCCTACCGCGCCGCCGCCGCCTCCGCCTTGGCCCGCGAAAAATTCACCGCCGCCCGCGCCACCGCCGACAAGTACGTCAAGGAAAAGCAGAACGACGACTTCCTCGGCCTCGTCAACCAGTTCCTCACCGCCGCCAACGCCCACACCAAGGCCCACGAAGCCCATATGAAAAAGCTCGGCGAGCACCCGGCCGCCCAGCCTTTGGCCGCTCCGCCGCCAACCGAAAGGGCTGTTGATTTGTCCGGAAACGCCGCCGATGTCAGCGGAAGGGCTGGACCGCCCGCGACCTGCTCCCACCGCCCTCTCCAACCTCCTCCTCCTTCGTGTCCTTCGTGGTCCGCTCCACGCTGCCGCGCAACCGTAGCCACGAATTGCCACGAATTGCGAGCTTTTCCCCCGCACAGCGCGCCACACCTCCCTGCCCGGCCGTGCCGGCAGTCAGCACTCAGGCCCCAGCGATCAGCGCTCAGCACTCAGCACCCAGCACTCAGGACTCAGCACTTCGGGCTCCCCCCGCCCCCACCCCTCACGGCAGCCCCAGTATCTGCCGCAGCGGATCGACGCCGGGACCAAAGACCGGGTGGAAGTAGTGCGCAAAAATGATGAAGGCGATGTTCGTGCCCGTCACGATATCATACGGGATCGAGCCGCGTGGATATCGCCATGGCCTCAGCAGGCTGAGCAGGCCGTGGGGCGCCGCTGTCGAAGGCCCGGGGCGGCCCGCCTCTTTCGCCGCAAGGGCCTGATGAAAGAAGACCAGCCGGCGGAGCACCGTGAACGCCGGCGAGATGGCCTGCTGCCAGAGCACGGCCGGCACCGTCCCCGCGAAAGCGGCAATCAGAAGCGCCGCCGATCGCTCGCCGCGCATCCAGTACCCCACAGAGCAGTCCGGAATGATGCACTCGCTGCGGGCCTTCACGTAACTGATCAACATCGCGTTGGCCATCGCCACCCCGGACAACACGCCGTAGGTCAGATTGCCGACCAGGATGAAATGGCCGATCAGACCGATGTAGATCGCGGCGTCGCTGATCCGATCGACGGAGGAATCAAGCACCGCCCCCAACGGCGTCTGCTGCTTGCCGAGCTTGGCGACCGCCCCGTCGAGCATGTCCATCGCGCTGGCCAGCACCAGGAAAACCCCGGCGAGCAACATGTACGGCGGAAGGCCCGCCTGGCGCAATGCCGCGTGCGAGTAGCTGCCGCCCCTGAAGAAACACGCCGCCGCGACGCAGGTCGCCAGCAGGCCGAAAATGGTCAGCGTGTTCGGAGAGATATGGGCGGCAATCAGTCGCCGGGCAATGGCATCCCGGGTGTTGCAGAAACCCCGCCCGATGGCAAGGCTGGTCCCGGCGCGCTGGCCCGATTCCTTGAAACGGCGAAAGTCGCCGGCGGCTTCTTTGACAGCGGGTTGATCCATGGGCGGAAGTATAACCTCCGCCCCATCGACGGTCAGTGCCTGGCATCCGGTGTCCGACAGTGGCCCGGCGGCGGGGTGTATCCGGCGTCAGACCGCAGCGCCAGCGCCCCCTATTGCCGGATCGGTCATCATCGGTTACCACCCAAGGTTGCTGGTTGGCTGGTTTGGTCCGCATCGGCCTTCAAGAGGAGCGACCCATGAGTCCTTATCAAGAGCATCGACGACACTTGGGAAAAATGCTTGCCTGCGGCCTGGCAGCCTGCGGGCTGTTCACCTGGGTAACGTGCACCCAGACTCAGCACGCGGCGGGAGTAAAGACCACCGGAAAATCCGGCAAGCCGACATTCACCGGACCGGCGGCGGAGCCGGTCTGGTTCGCGGAAAAACCGCCGGCCGAATCCATCTGGCTGGAAACCCTGGATCTGAGCCTGATGGACCAGGGTTGGGGCACGCCGCAGGCTGCTCACTCCGTGGACAATCACCCACTGACGCTGCACGGTGCGGTGTACCCCCACGGCATCGGCACCCACGCCGACAGCGAATGGACCATCGATCTGAAAGGCCGGGCCAGGCGCTTCGCCAGCGTAGTCGGAGTGGACGACGATTCCGGCGACAAGGGCTCGGTCGTGTTCGTGATCTGGGTGGACGGCAAGGAAGTCAAGCGCAGCGAGGCCATGCGCGGCGGCGCCGTGCCGGCCGTCCTCAGCGTCGACCTGCAGGGAGCGAAAGAAATGGTCCTGGCCGTTGAGGACGCAGGAGACGGTATCGACCACGACCACGCCGATTGGGCGGGAGCAATGCTGACTCTCATGCCTGGCGAGGGAGCGTCACCGGTCGCCGTCAGGCCGCCGGACGAGCCCGCTCCGCCGATCGCCAAGGACACCTCGCCGCAGCCCACCATACACCCGCCGCGAATCGTCGGGGCCACACCGGAGAGGCCGTTCCTGTTCCGCATCCCTGCCACGGGGACTGAGCCCCTGCGGTTCTCCGTCAAGAACCTGCCGCCCGGCTTGTCGCTCAACCCGGACACCGGAATCATCACCGGTTCGCTGGCCTCCGCTGGCCGGACGAATGTCGAGGTGACCGTCCAGGGCCCCAATGGTCAGACCTCCAGTCTCCTGACCATCGTCGGGGGCAAGCACATGCTCGCTCAGACCCCCCCGATGGGATGGAACTCTTGGAACGTCTGGGGCACCGCCGTCGACGACGCCAAGGTGCGGGCCGCCGCTGATTGGATGGTCAAGAGTGGACTGGCGGCCCACGGCTTCCAGTACATCAACATCGATGACGCCTGGGAGGGCCAGCGCGATGCCCAAGGTCGGATACAGACCAACGAGAAATTCCCAGACATGAAGGCCCTCGCCGACTATGTCCACGCCAAGGGCCTGAAGCTGGGCATCTACTCCTCGCCGGGACCGAAAACCTGCGCGGGTTACGAGGGCACTTACCAGCACGAGCAGTCTGACGCTGACCGATACGCCCAGTGGGGCATTGATCTGCTTAAGTACGACTGGTGCTCCTACCAGGACATTTTCAAGGACGGCAACCTGGACGAGCGGCAGAAGCCTTACAAGATCATGCGCGACGCCCTGGACGCCTGCGGCCGCGACATCGTCTTCAGCCTCTGCCAGTACGGCGAAAGTGACGTTTGGACATGGGGTGAGTCCGTCGGCGGCAACTACTGGCGAACCACCGGCGACATCACCGACTCGTGGTCAAGCATGGCCGGCATCGGCTTCAAACAGAACGGACACGAGGCCTACGCGGGGCCGGGCCATTGGAACGACCCGGACATGCTGGTAGTCGGCAAGCTGGGCTGGGGGCCGACCCTTCACGACTCCAAGCTCACCCGCAACGAGCAGATTACGCACATCACGCTGTGGTCCCTGCTGGCGGCGCCGCTCCTGATCGGCTGCGATCTCTCGCAGCTCGACGATTTTACGTTGGCACTGCTGACCAATACGGAAGTCCTGGAAGTCAGCCAGGATCCGCAGGGAAAGCAGGCCCGGAGGGTGGCGAGCGGCGATCACGTCGAGGTCTGGGCCCGGCCGCTGGCGGACGGTACCACGGCGGTGGGTTTGTTTAACCGCGGGCGAAGAGCGGCGCCGGTGACCGTGAACTGGGCCGACCTGGGCATCAACGGCCCGCGGCCGGTACGCAATCTCTGGCTGCGAAAGGATGAGGGAGCATTCGACGGCTCATACACTGTGACGATCCCGCGGCATGGTGCAGTGTTGATCGCAGTGGATCGGCGCGGCGCGCCGGTCGCGCCAGGCCATTAGGCCACTTCAGTACTGCCTGTGACGTTTTGTGTGCGCCACTGCTCTGTGAGCAGCGCGAGGCGGAGCAGACGCGCGACCTGGACGCTCCGCTACGTCCAATGGTGAATTGCCCTGGTTCCCCGACGGCGGCGACGCTCAATCGATCTTGGAAAGGACCCGCGGCCGCCTATGGCCTCGCCACGGCCGCGGCGCGCTCCTCGATGGCCGCGACCAGTCCCAGCGCCTCGGCCAATTCGGCCCGACGCTGCTCCGACTCGCTCTCCAGCAACACTGCTTCCTCATCCGTGAAGGGCTTGAGCAGTTCGATCATCTCGTGAAACAGGGATATGTACGCGTCCATGACGCGATGCTGCGCGGGCGAAGCCACCGAGCGCCGCGAGTGAAAGAACCTGATCGCCGCCTGCCGCGCCCCCACGACGGCCTGAGTCATCTGTAAGTGCAGGCTGCACGGCAGCGCCGCATCGTCGCGGAGGTCCCCGCGACTGGTCAGCGCCTCTCTCCACTTCCGGATTGCCGCCGGGCCCGTCACGACTCCGAATGATGCGTCCAGCCTGTTGTTGAGCACGATGGCCCCACGCTCGAGCACGGCATCGATCGACAAGGGAACGGCCGGCGCGGGCGAGTACTCCTGCACGATGTACACCTGCACAGCCGGCCCCTGCAGCGGCACGCTCTTGCCCCGCGAGTACATCGTCTGTCCGTGGCAGTGCCGCGTCGCTGCGTCGATGCCGGTGATGACCCCCCAGATCGACTCCTGCGGCGGAGGCCAGCCCATCCACGCCAGGACTGGTTCGTCGCGCGAAATGGCCAATTCGACGAAAGGCAGATAGCTGTCTCGGAAATGCCCGGCGAACTCCGGCGGCGTATTCGGCACCGGCGCCGCCGACGGCGGGTGAAGCTCCCGCAAGGTCAAGCCGTACGTGTGGGCAGCGCCCTCCAGAAACGCGTGCCGGCCGTACATGTTCCACCGCTCCCTCGGCGAGGCACCCGGTGCATAGGTCACCATGAACGCATTGCCCGTAACCGCGGCCAGCTCCCAAAGCTCGACGCGACGCCCATAGGCTTCCAGCATCGCTTGCAGGGAGAGGACCAGCGAGGCGCACGGGCCATTGACCTCATTGACCCGGATCTGACTGAGCCGACGTCCTGATGGAGTGCTCATGGGTCTGGTGACCTTTGCCCATCCTGCCCAAGCCCGACATTTCAACCAGAAACGACGGCGACGACAAGGCCGGGGCCTGGAAGACCGTCGCCTCTCCCCACACCCCTGTCCGCCGACGGTCCGGGGAAGCTTAGGGCGTGGACGGCGCCGCGACAGGCCGTTATATATTCCGGGCAGTTGAAGGGCAGTGGGATCCGCCCTTAAGAGACCTGACGGCTGGGGCCGCGGGGGGCACCACCGGCAACCTGCATTACTGGGAGCACTCTCATGCGACGCATCGTATTGCCGACCCTGTTGTCGTTGTGCATCACCAGCGTGTTGACCGCCCAGGGCGAGCTGCCCTGGACCCAGCTCTCGCGCTCGACATGCCAGGTGGACGCCTACAGCAAGGCCAACCCCGATATCGACGGGCGCGGCATCGTCATCGCCGTGCTGGATACCGGCGTTGACCCCGGCGTGCCCGGTCTCCAGAAGACGCCCGCCGGCGAGGTCAAGGTAATCGACATGCAGGACTTCTCCGGCCAGGGCGACATCGAGATCACCCGGGCCATTTGGAATGAGGCCAAAGACAAGATCATCCACTACGCCGACAACGGCTCGCCCGAGCTGTTCACCCCCCCGCCGGCCGACCAACGCCCCGATGGTACTACCGTCTGGTTCGGCTTGATCAAGGAGAAGACCTACGCCAACTCCTCGGTGCCGGATGTGAACGACAACGGTAAGAAGGACGACGTCTTCGGCCTCTGCGTCATCTCCAAGGATGACGGCACCGATGACGACGCCGTTTGCTACGTCGACACCAACGGCGATCGTGACTTCTCGGATGAGAAGCCGCTCCACAACTACAAGCTGAAATACGACACCTTCACCTTCGCCCGCGAGAAGAAAGAGAAGCAGATCACCACGCTCACCATCGGCCTCAACATCTTCATCAGGAAGAACAAAGTGGTGTTGCACCATGACGACGGCGGTCACGGCACGCATGTCGCCGGCATCGCCGCCGGCTACCGCATCCTGGACCAGGATGGCTTCAACGGTGTCGCCCCCGGCGCAAAAGTCATCAGCCTGAAGATCGGCGAGAACCGGCTGGCCGGTGGCTCAACCACCACCGGCTCGATGAAGTCGGCGTTCGACTACACCGCCAACTACGCCCGTGAGCATGATGTCACCGTCGTCTGCAACCTGAGCTTCGGCATCGCCTCCGTCAAGGAAGGGGCCCACGAGATCGACGAATTCCTGGACAAGCTGCTGCGGACGAATCCCGGCCTGATCGTCTGCACCAGCGCCGGCAACGAGGGCCCGGGCCTCTCCTCTGTGGGAACCCCCGCCGGCGCCAACGCCGCGATCGTCGTCGCCGCCATGCTGGCCGCCGACACCGCTCGCGACATCATGGGCATCCAGATCCCCAACGCCCAGGTAGCGCCGTTCAGCTCACGTGGCGGCGAACTGGACAAACCCGATGTCGCCACGCCCGGCTGGACGACCTCCACCGTACCCCGTTGGGAACACGGTGGCGACTTCTGGAGCGGCACGAGTATGGCCTCCCCGTACGCCACCGGTCTGTGTGCTGTACTGGCCAATCAGGTACGGGCCAAGCACAAGCTCGCCCCACGGATGGACTGGATCAAATCCGCGTTGATGAACACGGCGGAGCCCGTGCCCGGCTTCAATTGCCTGGATTACGGCGCTGGCAAGCCGAACCTGCTCAAGGCGGGCCAGAAGCTGGACGCGGTGGTCGCCAAGTGCCGCAACGACCCTCTCTACACCTTCAAGATCAAGACCAACAGCCCGATGGCCCCGGAGGGCTCCGGCCGGACGGCCTATTGGCGTTCGACCTGGTTCCCCAATGACAGACCGCAGGTCTTCACCGTCACGCCCGTCTTCGCGCCGCAGACGGACGCGAATGTCATCACCGCTTTCTCCCGGCGGCTCACTCTCCGCTGCACTTCCGATTGGTGCAAGCCCCAGCAGGAGCAGATCTATTTCCGCGACGTGCAGCCCGCCAGTGTCAACGTCGTCTATGACGCCTCCAGGCTGACCGAGCCGGGCTTGTACGTCACCTCCATCGAAGGCCTGGACGGCGACGACGTGGCCCTTCGCCTGGAAAACACCATTATCGTGCCTTACCAGACGGGACCGCAGAACGACTATCGCGTGAAGATCGAGAATCAGACGGTCCAAGGTTACGCCGCCAGGCACTATTTCGTCTCAGTGCCGACCGGGGCCAGCGCCATGCACATCACCCTGCGGGCCGTCGAAGGCAAGGCCAGCACCGCCCGCGTCAGCTACCTCTACCGCCCCAACGGCCTGCAAATGGCCCGCGGGCAATTGCGCCTGGACACCAAGAACGACGTACGCGAGGGCTCCTATACGCTGAGTAAGGAGCTGGAGCCGGGCGTCTGGGAGCTTCCTGTCACCAGTGCCCGCGCCGACGAAGAGTCAGCTTTCTCGCTGGAGATCCGCTTTGAAGGTGTACAGACGGAGCCTGAAACCATCGCTGATTTAACCGCCAAGCCGGGCGGCACACCGTCGGGGGATGCGGCGCTGCTGAACCTTTTCAATCGCCCGGTCACGGTCGACCTCAGCGGCAAGATCGAGGGCTATCGCAAAACCGACAAGAAGAAGCTCAAGCCGGACGACGACAAGAAGAAGATCTCGCTCGATTTCACATCCGAACTGCACGCCGCGCGGATTCACGTCGAGATCTCCGAGGATGACTACGCCAAGTTCACCGACATCCCCATCAGCGTGTACGACTCGGGCGGCAAAGCCATCTCCCAGGGAAGTCTGGACGGCACGGAGACAACCATGACGGTGGAGAACCCGGAGCCCGATGCCGAGTCATGCTCGGCCTCCCTGGAGATCCGGCCGGCCTTCACTTATCCAAACTCCGACGAGTCCGCAGAATTCAACGTCCGAATCGACTACCTGTACAAAGAGCCGATCGACATCGAGGTGAAGCGCGGGGAGGGCTCACAGACGACGCTGTACCCTGCCATTCCGACCGAGCTGTCGTGGTCGTTGAAGAAGATGCCGCCGGAAACCCCGGAAGGCACGTCGCACGTTGGTTACATCCGCGCAAGCGACAAGACGGCCAAGCAGCCGGTGGCGGAGATCGAGATCGACGCAAAGAAGTGACACCCGACCAGATGCAGGAGGCACGGCGGCGTACGCACGCGCCGCTGGCCTCCGTGATCCATCCTATTCAGGTGTCAAGACGTCGTTTGCGGCGAACCAGGGCCGGCTTTCGTCGTGCCCGTCCACCGTGCGAACGCCCAGGTCCCTATTGCCCACAATCCCAGCCAGACAACGATCAGATACCGGCCGGGACTCAGACCCATTTCCTGCAATATGTTGTTCGGGTTCACGAAGCCGTCGCGCAGCCGCGGCCAGATCCAGTCCAGCAGTGGATTCAGCTTCTCGAACTCGATCATCGGGTCGGTCGCCGCCGCCAGAAGGGTCACTGCCAGTCCCATACCTCCCAGCGCCAGGCACGCCGCCCTCAACCCCGGGCGTCGCGCCGCCGCTGCACAACCCTCGTACAGCATGAGCATCACCACCGCCGTCAGGTAGCGCGGACCAAAGCACCAGCCCCCCTCCCAATATGAGATCGTCCCGTAGAACAACACGATGAGGCCCGCCCCACACAAAACCAGCCAGCGCCGCCAGGGCGGTGCCTCGGGGTGCCGGACTATCAGGGGCACCAGCACCAGCAGAACCGGCGCATGAAACACCAATCCTCGACGCAGACTGAACAAGAGCCCCCAGATCGCCGGCCAGCGCGGCAGGCCCACGCCGAGCAGATGATGCATCACGGGGAAGTTCAGCGTGTATTGATATGGAAAGACCCACGGGCTGCCCGTGATGAGAGCGTTGTAGTACAACAGATAGAAGGCCGGAACAGCCGCACCCAGCAGATACCACACCAAGCCTCGCCGGCGATCACGCCGAAGCAGCATTGCCAGCGCCATCAACGCCTGAAAGACGATCAGAGGGTACTCGGTGAGCCCCGCGCAGCCGCCCAGTAAGCCGGCAAACCAGAACCATCGTCCCTGCTCGGCGGCTAGGATATAACTGCTTACGAGAAATAACCCGGCCAGCGTGTGGGCCATGAAAAAGCCCCCATAGATCGACACAAACGTGCCGAACAGGCATAGCGACACCAGCCAGACCTGCCAGCCCCTCGCACCGGCGCCCCCCGTGAGTACGCGTCGCAAGACCAATGCCCCAAAGATGCCAAAGGGTATCGCGCTGGTCGTGGCGATGGCCAGGTGATATGCAGTGGTCATGTCGCCCGGCCCGATCGGCCCATGCACGAACCGCCAGGCCTCCAACGCCACCGCCGCCACATAACTCGCCAAAGGGGATTTGTCGCAGTAGACGTGCCCGTTGATGACGGCCTTGTCCACCGTGGTATCGGCCCACGGATCGGCAACGTGGGTGTGGTGCTCCACCAGAGCCAGGGACAGCATCAGCCGCGAGTTCGCGTTTACCCCGGCGTCCTGGTGAAAGAACATCGCCAGGCCCGCGACGAAGGCCGCGAACGCCACGTAGAAAACCGTCAAACCCGACCGCGCACTCATCTTCGGTACCTGCGTTCGGCGAGCATCCTACAACGCGCGACAATGGCAGACCAGCCGCCGACGTCACCCCAATAACGAGAATCCTTTCGGCCTCCACATGCCACAGAGCGCGATTCCGCCTTCGGGCCGCGGTTCAATCAGCGAATGGGAGGCCCAGGTGCAGTTGAGCTTTCCAGTCGAGGCATCCGCCCTGGGCTCACCGGCTGTGTCGCTCCCGCAGGACAGCGACTGGCAACGCTGAAGGACCGGCGGGACCATCACCGCTGAAAAGCTTGTCCGCGGCATCGCCTTGCGGTATGATGGTCACCGCGAGCACAGTATGCGGGGGGCGTTGAAGATGCGGCCGGTACCACATCGGCCGAGGAGTTCCGGGAAAGCCGACGGTGCTCGCGATTGCAGAATCGCAAGCACTACCGCAGTTGGCACTTCAGAGCTGCTGTTCCCTGCATCCAACCAGGTCCACGTAGGGCCGCCTGTATTGAGGAGAGAGAGTATGTCGCTTCGTTCCAGCCTGTTGCTCATCGCCGTGATCTTGGCCCTGGCCTCATGGAGTGCAGCCCGGGAAAAGCCCTCCGCGAGCCAATCCACCGACTCGCAGGCCGTCTCACAAACGGACATCGCCCCGACCGAGCAGCCTTCCGACGCACCCCAACAGGCCAATCTTCGGGAATTCGCGAAATACCCGTACATCCCCGCGCCTCGAGAGGCACAACCACGAAGCCCTGGCGGGCGAATCGTCCGCGGCAGGCACACCAGCATCCAGGTCAACGTCGACGCCAACGGAAACAACATCGTCGGCGATGCCGCCAACGAGCCTTCGATTGCCGTCAACCCCGCTAATCCTCGCAACATGGTCATTGGCTGGAGACAGTTCGACACCATCGCCAGCGATTTCCGTCAGGCAGGCTGGGCTTACACCACCGACGGCGGATACACCTGGACCTTCACTGGCGTCATCGACCCCGGCCACTTCCGATCCGATCCAGTTGTGGACACCAATCTGAACGGCGTCTTTTACTACAACAGCTTGACCAACGAAGGCGGCTACCAATGCAAAGTCTTCAAGTCGACCGATGGCGGCGTAAGCTGGGATGGCGGCGTGTATGCCTACGGCGGCGACAAGCAGTGGCAGACCATCGATAAGACGACGGGAATCGGCAGCGGCAACATCTATGCCTCCTGGAACGAGATTTACAGCGCCTGCACCGGCCACTTCACCCGCTCGACGAACGGCGGCGCTTCATTCGAACCCTGCACCAGTGCTCCAAGCAGCCCCTATTGGGGAACCCTGGCCGTCGGTCCCGACGGCGAACTTTATCTGTCCGGCGAAGGTTTCATCGTGGACAAGTCGGTCAACGCCAAGATCCCCGGCATGACCATCACCTGGACCTCCGCCAGCGTGAATCTCGGAGGCAGTATCGTCATGTCGGGCGGCCCCAATCCCGATGGTCTGCTGGGACAGGCCTGGGTGGACGTGGACCGGTCGTCCGGACCGACCCGCGGCTACGTATACCTGCTTTGCTCCGTTGACCCGCCCGGGACCGATCCTCTCGATGTCATGTTCGCCCGCAGCACGGACGGCGGCACGACCTGGAGCGCGCCGGTCAGGATCAACGACGACCCTGTCGGTAACGGGGCATGGCATTGGTTCGCCACCATGTCCGTAGCGCCGAACGGCCGCATCGACGTGGTTTGGAACGATACCCGCAATGATTCGGGCGGATATGACTCGGAACTCTACTATTCCTATTCCACCGACGCCGGCCTGACGTGGTCAGCCAATGAGGCCCTTACTCCGGCGTGGGACCCGCACATCGGCTGGCCTCAGCAAAACAAAATTGGCGACTACTACGACATGACCTCCGATGATCGCGGCGCCAACCTCGCCTTTGCGGCCACCTTCAACGGCGAGCAGGATGTGTACTTCATGCGCCTCGGCGATCCCTATTGCACCGACGCCGGAACGATCACATCCA
>Ga0335070_10005862_pt1 | contig 14481 bp, 13 predicted proteins | sample Lox_Sample_13_FD_206722 | JGI IMG/M metagenome (GOLD analysis project Ga0335070, IMG submission 206722) | Soil microbial communities from Loxahatchee National Wildlife Refuge, Florida, United States - Lox_Sample_1.3 | ecosystem: Environmental > Terrestrial > Soil > Wetlands | place: USA... | reverse complement strand
TGGGTGAACCAGTCGTCGGTGCTGAAGTTGAACTCCCAGTCGTAGGAGTTCTCGTACGCCGGCACGAAGTTGGTGATCCCGTCGCCGTTCGGCGAACGCTTGCCGTAGTCCTTGAAGTCCTCGCTGGCGTCCCCCAGCAGCGTGAGGTAGGACAGCGGCGAGCCGCTCCAGTTCCGGAACGCGTAGCGGCCGAAGTTGCGCAGCGCGGTGGGGTCGAAGCGGCCGCCCGAGAACTCGTCGTAGACCTGCTGGATGCCCACCACCGCCACCCGCGGGCTGCTGAAGCCCTGCAGGTGGCTCGACCTCCAGGTGGCCAGCTCCCCGGCCAGCGACAGGAACCCGTCGTAGCTCACGATCACGTCGTCCGCGCCGCGGCCGGTGTCCTTGAGGTAGGCCCAGCCGCTGCCCGAGCGCCCCAGGTAGGGCGCGAGTTCCACGGCGGGATGCAGGTGCGCGCCGGGCTCCAGCACTTCGTAAGCGGTGCGCCCCGCGCCGGACTCGGCGAAGAAGCCGGCGTCGCCCCCGGTGATGCGGACCGCCGAGCCGAAGTTGCGCATCGAGTACACCTCCCGGGCGGCGGTGAAGCCCTGGAGTTCGTACCCCAGCGTGCCTACGCTGTCGGGCGCGCGGAAGAAGGCCGCGCCGCTCACGGCGAGCAGCGTGCGCCGGTACAGGACGTCGAAGAAGCCCAGCCGGATCTGGTCCGGCGGCGCCACGCTGTTTGCGTCCCGCGGCGTGAGGATGGTCAGGATGAACTGGTTGCCGTCCGGCCGCACCCGGAAGGTGCCGGTCAGGTCCCGCTGATTGACGCCCTGCCAGCTCGAGTCGAGGAGCGCGAGGCCGGTCACCGCCTCCCCGCTCAGCGCGTTCGAGAGCAGGAGGTGGTGGTAGGTGTTCGCGCCCTGGCGCGTGCCCCACAACCGCAGGGTCACCAGGGCCGGCTGGGAGGTGTCGGCCGCGGGCAGCGCGAACGGCACCGCGGGCAGGAGGTAGGGCTGCGGCCCGCTGGCCGGGTTGTACTGCCGGTTGTCGTACTCCTCCCACCACCAGCGCTCCCACAGCGGACTCTCGCGCGACTGGCCGGCCAGGTCCGGGTCGTAGATCACCGCCTGCTCGAAGTGCAGCCGCGCGGGGACGCCGCTGTACACGGCGTTGGCCCCCGCGCGGGGCGGGCTGGCCACCCGCACCATGCGGTGCGGCGCGCTCCCGAAGCGGGATCCCGCGCCCCAGGTGAGCCAGTACACGTTCTGGTCGGTGTACGGGTTGTGCAGGTAGGCGGTGGTGGAGTCGGTGGCGGTGGTGTCGGCGGCGTACTCCTCGGGATAGCCCTGCGTGCCGGCGGCGTAGAAGACCACCTTGTCACCCGCCTGGTGGCCCCGGGAGACGGTGATGGGCACGTCCTGGGCGTCCCGCACGTCGCAGTCCACCTCGCGCATGAAGCAGGTGTCGCAGTCCTCGTTCTCGTCCAGCGGCGTGCCGCCGGTGGTGCTGGTGAACACCCGGAAGGTGGTGGGGTCGATGGCCGCGATCTGGGCCGCCGACAGCCCCGCGGCCACCAGCTCGGCGTTGCCGATCTCGTAGATCCCGCGCTGGCTGAGGCGCAGCCGGAGCCACGGGCCGGTGCTGGCGGAGAAGAAGTTGGAGCCGTCCAGCGGGTTGTCCACCCGCGGCGCGGCCGGCCGGCGGAACGCCCGCGCGGCCTCGTAGTTCAGCACCCGCCGCCGGTACACGGACTCGAACGGGTCCTGGACCTCGGCCGGCGTTCCGGTGCGTCCGCCGGTCCAGCTCACCCGGACCCGAAGCGCGCCCTGAGCCCGCATCTGCCCCAACCCCGGGGCGGCCTGCACCGGGTACAGCTCGATGCGCGCGAGGCGCTGGTTGCGGATCTGCAGCATCCCCGTCAGGCGCCCCAGCACCGCAGGGGCGTATCGGGTCTGGGCGTAGGCCTGCGGCGACGCGTCGCGGCGCAGCGGGGCGAGCGCGGCCACCTGCGGGTTCCCCGGCGCGCCCGGCCAGGGGTGCGGGAGCGGGATCCCGGCCAGGGCCCGGACCGGCCCGGCGGCCTCCACCTGGACGTCCACCCGGGCGCCGTAAGGCACCCCGACCAGCACCGTCCGGACCGGCAGCGAGGGCTCTCCCGGCAGCCCGTGGTTGCCGGCCCCCGGCACCGTCAGGCGCACGTAGGCCCGGGAGTTCACCGTGTCGGGCGCCAGCCCGAGCGCGGGCACCTGGTAGACGAACTCGAAACCGGCGGCGTCGGCGCGCTGGATCTGGAACTCGGGCGGCGCGGCCGCGCAGGCCGCCGCGGGCCAGACGCAGCAGCACAGGCAGGCGATGAGTCTACGGAGCTTCATGGCTCGAGGGCCCTTTGTTCGGGTTGGAGGGCGGGCAGGTGCAGACACCACCGGAGGGACCGGCAAACCACGCGGCCGAACTCCTCAGTCGGGGAGCTTCTCGGCCTGGTCCACCAGCATCACCGGGATGTCGTCCTCGATTCGATAGCGGAGCCGGCACGCCGGGCAGGTCAGGCTGGCCTTCTCGCGGTCGTACACCAGGTCGCCCTTGCACGCCGGACACACCAGGATCTGGAGGAGGTCTTCGCTGAGTGCCATGGGCATCCTTCCCGCCGGATCCCCGGCGGACGGATCCGACACGGCAATCCAGGGGGGGCCGGGGCGGGCTGCCGTCCGCGGCCCGGGGGTTTCTCGAGCGGCCCGCGGGCCGCGCTCACCACATTCACTAACCCGGGGCGGAACTTGGGGTTCCCACCCCTCGGGCTCCAATCTATCACGCGTCCCGCGCGCCGGTCAACGCGGACGGGTCCTCGGCCACCACCCCCATGGCCAGGTACTTCTCCCGCCGGCGCCGCACCAGCTCGGGGGGCGGCATCTGGCGCAGCCGGCGCACGTGCCGGAGCACCGCCTCGCGCACCCGGGCCTTCATCAGCGCCGGATCCCGGTGCGCGCCGCCGGGCGGCTCGGGGATCACCTCGTCCACCACCCGCAGCTCGACCAGGTCGCCCGAGGTGAAGCGCAGCGCCTCGGCCGCCACCGCGGCCTTGGAGGAGTCCGACCACAGGATGGAAGCACAGCCCTCGGGGCTGATGACCGAGTAGAACGCGTATTCCAGCACCAGCACCACGTCGGCCACCGCGATGCCCAGCGCCCCCCCGCTCCCGCCCTCGCCGGTGATGACCGCCACGAACGGGGCCTCCATGTTCAGCATCTCGCGCAGGTTCCTGGCGATGGCCTCGCTGATCCCGCGCTCCTCCGCGCCCACCCCCGGGAAGGCCCCCGGGGTGTCCACGATGGACACCACCGGGAGGTGGAACCGGTGCGCCAGGTCGAACATCCGGAGCGCCTTGCGGTAGCCTTCCGGGTGGGCCATGCCGAAGTTGCGGCGCACGTTCTCCTTGACCTCACCGCCGCCCTTCTGGTGCCCCATCCACACCAGCGGCACGCCGTCGGCCAGTCCCAGGCCGGCCACCAGGCCCGGGTCGTCGCGGAAGTTCCGGTCCCCGGCCAGCTCCAGGCTCTCCTCGCACAGCACCCCAACGTAGTCGAGGGTGGTCGGGCGCCCCAGGTGGCGGGCCAGCTGCACCCGCTGCCACGGGGTGAGCCGCGCGAAGACCTCCACGCGGGTCCGGTTCAGCTTCCGCTCCAGGCGCTGCAGTTCGCCCTGGATCTCCAGATTCTGACCTTCCGCGAGGCCGCGCAGGCGCTCGATCTGCGTTTCCAGCTCCGCCAGCGGCTTCTCAAAATCCAGCATCGTGGTTCCCCTGAGCCCGGCGGCCCGCGGGCGGCTCCGCCCGGCGCATGCCGCCCTTGACCCGCACCCGCGAGCGGCCCAACAGCCGCTCCAGCTCCGCCAGCAGCTCGGCGCTCACCGCCACCGAGCTGCCGATCTGCACCTTCACCCGGGTTCCGCCCGGCTGCAGCAGGTGGAAGAACACCGGGGTGGGCCCGGCGTGCGCCTGCAGCATCCGGCGGATGCCCTCCAGCCAGTCCTGGGCCTGCGGCGGGGTGCTCAGATCCAGGTGCAACTCGCGCGGAGTATAGCGTTCCCGCGCCTCCTCCAGGGTGAAAACCTCGTCCACGTACAGCTTGGGAGCTTCGTCCTCGCGCGAGGTGGTGCGCCCGCGCACCCACACCACGGCCGATTCGGTCAGGAACGGGCGGGCCCGCTCGTAGACCTCGCCGAACACCATCCCCTCCACCGATCCGGTGAAGTCCTCCAGCGCCACCCGCGCCATGGGCCGGCCGCGGCGGTCCACCCGGGCGCTGACCGCGTGCACCACCGCCACCAGCCTCACCTCCCCGGACTTCTCGCCTGCAGCCACCGCGGCGGCAGTGGCGTTGCCCATGCCGGCGATCTCGTTGCGCACGCCGCTCAGCGGGTGGTCGCTCAGGTAGAAGCCCAGCAGCTCGCGCTCCCGGGCCAGCTTCTCCCAGCTCCCCCACTCCGCCGCCACCGGGAGCGGCGGCGCCTCCTCGAAGGCCGAACCCAGGTCCGAGAACAGCGACTCCTGGCCGGGGGCCACCCGCCCGCCCCGGCCCAGCCGCTCCAGGAAGCGGGGCAGCGCCGCCAACAGCTGGGCCCGGTGCCCGCCCAGGGCGTCCAGCGCCCCGGCCGCCGCCAGACACTCCAGCACCCGCCGGTTCACGCGCTGCAGGTCCAGCCGGCGCAGCAGGTCCCACAGCGACCCGAACGGCCCCGCGCGCCGGGCCTCCACCACCGCCTCGGCCGCGCCCCGGCCCACGTTCTTGATGGCCGAGAGCCCGTAGCGGATGGCCGCGCCCTCGGGCTCGAAGTCCACTCCGCTGCGGTTCACGTCCGGCGGCAGCACCGCCACCCCCATCCGCCGGCATTCCTCGTGCAGCACCAGCACTCGGGCGCTGTCGCCGGCCTCGCTGGTGAGCGAGGCGGTCATGAATTCCACCGGGTAGTGCGCCTTCAGCCAGGCGGTGCGGTACATGAGCACCGCGTAGGCCGCGCTGTGGGACTTGTTGAAGCCGTAGCCCGCGAAGTGCGCCATCAGCTCGAACACCGTCTTGGCGGTGCGCCGCGGCACCCCCGCGCGCTGCGCCCCGGCCAGGAACGCGGCCTCCTGCCGGGCCATCTCCTCGGGCTTCTTCTTGCCCATCGCCTTGCGCAGGGTGTCGGCCTGCGCCAGGGTGAACCCGGCCATGGCCACGGCGATCTTCATCACCTGCTCCTGGTACAGGATCACGCCGTGGGTCTCGTTCAGGATCGGCTCCAGCAGCGGGTGCTCGTACTCGATGGGCTTCTTGCCGTGCTTGCGGTCCACGAAGTCCTGCACCATGCCGCTGCCCAGCGGGCCGGGGCGGTACAGCGAGTTGATGGCGATGAGTTCCTCGAAGCGGTCCGGCTTGAGCCGGGTGGCCAGGTCGCGGATGCCCGCGCTTTCCAGCTGGAACACCCCCAGGGTGTGCCCGCGCCCCACCAGCTGGTACACCTTGGGGTCGTCCAGCGGCAGGTCCTCCAGCGGCGGCCGCTGGCCGGCGCGGGCCTGGATCATGCGCAGCGCCTCCTCGATCACGGTCAGCGTCTTGAGCCCCAGGAAGTCCATCTTGAGCAGCCCCAGCTTCTCCAGGGCGCGCATGTCCCACTGGGTGGTGACCTCGCCCTTGCCGGTGCGGTACAGCGGCACCTCTTCGGTGAGCGGGCCGGGGGTGATCAGGATGCCGGCGGCGTGGATGGAGGCGTGGCGGCTGCAGCCCTCCAGCGCCCGGGCGATGCGCGCCATCCGGCGGTGCTCCTCGCTCCGGTCGAACGCCCGGCGCAGGTCGGGCTGCTTCTCGATGGCCTCGTCCAGCTTGATGCCCAGCTGGTTGGGCACCATCCGGGCCACCTCGTCCACCTCGGCCAGCGGCAGCCCCAGCACCCGGCCCACGTCGCGCACCACTCCCTTGGCCGCCAGCGTGCCGAAGGTGATGATCTGGCTCACCGAGTCGGCGCCGTACTTCTGGGTGACGTAGTCGATGACCTCCTTGCGGCGGCGGTCCTCGAAGTCGATGTCCATGTCCGGCATGGTCACGCGCGAAGGGTTGAGGAAGCGCTCGAACAGCAGCGAGAAGCGGATGGGGTCCACGTCGGTGATCCCCAGGCAGTAGGCCACCAGGCTCCCGGCCACCGAGCCGCGGCCCGGCCCGACCACGATCCCCCGCTCCCGCGCGGCGTGCACGAAGTCGCGCACGATCAGGAAGTACGAGGCGAAGCCGGTCTTGACGATGGTGTCCATCTCGAAGTCGAAACGCGCGGTGATCTCCGCGCCCGCCTCCGGGTAGCGCCGCGCCAGGCCCTCCCGCGCCAGGTGGCCCAGGCAGGCCTCCGGGGAGTCGAAGCCCGCCGGCAACGGGAAGCGCGGCAGCAGCACCCGCCCCAGCGGCGGCTCGAAGCTGCAGCGCGCGGCGATCTCGAGGGTGGCGTCCAGGGCGTGGGGCAGCTCGGCGAACTGTGCCCGCATTTCCTCGGGGCTCTTCACGTAGAACTGGTCGCCGGGGTAACGCATGCGGGCGGCGTCCGCGACGACCTTGCCGGTCTGCAGGCACAGCAGCGCGTCCTGGGCCTCGGCGTCGGCGCGGGTCAGGTAGTGGGCGTCGTTGGTGACCACCCGCGGCAGGCCCAGCTCCCGGCCCAGGAGTTCCAGGCGCCGGCCCACATAGGCCTCCGCCGGGAGCCCGTGGTCCTGGATCTCCAGGTAGAAGTTGTCCCGCCCGAAGACCTCCGCGTAGCGGCCGGCCACCTCCCGCGCCCGCCGCTCCTGGCCCATGAGCAGCCAGCGCTGCACCTCGCCCTTGAGGCAGGCGCTGGTGGCGATGAGCCCGCGGCCGTGGGCCGCGAGCAGCTCCAGGTCCACCCGGGGCTTGTAGTAGTAGCCCTCCAGGTAGCCCAGGGATGAGAGCCGGATGAGGTTGTGGTAGCCCTGTTCGTCCCGCGCCAGCAGCACCAGGTGGAAGGAGGTCTCGCCGGTCTCGCCCTTGACCTTCTCGGTGCGCGGCCCGGGCGACACGTACACCTCGCACCCCAGGATGGGCTTCACCCCGTGGGCGCGGGCCTCCTCGTAGAACTCGACCGCGCCGAACAGATTGCCGTGGTCGGTGACCGCCACCGCGGGCATCCCCAGCTCGGCCACCCGCCGCGCCAAGGGGCCCAGCTGGCAGGCGCCGTCGAGGAGGCTGTAGTCCGAGTGGACGTGCAGGTGAACGAAGGACGGCTTCATGCCGGCACCGTCCGGGCCCGTGCGGGCCCGGCACGAGATCCTTTCTCCGGTTGTGTGGGTGACTGGAGTGCAGCGCAATGGTGCCGCATGCCGGGGGGCGCGCGCAAGGGCCGCGGCAGTCGGGCCGCCAGTTTTCCACAAAAACCGCCACCGGCCGCGCATGGCCTGCAAATCGCAGCGGCGTTTCGCTGCATCTTGCGAGCGCCGCCGGGGCCGCGCCGGCGCACCCCGCACGCCATGGCGCCCCAGCCACTGGAGTTAGCCGGCACGATCGCCCATGCCCCCGCATGGCACGACTCTCGCAACACCTGCCCTCGGTCGTGGTTGCTTGGTCGTCGCTGTCACGCCCGATTTCGGCCCAATTGAGCTAGCTTCTCGCGCTGCATTCATGCCGTGTCGTGGCAACCACAAGGAGGTTTCACCGATGCTCAGCCGCAAGCTCGTCCTCATGGGGATCCTGGTCACTGCCTGCGTGGGCCTGGCGGTCGTCGGGTGCGGTGACAACAACTCGATCGTCCGCCCGCCGGTGGACGAGCAGCCGCTGCCGGCGCCGCAGGGCTTCACGGCCGCCATGAACACCACCACTGCGGAGCTGACCTTCAGCTGGCTGCCCAGCTCCAACTCCACGGTGAGAGGGTACGAGGTGTTCATGTACGCGCCCTCGCCCAGCCGCGAAGACGCGTACGTCAAGCTGACCCCGTCGCCGGTCAACGGCACCTCGATCACCCGGTACAACCTCCAGGACGGAGGCGACTTCATCCTGAAGGCCGTGAGCAGCACGGGCCTCGAAGGCCTGGCCACCCACGCCGTCCACGTGGACCCCTACTCCCCGCCGCCGGACATCCCGGTGCGCCTCCACTAGGCTGGCGGGAACTCCAGCAACGCGGACCCCCGGGGAGGCTCCCCGGGGGTCCGCGGTTTCTACCGGCCGGATGGACGGCCGCCCGCCCCCTGGCCCCCCTCAGCCGCCGGGGCGGTCCCCCGGCGCCAGCCGGTTCTCGCCCCGCACGTCCACCCGCCGCGGCCGGTGCGCGAGGGCCTCGCGGTCCACCAGCAGGCACTCGGTGGTGAGGCTCACCAGGTCCCCCACTTGCAGCCCCGCGGCGGCGGCGCCCTCCACCGCCACGATCCCGCTCCCACGGCCCGCGGCCGCCGCATAGCACTCGAACGGCGCCCCCCCGGCGTGGGGCGAGACCCGCACCCGCTCGTCGGGCAGGATCTGGGCGGCCGCCAGCAGCTCGGAGTCCACCCGCACCCCGGCGGGTCCGGTGGCCGTGACCTGGGTCACCCGCAGTCCCTCCAGACTGGATCGAAGGTATGCCTTCAGCATGGGCCCTCCCGCGCCCATTCTACGAACGCCCGGAGCCGCCGTACAGCCGGGCCCCCGAGCCGCCGCCCGGCCCTCGGCCGGCCCCTGGCGCCCCCCGCGCCCGCCGGAATCCCGCGTTGACACCGCCCCCGGGGCTCGCGCAGACTGCCGGCATGCTCAAACCACTCTTCCGCGCCCGGCTGACCCGGGCCCGCGCGCTGCTGCGCTCCGCGCGGCTGGACGCCCTCCTGGTGTGCCCCTCGGCCGATTTCACGTACCTGACCGGCCACCCCATGACCATGCGCGAGCGCCCGCTGTTCCTGGTGCTCACCCCGGCGCGCGCCGCGCTGCTGGCGCCCGAGCTGGAGGCGGTCGGCGCCCGGCCCGCGCTCCGGCCCCTCCCGGTGTGGGGCTGGGGCGACGGCGAGCCGCCCATGGAGCTGCTCCGGGCCCGCGTGCCGCGGCTTCGCCGGGTGGCCGTCAACCCGCTGTTCCGGGCCGACTGGCTGCTGTCCTTGGCCGACACCCGCCCCCACCCGAGCGTCGGCTCCGGCGCACCGGTGCTGGACCTGCTCCGCTCGCGCAAGGAGCCCGGCGAGGTCCGCGCGCTGCGGGCCGCCGCGCTGCAGGCGGACCGGGTGATGGGCGACGTGCGCGCCCGGCTTAAGCCCGGCGTCACCGAAGAGGCGCTGGCCCAGTTCATCCTCAAGCGGTTCGTCCAGCTGGGCGCCACCGAGCCGTGGGCGCTGGTGGCCTCCGGCCCCAACGGGGCGCTCCCGCACCACGAGTTCAGCAGCCGCAAGCTGCGCCGGGGGGACGTCATCGTGGTGGACCTGGGCGCCGCCCTGCATGGCTACCAGTCGGACATCACCCGCACCTTCTTCCTGGGCCGCCCCGAGCCCGAGGCCCGGCGGGTGTACGCCACGGTGCTGGCAGCGCAGGCCGCCGGCCGGGCCGCGGTGCGCGCCGGGGTCACCGGCCGCGCGGCCGACCAGGCCGCCCGCCGGGTGATCCAGCAGCAGGGCTACGGTCCCTACTTCATTCACCGCCTGGGCCACGGGCTGGGGATGGAGGTGCACGAGGCGCCGTACCTGGCCATCGACAACCCCCTGCCGCTGCCCGAGGGGTCGGTGGTCACGGTGGAGCCCGGAATTTACCTCCCGGGCCGCTTCGGGGTGCGCCTGGAGGACGTGGTGGTGGCCGGGCCGCGCGGGGCGCGCACCCTGACCACCTACCCGCTCGACCAGCCGCAGCTGTGAGCCGCGCCGCCCCCGATCCGGGCGCCCGGGCCCTGCTGCGCGTGGCGGTGGAAGCCGCCCGTGCCGGGGGCGCGGTGCTGCGCCGCAGCTTCGGAGCGGGCCACGCCTACGCCCGCAAGGGCGTCATCGATCTGGTCACCTCGACCGACCTGGCCGCCGAGGCCGCCATCCTGCGGGTGCTCCGCCGGCGGGTGCCCGATCATGAGGTGCTGGCGGAGGAGTCCGGCGCGCACGCCTCGCGCGGCGGCTCGCCCTTCCGGTGGCTCATCGATCCCCTCGACGGCACCACCAACTTCGCCCACGGCTACCCCTTCGTGTGCACCTCGGTTGCGGTGGTGCGCGCCGGCCGGGCGGTGGCGGGCGCGGTGTTCGACCCGCTGCGCGACGAGCTGTTCACCGCGGCGCGCGGCCACGGCGCCCGCTGCAACGGCCGCCGCATCCGCGTCTCGGCGGTGCGGCGGCTGCGGGAGGCGCTGCTGGTGACCGGCTTCCCCTACGACGTCCACGCCCACGGCCGCCGGGTGGTGCGCGAGTTCCAGGCCTTCCTGCGCCACGCCCAGGGCATCCGCCGGGACGGCTCCGCGGCGCTCAACCTGTGCTACCTGGCGTGCGGGCGCTTCGACGGCTTCTGGGAATTGCGGCTGCACCCGTGGGACGTGGCCGCGGGCAGCCTCATCGCGACCGAAGCCGGCGGGCGGGTCACCGACTACGGCGGCGGGCGCTACGATCTCTCGGGCCGGGAGACCCTGGCCAGCAACCGGCACCTGCACCGCCGGATGCAGCAGGTGCTGGAGACCGCCTAGGTCCGCTGCACCAGCACCACCCCGCCCAGCACCAACACCCCACCCAGGAAGAAGTGCGGCGCGAAGCTCTCCCGGAACAGCCACCAGGCCAGCAACGTCGTGAGCACCGGCTGCAGGTTCGAGAACACCGCCACCCGGCTGGCCTCGGTGTGGGACAGGCACCACACCCACAGGAGGTAGCCCAGGACCGAGGTCACCAGGGCCAGGAACGCGACCGCCCCCCAGGCGGCCGCGGGCAGCGGCCCCGGGCCCAGCCCCGACAGCGCCCACGGCGCCGCCGGCAACGCCATGAGCGTCCCCAGCCCCAGGGACACCGCGGTCACGGTGGTGGCGGAGTGCCCGCCCATCAGGGCCCGGCCCTCCACCGAGTACAGCGCCCAGCACACCACCGCCAGCAGCAGCAGCACGTCGCCGGCCAGGAAGCGCCGGTCCAGCGCCAGGCCGCGGTCCAGGAGCACCAGCACCACCCCGGCCAGCGCCACCCCCACGCCCGCCACGCGGCCCCAGGTGAAGCGGTCCTCCCGGCGCAGCGCCGCCAGGAGCGTCACGAACAGCGGGGTGGTGGCGTAGAACAGGGCCGCGTGCGCCGGGGAGCTGCGCTGCAGCCCGAAGAGGAACAGACCCTGGTTGAGCGGCACTGCCAGCAGCCCCAGCAGCGCCAGGCGGCCCCAGTCGCGGCGCGAGAACTCCCCCGGCCGGCCGCCGCGGGCCAGCCAGATCCCGGCCAGCACCAGCGAGGCCGCCGAGAAGCGCGCGAGGGCCAGGAACACCACCGGCATCACGCTCAGCGCGTACTTGGCCACGATGAAGGTGAAGCTGGAGATGGTGGAATGCAGGAGCAGCGCCGCGTAGCCCGCGGGGTGGCCGCTGGAGCGAAGGGGAACGGTCTCGGTGGCGGAACGGGTCATGGGCAAGTGCCGCGGGCTCGCCCCCGGCCCGGGATTGCCGGAGCGCGACGCGCCCGCGCGCGGGTCACAGCCGCTCCAGGTCGTCGCCCACGCGGATCAGCCCGCCGGCCACGACCTGGGCGCGCAGCCCTCCCCGGTGGACCAGGCCCTTCTGCACCGAGGGGTCGGTGAGGCTGGCCAGGTGGCCGCACGGCTCGCACAGGCGGATGCCCCGGAGGCGCGCCCCGCCCACCTGGAACTCCCGCCCCACCAGGTGGTTCAACGGGACCCCGCGGGTGAGGATGTTCCGCCGGGTGGCCCCGGGCGCGAGGGTGTAGCCGTAGTCCCGGGCCACCGCCAGCACCGCCTCCTCCTCCACCAGCGTCACCTCGCGGGCCGGCTCCGGCCGCTTGGAGTAGGTGCCGGTCCCCGCGTGGTAGCGGTCGCCTTCCAGCCCTCTCCCGGGCACCGCCCGCGCCTCCGGCACCGGCTGCATGGGCGCGGCCGCAGCCGGCGCCACGTGGATGGACACCACCGCCGCCTTCCAGATGCTCATCGCTCCCCCGTGCGCGGCCCCGCGCCGGCGCTACGGCGCCGGCTTTGGCGCCGGCAGGTCGCGCGCCGGTACCACCGACTGGAAGCCGTGGGTCTTGTGGCTCCCGTCGCAGAACGGCTTCTGCTGGGACTGCCCGCAGCGGCACAGGCTGACCCGGGTCCGCCCCCCCAGGCCAAAGCAGCGGCCCTCCGAGTCGGCCACTTCGAAGTCGCCCTCCACCCTGAGGGACCCGTTGTCGGTCACCGTGATCCTGGCTGCTGCCATGCCAGCCTCCTGTGTCGTGCTCCCGCGAACCCCGCCCGACGGCCACTCCCATCCATAATGGGCGCCGCCGGGCCGGATCGCAATCCCGCCTGCGCCGGAGCCCCGGGCGCAAGCGATTCCATGGTCTTATCCGGCTCCCGCCGGCTCAGGTAGCTCCCCCGGGGCGACGATACTGAACTTGAACCCCGGGAGGAAGCTCCGATGAAGATCCTGATCGTGGACGACAGCAAGACCATGCGCCTCATCGTGAAGCGGGCGCTGCGCCAGGCCGGATTCGAGGACCATGAGGTGGAGGAGGCCGGCAACGGCCTGGAGGCCCTGGAGATGCTCAAGGCGGGCGGCATCGAGGTGGTGCTGTGCGACTGGAACATGCCCCAGATGAACGGCCTGGCGCTCCTCAACGCGGTCCGCGAGCAGGGCTTCGACGTGAAGTTCGGGTTCGTGACCTCCGAGGGCGGCCCCGAGATCGAGAAGACCGCCGCCGACGCCGGCGCCCTGTTCCTGATCAGCAAGCCGTTCACCGCCGACGTGCTCCAGCGCGTCCTGGGCCCGGTGCTCCAGTGAGCCCTCCCCCCCACCCGGTGGACTGGTGGGCTGGAATCGCCGCTGCATCCATCACCGAACTGGCCCAGGTGTCCCTGGGGCTCGCGGGGGTGGAGCCGTCGCCCCACACGGTGGAGCTGCCGCGCCAGCGGGACGGCTCCATCATCTCCCTGGTCGGCGACCAGGAATCCCTGGAGATCGGGTTGTTCTCCGACACCGAGGGCTGCCGCAGCCTGGCCTCCCGGATGCTGGGCATGGAGCCCGAGGGCGAGGAAATGGTGGTGGACGCCATGTGCGAGCTGGCCAACGTGCTGGCCGGCCTGACCAAACGCAAGCTGGCGGCGGCCGACGCCAAGTTCGAGATCGGCCTGCCGCTGTACGTGCGGGGCTCGATCGCCGTGGGGGACGCCGCCGAGGCGGTGTCCATCCCGGTGCGTCTGGGCAACGCCGGGGTGGAAGTGGTGGTCCTGCGCAACCTCAACCCGGCCCCCTCCGGAGGCAGCCATGCCGCCGCGTCGGCTCGTTAGCGATGTTGCCCTGGGCGGCCTGCTGACGAACCTCCTGGGCCGCCCCATCCAGGTGGCCAAGAAAGCCCCCGCCCCGCTGAGCCCAAACCAGCCCCTGGTGATCGGACTGTACCGCAGCGACGACGGCGCCCTGGTGGCGGCGTGCGCCGCCGACCTGCAGTTCGCCGCCAACGCCGCCGCCGCCCTGGCCCTCATGCCCCAGCGGATGGTGGCCGAGGGCAGCCGCGACGGGCGCCTGTCCGAGGGCCTGCTGGAGAACTTCTGCGAAGTGCTCAACGTCATGTGCGCGCTGCTGAACAGCTCCGACCTGCCCCACCAGAGCTTCGCCGAGGCGCTCACCCCGCCCCTGGAGCTGCCCGAGGACGTCCAGGCCTTGCTGGGCAGCCCCGGCATCCGCGGCGACTTCAAGGTGGACATCAGCGGCTACGAGGGCGGCACGGTGACCTGGCTGCTGGCCTGAGCCCGGCTGTCCGTGCGCGCTGACAGCCCGAGGGCCCGGCCGGCCGCCTCACGCGGCCCGCCGGGCGCTCCCGCTCCTCGCCGATCTTCTCGGTGCTCCCACCCGCCCCGACCCGCTCAGGCTGCCTGCTCCGCCCCCTCCTCCAGCCGGCGCATGATCCCCCCCGGGATCCGCTCCAGCGGCAGCACCTGGTCCACGGCCCCCGCGCCGATGGCCTCCCTGGGCATCCCGAACACCACGCAGCTGGCCTCGTCCTGGGCGATGTTCCAGCCGCCGGCCTCGTGCATCTCCACCATCCCCTTGGCCCCGTCCGCTCCCATGCCGGTCAGGATGACGCCCACGGCGTTGCGCCCCGCAGCCCGGGCCACCGACCCGAACATCACGTCCACCGAGGGGCGCTGCCGGTTCACCAGCGGCCCGTCCTTCACGTTCACGTAGTACCGCGCGCCGGAGCGCTTCAGCAGCAGGTGGCGGTTGCCGGGCGCGATCAGCACCACCCCCGGGACCACCGAGTCGCCGTCGGAGGCCTCCTCCACGTGCATTGCGCACAGGCCGTCCAGCCGGGCGGCGAAGGTCTTGGTGAACATCTCGGGCATGTGCTGGGTGACCACCGTGCCCGGGGCGTTGGCG
>Ga0335070_10005861_pt1 | contig 14484 bp, 11 predicted proteins | sample Lox_Sample_13_FD_206722 | JGI IMG/M metagenome (GOLD analysis project Ga0335070, IMG submission 206722) | Soil microbial communities from Loxahatchee National Wildlife Refuge, Florida, United States - Lox_Sample_1.3 | ecosystem: Environmental > Terrestrial > Soil > Wetlands | place: USA... | reverse complement strand
CGTTAATGCGGAAGGTACGGAAGATGCCGGCGTTCAGACTGAAGAGGCCCGGTCCGCGGAGGATGTTGCGGCCGGTGTTGCCGAAGGTCGGGGTCGTGACCGCGGCAAAGGCGTTGATGTCGAAGTAAGGGTTGCCGGGTCCGTGCCCGCCGAGGATGGCGACGGCGGGGAGGACCTGGTTGGCGGTCTGCGAGTTGCCCGGCGAGTTGAGCGAAGTCCCCGACGCACTCACGGTGAACGGTGTGCCGCTCTCGCGGCTGAGGATCCAGTTCACCTGCCAACCGCCGGCGAGCCTGGCCGCGACTCCCTGACTCAGCATCTGGTGACCTCTTCCGAAGGGCAGCCCATAGGTTCCATAGACCTGGAAATTGTGGGTGCGGTCGAAGCCGGCCAAGGCGTAGTTGCGGTACATGATGGGTGCCCAGTTCCACGTGAGCGAACTGCCCTCATCGTTATCGGCCACATCCATGGCCTTCGAGAAGGTGTAGGCAACGCCGATATTGCCGGTGCTGAAACGTTTGGTGACGCGGGCCTGCAGCGAATTGTACTTGGACGCGTTGAGCGGGTACATCTCACTGAAGGCCGAGGCGTTGCCATAGAGGATGTAATAGGGCTGCGCCGCTTTCCCGCCGTTGGGCGGCGCGGCATTGAGATTGACACCTCCCGAGGGACGGACGTCGCGGGTACCGACGTATCCGACTCCGACATTGAGTCCTCGGAACAGGTCGCGCTGGAGGGTCACGTTATAGGATTCCGCGTAGCCGCGCTGGTAGGGAGTCTTGTAGATCCAGGTGGAATAATTGGGTGGCAAGGGAACCGATGAAGCGGTCAGATCGGGCCCGATGAGCGGCGGGATGCCGGTCACCAGGCTGCCCGCGGCGGTGTAGGAGTTGGCCCCGGTGTAGGTCGCCGAAATCACCTCGGGATAGGTTTGCACGTTGTTGCGGAACGTTTCGGCGTTGGTGTTGATGCCGTACCCGCCGCGCAGCACGGTCTTTTCATCGATGCGGTAGGCCGCGCCGAGGCGCGGGCCGATGTACCCGTGGCCGGTATCGACATTGGTTCCCCGCAGAAGAACCTGATTGGTGGCGACGTCATAGTGGATGCCGCCGATGCCATGTTCGGCGTGCGAATAAGGGTAGATCTCGTAGCGAAAGCCGTAGTTGACGGTCAGTTTACGATTGACCTGCCACTGATCGCGGGCGTAGAAGCCGAAGACGTTTTCGATGATGGCGGCCGGATCGATGTACTGATAATCATGCTGCATCGTGGTCGGCAGGCCCAGGAGGAAATCGGCGAATGCGTTGTAGGTGTTGGGCGAGGAGCCGGGGCCCACCGTGAGGCCGCCCGTGAAGGTGAAGCCGCCGCGCAGCCCGACGGTGGAGTTTGCCTGATTGTCGATGATCGAAAAGTGCGAGAGCTCGGCGCCGAACCGGACATTATGGGAACCCTTCACCCAACTGACGTTGGCCGATTCGACGAAGAAATTGTCGCGGAAGAGGAACGGGCTGGAGGCATTGGTATTCCCCAAAGCTGTCAGCCCGCTGACCGAGAAGTTGGGATAGCCGCCGGACCAGATGCTGGGTCCGTTGGTGCCGGGAATCCCCAACACGTCGAGGCCATAGTTTTTGTCAAGATCGGTGTTCTGGGCGCTGAGGTGCAGGCGCGAGAAGGCGGCGCTGGCGTCGATCAGCAGCGTGGGCGTTATAGTGTAGGTGCCGCCGAGCGAAACGCTCTGCACACGTCCGATGCCGTAGCCGGGCTGCCCGCCATCGATCGCTGCGCCGCCCGCCGGACCGAGTGCCTGCGGATCGAAATTATTGGTCGGCTGGATGCTGTAGCGTCCAAAAATCGAACTTTTCTGGGTGGGGTTGTAGTTGATCTTGATGTCCACTTCGTCGCGGGTGAAGTGGATGTTGCCAGTGGCAAAGTAGTTATTGGAGAGCCCCGTGCCGGCGATGTTCGGCAGAGGTACGAGCGCGATCATCTTGGCCGCAGCGGAATTGATCCGGGAAGAAGGGATGACGTTTCCCGGGAATGGCGTGCGGCCGGCCTGGGCGGTCGGGTTGCCCGCGGGATCGTAAATGGTCGTGCCGCTGCTGCTGAAATCGCCGCCCCGGATGGTGGCGGTGGCGACGGTGTCCGTCACGTTCGCGACGATGCTGCGCTTGGTGCGTTCCCAGTCGGCGAAATAGAAGAGCTTGTTCTTCCTGATTGGGCCGCCGACGTCGAGGCCGAACTGGTTGACGATGGTCTTGGGGTTGTTCGTCCCATAGTAGAAGAAGTTGCGAGCCTTGAGCGCGCTGATGGTGTTGTATTCCCACGCGGCGCCGTGAATCTGGTTGGTGCCCGATTTGATGATGGCGTTGATGCCCGATCCGGCGGCATTGCCCTGTTCGGCATCGAAGCTGTTGGTCACAATACTGACCGTCTGGATCGCGTCGGAGGGCGGGATGTAGGCGGCGATGTGCGGTTGCCACGGATATGCGTCGCTGGCGCCGTCGAGTTTGACGTTGTTGCTGGTGTTGAAAGCGCCGTTGACGTAGAAGGTCTGGGCTTCGGAGGGGTTGGCCGCGGTCGAGGTCGCGGCAGCGGGTGGGCTGAAACCGGGTACGGTAATGAAGACGCTTTCGAAGTTGCGGCTGCCGTTGGTGCCGGCGGTGGGGAGGTCGGTGACTTCCACGCCGGAGATCTGGTGGTTCACATCGGCGCGGTCGGTCTGCAGGACGGTGACGTCGGCGGCAACGTTGACGGTCTGGCCCACGCTGGCGACTTCGAGTTGCAGGTCCACGCGGCGGACGGTATTTTCGACGACTTGAACGTCGTTGGCGACGGTGTTGGCGAATCCCGGTGCGCTGATGGTGACCTTATAGTTGCCTGCCTGAACGTCCGGGACGAGGAAGGCGCCTCGCTCGTCGGTCGTGGCTTGTTTGGCGACGTTGGTGCTGACGTTCAGGGCTTCCACTTTGGCGTTCACCACGGCTGCGCCGGACTTGTCCGTGACGTTCCCGGTAAGGGAGCCGTAGAGAACCTGGGCTGACGCCGGAACGGGGGTCAGGCTACAGGCGGCGAAAAACAGGGCAAGTATGGTGGGGCGTTTCGACATGGTGCACTCCCGGTTGAAAACGAGCATCTAGCGATAAAGTAAACCTTTTTTGGCGGTCAGGCAATGGTTCCTCCAAGCCGATGATCGATCAGAAATCTGCCCAGCCTACAAAGCGCCGTGGCCGGACGCCGCACTGTCGGACTTTGAATATTGGTTCAGGCTGAAGACTCGTTCCAGCGTTCGAGCGGGTGCTCTGGGGCTTGACGCCTGAGGCGCGCGACAGGGCGATCCGGTTAGACTCAGGGGCTCCACCCTGCCCGCGTGCAGACATGCGCCTTGACTTTGGTATCGCGGGTAATTTATTCTGTCCATTCACTTTGTTCACGCAACAGGGCCGTTCTACGTATGGCGGAAAACTCGAGAGTCGTACCGGAGACGTTGGAACGGTACCTGGAATCGACGCTTGAGAGCGTCGACAGCGCCGAGGAGTTGGCGGTAGGCGTAGCCCAACGTGCGGGGTTGGGTGAAGACGACTTGATGAAGATCGGTTTGGCCGTGCGGGAATCGATGGTCAACGCAGTCATGCACGGCAACCGGTATAGCAGCGAGAAAAAGGTAAGACTATCCGTACGGTCCAATGCCGAGCGATTCACCGTGAGCATCGCGGATGAAGGCACGGGATTCAGCTTCGAGTCGTTGCCTGATCCGCTGGCCCCGGAAAATTTGCTTCGCACCTCGGGCCGCGGCATCTTCTTGATTCGGTCCTTCATGGACGAGTTCCTGATGCGGCATCTGGAATCCGGGGGGACCGAGGTAACTTTGGTAAAAAACTTGGTGTCTAAATAAGGTTCAGCGGCAAGTTCAACAGTAGTTTGGCGGAATCAGCCAGGAGGCATATTCGTGAGCGTAAATCTCAGTTCCCGACAGGTAGGTGACGTGAGCGTGTTGGATGTGACCGGCCGGATCACCCTCGGCGAGGAGGGCTCCGGCAAGTTGCGCAAAGCTCTCCAGGATCTGCTGAAGGAGGGCAGGAAGAAGATCCTGCTCAACCTGGGAGATGTGTCGTACATCGACAGTTCCGGCATCGGAGAGCTGGTCTCCGGTTTCACCACCGTCACCAACAGCGGCGGCAATCTGAAACTTCTCAATCTGAATAAGCGAGTGAAGGATCTGCTGCAGATCACCAAGTTGTATACGGTTTTCGATGTGCACGAGGACGAGGCAGCGGCGATCCGGAGTTTTTCGTAGAGGAAAGCGGGGCGGACGACAAAGGCGAAGCGTCCGCCTCAAGTTCTACCCGCCGCCGACGAATTGTACGATTTCAATCTGTGAGCCAGGCTGCAAGACCGTTTCCGTCCAGGACGGTGGTTTCACGATACGGCGGTCCAGTTCTACCGCCACCCGCGCCGGGTCGAGCTCCAATTGCCTGAGAAGACCCAGAATGGTCTGCCCTTCGGGGGCGGATCGCGGTTCTCCGTTGACCGTTATGTCGATCATGGTTGGTTGACACCCCAGTTTTGGAAACATTATAGTCAGATTTGAGCCTAAATCTCCCGGGATCACATGCCTAAATCGTACACCGAGGTGTATTTTCCTGTCCTGCTGCAGGCTCTGATCGCGATGGGCCTGGCGGCCGGGCTGCTCACGGCCTCCTGGCTTCTGGGCAAAAAGGTTCGCAACCGAATCAAGGATACGCCTTACGAAAGCGGCATCACGCCGACCGGCGATGCCCGCCAGCGGTTCAGCGTGAAGTTCTACCTGGTGGGAATGCTTTTCATTCTGTTCGATATCGAGGCCATTTTCCTTTACCCCTGGGTGGTTGTCTATCGCGAGCTGAAGATCTTCGGGTTTGTGGAGATGCTGATCTTCGTAATTTTGATCCTTTCCGGATTTTTCTACATCTGGAAAAAGGGAGCGCTTGACTGGGCGGAGAACCTCCGCTCGGGGCGCAAATAAGCAGAGGCGATGCTGTCCGAAAACCTGAAACAGAATCCAATCGCTGCTGCTGTCGAAGCGTTCGATGCCGACGCCTTGAAGGGCGGCAAGATCGACCGCGGCGAGCTGACGCTGGAGATCGCTGCGGGCAAGATCGCCAGCATTTGCGGCTTCCTGAAATACGATCAGCAGTTCGTCCGGCTCAGCACGGTCACGGCGGTCGACTGGCACCCGGCCGAGCCGCGATTCGAGGTCGTCTACCACCTGCACTCGGTTGAGCGCAACCAGCGGGTGCGGCTGAAGTGCCGCCTGCATGGCGAGGATCCAGTGATCGAATCGGTGACCTCGGTGTGGCGCGGAGCCGATTGGTACGAACGCGAAGTCTTCGACCTGTTCGGCATTCGCTTCCTCAACCATCCCAACCTGCGTCGCATCATGCTGCCCGACGAGTGGGAGGGCCATCCTCTGCGCAAAGATTATCCCGTCACCGGATCGAGGGTATAGTCATGCCGGAATCCACTCCAGGACAATTCATGGCGGTGCTGGAAGACAGCACAACGGAAACCGGCAGCCGGCGCATGGTCCTGAACATGGGACCGCAGCACCCGTCCACGCACGGCGTACTGCGACTGCTGATGGAGCTGGACGGCGAGAACATCGTAAGCTGCCAGCCCGATATCGGCTTCCTGCATACCGGCATCGAGAAGGAATTCGAGGTCAAGACCTATCAGCAGGCGGTGACCCTCACGGACCGGGTGGATTACCTGGCGCCGCTTTCGAACAATCTCGGCTGGTGCCTGGCGGTGGAGAAGCTCCTGGGCCTCGAAATTCCGCCGCAGGCGCAGTGGATGCGGGTGATGCTCACCGAGCTGACGCGGCTGAACAGCCATCTGGTCTGGCTGGGCACGCACGCGCTGGATATCGGCGCCATGAGCGTGTTCCTCTACTGTTTCCGCGAGCGCGAGGAGATTCTCAAGATCTTCGAAATGTTCAGCGGGCAGCGCATGATGACCAGCTACTTCCGCATCGGAGGGCTGGCGCTGGAGCCGCCGCGCGGGTGGGAGCAGCGCGTCCTCAACTTTCTGGACGTCTTTCCCAGCCGCATCGACGAATACGAAAACCTGCTGACCAACAACCGCATCTGGATCGGCCGCACCAAGGGCGTGGGTTTTATTTCGCTCGAAGACATGCTGGATCTCGGCGTGACCGGGCCCATGCTGCGCGCGGCGGGACTGAAGATCGATGCGCGCAAGGACGCGCCGTATTCCAGCTACGAGAAATTCGATTTCGAAGTGCCCACGCGCAGCGAGAACGACGTCTACGCGCGCTACCAGGTGCGCGTCGAGGAGATGCGGCAGAGCACGAGGATCGCGCGCCAGGCGCTCGAAGGAATGCCGGGCGGCGCGTGGAAAGCCGACGCGCCGGGCATCGTGCTACCCGACCGCGAAAAGATGAAGACGCAGATGGAAGCGCTCATCTACCACTTCAAAATTGTCACCGAGGGCTTCCACGTGCCGGAGGGCGAGGTCTACCAGGTGATCGAATCGCCGCGCGGCGAGCTCGGCTATTACGTGGTCAGCAACGGCACCGCGATGGCGTACCGCGTCCACATGCGCACGCCGAGTTTCGGGAATCTGCAGGCCGTTCCGAAGATGGTGCAGGGGACGCTGATCGCCGACGTGATCGCGTCGATCGGAAGTATGGATTTCGTGCTGGGGGATACGGATCGATGACTCCGCGTGCGAAGCGCGCCTGCGGCGCGGGGCAGGCCGGGAGGCCTACCCTACCAAGATGACCTTTTCTCCACAACTGGAGGCCAGGTTCGAAAAGCTCCTGACCAGCTATCCGCCGGGGCGGCAGCGCTCGGCCATGATTCCCATGCTGCTCTACGCGCAGGACGAGATCGGCAGCATCACCGACGAACTGGTGGATGAGGTAGCCAAACGAGTGGGCGTGACGCCCCTGCAAGTCAACGAGGTGCTCAGCTACTACTCCATGCTGCACCGCAAGCCGCTGGGGAAGTTTCACGTCCAGGTCTGCACCAATATCAGTTGCCTGCTGATGGACGGCGACAAGCTCTACGAGCACGCCTGTAAGAAGTTGGGCATCGGCCACAAAGAAGTGACAGCCGACGGCCAGATTTCGCTCGAGGAAGTGGAGTGCATGGGAGCCTGCAGTTGGGCGCCGGCGATCCAGGTCAACTACGATTTTCATCATTTCGTGACCCCGGAAAAGCTGGACGAGATCCTGGACACGCTGAGGAAGAAGCAATAAGCAATGTTGTTCAACGAACCCAGCCCGCTGGAAACGCGAGTCCTCTCGCGCCGCTTCGGGATGCCGAATTCGGCCTCGATTGAAACGTATCTGGCGACCGACGGCTACCAGGCGTTCCTCAAGGCGTCCAAGATGACGCCCGAGCAGATCATCGAGGAAGTCAAGGTTTCGAATCTGCGCGGCCGCGGCGGGGCGGGGTTTCCCACCGGCATGAAGTGGAGTTTCGTGCCGCGCACGTCGCCCAAGCCGAAGTACATCGTGGTCAACGGCGACGAGAGCGAGCCGGGAACCTGCAAGGACCGCGTGCTGATCGAAAACGATCCGCACCAGTTGATCGAAGGCGTGCTGATCGCCGGCCTGGCCGTGGATGCCCACGCCGGCTATATCTACGTGCGCGGCGAGTACCGCTACCTGATCGAGGTGATCGAGAAGGCGCTGGGCGAGGCGTACGCCAAAGGCTGGCTCGGCAAGAACATTCAGGGCACCGGGTTCGATTTCGATCTGTATGTACACACCGGCGCGGGTGCATACGAGTGCGGCGAGGAATCCGCGCTCCTGGAATCGCTCGAAGGCAAGCGCGGCGTGCCGCGGATCCGGCCGCCGTTTCCGGCGGTGGTGGGCGCGTTCCAGTGTCCCACGGTGCTCAATAACGTCGAGACCTTTTGCTCCGTGCCCCCGATTATCCGCGACGGCGGGGCGGCGTTCGCGGCGCTCGGTGTGCCTAAGGCCGGCGGCACCAAGATGACCTGCCTGACCGGCCACGTGAACAAGCCGGGCGTGTACGAGCTGAAGCTGGGGTTCCCGGTGAAGCAGATGATCGAAGAGGTGGGCGGCGGGATTCGCAACGGGAAAAAGTTGAAGGCGTTCATCCCGGGCGGATCGAGCTGTCCGGTGCTGACCGCGGCGGAGGTGGAAGGCGCCAACATGGACTACGATTCCATGGCCGCGCGCAAGACCATGCTCGGCTCCGGCGGCGTGATCATCATGGACGAAGACACGTGCATGGTGAAGGCCGCCCTACGCATCATGCGCTTCTACGCGCACGAAAGCTGCGGCTGGTGTATCCCGTGCCGGGAAGGCACGACGTGGCTGCGCAAGATCCTGACGCGGTTCCACGCCGGGCAGGGGACGAAGACGGATATCAACCTGATCGGCGATATTTCGAAGAACATGCTGGGCCGCACGTTCTGCCCGCTGGGCGACGCCGCCGCCATGCCGACGCTTTCGATCGTGGAGAAGTTCCGGCACGAGTTCGAAGACCATCTGAACGGCAAGCCGTGCCCGTACGAGAAGGCAGGGGCCGGGGAACTGGTGGGTGCGTGATGGCGGATCTGGTGAAGCTCACAATCGATGGCCGGGAAGTGCAGGTCCCGCCGCAGACGCTGGTGATCGATGCGGCCAAGACCGCCGGCATCGAGATTCCCGCGTTCTGCTACTACGAAGGGCTCAGCCTGGCAGCCGCCTGCCGCATGTGCCTTGTCGAAGTCGAGAAGATGCCGAAGCTCATGACGGCGTGCACGCTGCCCGTCTCCGAAGGCATGGTGGTGCGCACGGAGACTCCGCAAGTGGCGCAGGCCCGGAAATACACGCTGGAGTTTCTGCTCACCAATCACCCGCTGGATTGCCCGGTCTGCGACAAAGGCGGCGAGTGCGAGCTGCAGGACATGACCTTCCGCTATGGCGCCGGCGAGAGCCGCTTCACCGAGGAAAAGGTCCACACGCCCGAGAAGCAGTTCTCGCCCGTAGTGTTCTTCGATGCGCCGCGCTGCATCCTGTGCTTCCGCTGCGTGCGCGTCTGCAACGAGGGCATGGGGGTGAGCGCCCTGGGTGTGATCAATCGCGGGGTGGTTTCCGAAATCGCGCCCAATGTGGGCGACCACCTGGAATGCGACGAATGCGGCGCCTGCATCGACATCTGCCCCGTGGGCGCGCTCACCAGCGGCGCTTACCGGTACAAGACGCGGCCGTGGGAGATGACCCACGTGGGCACCATCTGCACGCACTGCGCCGACGGCTGCAAGACCACGCTGGGCACACGCAACGATCGGATCATCCGCGGCAACAACCGCGACCGCAGCGGCATCAATGGCGAGTTCCTCTGCATCAAGGGCCGCTACGCATTCGATTTCTACGATCACCCCGACCGTCTTCTGACGCCCCTGGTCCGCAACGGAGGCAAGCTGGAAGAGGTCTCGTGGTCGAAGGCGCTGGAAGTGGTGGCGCAGAAATTCAACCAGACCCTCGCCGATGAGGGCACGTTCGGCGTCATCGGCTCCACTCGCACCACCAACGAAGAGAATTTCTATCTCCAGAAGTTCGCGCGCGAGGTGCTGCACACCAACAACATCGACCATCACCTAACCGGCGATGTGGTCACGCTGCTGGACGCGCTCAGTGGCAAGGCTGCGAAACTCGGGACTGTTGCCGATCTTTACCAGTCGAAGGGCGTGCTGGTGCTGGGCGCCGATCTGGCGCTGGAACATCCGCTGCTGAGCTGGCAGATCCGCGCCAACTGCCGGCACCACCAGGCGCACGTCTATGCAGTTACTCCCGGGCCGGTGCGCGAGGACAAGTACGCCACGGCCAAGGTGCGCGGCCGCGATTACGAATCCCTGCGCGACAAACTCAAGGCCGAGCGCGAGCTGGTCATTGTGTTCGACGACTCCTATAAAGGCGACGACATTCGCAAGCTGGTGGAGTTCGGCGAGTCGCTCGGCATTCCGGTGAAGTTCATCTGCCTGGTGGACTATGCCAACTCGCGCGGCGCTCTCGATATGGGGCTAACTCCCGAGCTGCTTCCGGGATACCAGCCCAGCGGCCAGCCCGGTATGCACGCGCACGAAATGATCGCGGCGGATCTGAGCGTGCTGTGGGTGGTGGGAGCGAATCCATTCAAGGGGGTCGGGGGTCGGGGGCCGTGGGTCCGGCGAGCGGGCTTCCTGGTTGTGCAGGATCTGTTCCTCACGGAGACTGGTAAGGAAGCCGACGTCGTGCTGCCCGCTGCCTGTGCGTACGAAAAGAACGGGACCGTGACCAACACCACCGGCGAAGTGCAGCGCCTCACGCGCGCCGTCCATGTGATGGGCGCCAAGCCGGACCTCGAGATCATGGGCTTCATCGCCCGCGAGATGGGTGTGGCGCCGGTCATGGGTCCGTGGCTACCCGACAAGGTCTTCGAAGAGATCCGCAAGAGTGTCCGCGGATACCAGGTGCCCGCGCCCGTTCTCGCCACCGGCGGCGCCGCGCAGACCATGCCGGTGAACGGAAGGATCTCCATCGAGAACCGGCCCGACCTGGTGCAGTCCGACCACAACGGGCTGTTCTCGTCCGGCACGCTGGGGCGTTATTCTAAGGTTCTGCATTCAGTTTTGGAAAGCCGGTTGGACCGCTAATGGAATCGTTCCTTGTCCTCAGCGTGATCAAGGCCGCGATCGTGTTCGCGGTGCTCATGACCACGCTGGCGTACCTGCAATGGGTGGAGCGCAAGGTAATCGCGCATATCCAGGTGCGGCCGGGTCCCTATCGCGTGGGCCCGCACGGGCTGCTCCAACCGCTGGCCGACGTCATCAAGCTCATCACCAAGGAAGATCTGCTGCCGCCGTACGTGAATAAGCCGTTCTACCTGCTGGCGCCCTTTCTGTCGATCACCATGGCGCTGGTTTCGATTTCCGTGATTCCGTTCGGGCCCATCCTGCACATGGGGCCGATCGACATCGGCCCACTGCACATTCCCGCGTTCGAGACCGCGATGCAGTTGACCGATCTCAATATCGGCGTGCTGTTCATCCTGGCTGCATCGTCGATGGGTGTATACGGGATCGCGCTGGCCGGCTGGTCGTCGAACAACAAGTACGCCCTGCTGGGCGCCATGCGCAGCTCGGCACAGATGATCAGTTACGAGCTGCCGATGTCGCTGGCCATTGCCGCGCCGCTGCTGGTTTCCAACACCCTGAGCCTGCGCAAACTGGTGGAGACTCAGGAAGGCGGCATCCTGAACTGGAACGTGCTCCACGGCCCGTTTCCGCAGATTGTCAGCTTCGTCATTTTCCTGATCGCCGCGTTCGCGGAAACCAACCGGGTACCATTCGATCTGCCCGAGGCCGAAAACGAGCTGGTGGCCGGCTTCCACACCGAGTACAGCAGCATGAAGTTCGCCAGCTTTTTCATGGCCGAGTACGCCAACATTATCACCGTGAGTATCATGGCGTGCCTGCTGTTTCTCGGCGGCTGGGTGGCGCCGTGGCCGGCTGAATATGGCTCGAACTTCGTGCCGCCGCTGATTTTCGCGGCCGCCGGGCTGATCGCGCTGTACCACGGAATGAATGCGGCGCGGAAACGCGATTCCTACACGTTTCCGGTCTTCGGCGTGGTGTTCCTGGTATTGGCCGGTCTTTTCCTGGTGCCCATGGTGCAGGGCTGGCTGCTGCCGCTGTTCTGGTTTGCGGCCAAGACGGGCGTGATCATCTTTGCCTTCATGTGGGTTCGCGGCACCCTGCCGCGCTTCCGCTACGACCAACTGATGGGCTTCACCTGGAAATACCTGTTTCCGGTGGCCATGCTCAACCTGCTGGTGACCGCGTTCCTGGTCGCCTGGACGACGAAGTAAATGGACGTCATTCTCTTCCTCATCTTCGCCGCGATTGCCGTGGTCTGCGCCATCAACGTGGTGGTGCAGACGCACCCGATTTCCAGCGCGCTGTCGCTGGTCGGTGTCATGGGATCGCTGGCCGTACTTTACCTGCTGCTGGGCGCGGAGTTCATCGCCGCCGCCCAGGTCATCGTCTACGCGGGCGCGATCATGGTGCTGTTCATCTTCGTGATCATGCTGCTCAACGCCGGCGCGGAGACCCGGAAGGGCCGCTCGTACATGGTGCAGTTCCTCGGTGTGCCGCTGCTGATCTTCTTCCTGGGGCTCGCGGCTTACTTTGTGCAGCGTATGTTCCCGGCAAGCACGATGGTGCACTTCGGCGGCTTCACCGGCGGGGGCGCGGATGCCGTGGGCCGGGCGCTGTTCACCACATACCTGCTGCCGTTCGAGGTTACTTCAATTCTGATTTTGATCGCGATTGTCGGCGCCATCGTTCTGGCGAGAAAGGAGCAGGAGTAAATGATGACCGCCGTCCCTATATCCTGGTTCCTCACCCTGAGCGCGGTCTTGTTCTCGCTGGGCGTCGCCGGATTTCTGTTCCGGCGCAACATCATCACCGTGTTCATGTCGATCGAGCTCATGCTCAACGCGGTCAACCTGAGCTTCGTGACGTTTTCCTATCAACACAAGGAAGTCGCCGGCCATCTCTTCACATTTTTTGTCATGGTGGTGGCCGCGGCGGAAGCCGCCGTCGGGCTGGCGATCATCCTGACCGTTTTCAAGAACCGCGCCACCCTGAATATCGATGACGTCAGTTCGATGAAGAACTAACCGATGCAACTCTGGCTCATACCTCTGCTCCCGTTCGTGGGCTTCCTGATCAACGGCATCTTCGGCCGCCGGTTCTCCAAGAGCCTCGTCAACGCGGTCGCCATCGGCAGCGTGGTTCTCTCGTTTGCCTGGGTGCTGAAGACGATCGCCGGCATGGGCGACCTGAATTCATCGGTTACGGAGCATTATTTCACCTGGATCTCGAGCGGAGCGCTCAATATCGGCTGCGATTTCTTCGTCGACCGGCTGACCATCGTAATGCTGCTGGTGGTCACGGGCGTAGGCTCGCTGATCCACATTTACGCCATCGGATATATGGCGCACGAGGGCGGCTATTACCGGTTCTTCGCCTACCTGAACCTGTTCATGTTCTTCATGCTGGTGCTGGTGTTGGGCGGAAACTTCCTGCTGCTGTTCGTGGGTTGGGAGGGCGTGGGGTTGTGCAGTTACCTGCTGATCGGCTTCTATTTCGATAAGCAGTTCGCAACCAACGCCGGCAACAAGGCGTTCATCGTCAACCGAATCGGGGATTTCGGGTTCTCCCTGGCGATGTTCCTGATCTTCCGCAATTTTCAATCGCTGGATTTTGCGGCCGTCTTCCACCAGGCGCCGGGCGCCACCGAGCAGACACTGACCCTGATCGGCCTGCTGCTGATGGTGGGCGCGTGCGGCAAGAGCGCGCAGATCCCGCTCTACGTGTGGCTGCCGGATGCCATGGCCGGCCCGACGCCGGTCTCCGCCCTGATCCATGCCGCGACCATGGTGACCGCCGGCGTCTACATGACCGCGCGCTCCTGGGTCATCTACACGCACGCACCCGGCGCGATGGACGTCATCGCGATCATCGGCGTCGCCACGGCGTTTTTCGCCGCCACCATCGGCCTGGCGCAGAACGATATCAAGAAGGTCTTCGCCTACTCGACGGTCTCGCAGCTTGGGTACATGTTTGTCGGCGTGGGCAGCGGCGCGTTCAGCGCCGGTATCTGGCACCTGGTGACGCACTCATTTTTCAAGGCGCTGCTCTTCCTCGGGGCAGGCTCCGTGATCCACGCCTGCTCCGGCGAACAGGACATTCGCCAGATGGGCGGACTACGCACCAAGACTCCAATTACCTTCTGGACGATGGTGTGCGCGTGGGTAGCCATCGCCGGCGTACCGCCGTTCTCCGGGTTTTTCAGCAAGGACGCGATTTTGCTTGCGGGTTATACTCACTCTCCAGCCATTTACTGGGTCGGTGTCTTCACCGCGGCGATGACCGCTTTCTATGTGTCGCGCGCCATGTTCCTGACGTTCTTCGGCGAGTACCGAGGCCATCACCATCCGCACGAATCGCCGGCAGTGATGTGGGTGCCGTTAGCCATTCTCGGTGCGCTCTCGCTCGCAGGCGGTCTGTTGTTCAACGTTCCGGAGTTCCTGAAATTCATCTTTCCCGCGGTCGAGGAGCCTGCCAATCATGGCATGCTGATGGCGGTCTCGATCGTTGCGGGCTTCTCGGGAATTCTGCTCGCCGCGTGGATGTATGTCTGGCAGCCCGGCATGGCCGACACTCTAGTCTCGCTCTTCACGGCACCATACAAACTGGTCTACAACAAATTCTTCGTGGATGAGATCTATGATGCGACGATCGTCAAGCCCGTGGTCGGCGGCTCGCGCGTGGTGCTGTGGAAGGGCATCGACGCCGGTCTGATCGATGGCATCGTCAATGGCGTCGGCGGGCAAGCCCGCGGAGTGGGCAGCATTTTCCGCCTTCTGCAATCGGGCAATATCCGCAGCTACGCGGCCTGGGTGCTGGCCGGCGGCGTGGTGGTGA
>Ga0335070_10005860_pt1 | contig 14489 bp, 14 predicted proteins | sample Lox_Sample_13_FD_206722 | JGI IMG/M metagenome (GOLD analysis project Ga0335070, IMG submission 206722) | Soil microbial communities from Loxahatchee National Wildlife Refuge, Florida, United States - Lox_Sample_1.3 | ecosystem: Environmental > Terrestrial > Soil > Wetlands | place: USA... | reverse complement strand
GCTGCGCGCGCGGCCCGGCCTGCCGCTCCGCGCGAACCCGTTCTTCGCGGTCTGGGCGGCCGCGGCCCCCGCCGTCCTGCTCGCCGCGACGCCGCTCGGCTCCGAGCTCGGCATCGCGAAGCTGCCGTCCGGCGACTGGTGGTTCGTCGTCGGCTGCGCGCTCCTCGCTCCGCGGATCTCTGCGCTCGCGACGCGAGTCACGGGGCTCGTGCACCGGCTCTAGACGGCGATGAGTGCGTCGAGCACCCAGATGGCGTCGCCGAACGGGTCGCGGCCATCGAGCCCGTCCGCACCGGCGCTCGAGTGCTACTGGCACCACACCGCCGCGGACGTCCTCGCCGCACTCGGGAGCAGCCCCGGCGGGCTCAGCGCGTCGGAGGTTGCAGCGAGACTCGAGCGCGTCGGGCCGAATCAGATCGGCCGGCGCCGCCGGACGAGCACGCAGCGGCTGCTGCTGCAGCAGTTCGAGAGCCCGATCATCCTCATCCTCGTCTTCGCGAGCGTCCTGTCGTTCTTCCTCGGCGACGCCGTGGACGGGGGGATCATCCTCGCGATCATCCTGTTCAGCGGCCTGCTCGGCTTCTGGCGCGAGTATTCGGCGAGCAAGGCCGTCGAGGATCTGCTCGCGCTCGTGCGCGTCGAGGTAGAGGTGCGCCGCGACGGAAAGGTCGTGTCCCTCCCGCTCGAGGAGGTCGTACCGGGAGACGTCGTCCTGCTCAACGCGGGTGACCTCGCCCCCGGCGACGGCCTCCTCCTGCAATCGAACGAGCTGCTCGTCGACGAGGCGACGCTGACGGGCGAGGCGTATCCGGTCGAGAAGCAACCCGGTGTCGTGGACGAGGCGGCGCCGCTGGCGAAGCGCACGAACTGCATCTTCTCCGGCACACATGTCGTCAGCGGGTCGGGCGAGGCCGTCGTCGTCCGCACCGGCACCGCGACGGAGCTCGGGCGGATCTCGAAGGGGCTCGAGCAGCAGCGGCCTCAGACCGGTTTCGAGCAGGGTCTGACGCGGTTCGGAATGATGCTGGTCAAGGCGACGGCGGTGCTCCTGGTCGTCATCTTCGCCATCAACCTCGCGCTCCATCGGCCCGTCGTCACCTCGCTGCTCTTCTCGCTCTCGCTCGCGATCGGGATCACCCCGCAGCTCCTGCCGGCGATCGTCAACATCAGCCTCTCCGCGGGCGCGCGGCGGATGGCCCGGGCGAAGGTGATCGTCAAGCGGCTCGACGCGATCGAGGACTTCGGCAGCATGGACGTCCTCTGCACCGACAAGACGGGCACGATCACCGTGGGGTCGGTCAGTCTCGCTCGGGCGACCGATGTCGAGGGCGGCGACAGCGACCGGGTGCTCGCCGAGGCGCGGCTGAACGCCCGCCTGCAGACGGGCTTCCAGAACCCGATCGACGCCGCGCTGCTCGCCGGCGCGCCTGCCGCCGACGACTCGGTCAAGCGTCTCGACGAGGTCCCCTACGACTTCAACCGGAAGCGGCTCTCCGTCCTGGTCGCCGACAAGGGCCGGTCGATGCTGATCACGAAGGGCGCCGTGCCGAACATCCTCGCCGTCTGCGACTCGGCCGAGCTTCCCGACGGCAAGACCGTCGCGATCGCCGAGGTACACGACCGCATCGACCGGCTCGTCGCCGATCTGAGCAACCAGGGCTACCGGGTGCTCGCCGTCGCCCAGAGGGAGCTCGACTCGGCGACCACGGTGAGCGTCGACGACGAAGCCGGCATGACCCTGCTCGGCTTCCTCGCGCTCCTCGATCCGCCCAAGCCGGGCGTCGAGAAGACGCTGGCGGCGCTGACGGACCTCGGGGTCTCGCTGCGCATCATCACCGGCGACAGTCGTCTGGCTGCGGCGCATGTCGCTCAGGCGGTCGGGCTCGACGGGCGACGCGTCGTCACCGGCAAGGAGCTCGACCACCTCGATCACGACGGGCTCTGCCGGCTCGTGGAGGAGGCGCACGTCTTCGCGGAGGTCGCACCGGAGCACAAGGAGCGGATCGTCGAGGCGTTCCACCGGGGCGGACACGTGGTCGGATTCCTCGGCGACGGGATCAACGACGCACCGGCCCTGCATGCCGCCGACGTCGGCATCTCCGTCAACACGGGCGTCGACGTCGCCAAGGAGTCGGCGGCGATCGTCATGCTCGAGGGCGGGCTCGACCCGGTCGTCGACGGCGTCAGGCTCGGTCGGCAGACCTTCGCCAACACCGAGAAGTACGCGTTCACGACGATCAGCGCCAACTTCGGCAACGTGATCAGCATGGCCGTCGCCTCGGGCATCCTGCCCTTCCTGCCGATGCTCCCGCGGCAGATCCTGCTGACCAACTTCCTGACCGACATCCCCTCGATGACCATCGCCGACGACCGGGTCGACCCGGAGCGCACCGAGCGCCCTCAGAGCTGGGACATCGCCTTCGTGCGCGACTTCATGATCGTCTTCGGGCTCGTCAGCTCCGTCTTCGACTTCGTCACCTTCGCCGTCCTGCGGCTCGGCTTCGACGCCGGCGCGACGCTCTTCCACACCGGCTGGTTCGTCGAGTCGGTGATGACGGAGCTGATGGTCCTCATGGTGCTGCGCACGCAGCGGCCGTTCTTCCGCAGCCGGCCCGGCAGCGCCCTGTTCCTGAGCTCGCTCGCGATCGGCGCCCTCACGCTCGGGCTTCCCTACACCGGCGGGCTCGGTCACGCGCTCGGGCTCAAGCCCCTCTCGGCGACGTTGATGCTGACACTGCTCGCGATCACCGCCGCCTACGTCGTCGCCGCGGAGCTCGTGAAGCTCGTCTTCTATCGCTTCCGCGTGCGGGCGGCCGGCTCGGGGCACGTGCCCGAGCCGGCCCGGCAATCCGCATAGGAGCTCCGTCAGGAGCTCTGAAGCGTGCGCTCAGGACTCGACGACGAGATCGTTCTGGACGGCCCTCACGCCCGGCGCCGACTCTGCGGCGCGTTCCGCGAGCCGGCGCTCGGCGAGCGAGTGGACGTGTCCCTCCAGGTGCACGGTCCCGTCCCGCGCCGTCACCCTGATCGAGCGCTCGTCGAGATCCGCCAGCCGCTCGATCGCGTCTCCCACCCGCCGTTCGATCTCCGCCGGGTTCGGCTCGACCCGAGGCACGACCGCGATCTCGTTCTTCACCCGGCGCACGGCCCAGAGGTCCCGAACAACGCGCTCCGCCGCAGCGCGCTGGTATCCCCACTCGACCTCGCCGCGGAGCGTGACATGCCCCTTCACGACCTCGGCCTCGACCGACTCGGGGATCGACTCGTTCCACGTCAGCCGCTGCGCGATCTCCTCTGCGATCTCCGAGTCCGTCATCTTGCCCGGCGGCAGGTCCTCGACCTCGATCCCGTCGGCGATCGCCTTGACGCCGTACACACGCTCGGCCGCGTGAAGAGCCGCAACCTTCTGCGAATACGACGCAACATACCCGTCCAGCGTGATCGCGCCCTCGTTGGCGGATACTCCTATGTGCCTCGCATCCACCTCGGGGTCCCAGTCGAGCTCGCTGAGCACCGCTTCCCGCAGCGCCGTGTCGCTCTTCGGCGTCCTCCGCATTGCTTCTCCTCCTCACCTGACCCGTGGTATCCGCCGAGAGCATGCGGCCCGCACCTGCCACCGAACTGCCGCGCGGACGCGCGCCGCTGCCGCGGGCGGCCCGCGACCGGAACGGCCCGTGGCAGCGGGCTGGCAGCGGCAGTCCACAAGCTTCTCGTGGCATGAACGCTGCGCCGAATGCGGAGAAGCACCGGAGGAGGCGGCTGTGGCGGCTGGCAGCCGGCATCGCCCTGGTCGAAGGCGTGGTTGTCGCGCTCTCCTCGGACATCTCGCGCTGGACCGTGGCCGCCCTCGCGGCGGCGGCGCTCGTCCTGTACGCGACGGGCAGGAGCACCCGCTGGCAGACCGGCCGCGAGATTCTCTGGGTCTTCGCCGTCTCGCAGACGCTGGCCGTCGTCATCGCCGCCCTCGCCCACTTCTTCTCGTGGCTCGCCTACGCGGCGGTAGCGCTGCTCGCCCTCGTGGTGCTCGTGCTGCTCGTTCTGGATCGCCGGTCGTGAACGACGGACCGATGCTCATTTGGTACGACGGCTCCGCGGACGCCCGATTGGCGGTCGAGGCCGCGGCCCGCCTGCTCGCCTCCCGACCAGCGCTCGTCCTCGCGGTCACGCCGGTCACGGTCGCGCTTGGTTACTCGGCATTCCCGACGGATGCCCCGTACGTGGACGCGGCCGGGGACACCGCTGCGCTGACGAAAGCCCAGGAAGGAGCGGAGCACGCGCGCCGGCTCGGGCTCCGCGCCGACGCGCGCGAGCATCACGCGAGCGATGTCTCGCGCGGCGTCAGGGAGGTCGCCGACCAGATCGACGCCGCGGTGATCGTCATCGGCTCTCGCCGGCGGACCAGCCTCCGCAAGTTCGCCGAGGAAGGGCTCGCGCACGACCTCGTCGAACGGGCGGGACGGCCCGTCCTCGTCGTTCCGCGGTAGAGCCCGAGTCGATGTTCGTCATTCCCGCAGCGGATCAGTGGCCGCTCCGATGCGGCATCGACTTACCCGCCGGAACGATTGGGGAGTCCCGTGATCGACGAGAGGAGGACACGATGTCGTGGGACGACGATCTCGGCCAGAGCGTGACCGACGAGCTCTACTGGGATCCCAAGGTCGACAACGCCGCCGTCGCCGTCGCGGCGAAGGACGGCACGATCACGCTCCGAGGCACCGTCGGCAGCCCGCGCGAGAAGCGCGAGGCCCAGAAGGCTGCGGAGCGCGTCTTCGGCGTGATCTCCGTCGACAATCAGCTGCAGGTGCGGTTGCTCGACGACCAGAAGCGCGGCGACTCAGAGATCCGCGGCGACGTCCTGCAGGCGCTGATGCTCGACAGCCTCGTTCCGAAGACCGTCGATGCAAAGGTCGACGACGGCTTCGTGACGCTCACCGGCACGGTGAGCTGGAAGTACCAGCGCGACGAGGCGGATCATGTCGCGTCGAACATCGTAGGCGCGCTCGACGTCTTCGACGAGATCGAGATCAAGCACCTCACGCCGAGCGCCGGCGACGTGAAGGAGTCGATCCGGAAGGCGTTCAAGCGCAACGCGTCGCTTGATGCCGACGATCTCCATGTGTCGAGCTCGAACGGCAGTGTGACGATCGAAGGGACCGTCAGCTCCTGGGCGGAGCACGACGAGGCGATCGAGGCCGCATGGTCGGCGCCGGGGGTCACCTCCGTGCACGACCGCATGAGTGTGGCGTACTAGCGACTGTGGCCGGTTGCGGCGTGCGCGGCCGCGTCGGCCGCGTGCGCCGCCTGGTCGCCTACCGACGGCGTCGACTCACCGCGCGTCGCGGTGTCGTCCCTCGACGACGCACAGCTCTGACGATCCGCACCAGCAGGTCTGCCGCGGCCCGCGGCGTGATCACCATCGGCGCCTCGCGGCCAGGGGAGTCTTTCTTCATCGCACGACCTCCAGCCCGATGGTCGCCGGCCGGAGCCCTCCGTGGCATCGGCCGATGCGCGGAGCGCCTGCGCAGAATCCGCAGCCGATCGTGCGGAGACCGGATGAACCGATGCGCTGCGCTTTCGCGCGGCGTTTCAGGGATTTCGCCGATGCACCCGCCGGCCGAGCAGTCGCAGACTCGAGGCGATGCTTCCGCTCTCCGACGGCCTCAGGGCGCGCAACTTCCCGTTTGTCAACGTCTCGCTGATCGTCGCGAACTTCGCGGTCTGGATCTTCTACGAGCTGCCGCACCTGAACCGATCGATCTACCACGCGTCCTTCTATCCCTGCGCGGTCAACGGCAGCTGTCACTCGCCCGAGCCCTGGGGGGTCAGCTGGATCACGGCGATGTTCATGCACGGGAGCTGGGACCACATCCTCGGCAACATGCTCTTCCTCGCCATCTTCGGCAAGAACGTCGAGGACGCATTCGGGCCGTTCCGCTACCTCGTCTTCTACTTCGCGGGCGGCTTCATGGCGATGATGACGCAGACGCTGGTGACGCTGGGCGCCGGCACCGCCGCCGAAGGCCGCGTTCCCAACCTCGGCGCGAGCGGCGCGATCGCGGCCGTGCTGGGCGCCTACTTCGTCCTCTACCCCACCTCCCGCATCCTGACCCTCGTCGTCATCTGGCCGGTGCGGATCCCGGCCTGGGTCTGGCTCGGCCTCTGGTTCCTCTACCAGCTGATCGAGGCGAACTTCGGTCTGGCCTCGGCGAGCGCGAACGGCGGCGGCGTGGCCTTCTTCGCCCACGTCGGCGGCTTCATCTTCGGGGTGATCGTCGCGATCGCGCTGACCCGCTCGAACCGGATCGAGCCGCAAAGCTACGACAACGCCCTGAGCGGAGTCCTCGGATGAACCTGCTCGAGCGGATGCGTCGCTTCTGGCGTCCGGATGGGACGCCGGACCACCCGCTCAGCGAGCGAGAGCGAGAGCAGAAGCCGCCGGCCGCGACCGACGAGGAGTCTGGCTACATCGTCGAGGGCGTCTTCGGCGAGACGCTCGGGCAGGATGCGACCGACGGCCCGGCGATGCACGAGTAGCAGCCCCGAGCGGTGAGCGAGTGAGCGCCTCCCAATGACCTGGCTCATCGTCGTCCTCGGCCTCGCGGTCCTCGTCTTCCTGCACGAGCTCGGCCACTTCTCGGTCGCCCGGCTGGTCGGCATGAAGCCGCGGGCGCTCTACGTCGGCTTTCCGCCCGCGATCGCGAAGGTCGAACGGAACGGAGTCGAATACGGCATCGGAGCGATCCCGCTCGGCGGGTACACGCGCATTCCCGGCATGCTCCGGCCGGCGGCAGGCGACTTCGAGGGCCTGATGTCGCCCGCTCTGCGCGAGGATGCCGCGCTCGCACCGGCGGCCAGCTCGGTGCAGCGGCAGCTCGAGTCCGGGGACTTCGAGGGCGCCGGCGCGGCCCTCCCCACCCTCAGCACGGCGGTCGAACAGGCGGAGCTCAGCCCCACCGCACGCCGCTCGGCCGAGCAGGCGGTACGCGACGTCGACGAGGGCACGGGCGCCGACGCGTACTGGCGACAGCCGACCTGGAAGCGCGTGGCGGTGATCGCCGCCGGCCCCGGCATGAACGTGCTCATCGCCTTCGTCCTCTTCTTCGCGGTGTACGCGACCGGCGCGCCGTCGCAGATCCCGAGCACGGAGGTCGCGCAGGTCCAGGCGAACACTCCCGCCGCCGCCGCCGGGCTCAAGACCGGCGATCGCATCGTCGCCGTCGACGGCCACCCTGCGCACACGTTCGCGCGGGTGTCGGCGTTGATCCGCGGCAGCCGCGGGCGCCCGATCACCGTCACCGTCGACCGCGCCGGGCGAAAGGTCACCCTCGGCCCGCGCCGCACGATCAAGCGGCAAGGCCGCTGGATCTGGGGCTTCGTCCCCGCCTCGCAGCTCGTCTCGCATCCGCTCGGGGAGAGTGCGAGACTCGCGATCGGCGACTGCTGGCGAGTCGTGACCGGCACGGTGACCGCGATTGTCGACCTGTTCCGTTCGCATTCGAGCGCGGGGATCTCGGGCCCGGTCGGGGTCGTCCGCACGTCGGCGCAATTCCTCAGCATCGGGCTCCAGTGGTATCTGCAGCTGCTGGGCCTGATCAGCATGTCCCTCGCGCTCTTCAACTTCCTGCCGCTCCTGCCTCTCGACGGCGGCTACATCCTCTTCGCGCTCATCGAGGGAGTGCGCGGGCGGGCCATCCCGCGAGCCGTCTACCGGCGTGCATCGACGTTCGGGATGACACTGATGCTCCTCATCACCCTGATCGCCTTCGAGAACGACATCGGCACCACGCCACGCTGATCCCTCCGCATCGCCGCCGGCGGGCGGCAGGGACCAAGCGCCGGATGGCAGTCGCGTGGCAGCGCTCGAGGAGACACTCGGCTCCGTAGACAGCTGACCGCCCATTCTCACGCGATCTCGGGAGCAGACGTGATGTCCGAAGGTCCCATCCTCATCTGTTACGACGGCTCCGAGGGTGCACGCCGCGCCATCGCGACCGCTGCAGGACTCCTGGGCCCGCGGCAGGCCGTCGTCCTGGACGTCGGCCCAGCCCTGACGGTCGCCGAGAGCATCGCGCTGACGTCCTCCGTGGTGCCGGGAAACGCGTTCGAGGAGTTGAATGAGGCCGACGCCCTCGTGCGCGCGCGCGACGGGGCACGACTCGCGAACGAGGCGGGCTTCAGGGCGCGCGCCCGGGCGACGCTTGGGACGCCTACCTGGGAGGGGATCGCCGACGTGGCCGACGAACTGGACGCGCCCTTGATCGTGGTCGGCTCTCGCGCCTTGTCTCGTCTTCGCGAGTTCTTCGAGGGCAGTGTCTCGGAAGACGTGGTCCACCACGCCGGACGGCCGGTGCTGATCGTCCCCCCGCCCCACGACGAGCGGTAGACGACGCCACGTCGGGCGTGTCGTCGAAGTCGTGCCTGTCCTTCAGCGCATGAAATACGCCGTCGTACGCGCCGACGTAGGGACCCGTACAAGGAGAGAAGGAGACAGTCGCAAGACGGTCACACCCGGCAGATGGTGCCGCGGATACCCGCGGCACCATCTGCCTTCGCGTCGGACCGACCCCCGCGGGTCGGAGATTCAGCCGTGGTTGAAGGCCGCCACGAGCGGGTTCGTGCTCGCGAACAGTCCCGACGGGTTCGGGTACCAGAGCCAGACGTGAAGCGTGACGAGGTTCGGATGCCAGAAGTTGAACGCCGCCCCGCTCTGCGGGTCGGTCTTCGGGCACGCGTCCTGGGTCTCCGCCGGAACGAAGGTGCCGTCCTTGTAGTGGCAGCCTGCACCGAACGCTCCGTAGCGCGCGCCGGGGAGCGGCGGCGTCGCCGGCTTCGAGGTGAACACCCACTCGATCGCGCCGAGCTGCCACGTCGTGCCCTGGTGCTCGTACACGAGGATCGGCGGCTTGCGCACGTCGAACCCCTTCACGCCCGCGTTCATGTAGTGGTAGCCCATGTTCGGGATCATCTGCGTGATGATCCCGTAGCCGTTCGCCTTCGCCAGCTGGAGATTGCTCACGTACTTCACCGTCGCCGCGCGCGCGAGCGCGAGTTCGGCCACGAGCGCCGAGCTCGCCCGGGAGGCTGCGTCCGTCCGCGGGGAGTCCCTTCCCGGCCCCGTCATCGCACCGGCGCCGACGGCCCCTGCGCCCACCACCGCGACCATGACAAGACACATGGCCAGCCTGCCGATCGACCGAGAGATCCTCACTGTTCCCCTCCTTGACTCGTATCGCCTGCTGTCCCCTCGACGGTACGAGGAGGGGCCCGGCGCGACATCGGCCGGGTTACCCAGATTGGAGTCCGCCGCTACCGATCTTCGCCCACGAGCCCGCGGCGGGCCGCGGCGGCGGCCGCCTCCGCGCGGCCGCGCACGCCGAGCTTGCGCAGGATCGAGGCGACGTGATGGTCGACGGTCTTGACCGACACGAACAGCCGCTCGGCGATCTCGCCGTTCCGCAGACCCGCCGCAACCAGCTCGAGCACCTCGAGCTCCCGAGGCGTCAACCCGGCCGGATTGTCCCGAGTCGCGGGACGTGGGCCCCGCGGCAGCCCGCGAACACCCAGGTCGCGCAGCCGCCGCGTGACGATCGCGGCGGCGGGCCGTGCACCCATGTCCTGCAGCTGCGCCAGCGCCCGCCGCAGCGGCTCCTCCTCGGCCGCGTCCGCGAGCGCCAACGCCGCCTCGTACGGACAGCCGATCCACGTCCACATCTCCGCGGCACGCTCCCGCTCACCCGCGAGCTGCAGCGCGTACGGCTCGGCCACGCCGGACGAGATCTCCTCCCGCAGCCCCGCCCGCCGGCGCCAGACGGCGAGCTCGCCGACCACCCAGGAGGCCTGCCGCTCGAGCGCGAGCTCGAGGGCCGCCTCGCTCAGGGGGGCGACGGCGTCGAGCCTTCCCTCGAGCCATGCCGTCTCGGCCTTCGCCGCGGCCACCTGCCCGAGACGTGGGAGCTCGCCGCTCGCCGCGGCCAGCACTTCCGCCTCGTCGAGCAGCGACCACGAGTCGGGATCGCCCCGCCGCGCCCGGAGCAGCGCGACCACGACGAGGACGATGATCCTCGGCATCGTCGACGCGCGGCGCACGCGGAGCACCGGCTCGGCGAAGCCGGCGGCTTCCGTCCAGTGTCCCTGGTCGAGCTCGGCCCGGGCGCTGTAGGCGAGCAGGTAGTGCCGGAACAGCTCGAGTCCATGCTCGCTGCAGTACGCCAGCGCCCGTGCCAGATGTCGATTCGCGCCGGGATAGGCGCGGCGGCCGAGGAGTGCACGGGCGTTAACCAGAGCAATCCCGCCGATCCCCTCGACGAGGCCGCGCTGCTCGGCAAGCTCGAGCGCCCGCTCGAGCTTCTCGAGTCCTGCGGCCTGCCCGGCAATCGCCTCCGCCTCTCCGAGGGACGCAAGCGCGGAGATGAGGAGCTCGTCGTCGACCAGCCGCTGCGCCAGCTCGAGCGCGCGCTCGGCCCAGCCGACGGCCACCTCGCCGTCCGCTGCGGCACAGCCGAGACCCGCGAGGTTGGTGTAGGCCAGCCCGAGCTCCCGGCTGGGCTCGAGGCGCTCGAGCAGCACAACCGACTGCCGCCCCGCCTCCTCGGCCTCGGCGACCCTGCCCGGGCACCACAGGTAATCCGAGAGCGCCCGCAGCGCATTCCCCTCTGCACGCGAGTCGCCGAGCTCGCGGTAACAGGCCAGGGCCCCATGGAGCGCGGCGATCGCCTCCGGATTCTCGTCCGTCACGTAGCACTCGTGCGCACGGCGCTCGAGGAGCTCGGCCCGCTCCGCCGGCGCGAGCCGCTCGCCGAATCGAAGAGCCCGGGCATAGTGGTCGGCAGCCTCGCGGTGGGCGCCGACGGAAGCGGCACGTCGCGCGGCCGCCGGCGCGAAGCGGAGTACTGCGTCGACGTCTCCGGCCGCCTCGGCGTGGTGCGCCAGCCGCGCGAGATCCGGCGTGCCGTCCGGCGGCTGGGCGAGCGCGGCGAGCGCGCGACGGTGGAGGGCGACGCGAGTGTTCGGTGGAAGCGAGTCGTCGATCGCGATGCGGGCGAGCTCGTGCCGGAAGAAGACGCGGCCCGGCCCGGCCTGCAGCATGCCGGCGACGAGGCACTCCTCCAGCCGGTCGGCAGCGTGGGGAACGAGGGCCTCGAGCAGCCACAGCTCCGCGTGTGGAGGAACGACGGCGACCGCCTCGAGCAGCTCTCTCGCCCCCGGGCTCAGCCGGGCCGTGCGTGCGAGGACCGCGTCCCGCACCGTGTCCGGAACCTCGGCTCCGGCGGAGGCAAGCGCCTCGGTCACGAAGAACGGGTTCCCGTTCGTCTTGCGGTAGAGGTCGCCGACGTCGACACGGTAAGGAGCGGCGAGCGTCGCGACCGCCGCCGGCGACAGCGGCTCGACCACGACTCGCGCCGCCCGATCGCCGAGCGTGAGCTCGCCGAGCAGGCTCCGGAGCGGGTGGCGCCGGTCGAGCTCGTCGTCGCGGTAGGTCGCGACAATGAGCGCCGGTAGGGTCTCGACCCTCCGCGCGACGATCCGCAGGACGTCGAGCGTCGCCTCGTCGGCCCAGTGCACGTCCTCCACGACGACGACGCTGGGGGGCGGCCCCTTGAGCTCGCGCATCAGCGCGGCGGCGAACTCGTACGCCTTGGCGCCGCTCGCGGCAACCCGCTCGAGCTCGCCGCCGGTCGCCTGCGCGATGTCGAGGAACGGCCCGAGCGGACGGGGCGTGAACAGGGCGTCGCACGCGCCCCATAGGACACGCGCCAGACCTTGGTCGTCGCAGAACCGCCGCGCGAGCGCCGTCTTTCCCACCCCGACCTCTCCTCGGACGAGCACGAACCGGCCACGAGCGCTTGCAACGACGGCAGCAAGCGAGTCGGCAAGCGCCGAGAGCTCGTCGGAGCGCTCGAGCAGCTCGCTGCCGCGCTCGAGCCTTGTTCCCGTTCCTACCTGCACAGTCGAGCGGGCGTTCATGCCGCTCGCACATGATGCGCACCCGAACCCGGCAGTTCAAGTTTCGCGCCGACACGCTTGACAGACGATGACGCGGCCAACATCGGTAGCCACTCACGGCAACCTGGGCAGTTCCGCCGATGTACGCCGGGCCGCTGTGCTCCTACGGTTGACCGCACGAGTCGCGCACCGAAAGGAGAACCGAGATGCCGCGGTACGTCGTCGAGCGCACATTTCCGGACGGCTTGACCATTCCCGTCGACTCCGAGGGCGCTCAGATGTGTCTCACCGTCGTCGGGCGCAACGCCGACGACGGAGTCACCTGGATTCACTCGTATGTGAGCGAGGACAGGTCGAAGACATTCTGTGTCTACGACGCTCCCAGCCCGGAGGCGATCCGCAAGACGGCACTGCGCAACGACCTGCCCGTGGACCAGATCACGCAGGTGCGCGTGCTGGACCCGTATTTCTACGGCTGAGCAAGGCTCGGGCTCAGACGAGGAGGGACGTGAGCAGGCCGTGGTACGACTCGAGCGGAGGCGTCAGCGCCGACGGATCCTTGCCGGCGTCGTCGTAGCGGCGCAGGCGGCAGGCGGCGACGGCATGAGGGCCGGCCGCGAACTCCTCCGCCTCGAGCTCGGACATCGGGCCGCCCTGGAGCTCGAGGCTGAGGAGCGACGCGGACGAGAGCGTGCTCCGGTAGCCGGGGTCGACGGCGACGAGGTAGCGCTTCGCCGCGACGTGGAGCCGCACCGGCTCGGTCACCTCGGGCGGGAACCAGCGCTCGAGGAACGCGAAGCCGACGTCCTCGTGCCGGGTATCGACACCGTGCTCGGCCGAGTCCTCGGGGAGATCGTGGATGAGGTGCCCGTAGTCGTGCAGCAACGCGGCGGCGACGAGCTCCGGCGGCGCGCCGTCCTGCGCCGCGCACGCCGCCGACTGCAGCATGTGCGCGCTCACGGTGACCGGCTCGCCGAGATACGTCGCGTCCCCTGCGTCCCGGAACCGCGCGAAGATCTCGTCGACGACGTCTTCGCTCACGCGGCCTCCCGCTCGAGGACGGCGAGGCGGCTGAGGACGCCGTCGCGGTCCGCGTAGCAGCCCTGCAGCCGGCGCGTGCCCGTGCTCGCGAAGCCGGTGCGGCCGTGGAGGACGCGGAGGTTGTCGAAGACGATCAGGTCGCCCGGCTCGAGGCGGAAGACGACCTGCAGCTCGGGGCTCTCGACGAGCGCGACGAGCGCGAGGTAGGCGTCGTACCAGGAGGCCACGCGCGCCGGATCTCCGTGCGGAACCCCCTTCGAGCGGTTGTTCAGGTGCAGCGCGACGACCTCGCCGAGCGGGTCGAGCGACACGACCGGGACGTCCGCTTCGAGGTCCGCGCTCTCGTCGCGGTACGCGAAGCGGATCGGCTCGCGCGCGAGGGTCTCGAGCCGGTCCGGAGCCTCGTCGCGCAGCCGCTCGACGGCCGCGAAGCCGTCGACGAGCACCGTGTGCCCGCCTTCGACCTCCGATGCGAGGCAGTGGAGCAGCTGGACCGTGGGCGTCGGCTCGCGGTACGGATTGTCCGTGTGCGGGCTCAACGGCAGCGCCGTGTCCGCGAGGTTCGTCGCGCCCACGGAGACGGCCACGTCGAACACGCGCCCGTAGTTCGTCTCGCGCACCGCACCGAACAGGCCGGTGACGCGCTCGACGAATCCCGGCTCGCACGGGACGCCGTGGAGGACGGCGAACCCGAGCGTCGCCACGTCGCGCAGCCAGTCCGCACGCGCTCCGCCGCCCCCGGCGACGCTCGGCCAGTCGTGCCCGGGCAGGGAGTCGCCGAGCTCCGCGTTCCAGAGCTGGAGGCCGCGCAGCGGACGGCGCCCATGTGCCGCCGCCGTCTCGGCGCGGATCCAGGCGGCCGGGAAGGAGCTGCGGTGCCCGTCGCTCCAGTCGAGCTCGAGCGAGCCGTCCTCCGTGACGTGCGCCGAGGACGCCGCCGCGGCCGGCAGGACCTGCGAGGACTCGAACAGCCGCTGGCCGCTCATGGGATGGCGGCACTCGGAGCACGGGCAGCCGTCGCGGAGCGCGAGGACGTGCAGAGCCCCGCGCGTCCCGTCCGCGAGCTCGAGCCGGACGACGTCGCCGTCGAGCTGCGCCGCGCGCACGCCGGGGCCCGCAGCGACTGCGGTCAAAGAATCCTCTGCCGGAGCAGGAGCGAGACGCGCTCGACGACGAGCAGCAGCACGAGCAGGACGGCGAGCTCGGTCGTCGCCTGCTTGTACTGGAAGAGCTGCATCGAGTTGAAGAGCATGAAGCCGAGCCCGCCGCCGCCGAACGCGCCCAGGTAGAGCGCCGAGCGGACGTTCGTGTCGAGCCGGTAGAGCGCGAGCCCGGTGAAGGTGGCGGCGATTCCAGGCAGCACCGCGTGCAGGAACACTTGCAGGCGACCGGCGCCGGCGGCGCGAAGCGCGTCCACGGGCCCCATGTCCATGTCCTCGACCGCCTCGGCGAAGAGCTTGCCGAGCACGCCGATCGTGTGGGCGCCGATCGCGAGCACGATCGAG